>Ga0307982_1001998_pt1 | contig 16576 bp, 14 predicted proteins | sample OrgLakmetagen989_FD_201847 | JGI IMG/M metagenome (GOLD analysis project Ga0307982, IMG submission 201847) | Saline water microbial communities from Organic Lake, Antarctica - #989 | ecosystem: Environmental > Aquatic > Non-marine Saline and Alkaline > Saline | place: Antarctica: Organic Lake...
CTTCGCAGCAGCAGCAGCGGCGGCCTCCTCCTCAGCCTGCTTCTTAGCAGCAGCAGCAGCAGCGGCGGCGGCCTCCTCCTCAGCCTGCTTCTTAGCAGCAGCGGTGGCGGGCTCCTCGTTGGCCTGCTTCTTAACAGCGGCAGCAGCAGCAGCAGCTGCAGCAGCCTCCTCGTCAGCCTGCTTCTTAGCAGCAGCAGCAGCAGCAGCGGCGGCCTCCTCCTCAGCCTGCTTCTTCGCAGCGGCAGCAGCAGCGGCGGCCTCCTCGTCAGCCTGCTTCTTCGCAGCAGCAGCAGCTGCGGCGGCCTCCTTCTCAGCCTGCTTCTTAGCGGCAGCGGCAGCAGCAGCAGCGGCGGCCTCCTCGTCAGCCTGCTTCTTCGCAGCAGCAGCGGCGGCCTCCTCGTCAGCCTGCTTCTTCGCAGCAGCTGCGGCGGCCTCCTCGTCAGCCTCCTGTTTCTTAGCAGCGGCAGCAGCAGCGGCGGCGGGGGCGGCGGCGGCGGCGGCATCCTCCTCCTCAGCCCGCACAGAGCCAGTTGAACCAGCGCTTGCCAATGTTTCCCTTGGGTGCACTTTTACGCTCCTCCGGTGTGGCTCCAGTCGCTTCACCTTGGCCAGAGCCCAAAATGCCGCTAAGGCATTTGCGAGGTGACTGGCAGCGTGGCTGGCTTTGTCGCGTGTGTACTGGCGACACTCCTCCACAGTCCATTGGCACACCCGCTGAACTGCCCCCCGCTTGCCCCCGGCCTTGCTGTCGTGGTGCAACACGAACAAAACAGTGGGAACACTGCTTGCAGAGCCAACGCGGGGGGGGGTGGCCAACGCTTGCACCGGGGCTGCTGCTGCCATGGGGGTGTCGGGGGCCTCAGAAGCCCACAGCACAGCGGGTGCCGCAGCCACATCCAGCACTGGGCTGTAGTCTACGTGCCACTCTAACACCCCTGTACCCCCCTCAGAAGCCGCAAAGGTGGATGGGTGTGCAACCAGCCACGTCAGTCCCTTCTCGCCCCAGGACACGAGGTGTCCAGATGCGCTTTGGGGGGGGGCCTCCCCACCTGCCACACCCGAAGCACTGCCTGCTGAAGGCGCCTCCCCAGATGATGCAGCTGCAGCTGCAGCGTGCTGCACTGCGGCGTATTCCCACCCCACAGCTCTGACAGGCGTGAGCAGTGCTACCCCCGGCTTACCCTTTGCGCGGCTGCGGCTGGGGGGGGCCTCGTTCCCAGCGAACTGAAGGGGGGGGCAACCGGATGTGTACTTGAGAGTGCCTTCTACGGCACCAGTGTGAGCCTGTGCGAGCCACACTCGCCTGCTTGGCCTGCCGCAAAGCAGCTTTGGACCCCCCTGCACATGCATAACAGCAGCACCAAGCACCCCCTCGCGGGGCTTGGACCCGACCTGCTGCCACACCCATGTGCCAGTCCACGTGGAGGGTGCTGCTGTTGCAGGGAGGACACCCCTGGCGGCAGCGGCAGCGTGGGGCAGCACAGTTGTGGAGGGCGGCAACACCACACATACGTGAGCTGCTGTCTCAGTGGAGGCAACGACCACTGCTGCAAGGGGGGCCGCCGCAGCCGTCGAGGGGGGGGTGCATCTGCAGAGCACAGCTGATATCTGGTGCACAGGGGCCCCCAGATTGCCCACTTCGTGCCACCGCCATCCCCCCTTGGCTGACGGCGAGCGGTACATGAGTGCCAAAATGCCTGCGGAGTCACCTGATAGAAACGCCCCCAGTCCAGGCAGCCAGTGCAGCGCCGTAACTGGGTTGCTACCGTGTAAGCTGTGTGATGCTGCAGGTGCTGCCGCTTCTGTGCTTGGGAGTGGTGCTGTGTGGAGACTGCCGTCGTCACAGCCAGCAGCCAACATGCCCTGGGAGGGCATCAATGCAATGCGACGCAGCGGCTTGCGTGTGCTGCTGACCACCAAAATGCCCAAAAGCATCAAAGCATCTGATGATGCTGGTGCGTAGTCGCACCGCTGATATACGTATGCACTGCCTGCATCAGTCCTGCGGAAACGAAGAGGTGCTGATAGTGCAGTGCAGCAGCAGCCCAGCCTGGCAACTCACCCAACGACCAAATGCTGCAGGGATGCTGATACACAGGTAGCAGTTGATCTACCCAATGATATCCCCAGCTCTTCAGTATGCAACTGCGACATAATGCTCGCTTTGGTCTGAAGTGCCGAGCACGAATCACGGCGTGGCTGGGCTTGGCACTGAGAGCTGAGATCTGCAGGGCCACCTTCGAACCCTGCCTGTGTTTGAGCAGATGAGCCAATATGCATGCGAAATTACGCGATGATGCAACCAATTTGAATTGCCAAGCTCGCTGAAGCTGGTCGATTTGCTTGACAAAGTGTGGCAATGAATATGCCGGCACGGGGGCAAGCATGGGGGGCTCAATACCAGCTGCGTCGAGAACTCACTCCTCAAGGCTCGCTCAAGCAGGACTGCCAGTACCATTGTACAATGCACAATAAGTGGGGCAGCAGCTCGTGGGCTGCAACCTGTTCCGGGTGTTGTTCCTGTTGCTCTGCACACCGCTGGCCGGGCAGCTGCCGGGGGTTCAGCCGCGCCTGCCGTCACGCAGCATCATCGTCAGACACGATGCATACCTCGCTATCATCGTCGCTTTCTAGCATATCCGGGGTTGGGGCTGGAATGTGTGCCCCCCCTGCACCCCCCTTCCCCTGCACAGCTGGCCCCGCTGCCTCCTGGTTGCCGCGAGCCGATTTCGAGGTGCGTGCGCCTGCACCAGATACGCCCCTGACTGCGCTGGAGGCGAATGACCGCTTGGTGCCGCGAGTGGGTGTATCACCCCCTGTAACCCCCTTTGTTGGGGAGGGCTTGAAGAATGCGGTGATGGCGGCGCCGCCGCCAGCCCGCCTGGCTTTGGCAGCTTCGTCCCACACAGCCGCACAGTCAGCACCATCGTAGCTGGCTTTTCCGATGGCGGGTGTCACGGGGTGCCACAGTAGGCCCCCCTTCACCCCCTTGACCCCCTGCGCTGCTGGCCCGGTGGAGGGAGCCCCACTGGGGGCGCCAATAGCAGCCCGGAACATGCCTGAAACGCTTTCATCTGGGTGCTCCGAGAGGCACTTCAAGTCTGGGTATGTGTCCGTGTCTAGCCACGCCTGCACAGCGGCTGGTGTTGTCAGCAGCACAGGCTGGCGTGAGTGCAGCCACTGCAGTGTGTTCCCGCTGTCCGTGGTCAGCACAGTGTACGAGTAGAGCGGAGCGGCAGCAGTGTGAGGGGTGTGTCCGGGGGATGCAGTGGCTGCTGCTGCACCTGGCAGCGCCAGGGTGCCGGGGCCGCCGTGGCCGGCCACTTCGGTAACAGCGGGGGTGTCCCACACGTCATACAGGGCAGCCATGAGGAGAAGTGAGTCGCCAGGGGCATGCACATAAAATGGTTGTTTTGTGTCATCTGCTTTGGTAGCATGCTCTGCATTTTTCCATTCGTAAAATCCCTGCACTGGTACCACACAACGCCGACGCGACAGCAGGCGACTAAAAGCGGATTTTGAAGAGACGGTCTCGCATCGGGCATTGAACATCCCTACGAACGGGAGCAATAGAGGGCTGACCAGTGGTGAGCTGAGTCAGGCAGAACATACGAAAATGGTCGGGATGTTTTTGGCCGGGTGGAAGTTTGGTCCAAGATGGCACCAGCCCCCAAGTCATCATCTGCACTCGGAGCTGCTCTGCATTTGAGCTGCTTCGTCGAATGACAGGCGTGCGCCGGCCAGGAGCCACATTTCCACGCGGCCGAAATTGTTCTTTGTCTGGCCAATCAACAACTCTCTTGGTTTGCTTAGCGGCTTTCTCAACTGCCTCGGGGGCCATGGCGACCCTGCAACTTTACTGGTCAATCCACACGTTTGCACTGGCGGAGCAATGTCGTGGCAACTCAACGTACCGAGTCCGGCCGCACATGGCGCTGAACTGTGCTGCGGGCTGTGAAGATCAATACATGTATTAAAATGGACGCGTCGACAAGCTTGTGATACTTGAATGTCGCCCTTTAAGTCTTCGCCATGCAGCAGGCAGCAGCACAGCCCCTCCTGGTGTAGCACAGGGGGGCTGCAAGCACTCAGCCTCTCCCCGTCAAAAGCCCACCCAAACACCGAAACGGTCTGTCAAGGGGTGCGACCTAATGGAGCAGGCTGACGTTACGCGTTGCACTCTGGAGGCGAGCAGCAGTAGTGGCACGTCCAACAACAGGCCCTTGAGCAGCCAGAGGGTGCTGGGGGGGGTAATACACACAAAGCAAAACGAGAGCAACAGCACCAAGCGGCCACAAAGCACAACCCACCACACGCACTGCACAGTGCCCACGACCAAGGCCACGTATGCAATTGTCAGCAGCGCCAGCAGCACCCCTGTAGCGTTGATTGCCCGGGAGGTGCCGGCCTGCGCAGCTGCTGCCCCCACTGCTGCTGCCCCCTGCGCCGCTGCCAAGTCTCCCTTGAATGGACTGCCATCTGCTTGTGCCCACCATTGCTCCAGGATGCCGTTGTGCCCCAGGGAGGCACCAGGGGCAAACAGGGGGGGGTACAGCGGCACGCCCCCCCCCAGCAGCAGCCGCGGCACAGTCTTGTCGCTGAAGCCGTCCGCTTGTGCTGCAATGTGCGCCTGCACCACAAAATCGGCGAGGATTGCCAAGGAGACTGCTGCCCCCAGCAAGCACCCGAGACCCATAAGGAGCAGGGTGGGCCCATGCAGTTCCCGCACGGCTGCCCGGGTGAGGGGGGGGCTGAAAATGTGAAACTCCATCCGACTGTCATCCTGCTGCGAGGGTGTGGATACCTGTGTTGCTTCGTTGGTTTTGTACGGTCGTCCCACGTAGTGCTGTGCTTTGGAGGCGGAGGCGGAGGCAACCACCCACGTCATGGGCTGCTGGCGCTCGTGAGATGAAGAAGCACCTCTGTCGCTGCAGAAGTAAAGCAGCAGGTACAAGTGGGGAAGAAAAGGGAAATACGTTCTCGCTTACCACAAAAAATCCCAAGAGTTTGACGTCCGAGACTGCTGCATCACTGCAACAGCGGCAGACGAAGTATCTCCGTTGCTCGCCGGGACCCCGGATGACTGCGCGGTAAGTGGCATCGCATGCTCCGATGTGGAAGACTGGTGCAAACCCTGGGGCTGGAAAGCACTGTCCGGATGGCTTTCGGCTGGAGATATTGCTGCTGAGGACATCATGTGGTCAAAGAGGTGTTGCGATGAGCAGCTGTCGAATTGTCTTGGCACAGCCCTCACGGCCAAGTGAGAGTATAACCTGTCGGAAATGATCTCTCAAGCCAAAGATTTCTCCAAAGAAAATGGTGATTTTGAAAACAGCTGCGTGGGGTTCTGCACACTTTGCTTTGAGTTGGTCGTCCAATGTCATGCCTGCATGGCATCAGACAGATGCAACGCAACGCACTTTTCGGAGGCCCCCCATGCCAAAGCAGCACATCCAAGATGGCTCAATGCTGCAGCTGGTGGTGGGCGATCAAATGAAACTACGTGCCATGTCACATCTGCCACGCGCTATGCTGTAACTTCAAGCACAGATGAGCGGACACGCGACTTCTACTAATTTACTGTTGAGTGCATGCCCCCTCTCAACGCACTTTTGTGGTGAATCACACAGCCTTTGAAGCGGCTGTTTACATTGGAGCTGTTGAAAGTATTGCCAGTAGATGCTCCAATACATAAATGGGCCAGTCATCGTGCGTCATGAGTTTCTGCCGGTCTCTGCAAGCCAGGTAGAAAGCAACGAATTCTCTTGCCGCAGGTCAGCTGCGCAGTGGCGGAGCTCAGGTGCAGCTGAAGATCAAGCTAAGCTTGAATCTGCACAAGCCATGTACAATCGATATCGATTAGCATTCAAGGGGGCGGAGGAAGTGCTTCCACAAGGTGCTTTGCTATGGGTTTGAGCGTGGCCGCACTTTCTCGAAACGGGCGCTCCCTTTGCAGACGTTCGTGCGGCACGAGATGTCGGCCATCCAGTCATTCTGGTGGACTGCCGTGCTCCAAAAGAACAAGCTGTGTCTATGTTGCCCTACGCCGTCACCGAGGCTGCATTTCGTGCCGCCTTGCCCAAGCCTACCTCGTCTGGCATCTTGGGCTTCGGGGCGGCGCCGGCTGCAGACGCAGACATTCTGCGCGCTGTGGAGCCCTTCTACGTGCCCCCTGGTGCACAACTGTTCAAAACTACATCTCCAGCAGCTCAATCTTCACCCGTCATGGCATCAGAGGCAGCTACGGCAGGTTGCTTGGCACCAGCCCAGGCACCCCAGGAGGCACCCTGCCCAGCAGCAGCCACCGCACACAAAGGGGCGGCAGGGGACACTGCTGATCTTGGCGTGGAGCAACTAGTGGATGGCCGCCCCCTGGTCGTGCTGTACTGCACAATCGGCGCCCGCAGTGGCCTTGCGTGTGGGGGACTCAGCTCTGCCTTGCCCCCCCTTCGAGTCGCCAACCTGGCAGGCAGCCTGATCACATGGACCCACAGTGGCGGGTTATTATTCGCCTCTGCTGGTGAAGGGGTTGGGGAGGGGCTGCAGCCAGTGCACATATTGCACAGCTACGGCGAGAAGTGGGCCCTGCAGCCGGCAGGGGTGCATGCCGTGTGGTGACCTGCACAGCATGCGGACTGCTGCACCAGTCTACGCGCGTTTGCTGCTGCTTTGTTTGTAATCCACTTGCCGCTTCGCTGTGCGCCAGCACACCAGGCCCCCCCTTACACCCCATGACGCCTCCCGCAGAGCAGACCCCCCCCCCTGCAGCCCCCCACCACACACTGCAGCTGCCAGTGCCCGGCGGGCCGCAGCGCCGCCCCCAGGCATGCTCCTTCCGCCCCCGTGCACCACCAGCGACAGCGCAGATTCACCCCCCGCCAGCAGCCCCCGCCGCCCAGGCGACGGCACCGCTGCCCCAACTGTTGCCCCGTGCACCGCCAAAGCCGCCATGCGCAGCAAGCAAGCGTGCGCCGCAGCATGCACAGGCACAGCTGCGGTGTGCTGGTGATTGGCCTTGTTGGTGCGGTGCATGGTAGCCTCGCACTCTGCTCGCAGGCGGGTGAGGGGCAGCGACACGCCCCCCTCACCCCCCTCCTCCCCCATGCAGGCACTGCTCAGCCACCAGGTAAGTGCAGCAGAGGCACCCTCAGCTACACGCCACGCTGATGCAGGCAGGCCGCTGGGCACCGCTGCTGCTGCAGGGTGCAGCAGCACGCGGCACGCCGTCGCGTGTGCTGCGGCGTGCACTGTGGGGGGGGGGCGTGCGCCGCTCCATCTGCTGCACAGCTGGTAGGCTTGCGTCCGATATGGGCATCTCCTCTTGCAGCCACTGAGGCATGAGCTCCTCTTGTTCGCGCTGATCGACGCAGCCTGGGGTTCCGGGGACATGAATGGCAATGCAGAAGTCACCCCACGCAACCCCCCCACTATCGTCGCCATCCTCAGACTCATCACTAGAATCCACTGGTGCCTGCACAGCAAAGCGAGGGGCAGACACTACACCGTCGCTGACGGCAGTGCCCAAATGCTGGGCAGCGGCAGCAGCAGCAGCAGTGCCTGCCCAGGCCGCCCCAGCCTCGCCACCAAGGTTCCCACCCGACGCCTGCAGGATGAGCCACTCCCATACGGCACATACACCTGCCCCCACGCCACACACACCCATGCTCCATAGATACGCCTCCGCTGCAGTGCACAGGCCTCGTCGACCCTCGGCGTCACACACCTCCATGGCGTCCCCGGGTGCCCGCAGCAGCACAGCGCTGGCCAGCTCCTGCAGGTGCAGGACCGCCATGGGCAGCTGCATGCCCCACGCCACCCAATCCTCACACAGCTCGGCAGGCATGTCCCCAGTGCTCTCAGGCCACGGCTCCGCATGACACCCCAGGCAGTGCCCAACCACGGACTGGAAGGGGTGGGCCCATAGCAGGTCCAGCTTGCGACACAGCCCAGCACTGCACGCTGCAAGCACACTCCCTGCATCGTGCAGTGTATGCGCTATGTTGCCCCCACCCTCCTGCAGTGTGCGCGCCGTCAGCTGGGCTAGCTGCCACGTCAGCCGCTGCTCCTGCGCCCCACGGGGTGCGTGGGTCAGCTCTGCCGCCGCCGCTGGGCCTAGCACAAGCTCCGTGTTGTGCACACTGTGCAGCAACCCCGGCAGCACGGCCTCCGTGTCATCGTCCTCTGGGTCGTACTCCTCTGGGTTGGCATACATGGCCAGCACATGCGCTGTTTCGTACAGCACTTGGAATGGGTGGATGCCTGGCACACTGGTCTGGCCCGTGTGCGCCACACTAAAGCACACAGCCTGCTGCAGGGAGTACAGCACTGACAGCCAGCGAGTGCTCAGTTCGGCGCGCACCTCGGCGAGGCCCGTGGCAAGGGTGTCCTCAGCGCCGTCCCCAGGTGTCGACGAGGGGGGGGGCAAGACCGTGGCTGCCGCCGCATACACCACTGGAGCCGCCAAGAAGGCCACGTTCACGTACTGCTGCAGCAGCGATATGATGTTTGCGGGCACGTCGCTGTCCGGGTCAAACTGCAACTGAGGAGACTGAGGGGGGTCATCCACAGATACTTCATACCCCCCCCCCGCTGCCAGCAGCTGCTGCATCGCCCTGCACATATGGGCGATCCAATGCTGCGCCGCTGTGCAGACAGGCAGGATGAAGTCTGCCATCACGCGGTGCTGAAAAGACCCAGACTGCAGCAGCTCGCACTGCGACCAGCTGCCCTCCAGCGCGTCGCCGATACCGAGCAAGAAGTGTGCCCCTGTTACAAAGCTGTCCATGTAGTGCATCCCCTGGCCATGCACCAACAATGCGTCGCATTTGTCCGGCGACAAAGTGGCTGTCGTTGTCGTTGCCACCTCACGCAGCGATGCGTGCACAGAGTCCCACACAGCACTGGGCAGCTGTGCGTGGCTGGGCGCAAAGCCGGCCAACAATGCTGGAAGTGTGCGTCTGGTGAGCAGCGGCAGCCCTGTGCCGGGCTGGCTTCTTCCCTTACCATTGCCTGCAACAAATTGCACCAGCCGCAGAAGAAATTGCTGCACTGCACACAAGACGAAGGCTCAGTGAGCACTACATTCTGTCATTGAAGCATACACAAACAGCATCAGCACACTAACATTGCTGCACAGTGTCATGCTGCAGCTCGATTTTCTTAGAGCTGCCTCCAGTGCACTTCTTCAGCAGCAGAGCAGCAAGCTGGGCACTCGTCTGCTGGTCCAGAAGCCCGTCCTCAAGCCCAACAGCGACCTTGTCTGGACCGTGCACCTGTGCATCCACCACAGCAGCCAGCGTCAAAACGAACTGCGCGACTCAGTCTGTTGAAAACTTGGCTAAGCATTCAGCACAATGTTGCAGCTGTCAACCGTTGACAATTCAGGCTACAAGTCGGGCACGCACCTGGTCCGGTGCATCTCTCTTCAAGCGGTCAAGCGCATACTCAGCCTGTGATAAGTTGTAAGTCGTGGTATGTACGTGTGCAATGGGCTCATCCAATCTCACTTCCTGGCGCCTGACGTTCTCAGCCGAAAGTACGCCTGTGAGCATGGGCAAGATCTGCCTCACAAGTGGGGCAATGTCGTCCCCGTAGCTGCAAAATGATCTCACTTAGGGCGCACAATGCCAACAGTGCATTGCGTTCACTCACAAGGTGCTGCGGCCAGATGCCATGCTGAGGGGTGGTAAGGAAGCAAGCCGCGCAATGAACGAAGCGTCCGGGCTGCAAAACAACACTGGGACACAGGGCTCACTGACGGTGTGTGGCGTGTCGCAGGCAACTGTATACGCTCTGACTTGCAAGCTTCAATTCATAAGACATGCTATTTTGACAGAATTATGTGTGACTGTTATGCATTTTAGCGTCTCCTTGCAAGCAAGGTTGTGTGTGTGTTATGTATTGTGATTGTATGTGACAAGAAGCTCAGCCATTTCCAGGGGGCTCCAACATGTGACAGGAAACCCCAGCTTTTCAGCGAAATTTGAAAATGGTTTGGCCCCATGTGATAGAAACATATGTTTTTCAGTTGTGGAACTCCAGCATCTCCGCCGCTGCCACCGTTGGGAAGCAGTGCCTCCCCCAGCGCCCCACACACCCCACAAGCACCTCGCCGCCCCCCGTATCGCAGGGCCCGCAGGGACCCAGCGTCGAGAGGCCCAAACACAACTGCAGGAGTGCCGAGAGCCTTGTGCTCGAGGTATCGTCATGAGGCAGTACTTTCCATTGGAAGTGCCTCGACGCCCACTGCTTCCTATCGCCATGGATTCTTTAGCAATACCAGCCTAAAGCCCGCTGCCGAGGCACCTCAAGCATTCACCAGGGACATTAACGAAGGTGTTTGCATGGCTGCCTGCACTTGAGCCTTGCTGTACTGCCTGTGTCTGTGGGGGGGGGGGCGTCACACACCCCCATGGCGTCCCCGGGTGCCCGCAGCAGCACAGCGCTGGCCAGCTCCTGCAGGTGCAGGACCGCCATGGGCAGCTGCAGGCCGCTTGTGTGCGACAACATGCACTAGGCAGCGTATGAAACGCACATATCCGTGCAGAGTATCCATCGCGTAGACTTCACACACTGCACGGGGCCCACTGGGCCGTCCACCAAGCAGGCTGCCCCTCCAACGACCGAACCTGGCACAGCCCAGAGCCACAGCTGTGGCGGCACGGTGTGGATACCCCTGCATTAACTTGAGGGTGGGATTATTTGGTGCACTGCGCGGCATGCGCCTGCGTACTTGCTCGCACCAAGCTAAGGTTAGGCAGGCACATGCCGATCGATAGGTCGGCCCAATCTCAGGCGCTCAAATACATCCCTGCATCAAACCAGTCCTGCAAAAAAGAATGTGGATTTCAACGGGATGCCATGCCGAGTGAACAGCTCACACAGGATCCCCTTGGCAAGCTGTGTTCACATGCGCATTGTTTCATTCAAGAAGTATCGCAGCAGCAGCATGTCTCCGCACTGCTAGTTGGACCAAACAGTGATGCTTTGCCGCGCTGCAAACCCTATGAGAAAGGTGTAGTTGCCAACGATCTGGCGCATTGACAACACATCAAGTTTTGATCTCGTTGTCTCTCTGGCAAGGCCAAATGTGTTTGTGCAGGGACGCCTGCCACCCCCCCCCGGGAGCTGCAGTGCTGCTGGAGTGTCACAGTCAGAGCCATGCGGCTCCGTCGGCCAAAATACAATTGTCTCTGTAGATACGTTGCTTCACTTGCTGCTCTTTTCAACAGCAAGTGACTGCGGCAAAGAGGCCCTCGTCGCTCTGCGACTTTTGCGCAGTGACCAGTGCGTGGCACTGCCTATCTCAACCAGCCACAGGCCGCTAATTTTATTTGCCGGAAATGGCAAGTAGCTCCATGCGGCGCCAGGTGCTGCAAGAAATTCTGTCTAGTGAACAAGTGAGTTGAGCTCGTGTTGAGCAAGCAGCGTCGCCGACGCAGCTCCGTCAACCTCAAACGGCATCACGTCGCAATTGAACATACAACTACACACAAACACTAGCAAAGCAGCAAAAGAACAATATTTGCAGTCTTATGTGGAAGATTTGGAGCGTCTTGTGGTGTTCTTCATTTCCCCACTGCGCCGGTTAGCTGGTACCGCCAGTGCAGTGCTGGATGCTGGGCAACTTGCATCCATCTTCGGATCCGTGGACCAATTGGTAAGAGCCTAGAAGCAACCACACCAGCAGCCTGCAACCTATTAATCCTCGCCCTCCTGTCCAGCTTGACTTCAACAAGAGCCTCCTGGTGCAACTACAAGACGCCGTAGAGGCTGCTGCTGCCCCTGGGGAGGCCTGCATCGGCCGCATCTTTCACGACTTCGGGCCGTACTTGAAGATGTACTCAACATATGTGGACAAGCATGCCGACGCGTTGAAGGCCCTGGATGTGGCGGAGGAGGGCAGTGCAACGTTTCGGGCGTTTCTCACAAACATCTATGCACTCAACACGGTGCGGGGCCAGACACTTCGCTCCTTCCTCATCATGCCAGGTGAGAACACAAGCAGGAACACACAACCAGCGTCCATGCACACATCATGCTCATATTGCAGTTCAGCGTGTTCCGCGTTACCGCCTGCTGCTGAAGGAGCTGCGCAAGCACACCGGTGACGGGCACCCCGACGCGGGCCCCCTGGATGCCGCACTGGGGCAGGTAGAGACCGCCGCCACGCACATCAACGAAGGCATCAGGCGGCGGGAGAACATGGAGAAGATTCTAGAGATCCAAGAGGATGAAGGCGTTTCTATCGTGTCCCCAGGGCGCGTGTTCTTGAAGGAGGGGTCCTTGAACAAGCTGTGTCGACGGGGCTTCAAGCCATTCAAGTTCTACTTGTTCAACGACTGTGCGTATCAGCCAACATATGCTTTGCATGCATGCTTGCGTGGTTTCGTCTGCATTGCTCACTCTCGTGTTCCTTGTTGCAGTGTTGCTGTACTGTGGTGCAAGCCAGTTCGGGCGCAGTAACCGTAGCATCCCCCTGAAAAGCGTCACCACAGCTGACACTGGGAACACCACGGTGAAGAAGAGTGCCCGAGGCTCCTTCATGGTGGGCTCCACAGCGGGAGGGGGGGGCTCACCAGTTGCTGCAGGAGGGCAGTATGCCTACGCAGATCGCGTGGCAGGGGATCGCGTATCTGCAGCGTCCAGTGCCAGCAAGGAGGGGGGTGTAGGGGGGGCCGACGATGACGATGACGAGCCCCAGATGATTCCTCGAGGGGGGGTCCCATCCACAGGGAGGGGCCCCTCCGATTCTGCAGCTGCCTCCACCAAGGATGTGGACCCGGGGAAGTCCTTTATGCTAAAATCCGCCACGAAATCATTCATCGTGCAGGCGGTTTCCCCTGTGGAAGCAGCTGCCTGGCGCAGCGCTATCATGGGCGCAGCAGTGCAGTGCCGGCGCACCTCCAGCAGCCGTGGGGGCGGCACAGCTGCCGCCGGCGGTGCCTCCGAGGGTGACTCTGCCCCCGTCTGGGAGGTGGACAGCGAAGTTAACGACTGCCGGCTGTGTGGCGTGCGCTTCTCCATCATCTCAAGAAAGTACGTACTGGCACCCCTGTGTGTTTCGCCCGCGCAGCACTGTGCTTGCACTGACTCACTGACTCACTGACTCCTCACTGACTGGCTGACTCCGCTGCACTGCGTGCCCGTTTTTGCAGACACCACTGCCGTCACTGCGGGAGCATCGTGTGCGCCCCCTGTTCCCCCTACAGGTGGCCCCTGCCCACTATTGACCCAGACAAGCCGGCACGCGTGTGCACATCGTGCTACGCGGGGCTGGCAGGGGGGGGTGAAGCCCCCCCCTCCACCCCCCAATCGACCGGCAGCTCCGGCATCATGTCCAACTTGGGCCGACGCCTCAGTGTGGGGCTGAAGGATGTCGCCACTCGCATCCGCAACTCATCACTGGGAGGGACCAGTACAGCAGACGAGGGGGGGGTGCCCCATGATGCCAAGGCCGGAGTGACCCCCCCTGCACATGGTCAGCTGCAGGATGACTATGTGCCCGACAGGCGCAGGTCTGTGCCCAGGCGCAAGCCCAGCGCCACGCCAGCCGATGGGTATACTGACATCGATGCAGCTGTGGAGGGGGGATACACACGGCAGCAGCCCCCCCCTCTACCCCCCAGGAACCAAGGGCCCCCCACCATCCCAGAGCGACCCACAGCTCATGCAAAGTCTTCAAAATCCACGCTCCCTCCCGTGCCAACGCGTCCTGCAGTTTCAGTTGAAGTCGAGCCCAGTTCGTGGAACCGCCGGCGCAGCTCCAGTGTGCACCGGGCGGACTTTGACCGGGTGGCATTTGAGCCCGTGACAAAGGCTGCCGTGACGCCCAAAGCGCGACAGCTGCCTGCCACTCCTGCCACCGCAGCCTCAAGCAGCACCCCTGGAAAGGCTGCAGCCGCGCCGGCACCTGCGCCGGTGCCTGCTGTGGCAGCAGCTGCAGCCCCCCCCGTGGGGGACACGGGTGAAATTCCTGGAGCCGGCACGAACGTGTTCTTGGAAGAACACCCGCCCGTGCGTCCCACAGACGAAGCTAGTCTGCCCACATCCTTCCTGTATGGCTGTGTGGTGGCTGGGGACTTTGATGTGGAGGGGCTGCCAGACAACTGGTTTGCAGCGGGAGACGAGGCTTCTGCGCGCGTGTACTACTTCAACGACGTCACGGAAGAGACTGCGTGGGCACCGCCTGCAGGCAGCGACCCCACTCTGGTCGCCACCACGGTGGTGCGTGTTCCGAAGGAGTGGGCGCCACGCAGAACAGACGACGGGCGGCTGTTCTTCGTGAAGCGGGTAGCCCTGCCCCGTGGCGCCGCCGCAAGCCATGGGTACAAGTCGCAGTGGTCGCTGCCTGTGGGCAGCACCAAGTTGCGATCTTTCGAGACACAGGGGGGACAGGGGGGCTCCACGGAGACCGATGACGTGGTTGCTCGTGTGGGTGCAATCGGCGTGGTGCGTACACGAGCAGGTGCAACGTCTCAAGCCACTTTATTTCATTTCATGTGTATTTTTTTGCAGAGAATCATCAAGGACGTGACAGGCAACACCTCACATGGAGATATAGCTGGGAACTTTGCCCCGCAGCGGCAGGGAGTGGGGGTGCAGGTGTTGGGGGGGGCTTCCTCGGGAATAGGGGGCTTCGACGTGGACTATCACGGGGACGCTGGCACTGCATCCCTGCTGGAGAGCAACACATCGCTGGAACAGTACAAGCAGAACAAGGCCAAGCGTGAGAAGCGCCTTTCAGAGTTGCACATGCAGGTGGCGGCTTCAGGGCAATCTGCACCCGAGGCCGGCAAGACGGCAGCCCCCCTGCGCAGCATGCTGACGGGGGGGGGCAAGGCTCCTGCACCAGCTCCTGCACCAGCACCTGCTCAGCGCAGCACCCCCCCCGTGCCCCCCCCTCGCCCCACCCCCCAGGCTGGCACAGCTCGGGGAGGGGGGGGCGATGGCCTCATGGCAGAGGAACTGCGGAAGCTGCAAAACCTGGAACAAAGTCACACTGCTCCTTCTGGGCAGGTCAATGTGCGTGCCATGCTTGGGCAGTTTGGAGGCCAGCGCTCGTCCCGTGTGAAACGGGTCAGTGGGATAGGCTCCCCCCCCCAGATCCAACTCCCCACACACAACGAGGCAGCCCCTACACTGGCAAAGGGCACGGCGCCTAGAGCAGCAGTACAAGCGAGCAGCGGTCCCATTTCAAGCCACAAGCGGCCGAGCTGGATGGTGGCGCGCCATGGGGGGGTGTCTGGGGGGGGCTCGCCTGCCCCAGCCCCTGCCCCTGCACCAGCAGCTGCCTCAGGTGTGGCTAGTCGTGCCAAGCGCCTCTCTGCCATCGCCTCCAAGTTTGGCGGGGGCGGCGCCGGCGCAGATGCCGGCGCCAAGGGGCCACGCCGCAGCTCAGCGGTGCCCCGCATCGGGGAGGGGGAGGGGGGGTCCCCCAAAGTAGGGGGGGGTGGCACCCGCAACGCATCCGGCAAGCGTGTGTCTGCACTACTGGCCAAGTTTGAGGCGCGGTCATAGCCAGCACCATCACCGGTGTCCATGGACCTTGTCCAGAGCTGGGCACGCTGGCCGCCGCAGGGCCAGCTCAATGCCAGCTGCTTCTCCTGTCTGATTAGCCACGTCGGGTTGAAGGCTCGTGAAAATGAGCATATCCAAGGGTAAAGTAATCGCTGCCAGCATGTGAGGGGGGTAGCAGGGGGGGGGCGTTGAGTGGCCCCACAGCTCGCGCACGTTCGCCCACCGTGGGCCAAGCTGTAATAAAAAAACCTCCCCACCACACGCACTGCTCATTGAAAAAGAAGCTTACTCAAGTAAGTGCGCAACTATTTATTGTTGCATCCTGTACGGCAGCAAATCTCATTGCAGAATTCTCCACGTTTTCTGACAACGTCATGGAATCTCTCTCTGTGGCGTCTGACCCAGGCTCGGTGTCCAGTGCAAGCTCCATCGATTCCCAGGGACCCGGAAGGCGCTTATTTCACTTCGGTGAATTCTGTACAGGAGCAGCCGTGGGCGTTGCAATTCCGCAGCGCGTGCATACCTCCAGCTTCAGCACCGTAGGCAGCATCCGCAGCGTGCCGCTCCATACTTCGCCAGCTGGCCGCACACGCGCAGTGGCTCCCCATTCAACAGCCTTCGCTCCAAACTCTAGTCAATCTGGCGTGAATTGGGTTCCCATTCTCCTTGCTGTTGCTGGAGGCGCTGCCACGATTGGGCTCATCGTCGCAGTGATTGCCATGGCAAAGAAAGCCAAGGATGCGAAGAAGAAAGCAGAGAAACAAACAATCGAATGTAAACGTCAATATGAGGCAGCTGCTACATGTTGCAGTGCAGCAATGTCAAAATCACTGACAGTGGATCAAGATGTGTCGTCTGCCTGGTAGACTGTCAGACTGTCAGCGTCCTGAATCCATCATCTGCTTTTGAAAACACTTCGTCTTGCAATGTAGCCTTACTTTTGAGACAATTGAATTGTACCTTGCCACGCAGATATGCGAAACTTCATTGTCTGCCCCATTGGTCATTTGCAGGTTGCTGCCTGTTCGAAGTCTCTCATATATTCGACGTTCTTTCC
>Ga0307982_1002003_pt1 | contig 16551 bp, 2 predicted proteins | sample OrgLakmetagen989_FD_201847 | JGI IMG/M metagenome (GOLD analysis project Ga0307982, IMG submission 201847) | Saline water microbial communities from Organic Lake, Antarctica - #989 | ecosystem: Environmental > Aquatic > Non-marine Saline and Alkaline > Saline | place: Antarctica: Organic Lake...
ATGACGTGCCACTGGGAGTGCCGTCAGGAGACCCAGCCACTGATGGCGACACAGATGGCGATGGCGACAGAGATGGCGATGACGTGCCACTGGGAGTGCCGTCAGGAGACCCAGCCACTGATGGCGACACAGATGGCGATGGCGACAGAGATGGCGATGACGTGCCACTGGGAGTGCCGTCAGGAGACCCAGCCACTGATGGCGATACTGTTGGAGTCGTTTGTGCAATCTGCAAAGCTTGATTTGCATTGCCGGTGGAAGATTTGCAGTTGACAGAAAACTCACCGCTCCACTGAAAAGCAACAAGGTTGCCATTATGACAAGGGTTTTGTGCAACGCAAGCATGTCCTTGCTGTGGGAGATGAGTCTGGGCTAGTCGCGTTGCGACCGCTGGTGAACAATTTACAAGCCTCTGGACAACCAACATGCATCAGCCGAGTGGGAAATATAGTTCTAGCAGTTCAATGATACGAAAAGGCGCTTTGCGGGCTTTTGATATTGAGTTCAGGGGCATGTGCTAAGTGGCGGGAACTGTCCACACAGGTTGGCTTTTCTTGCATTTGCTCCCCCCTCCAAGTAGGTCTAGAGAAGTGGGTCCAATTGGGCGGAAGCCGTTCTGTCCAAAATAAAAGACAGGAAGAGTTGTCATCGACAGTCTCACGTATGAGGCGTATCAGTTCAAAGTTTCTCTCTCTCCTGAGCAACTGTGCTGATTGGCTGCTGCTGTGTACAAAGAGCAACTAACACAGTCATTGTGGGTGTCCAACACCTTGAACCTGTCAATTCGTGAGTTTGATGCGTGTCTGTAGCTTACTAGGCTTTTTGCTCATTGGCCCGCAAGCAGCATGTGTAATTGGCGTGTTGTGGTTGTATTTTTGGTCGACGTGTGCTTGACATGTATGCCTCCATTCTCGGGATCACACAACGCTCGTAATCGATACCTCTCGTTATTTAACTATTGCGCCTTTCGTTGGGCGGTTGGGGGCAACTCTTGGTTTCGCAGGTAGACAGGCCGGCAACACCACAACTCAAAAGCAAGATGGTTGTCCGCAAGGGTGGCGGTGCAGCCGCTGGTGCTCGTCGGATGAAAAAAGACACATCTGAAGTCGTTGACCTGGTGAAATCTGTGCGCAAGCACAAGAAGTTCAAGCAGCTTGCGTCCTATTCAGTGCAGTGCTTGCAAAAGGTTTGTCGGTGGCGCCGCGACACCACTGCTCCAGCTCCTCACCTGAATGTGTTTTGCAGGTACTGACACCTCCCAATGCAGGGTGGGAGGAGAATTTGGAGGCTGCTTTCGAGGCTGGTGCTTTGGATGCTGTTGCTGAAGTTCTCACACTGCACAAGGGAGATGAGAGCGTGATGCAGGCGTGCAATTCTTGTTTGAGCGCCATGGCTACCAAGCCTCACATGGCCCGTGCCATGGTTGAAAAGGGCGTCTTGGGCACCATGTTGGAAAGCGTAATTGAGAACCCCGATGCTGATGGCGCTGATACTGGCATGCAGCTTCTCGACCGCGTTGCGGATTCTTGCCCAGAGGCACTACAGGAGGCAGGCTTTGCTGACATCATTGCCCGCATGATGAACGCTTCCGACCGGCCAGACTTCCGAGCCATCTGTGCCCGAGCCTTGGAGAAGATCAACCGCGTGCCCAATGGGAGCCAGTCCCTGATTGATGCAGGCTGCATGGCCCCACTGTTGGCACTAACCGTCGAAGAGATGGACTACCAAGCTATTGAGGAGCAAATGAAGGTCACCCGGGCTCAAATCTCCACCAGCTCTGCCAGCGGTGGCCTGCGCTCCGGCTCTGAGGAGGAGGAAGAAGACGCTCGCAAGCCCGCTGAGCTGCAGGCTGTGGAGAGCACATTTCGATTGCTGGACCGCATTTCGCGGAATGACGAGCACTGCGGATACTTGCGTGACGAGTGCCAAGGCATGGAGCTCATCTCCCAGGCGCTGGAGGTGCACGCCCCCAACACGAAGCTGTGCAAGTTGGGCGGGCGCATCTTGAATAAGCTTGCCCGTGGCAACGTGGAGGGCCTTATTCGTCGCATGGAGGCGTGCACTGACGACGCCGAGCGTGACTTTTTGGCGTCTCTCCTTGCTAACTTGGCCCTGGAAGACGATGCCGCGGAAAAGATTCTGGCAGCTGGCGGCGTGAATGCTTTCATTCGCTGTTTCCAGTCCGCTTCCCCGAAAACCATCATTGCAGCTGCCCGTGGACTTGGCCGCATTGCAGGGCTGGGGGCACATGCCCTACTAGCCCTGCTTGAGGCAGGCACTGTTGCTGCCCTGGTAGACGCCCTGGACCGCTTCCGGGACAACCCTGACGTGGTGGCGGCGATTCTTCCCGCCCTGCGCAAGCTGGCAACGGGGATGGATGCGGTGGCGGCTGTGGCCAGCAAGGGAGGCGTGGAGGCAGTCATTGCACTGCTCAAGGCCAACCCTGACAATGCTGTGCTGGTGGACGAGGCCCTTGCGTTCCTGGAACACATTGTGGTGGAGGGGTATGATGCCAACGACATGGTGCCTATGGGGGCCATCCCTGCCATGGCAACTGCCATGAAGGAGTGTGAGAGCAAGGACATGATCCAGCTGCATGGTATCCGGTGCTTCATTTATCTGGCCAACAACGAGGACAACCTGGTGGACATCATCGGTGAGGATGCCATCGAGCTCGTCATCGCCGCCATGGCCAACGACGATAACAAGGAGTTGGTGAAGGCGGCGCTGTACCTGGCCACCAGCATGTGCATGATTGAGGAGAACTGTGAGCTGTTCAAGAGCCTGGGGGCTGTGGACGCCCTGCTGTCTTCTATTGCGCGATTTGCCCGCGGCGACGCCGAGGTGCGCGAGTTTGCCCAGGAGCTCATGAAGCTAATCGTGAGCGAGGATGACGTGGCGAACATCGTCGGGCAGGTGCGAACTGCCAAGGCCAAGACGCTCAAATCCAAGGACTTGGACGACTCTCGCCAGCTGTGCGAGCTGATTTCCAAAATGGGGGCATTCGCAATAGTGACAGCTAACGCCGAGCTGATCCTGTCATCAGGCGGAGCTGGCGTGCTGACAGAGACCCTGAAAGAGACGGTGTCTGTGAAGGACTTGCCCCTGAAGGAGGAGGTGCTCACAAACTGCTCCGTGGCGCTGTGCGACCTGGCACGTGCCGTCTCGGACCGACCCGACCTCTCAGAGCAACTGGGGCAGTCTGGTGCGGTGCCTGCCGTTATTGCTGCCATCAAGGCCCACCCCAAGCTGATTGAGCACGTGAAGGCCTCTGTGAAGCTGCTGGAGATATTCTCCCAGTTCCCGTCCTGTGTCGGCTCAATCCTAAACGGCGGTGGTGTTGAGGCCATCGCCGCAGCCATCCGAGCTAACCCGCGAAACGTGCTTCTGGTGGATGCGGCAGCGCAGACATACCTGCGCTTGGCTGCCACTGACGGCGGTGCTGTGGCATTGGCCAAGCATGGAGGCACGCGCCAGGTCATCGCGAACATCCTGGCCAACACGAACACCCCCCGCTTCCATGGGCCCATGAAAAAGATGCTGCAGCTGCTTGCCAATGTGGCGGTCGAGTCAGAGGGTGCTGACATGCTGATGAAGCAGGGTGCAGTGCCAGCAGTCATCGCTGCGGCTGAGTATCTGGGCTTGGAGGGCGGCATTGCTCTGTCTGCCCTGTCCCGCCTACTCACCCGCGAAGACGTCTTTGGGGCCATTGAAGCGCTGAACGAGGCTGCCGGCTCCATTGGGCGCCTGGTGAACATGGATATCTCTTCCCTGGAGACGCTTGTGCCCACAGTGGCCACCATTGGCCGCTTTGCCCAGGTGGGGAACTACGCCAGCTTGATTATGGAGGAGGGCGGCGCGGAGTCCCTGAAGAAGGTGCTCAGCACTCTGCTGAACAAGTGCGACGACGCAGACAAGCAGAAGGCGTTGACTCCCACCGTCATCATGGCCATGGCTCGCCTGGCCAGCAGCTTCGACCTGGAGCCCTCGCTTGGTCTGGACACCCTTGTGCACCAGGCCTTTGCAGCGGGCTTGGGCGTGAAGGAGTGCCTTGCGTACATCAAGGCTGTGGCTGCTCGAAACGAAGAGTCAGCTAACCGCCTGCTGGCTGACGGTAGCTCCCTGGAGAACACCCTGTCTGCCCTGAAACAGCACGGGCGCAACCATAAGCTCGCCCGCATGGCATTTGAAACACTGGGGGCCCTGGGCGGGTACGGTTCCACGAGCAGCCTGGTGGCTGTATCTGGTGCCCCACGCATGATTTCTGACTGGCTGGACGATCACATGGACACAGCGAAGCCTGCGGATGTGAAGGCTGCGCTGGAGTGCCTGAATGCCCTTAGTGCCACCCCAGCGGACGCCGCAGCCCTGTCTGCCATTGGTGCCAATGATCTCATGAAGAACCTCATTGTTCGCTTCGTACAAGACCCTGACATTCCATCCCCAGGTGTTTTCTGCGCTTCCCTAGAGCTGATGACCACTCTCGGCCACGACCCCGACAGTGTGCGAATGCAGCACGCTGACGGCCTGTTGCGCCGCGTGTGCAAGGCTGCCACCTCTGACGCGCTGATTGAAGACCCCGCAGCCATGACTGCGCTGCTGAATTTCTTCACCCACGTCATCACGCAGTGCCCAGAGCTCAAGGCAGAGCTGGAGGGCATGGGCGCCGCAGGCTTGATCATGGCTGCCATGAACTCGAATTCCACTTCGGAGTCTGTGCTCGCAGCTGGAGCAGCTTGTCTCAAGGCTCTGGGAGTGGGCCCACAGCTGGCCATGCGGGCTGCAGCTGAGGTGGATCGTCTGGCAGGTATTGTGGAAGGTGCCTCAACTGTCACCCAGGACATGATCGGAAATCTAGGCCGCGCTGTGCAGCAGCTTGCCAACTTCTTGGCGATTGACGGCGTCGTCACTGACGAGAATGTACGCACCTTGCTGCAGACAATGAGCAACGCTGTGGCGCTGCTGGCTGAATCCGGCATCGCTGACGAGAATGTGCTTGCATCCGCGCTGACGGCAATTGGGCGCCTGGCGGCACGCGGGGGTGATGCCGAGAAGGTGGAGGCGGTGAACCTCATTCTGGACACACTGGAGCTGTGTGGCCATCAGCCCAAGGTGGTGGAGGCGTGTGTGCACACGCTCGGTCTGTTGACCACAAACCCCCAGGCACTGCGAGCCATGTGTGAGCTGGGGGCGCTGGAAAAGCTGCTGCAGATTGCCCGCGACAACCCCGGCAACATGCGCCTGCAAGAAATGATCCAGGCCACCATCGACAAGATCACAGCCGTGGCCCTGACCAATGCAGCCAACCTGGTGAAGCAGCAAGGCGGTATCGCTGCCCTTATGGCGGTCATCCTGGCCAACGCCAAGGACCCCAGCACCTTGACTGCCTTCATTGCAGACATTGCCGCCAGCGAGGGAGGCGCCCAGGCGCTGTGGCAGTGCCTCATGAAGAACAAAGACATGCCTCTGGAGGTGATGAATGAGATGCTTCGGGCTCTGGCCACCCTAGCCATGGCCAACGGGGGCTCCCTGCAGCTGACTGCTGGCCAGGTGGAGCTGCTGGGAGGCGCTTTGAAGATGGCCCTGGATCTGCAGGCCACGCTTGCTGTGGGCGACGAGCGCGCTCGCCTGCAAGCCATGATGCTGGCGGAGCACTCGGTGGACCTTCTGTCCATGTGCTCCAACCTGTCTGATGCCGAGCTGGCCTCGATGCTGTGCAAGGCAGGAGGCATTGAGGCAATCATGAAGCTGCTGAGCGCTAACCTGATCGACGCCGAGACAGTGCAGCGCATCATGACCATCCTGCAGCAGTCAGCGCTGGCTGGGGACATCGACCTGCTGCGGCAGCTGGCCGCCAAGATGAAGGGCATTGAGGAGACGGGCCGCCTGTACCTGGAGGGCATGGAAGAGGATGGCGTGAACATCAAGCCCAACGATGGCATCGTGGGCTGCTGCATTTCCGTGATGCATGACGTGGCCAAGGGCCTCGGAGCCGACCCCAGCAACATTTCTCGCGATGGCATGCGGACCACGATGATCGCCATTGACGAGATGGCAGGCAACGTTATGGTGTCTGAGTGCGGCCCCAAGCTGGCTGAAATCATGCAAGCGAAGTTTAGCGACGAGCCCATTCGCCTGCTGGACACGCGTATGGAGAGTGCCATGGTTGCTCTGGGCAGCCTGGGCAGCATCATCATGCTGATCGATCCCGACACCGGCAAGCCGTACTACTACAACACGGAAACCGGCGAGACGTTCTGGGACGCCCCGCCCGGCTTCGAGGAGGCGTATGCGGCAGTGATGGCTATGGCGGACGCCGCGGCCAAACAGGAGGCAGACAACATCCCCGTGGTCAGCGAGGAGCTGCTTAAGGGACTGCTCAAGGCGCTACAGACCCACGCCTTGTCGTCAGACATGGCTGAAGCCATTGCCAACACGCTGGCCACACTGGGCCTGAACGGCAAGAATCTCAAGGCCATTGTGGACAATGGCGGCATTGAAGCTATCATTGCTGCAATCCGCGCCAACCCCAACAACCGCAATTTGCTGCTGATCCTGCTCACCCTACTGGAGCGAATTTCGCGCCAAGACCAGTACAAGGAGCGGATTGCAACGGCTGGTGGCATCGATGTGGTGCTGAATATCGCCATGGCCCTGCACATCGACCACGAGCAAATCACCCTCAAGTCCCTGTCCATCCTGGCCAACTTAGCGCTGAACCACGATAAGAACATTGACCGCATCATGGAAGGCGGCGGCGTGACACACATCGAGTCAGCGATGAACCAGTGGGAGGCAGTCCCTCGCCCCCTGGAAAACTCCATGTGTGCCCTTTCCAATCTCATGCACGGCTCTGATGCCAACAAGCTGGTCATCGGCAAGACGTGTGGTGATGAGATTGTCCGCATTGTGGCACGGCACCATAAGGATATCAACTTGTTCAAGATGGCACTGCGTGCCCTGGGAAATCTGTCCTTCTGCGATGAGAACATCGAGTACATTGGCATGGAGCACCACGCCACCCAGGAAATCGTCAAGGGCATGCTGCAGCACGAAAAGGACGAGGAGTGCCTGCAGCTGGGCATGGAGGTGGTGGGCAACTTTGCTTCCCTGGAGGAGGACGAGGATGCGATTGAGGAAGACCCAGACTATGTCACCATGTGCCAACTGATCTACAACGAGCGGGGATCGGAAACCATCATGAAGTACTTGGAGGAACACATGCAGAACAGCGCAGTGCTCAAGTCTGCCCTTAACGCCATGGCAAACATCTGCAACGACGTGGAGGTGACTGACCAGGTGGCGGAGCACCAGCGCGTGAACCCTCTGGTGGTGGAAGTGTTCAAGCAGCACGACTGGGACGAGGAGATCATTGCTACAGCGTGCCCCCTGGTGGCTGCCCTGACGTACTCCGAGATCTGTGTGGCTGCCCTGCTTGAGCTGGATATCGTGCCGATGCTGCTGCAGGCAATGGACACCCACGGCATCAACTCTGAGCTTCTGGTGGCTGCACAGCTGGCGCTGACCAACCTGTGCGCTGACGCCAAGGCACGCGATCAGATCCGCAACCTGAACGGCGTGACAACGATGCTGGGCCTGCTGGAGGGCCACATTGGCGAAGCGGACTACTGCACGGAGTGTGTGAACACATTGACACGCCTTTCATCGGAAGACGACCTGTCCTCCAAGATTGCCGAGGATGGCATGCATGTGTTGATGAAGGCATGCGACAAGCACAGCGACGACGCTGAGTTCCTCACGAATGCCTTCCGCCTACTGGGGCACTTGGCGTTTGTGGAGAGCAACCTGCCCATCATCGTGCAGTTTGACGGTGTGCAGAAGGTTATTCAGGCCATTTGCACACACCCTGATGCGCAGCCCCTCATGGTGCGCTCTATCCAGACCATCGACAACGTCGCCATGGCCAGCAAGGAGAACTGCCAGATTGTCATCGACGAGGGCGGCAAGGAAATGATTCTCACCATCATGTCAGAGTATCCAGACGATGAAGAGATCCAAAAGTACGGCAAGTCAGCCATCCTGTCCATCAATGCACTGGAGAACCTGAACAAGAGCGCCAGCCTGGACACCGAGCGCCGTGTACATGGAGAGGAGGATGAGGGGGACCCGTTGGCGGAGGTGCGCAACATGCTCAGTGCTGGCCAGGTGCTCAAGGTGTGGACCAAGGGTGCCCCCAAGACCGCCCATGTGTTGGCTTCCTCAGACTTCCGCTCTATTGTGTGGCAAGACTCCAAGAAAAAGACCAAGCTGGGCGCCATGGACCTTCGCTCCGTGATGCAGATCCGCCCAGGCCTTGGGGAGGGGCACAAGAAACGGGCCTTCTCCCGCCAGGTGGCTGATGAGCCCATGTGCTTCACAGTTGTCGGCGAGCGCACTTCTCTGGACTGCGAAGTCACCGTAAAGCCCGAGGTGAAAAAGTGGGTGGACGCCCTGACGCTGCTCCTGACGGTGTACAAAACCAAGCCACACAAGCTCACCCGTGGTGCTGTCGTGTAAGCACGCCCTGAAACAATGCATTTCGCTGCCAGTCATCTGCACACCACTGGCAAAGATACACCCCACATCTCGTATACGTGGCTCAGCACGCGTGTCCTTTTGCATGGTCGGTGCGGTGTCAGGGCCAGCAGTAGCCGCAGGCTATCCTGACTGCTACAAATCACCTCTGCGGCGTTCATTTGCAGCGCCGCAGCGTTTCAACGCTTGGGTGCATAGTAGTAGCCCCCACCAACGTACGGCGACTTGATGGAGCGCGCCCCCTGCTGCTGCCTCTTGCCCCCCCTGAAATAATAATACAGGCCAATGCTCGCCACAGCTAGCACAGCAGCTGCGATACCGAAGCCCTTCATACCATCTGCAAAGGGAGACATCCGTGGACAATGCAAGAGGCCCAGGGAAGCGCACGCAAGGCTTACCCCTCCACACTTGTGTTTCATACAGGTGCAGCAGTGCCGTCCCCTCAACGTGCTGGGGGTTCAGGCGCAGCAGCTGGCTAAGCCAAGCCCTGACGACATCGGGCTGCTGCAATCGCCACGCAGCAATTGCTGCTCGGAACATGGCATCTTGCTGCACAATTGCACTTGCCACAAAGTCTGCACCAACACGCGAACGAATGAAATCGTGGCATGCATGCCGCATCCGTCCCGTACTACGCACCTTCAGCAACCATTCTTCCTTCCCTGATGTCATCACTGGAGGGAGATGCAATCAAAATGGATGCATAGTGAATCCCAGCCCTGTCTCGAGCCTCCACACCAGCTGCTGTTTCGAAGTCAGCTTTCGCAGCCTGCAATAGCTGAAACTTTGGCGAAACTTGCAGCCGTTACCACAAATAAAACACACCTTTAGAGCGGCTTGGCTGAATATTTCGCGCTCATGTGTCAATTTTTCTTCCAGTGCCTTCATGGCCACTTGTTCTTCGGCATCGAGGGATGCCATTTTGTACTGTGCAAGAGTGTCTATCACTCTCTGTCAGGACCAGTGCCTTCAAGGACTGCTTCCGGCAGGAGCAGCGTACAGATTCAATTCCAAGTCCACTACACAGTAACAGGAAACTCATTTCCATAGATTGAATATGATTTATTGATGGGGACCACACGGGCTCGCGCCCAATTCCGTGCAGCCCCCCGTCAGAATGACTTGCCTAAATTCAATTCCCTCATCCACATGTCTCCCCCAGGCCCCACCACGTTCCGACAATGCTCTTGCAGCATCAAGTGGCTACTGCTGATCCCGATGAAGCAATGGTACTGCTTGGGGGCTTGTATATCTTGGGCAGCAGGGCCACCTGCAAAGAGTTGAAAGCATACACCGGCACTCCCACGTTCTTTGCGCAGACAGGCAGTCTGACCCCTTGCTCGCGCAGCAGATTGGCCGCTGGGCGTGTGTTGTGTTGCGGCAATCCGTGGCGATCGCGCAGAATGCGCGCTTCCTCGTACGTCACACTCATGGCTGTACGATCCTTGCCTGATTTGCAGCAAGTGATGCGTGCACCGTGCAGCATGCGGGTGATGTCTGCAGCAATGGTCAGCACCTGGTGGTGCTTCCCCGGCCGACTGGCCTCCAGGCGCACCTGTGTCGCCAGTGTAGCCAGATCTCGGTCCAGTTTCACCATGGCCGCCCCCACCGCCAGTGCCCCCCACTGCTGAGCATACTCGTTCAGCTTTGAGGTCCCGTCCACATTCACCATGCTTTGGATGGAGGCGGCGGAACCGCCCACAGCATTCACGAAAGACTGCTGCTCGTTGATGCCCTGTGTAAACATCACCGGCACGATATGGATCTGTTGAGAGGTCAGCTCAGAAGGAAGCAAGTCAAATACCGCTGCGTCCACTTCCACATCTAGCACCATGCCAGCTGCTTCACACGACTCGATGGTGGCCGGTACCACAGTGTCTATGCTGTTGTTGGGATCATACCCCAGGGCCTGTCCCTTGCGCCGACCCCCCCCCTCGCTGTGAGATTCACCCCCCCTCCCGGAATCCTGCCTCTCGGCGCGTTGCGAAGAGTCAGTTCCGCCAGCAACAGCACCTCCAGGCCCACTCACAGAGTGGTGGCGTGCACCGCTATAAGCTGCAGTCAGCGTAGTTGCAATTGCCCCCCGTTTGTGAAGATGCCAAGCCTCGCGCTCGAACAAGCTCCCACTGGATTGGTACTCATCCATGCTCACTGTGATACGGTGCAGCCGTTGAGAAGAGCGCTGAATAGCAGCACGCACAAAGGCGGGGTCCCCATCAGGGGCCGCCATGGCGCGTGGGGGTGCCCCCTCGTCGGTGTCATCGGACGACACATCCAGGTCCAAGTCACTCCCACTGTCTGCCAGCACGGCACTAGTGGCTGCCATGCTCTCCAGCGTGCGCACTGATGCATGCACTGCGGCAGCTTCTGCGTCTGTCAGTGTTGCCAGGGCCGCCAGGTGGTCAGGTAACGCTTCGGCGGGGGGGGGTGCACCTCCATCCTCACGGTGCTCCGCCTCGGCTCCTTCAAGTGCTCCTGGCACGGCAGCTGCCCCCATCACTGCTTTGGATTTCGCCGAGGCCCGGCGCCAGGATGAGCTCCCTGTTTTACGGCTGATGCGCTGCTCCAGGATGTCTGACAGCTTGCGAAGCTCCTCCAGCCCCGAGGGCAACTGGGATTCAATGGACACGGTGGCGGCGGGGGGGATGCCGGACACGTCAAATGACTGCATCGGCGAGAGACCTCCCTCTACATTGCTGCCTTCTCTGTGGGCTGCTGTCGCCGCAATGGCTGCAGCTGCAGCTTGGGGACCAAGGGCTGAGAAGACTCGACCACGGGTTTGCTGGGGTGGCGGGCTGTTGTGCGCCTGCGTGCGCCCCACACCCCACCCCGGCGACAAGCCTGCCGCAGTGCCTTGTCCCAGGGCATCCTGTGCGTCGTCTGAGTCCTCAGATGACTCCGCACGATCCACGTCAAAGCGTCTGCCCCTGCCCAGCTGCGCCCCCGCCAGACGACGAGAGGAAGCGCCGGACACAGAGACACTGCGGCGGCGACCAGCAAGTGCCCATCGAGAGCGCACTGCAGAGGTGCCCTCGGGAGTGCCCAGGTTGGATATGTCGTCTGCCTGGGGGGTGCTGGGTCGACGGGAGTCAAGCAGTGGGCCCGCCTGGGATGCAGCGCTGGAAAACACATCCAGGATGTCGTTCACTTCTGCTGCTGAGGCCAACACCGCCTGAGAGGCCCTGGAGGGGCCACTGCCTGCAAGGTGCCTGGCCACTTGCCGCGCGCTGCTGGAAATCGCGGGGGCTTTGCACCACAGCGCCAGGTGTACATCGGCGCCTTCATCGTCTTCCTCGTCCTTGGAGTCGCTGGGAAACACAACTTCTGCGGCCGATAGCTTGCGGCCAGCCGTCTCCTGCACTCCATTTCTGTGTAGAGCCTGGCGAATATCGTGGGCAGCAGTGTGTGCAGGCTGCTCTTCTGCGGCACCCGACTTCCAAAACCAGCTTAGTGCTGCTTCCCGCGGCTGCAAGCTCTGGTCCAGATGTGCCTCGTCCGATGAGCTGTCGCCCCCAGGGGCGCCCAGGACATCAGCGGTGCGGCTGGATGCGCCACGGGACAGAGCCCCAAATGCAACCTTGTCGTGCTGGGACCTGCGCTTGGGCGCACCGCGCCCACGACCTTGCACGTCAACAGTGGCTGCGCGCCCACCCCCTTCGGAGAGAAAAACGGAGTCATCGTCGTCTTGGAACAGGATGGAGTCACCACTGGCAGTGCGTCTGGACATCAGTGTCGCGACTGATGCCATGGTGCGGGGTTTATCGGCAGCCTTCACGTCTTCCACTGGATGCACCTGCACGGGAGCAGTCCTGCCTCCAGCAGCCTTTTCAGCGGCCTCTCGTCGGCGGGCAGCTGCTTGCAGTGACGCCATGTCGCGCTGCGCCAGGGGCCCGGAGGTGGACACGCGATGAGCCCGGAGCGATCCAAACAAGCTGGGCACTGTGATGGTCGACCTGCGAGGCCCATTCGTCCCGTGCTGTTGCTCAGATGGTTCTTCCTGGATCACCGCCCCCCTGAGGGGACGGGCGCCCTGGGACAACGATGGCACCAGGCGGCGGCTCTCGTCCAGTTTGGCCAGAGCAGCACCCTGGCTGCCGGAGCGCTGCTGAGAACCCTGGCCTGTAGCCTCCAAGGCGCCGTCAATGGCGGCATCCCAGATGGCTGACGCCTCCCGCTGCAGTGACCCCTGCACCATGCCCGCGGCGCCGCTGGCCCGTGGGCTGGTGAACGCCCCGCTGTTCAGCGCAGGCCTGGACGCACCTGTAGACATACTTTGCGCGAAGCTGTCCTGTCGGGACTGCCGCCGCACGAAGCTGCCGGTCCTGTGCAGGGCGGAGTCACGCCGCATGGAGCGGGACAGCCGGCGCATGTGCGCGCTGGGGGTGCCGGCAAGTGTCCCCTCATCGTCCTCATCTTCATTTGTCGCCATCCATTCTGTCAACAAGTTGCTGCCGGGGACTGCGCGGGGTTCGTGACGTTGCGCTTTCATACCCCCCTTGCCCCCCGTTCGCACGCCAGACACGCGCAGGAGCCGCATTGCCGCCCCGTGTGCAGACAGCGAGCCCACTAGCCCCACCGCACTGCTTGCATCTGACGTGACATCAGTGGAGCCCTCGGTGCAAGGAGATTCTCGCCCACTGGAGGAAGCACCCGAGACTGCACTGCCGCTGCGATCGGTACGGGTTTGGAGCAGGGACAGTGCTGGGCTGCTCCCTGTCCCCCATAACGACGAAACACTGCCAGATGACTCGCTGCGATTGACGTCCCCCAAGCTGCTGTGGCTGGATGTGCTGCCTGGGGATGGCTGGGACCACTGCTCCCCTGTCGGGGTGTGCAGCGGAGTGGCGCCACTCAGCGGGGAAAACAACGACTGCCCCGGGGACTGCATGCCGCAAGAGGGGGATGGGGAGGGCGCAGGCTCGGTCTGCTTGGCGTCCTTGCCGCCCACCCGTTGCAGCCGAAATGCCACGCGACCCAGCAGCCTGGATACCGCCATGAAGTCCTCCAGCATGCCGTTCTCGTCTCCAGCGGTTGATAGCAGCGACTCAATTTGCACCAGGAAGCCCGCCTTTGCCAGAAATGTCAGGTAAGACAGTCGCCTGGCAGCCACCGCGTAGTCCAGTTGGTATGTGAAAGCCGTCACCACAGCCGCCAGCAGCTGCGGCAGCGCATCGTCCTCTCGTTCTTGAATGCCCAGAGCAGCATCGATGGCCGCGAAGCCGGCCTGGGTCCACTGCATGGAAGCTGGGCCGTTGGACCCATCACTGCGAGATGAAGAGGCAACCAGGTGCGGTGAGTCATCGGCGCCTGCCGCTGGGCGCCCAGTGCTGCCACTGCGCTCCCGCTGTGTGTCCTCGGCGACGCCATGCCCCACCCCCTCCAGGACAGGGGACTCCTCGCCGAGCCACGCCCCAGCTCGTGCATCAAGCCCAGGGGAGGAGCTGATGCCTACCACAGCCGCCGTGGCTGTTTCCAAGATGGAAGCTCTCTTCTGCCTGCGGCGGATGGGGGCAGTCCTGGGGGGGTCCTTGGCACCCCCCTGCTGCCCCATGCGAGACCGGAATGGTACCAGCCGTGAGGCAGCAACTTCCCTCATTGCATCCACAGCTTTGGACTCAGCAGTTAATCGGTGTAGCACTGCTGAGCATGCTTGAGACACCCAGTGCTCCACAAACACACAGGCAGGCACAGTGCCGGGCAACAGGCTGTCTGCGCGGCGCTTGTACAGCCCACCATGCTGAAAGCCCTTTGCTTGTGCTGCTGGTGCTCCCAGGGTGACTGTGGCGTAGCAGTAAGATGCATCCCCTGAAGACTTCAAGCGCCGGGCAAGACAGGCCCGCGCATCCCGGAATGAGGTGATCGCCCCTTCAAAGCGCTCAGCCGAGACGCGCTGCACTGGTGGAGCTGGGGGCATGGGGTGCCGGCGCACAGGACCTTGGAGGATTGGACTGCTGTCGCCCCGACTTGGGCCAGGCAGCTGTGTGTTCACTGGGGGGGGCAGAATGGCCAAGGACATGCGACCTTTCCGGGTGGACCGGCTGGTGCGCCCGGCATCGTGCTCAGCGCTTGCCGCAGTGTCTGTCGCGTTTAGTGGCACAAATTGTAGCTCGGAGGGAGCTGCTGACAAATCCACGGCGCGGGGGGGTGCGCGGGGGGGTGCTGCTGGCATTTTGCGAGGGGGGGCTGGAGGTCGCTCTTCAGGGTGCAGGGGGTTGTGCAGGGACATACTGCGCCTGCCATCACCCATGTCACGATGTGTGCCTGTGCCGCTGATGTCTACAGAGATTGTGCCACTCCGGGCACCCTCCTCCAATTCTCCTGGCAGGGGGGTGTCGTCTACCTCCCATGCAGAAGTACTCACAGTGGCTCCATCCGGTTCCACATCCCCGCCTTGCAGCCCCCCAGTGGTCATCAGGGCTGCTGCCACCAACGCATTCCCGATGCGCACATGAGACTGGGACCGTCCGGGTGCATCCCGCTCCCCCGAGTGCTCCCCGACTGACTCCACAATGGACGGTGCCCGGGAGCTGTTGTTGCTACTCAAATCGTCCTGGCCTGCTTCTTCCAGCAGGCCACCCAGCAGTGCCTCGCCGGCGGCTGCGTCGCGCTGTCGCACTGATGGGGGGAGCAAGTGCGCTGCCACCCCCGAGCCCCCCCCCCCCCTGAGGGCCAGGGATCCTGCTCGGGACAAACGGTCCGACCCTCTGCGGAACTCCCGCAGATTTGCCCCGGCAGCCGAAACCAGGCTGTGTCGTGCGGAGTGTGCGCTGTTTCGTTTCGCAGCTGAGCTGGCTGATTGGCGTTTGGGCGAGGGGTGAGTGTGCTCTGTGTGGGGGGGAACAGCCCTGCCTGCGACAAGGGGTGCAAGGTGGTGGCGTGACTCGTCCCCCGAGTCACTGTCTTCAGCCAATGACGCCAGCGGGTCAAACCCAGCCCGAGTCAGCGCCGTGGCCTCGTCGCCGCTGTGCGACCGCATCGTGCGACCAGCCGCGCCACCTGGCGCAGCTCCAGGCAGCCCATTATCACTCGACTCAACAGTGATTGCGTCTGATGTGCTGCGCAAGTTTTCACCGGCACGGGATGCCGCACGCTCGCTTTCCTTCGCTGCAGTATGCACTCCTGTCCCTTCGCCCTCGCCAGCGCCGTCGCTGTCGCTGTCGCTGTAGGCCTCAGACAGCAAGCGTGCCCTCAGTACTGGGACATCCAGACCCACTGCGTCCCCCACCTGTGCATGGCCTGACGCGGCATCGTCATGCCCCGGGGCTCGTGCAAAGCGTGGAGTTGACCCCACAATGGACAAGGAGCTCGCCATGGACAGCGGCCGGGCGCTGGTGGTGCCTTCTGACGTCGAGGCTGTTGAGTGCACTGGTGTACCTGGGGCATCGGACGTGGCACCGTCCTGCTGTTCTGTGGCTGGGTCGACTTGCACCATGCGCAGACCCCCCCCTCGCCCATGGATGGCCCGTAGCACCGGTTGTGGCTCGGCTTTGGCTTCGGGAGCTGCAATGCCCAGTGTTTGGGCAATGCGCTGAGCATGGCTGCTTGTGCGCCCACGGGTCGCCACGTCGCCGTTAGCAGCTGTGGTAGGGTGCTGAGCTGCTGCTGACACCTGCCTGGGCCTGGCGTACAGGGTACGCATGATGCTGCTGCGGCGGCGCTCATGACCCACCTCGGAGCCCCAGCCCCACACTGCCGCATCCACTTGCTCCCGGGTAGAGCTCCAGCCTGTGTTTGTGACACCCCTTTGGTGCACGCTGCCCCTGTTGCCCTTGGGTGGACCGCTGCCGGCGATCCCCGCTGCTCCATTGTGGGCGTACTGCTGGGCGTACTTGAAGGATGGCCGCCGAGCAGTAATCCTGCCGAGCGCAGGAGGCGCCTTCACCATGTCATAGCAGTCAATGCCTTCAGTGTCTTCCAGTGTGCGCCCCCCGGGCATAGCTGAGAAGGCTGTGCCGCCCGTGATTGCGCCATGCCCAGCTCCAGCTTGGTTGGGCAGTGGGATCTCCTTTTCCTCAA
>Ga0307982_1002004_pt1 | contig 16543 bp, 16 predicted proteins | sample OrgLakmetagen989_FD_201847 | JGI IMG/M metagenome (GOLD analysis project Ga0307982, IMG submission 201847) | Saline water microbial communities from Organic Lake, Antarctica - #989 | ecosystem: Environmental > Aquatic > Non-marine Saline and Alkaline > Saline | place: Antarctica: Organic Lake...
ACATGGTGCTTGACCCCAAGTTTCTAACGGACGACATTTTGAGAAACGAACCCTTGGCATTGTCTCAACTGAGGGTACGCTGAAAATTTGTAAGTTTTCTAGCAAATGGTGGATTTCTCACTCTATACCCATGCTCTACATCCCTTTTTTTTGTAGATTCGTAAATTGCGTAGCGCCGCCACAAAACTCGCGCGGAAGGCGCCGCAGCTGCTCGACGAAGTACTCGAACTTGCTGCGCCCTCGCTCCTGAGCAACCTTACTCTTGAGAAGTCCCAGTCGAGTCCTAATGTACTGGCAACCCCTAATGATGCGGGAAACGCTGCGGATAATTCCCTGTCCAGAAAGTCAAATGCTGCGCCTCCCTTACCTGGCATCGCGCAAGGCAAGGTGAGCCCACCACGCACGAGGCATCGTCAAAGTTTCAAATCGCACTTGAATGAATGAATGATACCTCGAACTTGAACTTCAGTTTATTTGCTGAGATGGCATGTGTGCTTTTTTTTAATCTCAGGAACTGCCGGGTACAGGAACTGTTGTTGTTGACGACTTCGACCGCTTGAAAATGATTGCTCTCTATGAAGCGAAAAATCCAACCAAGGTAGGCGAGGTCGATGAACTGCTTTTGAAATACGCAGGAAACCATGCGGCCTTGTTTGGAAAGTTGAAGGAGAAGTATGGCGCTAAAGCATTCGCCGCTGCTGAGAAAAAAGCGCGTAAGGATAAGGACAAGCTTGCTGCTGAAGCTAAACCGCAGTCTACTATTACATCGAAAGCAACGACAAAAAGCAAAGAAGCAGTACCTTCCACTCACCCTGCGCCGTCCCGAATCCTCCACCACGCCAAAACAGCCCCAAATTTAGGAGCTATTGTTGCTGGTGGCTTCGACCGCTTAAAAATGATTGCTCTGTACGAAGCGCAGAATCCAACCAAGGTAGATGAAGTCGATGGACTGCTGAAGAAATACGAGGGCAAGCACGCAGCCGTGTTTGCCAAACTAGAGCAGAAATATGGCGCTGAAGCCCTCGAAGAGGCAGAACGTACCGCAATTTTTCTCACTAAGAAGCAAAGCCGAAAAGTGAAACCGCCACCAATTCAAGCTGATATCGCGGTCAAAGATCAGATAACCCTTCCAGCGTCGCCCTTCTCGGCAACATTCTCATTCAAGACAGGTTCTCTGGAAAAGCAGCTGCGGCATCAGCCATCTTTTCATCGGATGCACTCATTGCCAACTACAGAGGTTGCAACTGCTGGGTTAACTGCAGCTTGGAAGGTGTTTGCGAAGGCGGGCTTTGAAGGGGACGAGATGAATTTTGATACTCATCGCAATGCTGACGAAAATAGAAGAGCTGACGAGAAAACGATTTCAACAAAGCTGAATGCCTTGTGGCAAATGGACGACTCAAGCATGGCAGAGTTGAATAAAATGACTGAATTACGTGCTAAACACGAGCTGCCCTTAGATAAATTTATGATCAAAGCCAAACGAGATCTTTTCATGGAAGCGCGAAAGGTGTTCATTTCAGAGGAAAAGGCACTTGAAAAAGCAGCTGAAGATGCGTACGAAAAGTATATAGGCAACTCAGTGGAAAACACAGCTGCTGCGCAAGGACATCGCATGAAAAGGCGAAAACAGCTTGATCAGAAACATACGGCAGAAAATGCGAACAAGGACTAGCCACTATCGGGATGTCATGATCAGATCTGAACTTTATCCGTACTTGATCGCATAGCGGGCACTGCCGGCTAATGCAATAGCAAAGAAACGCCATGCACCAGCAATATCCATATCCATTTCCATATCAAAAATATATATAAGGGAGCTTCATGAGCATTCACTTCTGGCTTCTCGGTCTTATTCTCATATATTAAGTTGCACGGTTCTTCTTAATTCACTTGAACTCTTTGTGCCTCCTTGTTCTGGTTACGATTCAGAACAATGATTTCTGCTGTTTTGACATTTATTTGTGGTTAGATTAGATTATACTCCCCCTGTACAAAGAAAGAAACCACATCCCAGTCGAACTCATTTTGGTATACGTCTGCTTTAGAGGGTTAGGTTAAGTGTTTATTTCTTTCTAAATTCGACTGCATGTGGCTTTAAAAAAATGAGTGCTTATTTGAATTGGAGCGCGACTGGGGTGTGCTCTCCCCTGATTGATTTAGTTCAGAAAGTTCGAGCTGTACACCATCAATCCTCCTCAAAGTAGGAGGTGCCTCCTCCTTCCCTGAAAAACTTTTCGTTGTCGCTATTGGATTCGGCTTCACTGCTTTGGTCTGATTCACTTGAGGAGTCGTTCAATGTTTCCTTTCTACTATCCGGCTCTTTAAGAGCACGACTCGCTGCCATGGCCCTAGAGACAACGAAGCCACAAAAGTCGTGAGGACTTCAATGTCAGTGCGTGCTTTTCCAAGTAATATACCAACGAGTAATATACCAGAACAGCGCCAATTCAAGGCAAGTGCACGAACACCATACTTCGAATAATCGTTCAAATGTCACCCTTCGTACCTTTGCAGAGCCGCTGCTTCTACCGTAGCCATTTCGTCGAGCGGGTTGTCAGCTTCCGCCAAGGGCTCGAGAACACCCGCAGAAGTGGGGCGAGTGCTGAGGCCCGCGGGAAAAGCACTGCCTGAAGACGATGACGACCTGCGACCGCCTGGGCGCAGCTCCTTGTTGCGCTGTTTTGAGTGTGGATACGCAAGAAGAAATACACTTGCCTGAGATCAGATGCTCAGTAGACTAAGCTAGTGCGCGCATGAAATTATTACGAAACGAGACAGAAGCGGCAGAGTAGGACAAAGCGAGTAAAGTCCTGAACGTGCGCCTACTCTCTACATCTCTTGAGCACCTGAAGAAATACGGCATAATTACGTTGCAACAGCGACTCGCGACCACCACCGCTCCTGCACTTGCCACTGGAGAAACTCGCCTTCGTTTCTGCTAAACCCTGCCTGTAAACCACCTGCGCGCCGACGGCATCCCCGCGGCTACGCCACAAGAAATTGGCGAGGTTGTTGAAGGCTTGCGGCCGAGCAGGGTCTACGCTGCGATTGGAGGAAGGACCATTGTTGTAGGGAGGAGGAGCAATGGCACGGCGCAAGAGCTCTTCTGCCGGATCTAAACGCCCCAGCTTCTTCAACAGCTGAGCATAGTTCAGTAAAGTTGGAATGTGGTGCGGAGCGTTGTCGAGTGCCTGTTGGGCGGCAAGCAAGGGTGGGAAAGAGCGAAATAAAAGAGCAAGAATGCAAGATGACGTACCCTTGATTCGTTGATTAATTACTACCCCGATTCAAGTGTCTATCCCTCCTCTAAAAATCATGCTTGAAGAGCACACCATCTCATTCATACCTGCGCGTACAGTTGCTCAGCTCCGAAGTAATCACCCTTGGCATTCGCCAGCAGCCTCGCATAGTTCCCCAACAACTGAGGCTGCGTGGGGTCATGGGCTAATCCTTGCAACAAGAGCGACTCAGCTTTAGTGACCGCAGCTGAATCTGCATCACAACTGGAGTCATCGTCTTGCTCTCCACTCTTTTTGCTCAATCCAGGCAATACGCTCTTCTTTGACGCGCCGGGATTAACTCCTTCTTTCTGTACAAACGTGGCGAAGTCGGCGAAGACAAACGCAAAGGCTGAGGCTCGGCTTCTCACTCCATCTCCTCTTCCACGGGGGCTGCTGCCACTTCCACTCAAACCACTTTCTCGAGGAACACTCGCCTCGCTACTACTGGCAGCCCTGGCTTCAGAAGCTTCTACATGTGCATTTGCTTCTCGCTCTGCGGCCACCACCGCCGCTTCGTAGGTCGCCATTGCTTCAATCAGATTTCCCTCTACGCGGTACAGAAAAGTCGCGTAATGCCCCAGCACCTCAGCTTCGCATGGCCCTCTAGCTCCTCCTAGTCTACTACTGCTGTTGCTACCATGATCATCGTTGCCCTCATCACTTCTTTTTTGTTGCACTTCAGCTAAAGCCTGCCGCCACAGCGCCGCCGCAGCTGCTACTAGATTCTCAACATGGCCACCGCTCAGCACAGAAGACGAAAACGATGAAGAAGAAGGCCCTAAATCTGTACCTCTTCCACCTCCTCCTTCGCCAGGACGGCCTTCATCCTCATCTTCATTGACTTCTTCCAGCAATACTTCACCTTTGGATCCGCGCGCTTTCTTTTTGCTTCGCGTTGCTTTCCGGTCTAGCTTCTGTTTTGCTCGTAAAGCGCTGTCGCCCGCGCGGAGTGCTTCTTTCACTAACCGGCCTACTTCAGTGACGGGCTGCACTCTCCTTCCAGAACTGCCACTGATCCCACCTTTACCCTTCCCACCCCCTGTAACTTTGCCACCTTTGCCGCTGCCTTTGCCACCTTTTCCTTGGGCCCCACGATTGGCAACCTCAGAGCTTCCTTTCGATGCAAACTCGCCATGCGTCTTGGCTCCTGCTGCCTCTTCTTTGTTTTCTTTGTTGGTCTCGTCGCCCTTGCTTTGAAGTCGGAGGTTCTCCCGGGTCTGCAGAGACTCTTCTTCCTCGTGATGATGGTGGCCATTCAACGGATCCATGAGCATGAGCGGCGCACCTCCAGGAGGCTGCCACGCTTCCTTGTCGTCGTCGTCGTCGTCATGGCCAGCGTTGCTGTTAGCTTCCAATGCTACCAATCCTGAGCCCCCTTGGATCCTGCGATCCATACTGCCCGAGCGCACACGTACCCTCTCAGGGTTGTATGATTCGTCTGCACGTGGAGTTAAGGCTCCAGCTTGAGCTCGTGTTGCATTGCTGCTACTACTACTTCTGCTGCTACTTCTGCTGCCCGAGGCAGCTGCAGCGGACTGTTGGTGGTAGCGTTCTATTCGCTCTTTCTCAGCTTCGTTGGCTGCGTCGGCGAGGGCGCGCTCTAAGACGGCGAGCTGAGCCCCAAGCGCCAGCTGGTAGAAGGAAAGAGAGAGTGGAGACGAAGAGGGATCAAGACATCACTTCCAAACAAGACTCGCCCTGGAGCATACTTTGATGCACATAAATCAAATCTAGTTCATGAGCTACTTACAAACAGGATGTCCGCAAGCTGACACACACATATACCTACTCTCTCCTTCCTCCATCACCACCTTCCTTCCCTTTTACCTCGGCCTCAGCACCGTGGTCTGGGTCTCTCGCTTCTGCTCTCGCCACCGTAGCTCGCGCGCTCTCTGCCGCAGTGCGGGCTTCTGCCTCCAGAGCGACAAGTTGATACACGACTTCTGTCCGCGGCAGCACGGCGCCTCCATTCACCAGAGACGAGCAGGCTTCGTCTACTGATTTTCCACCTTTCGAGCCATTATTGCTATTGCTCCTTAAACCAACTGAGCCTTGCACGCGCTTGAGCTCTTCCTGCACACTCCTCAGGGCCATTTCAGCGGTCAGCACGGGCAAATCAGCGCCATCGCCACGGGTGCGGCGGCTGATGGCAGACGCACGCGCGTCGTTCAGTTCGCGCAAGAGGCGTTTCGTGCGGCGGACCTGGAGAATTGAGAGAGAGATAGAGAGAATGGGCGCAAATGGCTGACTGCTTTCAAAAGCAATTATTGTCAAATGAAGCATGGGTTCATGCGGGTATCTTCCATGATATATGACAATCGCAATTCCCCCTCCCCGCTCCCTTTCTTGGTTGTACTACAAGCACGAAGCATCATCTTGCGCCAACATTGCTAGCATTATTATGACGCACCCGCCGCGAGAGCTCCTCGGTGCTTAAGCGGGGCGTTAAAAGCTCTCGGAAAAACTGAACCCCCAGTGCAGGCAACATAGGAGCAGCGGGTTGTGCTTCGACTTTTCGATCTGAGCTTTCTTCTGAGTGCTTCAATGCATTACCATCGCTGCTAGCACCACTGCTGCTGCCGTCGCCACCATCACCGGTGTTTCCAATATTTACGCTTCGAGATCGTGGGCTATCTTCCTGACTACGGTAATAATCATCTCCGGGTGGCGGCCGAGCCCGAAATATCGGGGCCGAGGTTTTTGGGGCGCCCGATGCCTCCTTTCGAAAACTACCGTCCTTCGAGTGTGATCTCACAGAATAGTCGTCGTCGTCGTCGTCGTCGTCTTCACTGCTTGACCTGCTGCCGTTGCCGTCGTCCTCGTCTAGCCTCTGGCTATTATCATGCTGCCGCGAGGCTTGGCGCGGTTGGCTGTGCTGCTGCCAGGAAGGTGGCGGCGGTTGGCGCTGATGTGGGGATAGGCCCGGCATCGAGCCCGACGAGGACTTCCGCATGGGTGAGCCTTGGGCCAAACGAGCTGCCAATGCTTCGCGTGCTGTTCGCGTGTCCGGCGGAGGCTTGTCGCGAGTCTGCGGCCGAGAACCAGCTTCAGCACCTGCTGCTGCTCCAGTTGGGTCTGAGAAGGGAGACGACGGCGAGGTCGTAGTGTTCAAGGAAGAAAACGAGGACGAAGACGACGCATGCCGTGGGGGCAACTGTGACTGCTGAATGTTCAGCCATGGCACGCTAGCGGCCGATAATGACGAATCGTGCTGCGAGCTGAGCTCAAGTGACTCGTCTCTGTCTTTGTTGCTGTTGCCCCGTGAGTGGTTGCTTGCATCGCCGCCGTATGGGTAGTCGTCTTTAGGCGGGCGCCGCCGCGCAGATGGTGCACGCTGACTTTGAGGAGGAAGGTCGTCTGCGCTATTCGAAGTAATAGATGATGCAGCCATGGCACTAGTACCTGCGTGGTTACTCGGTTGAAGTGCAGGAGACTCGGGGCTGCTTCGAGATAGGGCATAGGGCGTGGACTGCCGCGGCGTGATGAGAGCTGGAGGCTTTGAGACAGGCTTATCATTTGACCATGCAGCTTCTTCACCAACGTCAATATCATCGTCATCGCCTGCGTCGTCCTCGTCGTCATCATTGTCATCCATAGCTGCAGCTTGTCGGCGGCTGCCGCCCCAACCAACGACGGGCACCTCGTCCTCGTGTTCCGCTGCAGCTCGTTTCCGTTCCGCTTCAGATTTCATCAGGCGTGGCAGTGGCAAGTAAGTAACCCGAGAAGAAAGTAGGAAAAGTAAGCCATTAATTTTAGTAAGATGGCAACGCAAGCTATAAAGTTTGCTTACCACTGGCGATACGCCGCGCTAGTTCTGTGCGTCGTGCATCGCCTGCGAGGCCAGCTGTAACCGTTGACACGCTAAATTCTTCACACAGCCTACGCAATTCGTTCATAGTGTATCGCGATAGGGCAGCCTCACGCTCCTTCGAGCTGTTGGAGCTGGATGTTACAGGCAGGGGCGCATCGCCTCGCGCCTCTTGCAACCGTTTTGCGAGTGCATTTCGTCGCTCTGCACCAGTCAGTCCAGGAGTGCTCGACGGTAAATCCATCTCTGCGAGCAGCGTCCGGAGCTCAGTGAGAGACACTTTCGCGTAGTCCATTGTTAGTTCAAACAGGACACACGTGTGGCAATCCGAGGAGATTCAACTGAGCCACGGGCAGAATTAATTCGCTTCCCGGCCTACTAAAAGCCGTAGCTTATGAGCAGACTAGCCAGGGCTAAGTACAATTGTTAGCTTTTGTTACCAGAAAGCAGTACAGCAGTACTGTACTTGGAACATCAGCAGTCGCGAATTATTTCGAGATTTGAGAAACGTGCCAGCAGCCAGCAGCCAGCAGTTGGAGTTGGACCAGTAGCTTTCAGCTTTCAGTCACTTGCTTGTAAGCTTAGCTTCGGCCCGAGACTGTTGGGCTCCAATACATGGCTGGTGAGGGACTATCATTACACATCTATTATCGAAGGAGCTCTAAGCTAAGTGCAGCATTAAATCTAACCTTTAAACTTGAGCTCACCGTGTACCTTGAAACCATTATTTCTGTCTTCTACTCAACAGAGCCGTGGCAGAACCATGCATTGGGCGTGGCGCAAGAGTCAACAGGGCCTTACGGCCAGGGTCAACCGCCTGTATCTTCGTGGCAGAGGTTAGAGCTTTGAATTAGCGGAGTGCAGGCTTAGGTTGAGCTACTCTAGTGTACTTTTTCGTACTCGTCTCCTTTTTACTGCGCCTATCTGCCTTCTTGGTAACCACCTAACCGTATCCCCTCCTAACTCCTAACCGCGTGCTAGACAAACGCCAGAGAGGCCAACCTATTCAGACCCAAATGCTTGGAGTGCGCAAGCACATGTGCCTTCCTCCGACCAGGGCGGCTTCGGTTCGCCTGGCAGTTTGGACTTCATGTCAACCGACATGATGGGCGGGGACGGCGCAGACGGCATGCTGGGGTCCGACGCTGCGGCACAACAGGCATCTGGCCCCAATGGCGGCATGATGATGGGCGGGCTCGGGCCAAGTAGTGGTGGAGCCTACAACGCCCCGATGCAGCCTTTGTATAGCGAGGAAGACTATTCCAATGAACCGCCGCTGCTCGAAGAGCTTGACATCAATTTCTCGCACATTTTGGGCAAAACCAAGGCCGTCCTGCGGCCTTTCAGTATGGGCACTGAGCAATACGATGAGCTGCTGCTCGACTCAGATATGACAGGGCCAATCTTTTTCCTGGTGTGCTTAGGCTGCTCACTGCTGCTTCAAGGCAAAGTATCGTTTGGGTACATTTATGGCTTCGGCATCTTCGGGTGTGCGTCGCTTTACGTGCTGTTAAACTTGCTCAGCCCGCCTGCCGCGCCGCCCATCAACATTTGGCAGGTAACCTCTACGCTGGGCTACTGCTTGCTGCCGGTAGTCGTCGTGGCTCTTGTGGGAATTGTGGTGCAACTCAACGGTGTGGTGGGGAACGTGCTGGCGATGCTGGCCATTGCGTGGTGCACCACCACCGCGACGCGGAACTTTGAGCGAAGCTTGTCCATGGCCAAGCAGCGCTACTTGATTGCATACCCCACTGGCCTGTTGTATGCCATCTTCGTGCTTATCACAATATTTTAAACCGTAATATGGAAGATATTACACTGCATTTATCTCGAGACCTCTGCGTCCGATGGCCCGGTGGCGATAGGCCGATGTCGATATGCCATTGTTATATCTATATCTAACATCCACAATTCCCAGATACCCAGCTAGTATGAGAAACAGATCCAGGGATATAGCCTAGCTGTAATCATGCGCATCCCAAACAGCAAGAAGTTTCTGCGCGCGCGAAATATCTTTTATCTTGTCTACGGTCTACGTGATATGTGATATGTGAATGGTCTGTTGCAAATCGGTAATTATTTTTTCATTTAGATGCAATTATCGAAGCCAATGGCAAGAGAGCAAGGAGGAAACTTATGGGCTACGGTTCCAGTGCCATATAGTCCAAATTCGAGTTCGATATGGTCAGCTAACGAGCGAACTAGCAGCTACATGTAATTGGATTGCCGTCTCCTCATGAGCTCGAGATGGCAGTGCGGATGTGTTGGCACCACGCCGTGTGGTCGTCCTCGCGGCTGACTCGAAACGCGTGCGCTTTGCCGTTTGCCGCTTTCACTTCCAACGCAAACCAGGAGCTCTGGGAGCTTGTAACTTTCTCGAGGCTCCCCCCACGAATGTTGATCTTCGCCAGCGGCACTGCGTCTTTCGCCAGCTTCCCCTTGTAGCCGTCGTCTTTGTACACGAATAAGCAGAAACTTTTGTGCGCACATGTAGGGTCCCGCTGGAGGACAAAGAATTTGAGCTCCCAGGACTGGCCCAGCATCCCTGCTTTGCGGTGCATCCAGCCGGAATGCGTGGCTTCTTCTGCGCCCGCGCCTGGCTGCTCCAGTGGACCGGACCCGCTGATGCTGCTGAGCCCTCGGGCTGCCATGGAGCCAATCATCGTGCTCTGGAGTGGTCGGGAATTGTTGTTGCTTCCAGAAGATTCTTCCGAGGGGCGCCCCATCGCTTTTTTGCTCCAATCCGAGAACGTTGACCCGACACTGGTGCGCGCCCCGACTGAAGGCGGCCGAGCAGATTCGCTGCTCCCAGAACCACTGTTAGAGGGCCTCGAGTCACTGCCAGCGTTGCTGCTACGGCTGCTGTCGCTGTTACCCCTATCGTGTGACGCCGCGTTGGCCTCGCTACTAGAAGTTGACACCGGTTCAGGCGATGAGGACGAAGCCGGTGCTTGCCTCGGAGGAAGCGGCGGTGGGCGGGATGGAGGCGGCGCCAGCGGAGGAGGCGCTGCTGATCCCGCATGAAGGGCTGAAACTGGTGCACCCGCCGGCCGCGGCGGAAGCGACGAAGTGGGCGCGGCCGATGGAGCCTCAACAGGCGGCAGTGGGTCCACGGTGGCAGGAGCAGCAGGAGTTGACTCTACGGGCGGCGGCGGAGGAGGGAGAGGAGCAAGGAGCGAACGGGTCTCCGGTGGCGGGGTTGAATTTACCGGTGGAGCTTCGACTAAAGGAGAGGTAACTGCTGTCGAAGGTGTCTCAGCTGACGGTGTTCCCGGAGGCTGCGTGGCAGCTGACTGGAGATCCGCCGCTGATTCTGGTGTCTCCAGTGATGTCGCAACGCCTAGCGGAGGTTCTTGTGCTGCTAATGGCTCAGCTGAAGCCTCACCTTGAGAAGGCTCAGAGGAAGAAGACGACGACGTCGGCGGCTCGTCAGTAGGCTCGTCAGTAGGCTCCTCTGAAGCTTCCTCCGACAGTTGTTCCATGGGCAAGGACGTTGACGGAAGCGGCGCCTGGGCTCCTTTCTCCTGCATGGTCCCTGAAAAAGTCGACGAGCGTCGACGCACCCACACGTTGCTCCCACGCCCGCCGCGGCCCCCGCGCCCGCTGGCGCTCCCAGCAAGCGCGGGTGGCGCGTTGGCGTTGGTGGCAGCACGACTGCGCACCGAAGGGCCCAACACGTTGGTCTTCAAGACGCGCTCGCGGCTCTTGAACACCTCACTGGATGGCCACGAAAAAAGAAGATCGCATGTGATGAAACGAACGAAGGGCCAGCGTTAAAAAGTTGAAAAAGATTATAAATAAGCAGCTACAAGAATACAGTGGCAGCGCTGAGACAGCTGACTGAAAATAGACTGATTATTAAAGTACAGAAAACTTCAGACATCATTTGGATGAAGAGTCCAAAAACCTGACGGTCGCTTTTTCAGCGGCGAAGCGAAACGAGTCCACCACCACAGTAGCAGCTGTAGGGTCGGAACAGCGCGGCCCAAGCATGTCGGTCGCCATCTGCTGCCGTGTCTTCACCGACGGCGTGGTTTCGAGCAGCACCATTATCTGCGCGCTCGTGAAGAGCCTGTCCACATGTGCACACCCCGAGTGTTCGCGCGTGCATTAAGGTAACATTGGTGGGATACAGTTCATGAAGATTGCGCGATGATTATTGCTATATTTCTTTTCTCATTTCCACCGTATCTATAGCCTGAGCCAAGCATTGTTATGAAAACAAGCGGGAACTGCAAGTATTGGGGTGTATGTTTTACGAACTTTCGATTTAAGGAGCCAACAAGGATGCGAATTTTTGAGTCGTTCGCTTCTTCCGCGCGCAGAGCTCGGGCTAGCTCCTCAAATTCATCGCTATTCATTGGCTTATCCGCAGCCGTTACCGCTGGAATCACAGGGCTGTGATGGTAGAGGAGAGCAAGCATCACGCGTGTTAGTAGCGTGTATTGCTAGTGTAGCGTTGCACCACTCGCAAAAGACTGAAGATGTACTATTTATTCAACTTACGTGGCTACCGCCTTGTCTGCATATGATCCCGGGGCTGCGCTTTCATCGGTCAGAGAAGCTTGCGCCGCTAAACAGCCACCCACGAAGTAGTGGCGATCCAAATAACATGCATTTCAGCAGAACGGTGAGTAACGCAGACTCCAAATTAATGCATCAAAAATGTTTGAGATAAAAATACCTCCGGACACGCCTTCTAATGGATTGACGTTGCTGTATTTGATAGACGATCTCCTCCTTTGAGGCTTTGACATCTCTCGCCGCACGCCCTCTAGCTTGTCTGCTTGACGCGCTTATATTGTCGGGCCCATCTCTTCAATTTTATAATCAAAACGTGATCGATCTTTACTTCTCTGGCTAGAATGGAACCGAGTGTAGAATAGAAAGAGAGCCTCCGATGTCGTCGTGTCGTCGTCTGTTCATCCTTCATCCACTTTTTCGAACGTCGTGAACTTTTGCGACCTCCACACCGCCGTGACCCTTGACGACTCGTAGACCTTTTAAACCCATAGCCGCACTGCTGCATTCACCGACGAGGGGAAATAGCTGCGTCCGAATCAATCGTCGGTACACATTTCTGCTGAAAGTATCAGCAGCAGCAGTGCCAGTCGGTTCCTTGAAATTTAGTATTGGACTAATAATCCATCTTATAGAAAACCACAACAAGAACACGCCGCCCGCAACTAAATAAATCTTGTCAGAAACGTGCGACGTTGAATTCTATGTTTCGGACTTCATAGACGTAGTACTGGCTCGCAATTCTAATAAATCTTCGGAAAGCCCCCCGGACAGTGTTCGGCTTGGTCCTGAAAACTATCCAGCATCAAGCAATCTCCTGTTCCTGCGACATCTTGCGCCACTGAACCCGTTATCGTCGACAAGGTAAATTTGGTGCACGAAGCATCTTTTTTTCTTTTTGAGGAAATTTGTTGTGCACTTGATCCTACAATACTATCCTAGTGCTCGCCAATCTAATTGAGTTAAATTGTGCTTTCTTGACTCATGCTGTCTTATCCTTTGTTGTTAGGGATTATGGCCCAAGAGATGAGTAGAAAACGCAAAGCTGACTACCAGATAGCGGGCATTCCTAAAAAGGTAATCAACGAGTGGAATGTCAGTGATGTGGGCGCCTTTCTCGAAGTGACTGGTTTGACGGAACACAAGGATACTTTTGCTGAAGAAGGCATCGACGGCCCGCTCCTGCGAACCTTGAACGAAATTGAGCTTGACGCTCTGGGCATTCGCTCCCTAGGCTCGCGCATGAAACTTGCAAACGCTCTTAAAATCCTCGATGCTGCTGAAGTCGAAGCCTCTGCTGAAAACGAAGACGAGGAAAACGAACAAGACGGTGCCAATTCTGCCCAGAGGGTCACACGAACCAGCCAGGGCTCCTCTCATTGGCTCATCTTTTTGCTAGCCTGTGGCGTTGCCGCTTACTTTGGCCTCATTTCATGCACGGCGGTAAGCAGCCTGGGTACCAATAGTTCCTTTTACCTCGACGCAGTAGCATTTGCGTGGACTTACTTCGTGGTTTCCCAATGGGTAACTCTCGGTAAGAGCCTTCGCAACGGTCACGTTGGCTGGGCGCTTGTCAAAGCGGCCGTCGTGTTCAGCCTATTCTTTTACGCCGAAAACGCAAGCGTAGGCTCAATCTACAACGGCAACTACCGCACCCCGGTTGGGGTCCCAGGCAGGCCAGAAACGGTCCTGAACTACCTCTTCTCGCCGCCTGTCCAGTTGCGGGCACTCGAAATTGGGACCGTTTGTGCTCCGCTTCCAAACTTACGCGTGTTCCGAATTGGCGCATCCCTTTTGACGTTTGATCGCGTGGAAGGGTGCCAAATGAGGCTCATTGCAGACAGCAACCTTGTCGCAGGCAGCAACCTGGGCGCTGCGCTGCGCAGCGCTCTGCAAGAAGCCCTCTCGCATACTTCCTCTGGCTGGAAGATTTAAATTGCGTTCGCATCTTACCAATGGCCATTAACTGTCAGGAGGGAGCTCGAGAGCGGAGTGCACATGGATCTTGAAGCAATTCGACTAGGCTTCTCCTAATTTCCGAGAATTTTTCTAAGCTCCTCTCTGCTTTGACTTTGGTTCTTCATTCTATCCAAAAATTGAATTTATCAACTACCGACATGGGCATTCAAAATTTCAAGGAGTTATAAGTAAAAATAGTGAATATTGAGTATTCGCTTTGGTCCTAAACCCGGACTTGGCTTAAGAACAGCCAGTAGAATAATTAACTGCATTTCCACTCTTCTTGGTCGAGCTGGATATGGGTTTATGGATATCGAAGTCCGAGACGGAAGAAACGGGAAATGATGGAAATGGGAAATGGGATTTGGCCATGACATAGTGACATAGTGGACTTAGAGGGGGCCGTGCTTCTACTTAGTATAAGTATCCAAGTCACCATTCAATACCAAGTGCATAACAGGGCTGGTTAATAGTAGGGCTGCAATTCGTTGTGTATGACAACAATTAAGCAATTAAGGGCGATAAACGCAGAAGTGACCACGTGTCGCTAATTCCAAGAAGAGCGAAAGCCTTTGCTGTTGGCCACTTCCTTTTTCTTGCGCACTGCAATGTTGGCCTAGCTCTTCTAGGCGTCATAGTACTTGCTCGTGTAGTGACGCATCTCAGGCGTGATGTTGTGCTTCGCGAGGAAAGGTGCCAATTTTTCAGTCACCAGCTCCGCTGCGCGAGTCATGTTCACCTCTTCCACGCTGGACAGTCCCTCACTGAGCTCCGACAAAATCGCCTGCTGAATCACGCCCATTTCTTGGCAGAGGCGGTACGGCAGCAGGCTGTGCGTAATGAGGGCGTACCGCGACGTGTAAATGTCGGGGTGGGCTAACGCAAGCTTGATCTCAATGTCTTTCTCCAGCAGGAAGCGAGGGTCTGCCGTCTTCGCCATCATCTCGTCGAAATTGTCGAGCGCCATCAGGGCAATCGCGTCAGTGTTCGGTTTTCGGGAGACGTAATACTGGGCAAGTACTGCTGCCATGTCGAGACTATTGGCGTTCGCGGCAGCTCGGCTCGTGTGCTGAGTCAACACGTCGTTCAAGACCTGTTCACAAGGAAAGCATAGCGTAAAGATCAGGTCACGAGGCCGGGAACAATAATCATAAAAGATGTGAACCAATTCCCCCTCATAATCAGATCTCGTTTTGTGATCTTACCGACACATCCTCGAAGCCCGAGTTGCAGCCTTGGCCAAAGAAAGGCGTAAACGCGTGGGAAGCATCCCCAATCAGAGCAAACGTGCTCTGGTACACCCACGGCTGCACAAACAGAGTCCCGAGGCGGCCCACAGGGTTGGTCAAGAAATCGTCCACGCACTGGGGCATGAGCTTCAGGGCCGTAGGGTAATACTCCGCAAAGAAAGCCTCCACCGCTTCTCGGGTGGTGAGCTGCTCGAAGGACACTTTCCGCTCGCCCGCGTCGTCGTTCTTTTCGTGCATGTACAGGGTCATGGTGAAAGACCCGTCGCGGTTCGCCAAGCCCATGAGGAAATGGCTGCCCCGCGGCCAAATGTGCAAGCTGTCCTTGTGCAACGCGTAGCTGCCGTCCGCAGTAGCCGCAGGCAAGCGCAATTCCTTGTAGCCGTACCCCAAAGGGTGATAGACGTCGCTAAGCGCATACAAGTTGCTACTGCTCTTGCTTGCATTCTCTTCAGAGGACGCTAACTCTTCTACTGCAGCAGACGAGGGAAGCGCACCCGCTTCTGTGCCTGCGTCCTGGGTCCCACTCTGCCTCGCCAAGAACCCAACGAGAGCTTGGCGGCAGCGTGACCCGCCACCGTCAGCGCCAAACACGTGAGCCGCCGTGACGGTCTTCTGGCAGCCCGCCGACTTGGACGCTGGGTCCCACATGTAAAAGTACAGGGTGCCGGTGTCAACGTCCACGTGCTGAAGGGGGTAGCGGAAGTGCATCGCGCAGCCTGCGGCTTCGGCGGCGTTCATGAGCACCTTGTTGAGCTCCCACCGGCTCACTGAAAAGTTGCAGAACGACGAGGTGGGTCCATACGCCTGGTAGGTGGTGTTGCCCGCATCTGTTGCAATCAGCGAATAGCAAAATTTAAAGGAAAATGCGCTCATATAGATAGCTTACACGCTCGTTTTCGTATATCGAATATTTTTAGAACTAGAAAGAACTTTTAGTCGTGAATATTCAAGTTTTTGAGCACCCACCGTCGTGCAGTGTACGGCCGTCCACACGGGTAGTCACTTCCATGACAGCTGCAGCGAGAGCTTCATCAACCGAGGTCAAGGCATGCAAGCCCCGGCTCGTGATCACCAAATTGATGCTACGGCCGACTTCCTGAGATTGTAGTGTGATGCTCTCATGAGAAAATGAAAGACGATGCAAACAGGAACTCCTGCTCAGATTGAGGCAAGCAATCAAGAACATTCCTCGGTTTCGCCTTCAAGCCGAGGAAAATGCCTCCCAAATGGACAAATTTCTAGACCTGCACTAAAGTAAACGCTTAGCTGAGAAACTAGAGTGCAGCGTTTTTTATCAATGCAATGCGAGTGCCCTATAAGGAAGTGCGGCGGAGATTGCAGTGGTTTCTGCACTACCTGTTGTCGGCGCGGATCCTCCCGTGATTCGTAAATAGACACATCGAACCCGTGCTTCCGTAAATAAATGGCTAGCAAACATCCTACGAGGCCGCCGCCGCAGATGGCAACACCTTTAGGGCCTAAATTAACGTAATTGAGCACCATGTCTCGGGAAGGCCTTCAAAAGCAATCAGCAATCAGCAATCACGACTGACGGACGGGGGCCCGAATGACGGCACAGTCATCATCAGCGTGTCTCTAATCCGGCGCCGCAGGCGCCGGTACCGTAAGGTTTAGGCGTCGTAGGCGCCGATATAGTCCCCCTGTACGCGAGGACGAATAGTTTCGGAAATGGGGCCCCGTGGAATAGGCGGTTTTCTCGT
>Ga0307982_1002006_pt1 | contig 16538 bp, 18 predicted proteins | sample OrgLakmetagen989_FD_201847 | JGI IMG/M metagenome (GOLD analysis project Ga0307982, IMG submission 201847) | Saline water microbial communities from Organic Lake, Antarctica - #989 | ecosystem: Environmental > Aquatic > Non-marine Saline and Alkaline > Saline | place: Antarctica: Organic Lake...
AGCCGGGCCCCCCTGTCACCCGCTGCCCGTGCAGCCACTGACGCCAATTCCGCTGTCAATTCCGCCTCGGCTCGCAGAATGTAGGAGGACGGAGCTTCCACGGCATATGCGTTTTGCAGCATGTACTCATAAACGGCGCCGTCAGGCGTTTCGAAACGCACCACACGGCGACCCTTGAACGCTTCGGCTGCAGCAGAAGCATTGGCCAATCTCAGCCTGAGGGCTGATGCAGTCATGGACATGCCGGTGGGCACACCCCCCTCCCCATTCACGGCTTGCAGCATGCGCTGGTAAAGAGACCGCTTGGCACGCAAGGCGTCGATTTCGGGGTCCCCTGAACCCCCTTCGTCCACCCCCTCGTAATCTCCACCTGCACCAGGCGTGCCTGGCATGTTAAACGCACTGCTCCGTGACGTCCTGAGATCGGCTGACACGGCGCCCCCGCCGGCATCCAGCCCCCCCCCTTCACCCCCCTCCTCCCCCGCGAGACGGGCCTGGCTGAATGCTGGGCGTACCTCCAGTAGGGTGTCAGCAGCAGTGGCTGGCCCCGCCGCCCTGGCGTTGCGGGTGGCTGTGCTGTACACGCGCACTGTGGCGAGGGGGACATGGTACATGGCAGCGTCACGGCTGCGGGCGGAGAAGGAATCCACGTCGATGCCGACGGCAGCCATGATGTGCATCACAGTGTATTGTTTGTCCAGAGCAGAGGAATGTTTGCCTTTGGCGGAGCGATCCCCTGGGGCAGGTGGCTCAGGCCGGGCAACTGTAGCTGCGGTAATTGGCTCATCGCTGTCTAGCACGGTGGCCGGCACAAGCGAAGTCTCATCCACACCATCCCTGTCAACAATGGTATATACACACATCCTTGGCATTTCTTCAAATGCAGCATCGACGTCATTCTCGTTGGCTATGAATAGCTTCTCGTACTGCTTCTCGACGTGAGTTTTGTGCCGTTTGGAGCTGCCACCGACGAAAGCTGTCACACGATCCTTCAGCTGCTCTGGGCCATCTGATTGCTCTTTAAAAGCATATTTGAGCAATTCGCTGCACAGAGGATGCCATTGCTTGATGACAAGAGTTGCTTGTGGCTAGCGCCGCCCAAAGTGGCAGACTTACTGTGGGCCAAACAACTTGCCTTGCCAAGGGATGTCTACCACTTGGATGACATCACCTTCTGAAAATCGATTAGCCTGTGACAGCGCTTGAGAAAGTTGACCAGATGTTGCACTGCCTGCTGCAGATCCGCTGTCATCGTGATGTTTCCCCTCAGAGTCGATGGATGGAGCTCCAACGGCAGTGCTGGGAGCGCCAGGCGGCAATGCGGCAGATTGCTGCCCGGTTGCAGCAGATTCGGATATAGCAGGGCCTCTAACTTGTCTTAAAGAACATCGTATGACGAGGTTGCTCACAGGGTCGAGTGACCTGTAGAATGCGGGAGCATTTCCTTGCATGCTTGCAAGAGCTGAAACGCCAGCAAAACTGCCAAACTGGAGGGATAAGCAAGAAGATGAGCAAAAGCGCCCACATTGGCAAAACTATGGCACAGCTGATTGAAGGTGTAAATCATCTGCCCTCCACCGTGAGCTAGCGAAAAAATGGATGTCGTCTTCGTCAAAGGATGTGTAATCCACTGGCAGGGGGCTGAGGCAATCACTTTGCTTCTATTCGATTGCACGGAATTGGAGACACTCGGTCAGTTAAACGGCTGAAGATCTCAAATCAAAATTAATGCCTGCTTTGAACCAGATTGTGTATATATCAGTTTCTGTTGCTGAGCGGGCGAATCCAAAATGAGACTCGGCGTGTTGGGACGAACCACGTGGCTACTATGCTTGCTCCTTGTGCTAGTCATTGTGCAGGCAGGGAAGGTGCGCAATTCAGCAACCATGAAGTTCAACTTTTCTTGAAAGGTGCATTTTGTGCAGAATTACTACAGCATTCTCGGCGTGAAACGCTCTGCGGGGGACAAGGAGCTGAAGAAGGTTCGTGAAGCTCAAATTCCACTTCAGCTGACTCGTAATGCACCAGCTTCGATGCAGGCATACAAAAAACTCGCCCTGAAGTATCACCCCGACAAGAATCCTGATGATGTTGAAGGTGCCACTGCAAAATTTCAAGAAGTGTCTGAAGCCTATGGTGTGCTGAGCGGTGAGAACGCTTCGAACATTCCACGCACGGTCATCAGTTTGCACCAACTTCCTTCGCACAGATCCACAAAAACGCCGTGTGTACGATCAAGTGGGGGAAGAAGGCTTGAAACACTCAGGCAGCGGCAGCGGTGGACAGCGCGGCGGCAGCGGCGGACAGCGCGGCGGTGGAGGGGCCACCTTCAGCTTCGGAGAGGGGGGGGGCTTCCCAGGCGGCGGGGAGGGCTTCGAGTTCAACATGAATGATGCCTTCAACATGTTCAAGAGCTTCTTCGGTGGCAGTGGCGGGGACATGGGTGACGCTGAGATCCACTTTGAGGGCACCGGTATGGGGGGTATGGGGGGGGGTATGCCTGGCATGGGGGGCAGAGGGCAGCGTCGGGCTCGAGAGGGCCGTGGGCGGCGTGCGGCACAGCCCACACCTCCTCTGTTCGTTTCCTCCGATGACGTCATCGTGCTCAACGCCCGCAACTTCAAGTCGCATGTTGGGCGCCAGGCAAGGGGGGTGACTCGCTGGCTCCTGGCCTTCCACAAACAAAACCAAGCCAGCAAGGCTTTAGCAGAAACACTGAAGAAGGTCGGCAAGGGCTTGAAAGGCATCGTGCGAATCGGCGCTGTGGACTGTTCTGCGCACAAGGCCGTGTGTTCCGGGCAGGATGTGCGATCAGTGCCCAGTGTTCGCATATTGGGACCCACCGGCTCCGAAGCTTACACCGGCAGCCTGTCTGGCAAGGCCATCCGAGATGCGCTGGTGGCCAGCTTGCCCGACACAGTCACCGTGTCTCACTTCGTGAGGGGGGTGCACTCTTTCAAAGTTATGTCGAAGGCGGGTCGATTGGACGCCGGTGCTGTTCTGCTTTTCACAGCTCATGAGGAGCCCCGCCCTCTGCTCAAGTCCATTGCTGGGCGGTACCCGCTCCCAGGGCCAAAGCCCAAGCCTGGGATAATAGCGGCGTTTCACCCGCGTTTCATGCAAATCGAGGTGCCCATAGGAGAGGACATCCACGCAGAGAGCTTGGCAACGCTTCTTGGGGTGACTGAGTTGCCCGCACTGCTGGCCTTCCGCCCCGCTGTGAACACAAGTGCTGCAACCGAGCTACACAACTTGCACTTGGAACACGGTGTCATGTCTCGATACAGTGGAAAGCCTGGAGACGCCAATGCCATTCGGCGGTGGCTGAAGGCCACAGGCAAGTCCTGGGAAAGCGCCGTCGTGGCCGCCTCCCGGCGAGCTGCCAAGCAGATCGCCACCGCTCTGAGAACAGAAGCTGCAGAAGTTGCCGCCAAGCAGTCCAAGCGGAAAGCTGCACAAGCAGCCGCCAAGTCCAGCGGTCACGGCGGGGACTTCACCCCCAGCATCGCCTCCATGCTGCATCTGCTGCAGTGCTTGGACCCCCTTGCACCTGCTTCGCCTGGCGCGGAGGGGCCCCAGGGCCAGCGTGCTTGCGTGCTGCTGCTGGGCACAACTGTAGCGGCTGCATCGCAGTTCGCCACCTCCAAGAACCAAATTGCTGCAGCCCTGAGTGACGCCGCCGCTGAAGTACCCAAGTTGGCGCACCTGCGGGTGATGCGGCTTGATGTGCCGTCAGTGATTGCGCAGCGGTGGAAGGCGGGGACACCTCAGGCACACCTGGCCCTTGCCACCATAGCACTGCTAACGGGGGGCAGGGGGGCTGCCAAAGATGCATACATGGAGACGGTGAATGCCACAGTGGTGAAGGCTGCGACGGCAGCAGTGCACGCCCTGGGAGGGGGGGGCACTGACGAGCAGGCCTTCGCTGGGATGTTTGGCCGCATGGCTGCCGCTGCTGCAGTGGCTTCCGCGCAGACCTTCGTGATGGAGTTTACAAGCATGCTGACGAGGTGGTCAGGCGAGATCGCGCCTCGAATGCCGGCAGTGGTAGTGTTCCAAACTGACCCACAGGGGCTCATTCAAGTGACTCCTGTTCTGGGAAGGGTCTTGGGGGAGGCTATACAGCGCTTTAGTGCCCCCGAGGTGGGCAGCTTCGCCACCAAAATGCCTCAAAAGGAGGCCAGGGGAGCGGCGGTGGCGGAGGCAGTGCTGGGAGCAGTGCGGGGCGACCTGCCCTCCCTCAAGGTGCCCCAGACCCTGGCCAACGCGGTTGTGGGCATGCTGCAGGCTCGTGTGGCCGCTGAGAAAGACTGATAATATATAATCCAGGCGTGGGGGGGCAGTGCGGGGGCGGTGTGCCTGAAGGCTGAGCCTGACAGCAAGGGTGACTTGACTTGACTGAGCAAAATGTAAGGAACGGTAGAGCGCAAATATTGAAAAGTTTACATTGTTCGTGGCATTTCTGTAATCATGAAGCTTGTCGCAAGCATAGTGGCACTCGCTGTGTGCGCTGGGGCAGCTGCTGGTGCAGTTTCCCCAGCGAAGCTTCGGGGTGCTGCTGCAGATACCGCAACGCCTGGCATTCCCCGATGGGGAGGGAACAACTCAACCTTTCAATGGAGTGCACTTGTGAATATGACTGCTCCAGCTGACTCTGTAAGCCGCCATCGCAGTACATTTCGCGTGCAGCGTGATGCTTGGGAAAGCTCTCCACCACGCCGAATTCTTCAAGTATTGTACGCATTCCGCCACAGGAGGAATTTCCCAACTGGATGTTCAACTACTACTATAACGGGGAGAAGAAAGTCAGCAGGTGCGAAAACGAATTGGCTGACCCCAAGCTTGGAGCTGCTTTCAACTCATTCAGGCCAAGCATAGTCTTCACAGCATACGGGCGGATGCACTCAGCTTCTACTATGCAGATATGAGCACGGACCCGGCAATGGCGATGAAGTCTGTGCACAGGCCAAGCAACACGTACCAGGCCAGCGCTGCACTGTGACCAATGCTCTTGATGGCAAGCTGTACATCTCTTGGCCCGGGACCGGGAACTGCTGCGTGTACGGCGCAGCCCTCGCCATTCGCTCCGACTGGCTGCAGGACGGCGGCACAACCTATGAGGGGGAAACAACATACCTGGGCCACCCTGCTCAGGAGTGGCTCAAGTATGGCGCCTACGCCAACCACTACTACTGCAGCCCAGACGCGACTCAGGCTCCAGTCGCCTTTGCTGAGCACAAGGGGCCCCTGCTCAAGCAGTGGGACTTTGAACAATGGTCGCCTGCGGCACAGCCAGACTCATTGTTCCAGCCGCCGGCTGGGGCTTGCGCGCCATCCTGCAAATAGGCGTACAAGCTCGAGATTGCCATTGACACAAATGCGTACGCTGATGGTGCTTCACTTCTCAATAGCACGCAGCATACCCATTATAATCAGCAGCTTAAAATAAATCGCCGTGAAAATGTTTGTCTTAACTTATGACGTCAACTCTGAAGGAAATTGGCACCAACTGCCCAGGTGGCAAAAGTAGAGGGACCAAGTCGAAAGTAGGTTGCAGGGCGCTGTGCAGGAAACTGTGGTATAAGTTGAACTGCGGTGTAATTTGAGCTGTGGGAAATCCCATGCTGAAATGCAGCGCCCTCCACAGTCACACATTCCCTGCTGCAGCAAAGGGTCATGTTTTGAAAGCCACTCTCAAAATCATTCACAATTGCAGATCACCGGCAGGCCAATTGTATACTGCATACACTGCACAAAAAACAATGCAAAAGAGATTGAGTCAAAATGCGTTTCTCCAGAGTGGTGCCCTGCTTAGTTGCAATCATTCTGCTAAGTGGCAGCTTCACGACCGGGAGAGGGTGTCCTTAGCCCGCGTTGTGAAGCAAGTTGCTGCAAGTACAAAGGGCATAGCAAGGGTAGGAACTGTTGATTGTTCTGTATACAACACCATTGCGCGGGGTAGGATGCGGATTTACTTCCGTCTCTGCGCATTCAACAGACCAACGGCTCAGTGTAGGACAAGGCTGCAAAGCATGCAGACACAATTACCAAGGCCTTATACAGTGCGCTACCGCAGTGTGTATTGCACTATGGCAACCGCAGGTCCCAGGACAGCTTCGAGGGGCACTCTGCAAATGCTACATTTGACGAGGGCGTTGCTGTCTGCGGGTGTGCTGTTCAGCGCAGACAGTGCCCCCTGCCGTGCTTCTGGCACAGGCAACAAGATACCCACCACGTACCCCCAAACACACTGAAAAGGGTACAAGTGTGCAGTTCCATACCCGCTTTGCACTTATGTCCATGCCGTCCAGGGAGGGCGCCAAATCGCAACGGCTCACGGAATCGCCAGCAGATTCAACCTGACTGAGTTGCCCCAATTGATCATGTTCCGTCCAGCAATGAACACCTCACGCAGGCACCCACTGCTCGCCCAGCACTTCACAGCGGGCGTGTTGGGGCAGTTCACTGGAAACCTGCAAGACGCGGGCGCCGTGTGCAAGTGGGTAAAGAGTTTCAGTGACGATTGGGCGGAGCGCGTTGTGAATGCATCACGTACCGTGTCCATCCAGACCAATAAATAGCTCCAGGATGCGTTCTACAACCAGCGCAGCGAATGGAGCGAGATCCACAGTGCAGCACACTCCCACAAGCTGTTGAATATGAGAAGTGACAGCCTGCGCAGCTGCTTCGACTTCGCCCAAACGCAGAAGGTGTTCCAAAGAGACGCCATTAAGGCAGCCAGATGTTTCATGGTATTCTCACCCACACGGGAAGTCGGCAGTGCAGTGACTCAGTCTGCCGCTCGCCTCCAGCGGCTGCTCTCAAAGCACGAACACATCCCGCGCCTGAACCATGTGCAGTTGCTGCATGTCAAAGTAAAACCAGCCAAAGTTGCCAAGTGGAAATCCGCATCAACATCTTTGTACTCTCATACAGCAATGGCTGCCCTGCAAGGCCTATCCAGCAAGCCCAGCAAGGACAGCGAAGGCCAACTGGCAAATGTGGTGCACGCCAAGCTGGCGCTGTTTTGTGAAACGCACGACTCCGACATTCACGACAAAGTGAAGGAGGCAGCTGAGGAAAGCCTCACAGCATACCGCACCGAATTGCTGCCTGCATTCCGTGAAAAGCCGAGGAACGCTCGTGACCATGCACAACGTGCGCGTGCCCGGCATGCTGATACTTGAGATCTCGTCCAAGGGTGCTTGGAGTGTGTGCTCTTGATATGTCCAGGGCCTGGTGGCAGCCACCGCTACAGCTGGGCGCAAGTCGCTGTTTGCTGCAGCAGGGCCCCGCGCCGACCCCGAATGTGGCCAAGCAAATGGCCGAGTTCGTCACGGGGTGCTTGCAAGGTTCCCGCCCATAACGTCAGGTGCCACCTGCCAAGGCAGAATTTATTGTGAGGATGGTCAGATGGCGGGAGTCCCGCAGTGAGCAAGCCAAGCAGTACCTGGAGACGATGAGACAGCACCAGCGGCGCGGTGGCCTAGAGCCCCGGCATGTAGCCTTGGCCGCTGCGCAGTGGTGCTACGAATTCATTGCAATTCCAGCATTAAAAGTTGAAGCTGTATCACTTGGCCTGGCCAGCAGGGGGGGTCAAGTCCCATCCAGGGACCCCCTTTGCAGCCCAGTCGGTGCTATCGGCAGCGGTGCCATGCGTTTCTTCCTTGAACTCCTTCCGGAACAGATCCTGGGCCTTCATTTTGACCACCAAGCAGTCACACAGAGCAAATCCCCCGAAGTCAGCCATGGCATTGTCGGGGCCGAAGGACACGACTGCAGCTGGCTTGCTCACTTCGAGCTCCTTCAGCTGCACGTCTGCGGTGTTCTTGTCTGCATCAGCAGCGGCAATGAGGGCCAGGAGGTTCGGCAGCACCACCTTGTCTGCCTGTTCCCCGGCACGGTATGCGAGCTTCTGGTCGCCGGTACCGGCGCAGTCGCCTAGACAGAACACATTGGACTTTCCGGCAACACGTAGACTGGAGTCTACCTTGACGAAGCCACGCTCATCCAGCAAGTCTGCATTAGACGCCTTGAGCCAGTCGGTGTTCGGGGTTGCACCAGTGCACCAGAACACCAGGTCGGCGTTCAGCTGCCCCCCCTTGGAGGTGGTGACCTTGCCTCCAGTGGGCATGGTGACTCCATCGCCGAACACAGACTTGTCCTCCACTGCAACATCCACCATGACACTCTCCTTGTTGTCAGTTGCAGTGTCAGCTGCAGTGTCCTTGCCGTCTGAAGCTGCGTCAACATCCTTGGCATCGGTTTGCTCCTCATCCGTGTTCTTGCAATCGGCACTGCCGGCATCGTCAGCCGCAGCAGCGGCCCCGGCAGTGGGGGGGGTAGTAGGGGGGGGCACTGCGGGCCGCTCAACCCCCGTGCCCAGCAGCACCTCCACGCCCAGGGCCTCCAGGCGGGTCTTTGCGTACCCAGCGGGTTTGTCTGTGACATTGCCAACTTTTGTGTTCGACCAGGCCCCACTGAACAGTTTCTGCCCCCGGTGCGCCAGAGTCACTTTGATGTCGGTGCCGTGCTCAGCGGCGATTTCTGCAGCCAGCTCAATGCCCACGGGGCCGCCGCCCACCACTACAATGTTCTTGCTCTTGGATACGGCGACACTGAGATCCTGCAGGTAGTCCACTGCGGCTTTTGGGTGCTGCTGTGATAGCTTGCCGGGAGCGGCGTAGGTGCTGCCAGTGCAGATCACAGCGTAGTCAAAACCAATTGCCTCAGTTGTGCCATCTTGCTTGGTCACTGTAAGTTCATTGTCAGTAAATCCTGTGACACTGCCCATGACCACACGGCCATTGGGCGCGATGGTTGGCACTGGCGCCACGATAGTTCTCGCATATTCCGCACCCAGCACTGCGGCACGCAGAGCAGCAATGTTGTGGTACACATAAGCGTTTGGCTCGATCAACGTGAGGTCCACTTTTCCATCAAGCTTTGAAGCAATGTGGCGCCCAGCTGTACGGAAAAAAGGTGAGCACGGTCTCTCGACATAAAATGTTTCTAGAAAGGTTCACGGAATTCTGCGCATCCCTGACACGAGGAAGCTAACACTCACCGGCACCAGCACCGACAATAACGACACGCTTGGATGATTTGGATGCACTTGATCCCATGTTTGCCGTACTTTCTGCGCAGAGGTAAGGTGGCTTTGTTTGTCGCGTCGTGTTTGTCTGTGCCACAAACAGGAAGAAAGTTCTCAGACAAGAGTGCCACCACTGAGTTGATCTCAGACACTCACAGGTATTCTCAGAGCCCGCAACTGTCTCAAAACCTGGTAATAGTCTATACTGATGAAGTGCCAAGGTAAGGAACATCTGTATATCTGCGAATGCTCTCTGGCACGCGAACCCCGTCTCACGGGCGTGTGTGGGGGGGTTACCACACAGCCCGCAGTCGGCCCTTTTTGGTGTGCGACAAGGCGGTATGCACCGAAACGGCAGCCATGTATTCACAAGCAGCTGTCATGTATTCACTCATGCAGATCATACGCGCACACGTGTCTCCCCTGCGCGTCTGGGGTGAAAGGGTGCCGCGCCCGCTACTGCACAATGGCCTTGCGCTTCCACACGGTGGCGTGGGAGCAGCCCCACTGGAACTTGCGGCGGTGCTCGCGGATCAAAAACGGCATGTTGCTCTCGTGCACCAACTTAAAATCGCCCTCCAGCGCTGCAGTGAGCCCAGCGAAGGACTCCTTGTCGGCACCGGCGGCGTCTGTGAACCCCCCCAGCCACTTGTCTTGGGGGGTGTAGTTGGGCAGCCAGGAGTAGGGAGACACCAACACCACCAGGCCCCCGGGAATGACAATATCCTTCAAGCGGTTCAGGAAGTTTCTGCGCAAGGCTCGCGGTGTGTACTGTACAGGGAGCTGCAGCGGCGGCGGCCAGCACACGCAGAGAGTGGGACACTTACAGGGGCTCCGGCAATCGGCACAGCAAGTTGGCACCGTGCACAATGGAGAACTTCCCAGCAGCATCGATGTCTGAGCGCAGAGCACAGGCGTCGCCTTGCTCAAAGGCAGTGCGCTCAGGGTGAACTCCGGCCTCCAACTTCGCGGTGAAAACATGCTTGATGCCGGCCTCAATTGTGGCAGAATATGTGGCAGAGCCTTTGTTCTTCATGTCCTTCGCAGCATTCACAAAGGCGTGCGAGAAGTCAATGCCCACAACATCCTCGAAATCCTTGGACAGCTCAAATGAAGTGGCGCCCACTGCACAGCCAATGTCCAACGCTCGCCCAAGGGGTACATTATGTTCGTGAGCAAGCTTTGTGCACAATGCACCAGTGCTGCGAAAATTGTTCAACGTGCAAGCACGGGCGCTGAGGCATGAGTGATGCGGGTGTCACACCAGCGTGATTGTTCGAATTCCGCACCACGCCAACACTTACCGCTGAGCGAAATTGAGTGCAGACAGAGGGGCACCCTCCGCGGCAGTGTAAGGCATCAAATCCTCTTTTGATCCAAAATGGAATTGTAGGTACTCTGACACGGCAGTGTCTGTTTCATACACGGCACCCGTGTGCGCACTGCTGGTTGTGCTCATCTCAACTTCCGCGGAATCTGAGGCCGCGGGTTTCCCGCCAGCCCCGGCAGCTGCTGCGGTGCCACGAGACAGTGCCTTACTGATCGCAAATGTGACTGCTCCTCCCAACAAAGCACCACCTGCTACCAAAAGAGCCTTATCGGCAGTGCTGCTCTGGCTGCTGCTCATGATGATTGAGTGACTGTGAGTGCAGATTGACGCGACACAACCGAGTGCTACGTGACAGTGCAAAGAGAACACGGAATCTTGTTTTGCGAAAAGAGTGAGTTTGGCACAGTCAGACAGCTGCTTTGGAGCACCACGTGACTGTACTTACGAGGGCCCCATTGTGTCGAAAGGGGGCGTCAATTGAAGGTTGTGGGCTGCTGCTGGCTGGCAAGCCTGCTTCTCTCTTCGTGTGCTCAGTGCAAATGCAAGGCGCAAAGAGACGAGGCGAGTTATCAAATGAAAATGACCAAACTGCTGGCCTGTGCGTGTTGAGTAAATCCTTGCTTGTTCGAAGCTACCGGTATGGCAGCGGTATGGCGAAGTTTGGCTCGAAGGAGCAGAATTTCTGCAGCAGCTTCCTCCCTGCCCTGTTGCATGCGGCGGCCGCTGGCCATGCCTGTCCTGTGCATGAGCTTAAAATCGAATGCAAATGGCGACCAGCCCCGCACATCAGATGATAACGACTTCTTGAACATCGGCCGCATTGTGCCAGAGGATGACGAGGACACGGCTGCTGCGAAGGAACGCCAGCGCAAGATCTTGACGCAGCGATTACGGCGCAGTAAGCTGGCAGATGCTATGCGCATGGAAAACGAAAAGGTCAGAGGCTGTTTGCATGGGCACCGGCGCCAGTGTGGCTCAGGGATGTACCACTGAAGACACTTCTTCACAATACAGATTCACATTGCCACTGCTGACCTGTTGCCACCACCCCAATGCTTCAAATTCCCTGCAATCACAGCCGAGCATTTATTTGAGGATGGGGTTTTATTTGATGCTCCCTCTTCTCTGGTGGGGCGCGTTTCCTTGGTGGTCCTCTCTTTCAACGGCATGGGCAAGCAACAGGGAGACGTGTACTCTGCTGTGTTTGCCGAAGCATTTGGCATGATCAGCTCCACACCATTCGTGCAAAACGCTTCAGCACCACCTCCGCCATCGGCTGGTAACCCCCCTCCACCCCCTTCAGCATCAGCACACCAGCCGCAGCTGTTCGACTTGCACTACCTGGATGGCACAGCCTACAGTATGTTCAAATGGGCCCTCAAACCAGGCGTGCGCAAGACGGTGGATGCCGTCATGCAGCCCTTCTCCTTCATCAAATTCCAGGTAAGCCAGTGCAAGGGGGGGTTATCGTCTCCCTACCCACCCCCCCCCTCCTGCTTCCTTCGCAGCCATACGTGCCCCACACGGAGGCCTTCGCTAACGATGCACAAGTGCACAACCGAGCCATGTGCCACGTTTACCTCGTGGATCATAATGGCACTGTGCGCTGGAAGTGAGTGCACAGCCCGCTGCCCCCCCCTCAACTTTGCAATTCATCCCCGCACCCCCCCCTCCGCACGCACACACACGTGACATCCAATGCAGAGCTCACCAAGTGCCTCAAGACCAAGAGCTGGAGGGTATGGTTGCGGCAACACACGTGCTGCTGGGGCAGGTGCCAGCTGCAGCCCCCCCCTCAAACAGCAGTCAGGCGGGGGGCAGCGGGCCTGACGCCCCCCGCAAGCTGCGTTTCGAGGGCTGAGAGTAAGCACAGTGGTGCCACGCAGAAGCTGCTCCACTGTGATCTGCGCTAGGGGAGGGGGGCAGTGGCGCCACCGGGAGTCATGGGGGGGCACTGCCTCCAGGGCCCAGGCGAACCCTAAATGGTGCGGTGAAACGGCTCAGTGCCAGTGGTTCAAGGTGGAAATGCATTTACTTGGCCAGTGGGCGGGGCGCGGCGTGTATGTGCTCTAGGCCAGCGACTTGGCAACCTTGACCATGGCATCCAGCTCCGAAGCCTGCGGCAGGCCATGTGCCCTGCGGAAATACAACAGAAATGAGAGCTGGAGGGTGTTTGGTGGAAGGGATGGAGAATGCACAGGGCGTTGATAGCGTTTGTTGAGCCTCTTGTCACGGCAAATAAGCAAAGTCGAGAGATTGCCGCAGGCCTGCAGCATGCCCTGTGCGAATGGTACAGCACGCACCTCCAGACAATATTGCCGTCCTTGTCAGCAAGGTATGCAAATCCAAACGCGCGGTTGTGCATGGCTGCGAGTTCCGTGAACCACTGCGCAGAAGGTGGGGGTGCGTGCGGCCGACCGACTGCGGAATTACAGTTACCTGGCGGCGCAGCTGACTTCAGCAGCAGCTCCACGCGAATAGCCGCTGGATATGCGCACTTACCGTGATATTATAGTGGTAGGGCTCATACACAACATATGAGTGTGGCACCAAGGCTGAGTCGGTGGCTGACTTGACCATTCCAGTAAACACAGACGGAGCAAAGAAGTACTCAAACCCATCCATGTACTTCAAATTCACTTGCCTGTGGGCAGAGCTCTTGCCGAGGGCAGACTTGAACTTTTGCTGCCAAAGTGTGGTGTCCTGAGTGGGCAGGCCCAATCCTGAGAAGCTGACTGTGATGAGAGACACTTGGCCAGTGGCCTGCACGATTTTGTTTATGTCGACTTCAGTCTCGTCTTGCATGCTGAAAGCAGCAGCATTGGGGACATGGAAAGCAGGCACAACCTGTTCCTTGGGCAGCTGGTTGCCATCGGCGACGAACAGCTGCAGGAGGGTGTTGTTGTGCAAAACAGTGATGCACTTCTGGAGGCATGCTTACCTTGCCGTCGCCCTGGAAGTAATCTGTATACCGACGCAGGTGCGGCCGTTCGAAGAGCGCTCCGCTCAAGTGGAATCCAAAATCCTTGTCTGCATCTCTGTAGTCGTTTCGGGCGCCTGGCTGTCCAGGGTGTTTGTAGTCGAGCCACGGGTGGGCGTCGGGACCAGGGTGGCCTGTGGGAATGACAGCAGCAGCACCGGAAGATGCACTGGTGCTAATTGCAGCGCTCACAGAACGCTCAATGGGGGCAACAGCCCGGCGAGCAGCAACAAGCATGGCGATAGTTTGATTTTGTAGCACGTCCACAACATCAGAGGCTTTTGAGATTGTCGTGTTGCCTGTCGATGAGTGTGCGCGAAACGCTAGCGAAACACAATGCCCCCTTGCAACCCGTAAAGCAATCATCAAAGAGCGCATGTGCAGTCCATGCAAGTATAAATATATTGAACGCGAATTCCTCATGTGTGTACAGTTGACTCACTGCAGTGACTTGATGGTGTTCACAATGATGTCAGCGCACTCCTCCAGCTGCTCGTCATTCATGACAAGAGGGGGCGCAAAGCGAATGATGTGCTCGTGCGTGGGCTTAGCCAGCAGGCCGTTGCGCATCAGTGCATAACAGATGTCCTTGGCGGTTTGCCCCTCTTCTGCGTCCGGGTCCACCACAAGTGCGTTCAACATGCCCTTGCCCCGCACCTCCTGCACCAGCCCTGAGCCGTCCATGATGTGCGTCAGCACACTGGCGCCGCTCACATCGTCCTTCATGTGCACCTTGGTCACATCGTCGCCCTCCACCAGTGTGGAGAGCTTGTTCCGGAGTGCAATGCCGTTCGTCATTGCACGTGCACTGAGGTCCTCGTCGATCAGGATCTTCACGGCCTCTGTAGCTACGGCGCAGGCTAGTGGGTTTCCACCGTACGTGCTGCCGTGCTGCCCAGGCTCCAGCGTCGTCATGACTTCATCAGATGACATAACGGCTGACACGGGCAGCATGCCTCCCGACAGTGCCTTACCCAGAACAAGAATATCCGGCTTCACGGTCTCCCAGTTCACAGCCAGCATGTTACCAGTGCGGGATAGGCCAGTTTGCACTTCATCCGCAATCATGAGCACGTTGTACTTGGAACACAGCTCGCGTACCTTGCTGAGGTAGCCCTCATCTGGCACCACCACGCCCGCTTCGCCCTGAATGGGTTCAACCATGTACCCAGCGATGTTCGGGTTGCTCTTGAACACCTCCTCCAGTGCGTCTGCGTCGTTGTAGGCGACGTTGACGTAGCCGGGCAGCATTGGCCCGAAGCCCTGCCTGGCGTCAGGGTCGTCACTGCTGCTGATGGCGGCAAGGGTGCGCCCCCAGAAATTTCCAGAGGCGAACACCATCACAGCACTGTTCTTGGGAACACCCTTAATATCGTAGGCCCACCGGCGGGCCAGTTTCAAGGCGGTTTCACCGCCCTCCACTCCGGTGTTCATTGGCAAGATGCGGTCAAAGCCCAACGTGTCGCACATGAATTTCTCGTAGGGGCCCAGCTGATCATTGAAAAACGCCCGAGATGTCAGTGTAAGACGAGCAGACTGCTTTGCCATGGCAGCAACCAAGCGGGGGTGGCAATGGCCCTGTGAACAGTGCGCCGTGAGCACCGTGCGGCAGTGCACTTCCCGTTATACGGGGCAGACCAAGTAGCCTCTACGGAATGAAGGCAGATTAGGCTCAAAGAACACCTACCTGATTCACCGCAGAGTATGCTGAAAGAAAGTCAAAGAATTGTTTGCCCTCGACGTCCCATACGTGCACACCTGAAAGAGAGAAACTGTGCTCGCTGCATGCTAGCGTTTCAGGCTTGAAACTCTCGCACCTTCTCCACGGGTGAGCACAACAGGCATCGGGGCGTAGTTGAAAGCACCGTGCTCTTTCTCAATCCTGATCAAATTCTTGGCTTTCTGGATGCGATAATTCGTCATGATGCCAGCGCTCGGAAGGTGCGGAGCGCGCTCCACAAACCTTGGACATTTGGCGTGCTGGCTGCACGCTTCTCGCCGCGGTAGTCACAGCCTTGGACAACATGGTGAGCTCGTGGAAGATGTGTAGACAGAGAAAATAGATTGAACGCACATGCAGTGTTTTTGCCGAGGGTTGTGAAATGCTAGCATGTTTTCACCAATCCAGCATTCAGAAACCCTTGCTTGTGGTGTGAGGGGGGGCCCTTCCTCCCCCCCCTCTGAGACGCAACCCCTCTGAGGGCAGGCACCTGTGGAACTGTGAAGCTCCTGCAGCACATTGGTTGAAGTGCGGGCTGGTGGAAAGCCCAGCCTACTTTGGCAGCACAGGGGGGGGGCAGGAATCATTTGGCTGACGTCCTGCCGCGGAGGGGATTGTTGTGCCAGTCATCCTTGGCTGCTTGCTTGCCTTCGTCCGTGGCAGCGCCAGCACCATCAGAGCTCTGGGCGCGCCGCCCAAACAACGGCAAAAACGCCGCAAATGTCCGAGGCTGCTGCTGCGGGTGCGGCAGCTGTCCCTGCTTGCCCGGGCCGCGCAGCTGGGGCAGAATCAGGGGCTGCAGTGCTTGCAGCGAAGCACGCGCCACACGTGAGGGCTGTGCTTTGCTTTCGCATTTTGCGCCATTTCGCTTCCGCAACACGGAAGCGCTGGCGGCCAGGTGGGCGACTTTGCTCTTGCCAGTGGACGTTGACTGCGCTGCTCGCAGTCGTGATTGGGCAATCATGATGGTCAACACAAGCAAGAACAGCGCATTAGCCCCCACCACACAAGCAGTAACGACTGTGCGTGCAGAGGTGGACAGTGTCTCCTCCCCAAGGTACAGCCCCCCCAGCATGGTGAGGATGGTGACGATGAGGCTGCCTTGGTCCGCCACATTGGCAGTCCCCTGGGCGTATGGGCGCACATTGTCGTGCGCCAGCAGTGCCAGCAGTGCCACTACCAGCACACTGTACACCTGCAAGCGCAGGCCAAAGGGTGCCAGGAACACCGTCACCACCGCAAAGCCCAGCTTGCGCAGCATGACGCACGTCTCCCAGAAGTACATGCTGCTGGTGTACCCGGCATACAAGAAGCCATATGTGCGCTGGGTGGATGGTAGCGACAAGTTGTTGCGGTGCGTGTACAGCAGTGCAAGGGACAGCAGTGGAATGCCGGCGCCATACAGCAGCAGGGC
>Ga0307982_1002007_pt1 | contig 16532 bp, 19 predicted proteins | sample OrgLakmetagen989_FD_201847 | JGI IMG/M metagenome (GOLD analysis project Ga0307982, IMG submission 201847) | Saline water microbial communities from Organic Lake, Antarctica - #989 | ecosystem: Environmental > Aquatic > Non-marine Saline and Alkaline > Saline | place: Antarctica: Organic Lake...
AACGACTACGACGAAGAGGCCGCTTACGAAAGGTATATGAACCCCGAGCCAGGCTTCCAGTCCGGCCCGGGGGGCGCAGTAGACGCCGATTAGATGGCACCCTGTTTGTTAGTAACTAAATCCAGTACCCCCTCGGGGGGGGCTCAGAAAAACATAAACCTTGCTTCAAATATATGGCTCAATGCCTGCAGTCTGAATTCAGTAGCCACCCCATCGTCCCCTTTGGGACATGTATGTAGGTGCAGTTGGCCGGCTGGAAAGTAGATCGGATGTCGGTATGATAAATAAGATTATATGATAATTAATCATATCAAGAATTCCGTTCTGTGCTGCGTCTGTTTCTGCAATAAAAAGAGCACGCGAGTGCCCCGTCGCTTCGGCACGCCGAACCAAAGACACCTACTTCTTTTCCTTCTAGTATTGGCTGCCTTGAATTTTCTGTCTGCCTGATAGCCATCTAATTCCGGCCCCTCGGAGCCCGAACCAAAAACACCTAATACATTATTTCCAGCCAGCTAGCGCGGTCCTGCGCGTCCAGCAAGGCCATCGCCGATCCAGCCTTGTCCACGTCCACGAGTCCACGAGGCCGGATTTATAAGGATACCGTATACCGTTCGGAAGATCTACGACAAGCCACCTCTTGAATATATGCCATCCCCAGCTCGTATACCTACGTGATATCTACGGAAGTAGAAGTCTGCTGGCTATAATTAGTCGTAAACTGTAATTAAATCTAACCAAACAAGGACTTCCAGCACGCGCTTGACTTCGATGTTAACAGACGCTATGCGTGTGTGTAGTTGAGACGAAGATAAAATCAGACTATACAAAATTCGCAGCAATTATGCTGCAGGAAGTAACCCCGATATAAGTCTCAGGCATTTTTATTGGAATAGTCGCGAGCGCCGAAAATCTTCGAGCCCACGCGCACCGAAGTTGCACCCTTTCCAATGGCCGCCTCGAAGTCATTGGACATGCCCATCGAGAGCGCCAAGGACTGCACGTCCGTCACCCCCAGCGCCGACGCCACCGCGTGCCGCGCTTCCACGAGGGTCGTAAAACTGGCCCCGCCGTCGCCGGGAGCGCCAATGGTCATGAGCCCGGCCACGCGGAGCCTCGGGCACTCCTTCACCACGCTGAGCGCAAGCGCCGCTGCTCCTGCGGGCTCCGTGCCCGATTTGCTGTCCTCGCCCGACGTGTTGATTTGCAAGTACACGTCGAGCGTGCGGGCGTCGGTGTAGCAGTCGTTACACGCGCTGTTCAATTTCTGCGCCAGCTTCAAGGAATCTACCTGCATCCACGTATTTTTGTTTTACGAATGAAAGTTACTGAAATATGCTGCACAACTTCGTATCCCCTACCTCCCAGATACTCGTTCAGCAACAACACTGCTTCCTTCAAGTCCTGCTGCATGTACTTAAGATGAGCAATATGATAGGAAGGATGCACTTGCGCTTACCGTTTCTACGACGGCAAGGTTCGGCACTTCCTTGACTAGTTTCTTCGCTTTGTTGCTCTGCAAGTGACCAATGAAGTGCCATTGGATGTCCACTGGCAGCTGACCCACTTTGTCGCACAATTCTTGAATGTAGTTCTCGCCGAAACGCCGCGCACCAACATCGTAAGCTGCTTGCAGCAGGTTCACTGGTTTGGTCTTGCTCACCACCACCAGCTGAGCTTGCTCTGAGCCATCTCGCAACGAGACAGCTGCGTCTACCTTCGCTTGAATACTTTTGTAGTTGTGCTGCACAGTAGCCTCATCTACACTAGTCTCCGCTGCTGCAGAGGTGGCTAAGGCTCTCCCCGCAACATTCCACGAGGCGATGTGTCTAGCAATGAACGCACTGCCCAACCGTGGAGTACACATTGCAGTAAAAACCAGCGACATGAAGCGCATGTGTTGCCGGCAACTCTTCTAGGAATGTAGTGAGATGATTATAGTGCCTAGTCGTACTCGTTAAGGAATGCTTTCTTAGCACTATCCCGAATATCTTCTACGCTGTCTTGCTCACCTGATCCTCTGGCCCATTCCGTGTAGAGCTTTTTTTGGTTTGTCGCGTGTCGCGTCATCTCGTCATCATCACCCCCACCGGTCATGTCGTCGTCATTCGAATCCTCAACGGATCATATTACGTAAGTACCCAACCCAACAAGCTCCAAGCTCTCAAGGTCTCAAGGTGGCGAGGTGGCGAGCTCTCTCCCAAGCTACTGTAGCTAGGTAGCTCTCAAGCTTGCTACTGTAAGCATCCGTAGAGATATCTGTACCAAAGTGGTGGCCGAACATAGGGGCATGGACTGGCAACAGCAACAAGCTCAACAGGCGGCTTGGCAAGCGTATAATGCTCAGCAATCTGCTGCTGCGCCGCCTGTAATGTACCCGCAACCCTCGGGTGGATCGGTTCATGCACGTGGCGCCAAGAAGACGGCTCAAGCATGGCAACAATACAATCTGCACTCTGAAACGGTACCCGTTCTGCAACCCTTGCCACCGCCAGGTAATGCCTGAAAGGAATTAAATTCATTACGTTGGTACGGTTAGTGGCCGACAATGTATTCTTCGAGCTCTCGAGCTCTCTAGCTAGGGTCGGCAGAAGCCAACACAATTGAGAAGCAATCTTGCTTTTTTGGTCAATCCTTTCTGTGCGGCACGGCGCCTTGGTTTTTAGGGGCTGCAGTAATGGACCCTGCAGAGGTTGCTCGGCAAGAAGCGTGGGCTGCTTACTACGCTGAACAAGCGCAGCAGCATCTCTACCAGCAACCCCCGGCTTCTCATGCTTATTACCAACAACAAATGCAACCGCAACATCAGCAACCACCTCCACCTCCAGCAGCACAAGCGGCGCCAACCCCCGCAGCAATCCAAGGAGCACAGGCGGACGCATGGGCGCACTACCACGCGGCTCAGGGAGCTGCAGCCAACGGGGCGTTGCCTCCTCCGCCACCACCGCCGCTGCCGCCAGTGGCCGCACAAGCTCCCTCGCACTACCAACAACAAGAAGCACCCCCACTGCCGCCGCCGCCTCTGCCACCTCAGCCACCGCAGGCTCCAGGGTTTACCCAGCAACTGCAGCAGCCTCCCTTCATGCCGCCGCCGTCGCTCCCGCCTCCACCGCTGCCCCCACCGCCCTCAGTTGGTGGGAATGGCGGGCTCGTAGGGCCTCCACCAGGGATGGGTTACATGGGGGTATCAAGTACAGCAGAAGCCCCCGCCGAGGTCGCTGCAGCAGCATCTGCGGTGGTGGTGCCTTCAGCGGCGCCAGTCGTCGACACCGCGGCCCTGTTCTTGCGGCCCGGCCGCCTGGGGCGCCCCGAGCGAATTGCCGTAATTTTACGTGGCCTGCCCGGAAGCGGTAGGCACATTCCTATGTATATGTGCTATAATGACCTATGAAAGAGCAAAGCACTGATGATTGTACTTGCGTATTTGTTGTCGTCATAGGCAAGTCGCGCTTCGCGAAACTGGTGCGTGATTTCGAGAAAGAAGCAGGCGCTGCTCCTCCGCGGATTTTGTGCCTCGACGATTACTTCGAAGGCGACGATGGGTGAGCTCCTTCTTCTCTCCTTCTTTTTTTTTTTTAAAGCATATACAATCAAATCCTTGCGTACGAGAAAACAACGATTTGTTTTGAATTTTTCGAGTAATATGCACACGGTTTCGTCAGAGTTAGGCTAATGTAAGGCTGCTTGAAATGAGAGAGCACGCCTAATTTTCATTCCATCTTCGCTGAGCTCACATTTCACTGTTCTTACTCAATTTCGTTGATATGCAGATACGAATACGACGCAGCCCTCGAGCCGGAGTACCGAGCGGCGCTGTTTACGTCGTTTACCAAGACTATCGCCAAGCCCAAGATTCACCCCCTCGTGGTGGTCGATGCAGTCCACGCGCTCAAAGTAGGACCGTAAATAGAAGAGATACACCCTCGCGGCAGTTGCTGCTGTTGTGCGCTCTAGTTATCACCGTATCCTTCTCTTTTTTTTTTGCTCAACCTCATCAGTTCCTTGCGCACACTTGTGCCGTCTTACAGGCATCGTCCGAACGTTTTTTGCGTGTATTTAAATGCGATTCTCTCCTCTTTAACCTCTTCTTCTCCTTCTTATCTCTCCAATTGTCTTTTGCTCAGGACCATTTCGAGCAACTCTACGTGCACGCTGCTCACGCCGGCTACGCGTGCTACGTGGCCCACCTCGACGGCTGGGACTTGCCTACATGTGCAAGCCGCAACGTCCACGGCCACTCGCAAGGCGTGCTCGAAGCTCTCGAGTCCGCCTGGGAGCCGTCGCCTGCGTACATGACTCGGCTCGACACGCGGGCGTTTGCGGGGGGCAGCATACCTCTCGAACACAACAGCAGCAGCAGCAGCAGTGCTGGCCAATCTGGAAGTACTAGCAGCAACAGTGCTGCCAGCGGTGGTGGTGGTGCAGGCACGAGCTCCTCGAGCGGCGCAGTGAACGAAGTCGACATGGAAGACGACAATGTCGCAGACTACACCAGCCTTAGTGACAACACCCACCGCGGCAGCAGCGGAGGAGCCGCGCAGGTTGCAATGAAAGGCAGCAGCGAGTCTAGTAACCGGTGGGGCGACGGTGGCAGTGACGACGATGACCACGAAGGCGGAGAATTGAGGCGGCAACTGTTGGCTGACGCCAGGCCGCCGAGCCCACCTCGAGCTCGCAACAGCAGCAGCAGCAATGGCAGCAAGCAGCGCGTGACTGACCGGTGGGGTGACGTAGACAGCGACGACGAGGTGGAACACCGGGCAGCACAAGCAGCTGCTGCGGCAGAGGCAGAGGCAGCGGAAGCAGCAAAATCTACTGCCAATAGGAGCAGTGGCGAAGCTCCAGTGGTGGTCGAGCGCAAACGCAAGCGCGTTGGGTGGGCTGATGACGACAGCCGCGCTAGCGGTGATGCAAGTGTTACAGGAGGCAAAGAAGAAAATAGCGAGGAGGCAGACGGTGCTCCTGCTAGAAACCCTCTTGTGCAGGTAGTGGAATTCGGTGACGAAACGGATGCAGCCACGGCTTCTGATGGCCTAGGCATCGCGAACTCCACTGACAGTGGTGGTGGAGGAGGTGGGTTTGAGCTCGGTGCGGTAGCTCGTGCCAAGCAAAAACAAGCCGCTGCCATTACATTAGGGCAACCTCTGAAGTCGGCGCTCGCCAAAGCGACAGAGGTGTTTGCCGCAACCGCAGCGGACAATGCTAGGGCGGAGGCCGCAGCAGCTGCAGCTGCAGCTGCCGGTGGGAGCGGAAGTGGCCAAGAGCAGCAGCGAAAACGCTTGCGAGTGCGGGGCTGGCTCAGTGGAGATGCTGACCACACGAGCGATGGAAGAGACAGTGCTGGTGGCAGCGGTGGCGCTAATGACAAGGTGGCTGCGGTAGCGGCTGACTTCGCTGGGAGCAATCACAGTGGTAGCACTGCTTCCTCGAGTGGCAGCAGTGGCAGCAGTAGCGGTTTTCTTGCCAGGTTACGAGACGAACAAGCGCAGTACGCGGCCGCCACACTGCATGTGCCATCGTCGTCTACATCCTTATCACCCCGAGAGCAGGCAGGGATACCAGCAGCAGCAGCAGCAGCGGAGGAGCCTGAGCCGGAAAAGAAAGACCGATGGGGCAGTGACAGCGACAGCGAGTAAAGGGGGCTTGTAGGCAGAGCAGCAGCAGCAGTCCGATGCGAGGGGCTGAGATAACGTGAAGTACGAGTGAGTATGGAGAGGGCAAGGCTCTCCAAAACAGTAAGTATCAACCTGCCGTCTCAGTCGACGATATGTGGCGGTAAGTAATGAGTATTCCCTGAGTAGAATGCTGAGATTTTGATTCCTATATGTCTTGGTTTATTGTCTTCTTCTCCTCCTCTTCATTTCTATACCTCAGCGCTACAGTTCGAATGAAATATCTTTGCTTGCTCTTTGTTTTTAATTTCAACGAATTCTAAGCACGAACCATGTTTCGTTCTGTTGGGTGGGGGTTGGGTTGCAGGTGATTGTCCCCACTCAAAATTCGTCTCATAGCTCGTCATGAGGCCAGCCGAGTTGCGGTTATATCCGCACCCTTGTTTCAGTAATCTATTCAAAGCATACTCCTTTTATTTCTTCTTTTGATTCGCTTTATAATTTCGTTGTGTTGGTGTATTATTATATCCAATATGGATGACATTGATGACGTAACTACCAACGAGAAACGGTATATAGTATATAATTTTACTCGATAGCAACAACGGAGTCGTAAGGTATAAGGCCCAAGCCGTAGGGATAGTGGGTTGCTCATCGCCCTTACTACTATCTCCAGGTGCTCAGCTCAAACGAAGAATTGCACAACCCCCCCTCCCCCCCGAGCTCCGCGTGACGCGCCGCGCGATACTCGTAGATATATCGAGCTGGGGAGCTGTGGGAGTTGTGCCGATTTTCCGATAAGAACTCAAAGCTCGAACTCGCTATCTCCATTATTGCATTAACAAGTGGAGTGACTTGAAAAATAATGCCTAGCCGTGAGAATTCATCAGGAGTGTAGACAGTAGACATGAGGGCGTATAGGCGCATACGCGATGCCGATGCGCAATCAATAACCGCCTAATCTGTTTCTTTTGTCGCACCTCATGACGGGAGATAAACTGAAATGGGCAAGTAGTAAGTATCGCGCTGCCAGTATTTGCGTGTGACGCCCTCCCATGTTTCGGGGTCAAGTTCAATATGGAGTGGCACAAAAACCGTTTTGAAGTTGAGCGCTTTCAGCTCTGTGTCCACCAACTCGCACGCAACCTGTTTGTTGGCATGAGAGGAGAGGTCTTTGAGTAAAAAAAGGGCAGTAGATTACAACAACTGCCGTTTCTTTTCCCCTTACTTCATGACAACATGGACCACGGTAACCCCAAGCGCCCTGTGCGTGTTCAGTGCGTGTGCACAAGTACGAAGAAGGAAGACCCAAATCGAAAACATAAGCAGTCAGATTTATTTAAATTTGTTAAGAACATTACCCCGTGGAAAAACATGTTGAACGGGCACATGCCGTTGAAGAACGAGTAAACCCCGCCCGGGTGGAGCAAAGTCGGCAGAGCGCTGTGAAAGTCGGACATGTCGCTGTACCGTTCGCCGTACCTGGTGTGCGTAGGTAGAAACTATGAGTTTATCGAAGTGTGAAATGATGGCAATGAGAGCTGTATTTTTGCGCTCCTCTTAGCTTTGCCCTTGATGGACAAGCGCTCTGTGATGGATGGTACGAAAGAACCGACTCACGTGTCGAAGAAGACCCCATGAAAAGGCCCCAGCGAGGCTAAGTTCACGTCTTGCCACTTCCCAAACACCACTTCGACGCCAGGCTTGTCCAGCCACCCGTCGGCCACCATCCGCGCGTACACCTGTGGGGCGAATGAGAAGACACGACCAACACGAATTCAAAGGTACACGAGTCCACGCACACACGGGTAACGTACATCGACCAACAGCCACTTCACCCCGTTCTTCCCCGTGTATACGGAACTGTGCTAATAGAATGAAGATTATAACCGTTCTTCTGCTGTGAATGCTTCTCCGTGTGCATGCGAGCATAACCACGCGGCCGAATGGGAAAAGGGAATTGAAAAACAACGCACTTGTGCATTTACGTATCAGTATACCGCTGGATGTGCTTCCACAATGACATGGCGGCTTGGCTTGCGCCGCTGGAGCGCGTTGTCGACAATCCCCATGCCAAACCCAATGTTCAGCACGGCACGGCCACTAGAATCTTCAGCTTCTGTAAAAGAAGAAGAGGAGGAGGCAGCATCTAAGCCCTGGTTACTGGATTGATCACCCGCTGCAAGTGTTGATGTACCTGAAGCATCTGGGCGACTGTTGCTGCTGCTGTTGCTCGTGTCGCCAGCACGTACTGAGGTCGCAATGCCCACTCCGAGTGGATCCAGTAAGCTACAGAACAGAGGTTTTCAGTCAGGAATCAAATAGTAATGACACGTAAATAATCAACGTAAATAAACAGAGAAAAAACAAACCTATTCTACACGAAGCAAAATAGCACAGTACCTGCCAAATGCGTCAAGGCCTGTCGCACAAAGCACGTCCGCATGGGCTTCCATCAGCGGTGCTTCCCACGCCATCATCACGGCATCGTCGGCGGAATCGAGCAAATTGTCGCCATCGTACCGCACGCCCCGATCTTCTAAGTACTGCCCTGGCGCTGCAGGGTGGTGTGCGTCGTACGCTGGCGCAGTGCTACTGCTGCCGCCGCCGTCTGCAGCACCAGTGCTGCCGTCGCCGCTTGTGCTAGCAACCGATGGACCTGAACCAGTCTTGTCTTCTCCTGTTGCTGTACTGCTCGCCTCAGCTTTGGCCAAGCGCTCACGACGATCGACAGCGCCAAAGAGAAGCTCGGCAGCCACACCAGCCTGCACCAAGCAATCCACGCAAGCTTGGTGTTCACCAGTCGTCGTGGCACTGCCAGTAGTGTCGATGCCGGCGACCGCGTACTCGCCGGCACACCGGCTCTGGCGGTCAAGGGCATTCCAAGGAGCTCCGTGCTGCAGGAGCAGCTGCACCAACGCGAGCGACCCTTTCCCTGCGGCTGCCATCAGGCAACTCATGCCATTGCTGTCGTCTTGGTAAGAAGCCGCATCGGCACTATCGCCGTCGAGCAACACACGCGCCGATGCTTCGTCTCCCTCGAGACAAAAAGCTAACAATTTGGCTCCAGCAGATTCGCTGTCGTTGCTAGCATCTAGGTTTCTGACCTCATCTTGTGGTAGGCTTCGTTTCATTGCGCTAGAGCTTACTTGCCTTTTTGCCTGCTAGCGCTCTGAGCAAGAACTCTGAGGCTCCAATAAGCTCTATCTACACGCTGATACCAAGGCCCTTGCTGATACGCTGATACGCTGATCGCGTCGCTGTTGCTGGCTGGCTGGCTGGTCTCGCTGAAATGAAAAAGAGCGAATCATCGACGGTCCGCATATCTCCGGATAGCTCCGAGATAAGTGCGTGGGAAGTGCGTGGTCCTGCATTTTTCATTACAGACTGTACCACGTTTCCTACAAAAGCTGTCTACGCACTAAACAATAATAGTCGACTCCAGAGCCAACCATGAAACTCCACCAGGCAATCATTGTCACCTCATGGGCTTCTTCAGCCTACCAAGCAGCTGCGTTTGCTCTGCAGCCTCGACTTGCGGGCCTGAGCCAAACTGTGGCTCCTCGCCGCCCCTCGGTCATGGCACGACACTCAACGGCAGCGCCAACCACCGGCAAAACAGACCCAGCCATCGCGACCATCGTGGCTGATGCTGCAGCCGCCACTTATGAGCCCGTGCCCATGAGCTTGCGGGCAGGCACTTGGGCGGTTACTTTGGCTGCCATCGCAGGAGTAGCGATGCCCGAGGTGCTGCCAGCGGAGGTACGCGCTGCGATGGCCTCTCTTGGCGTGTTCACTATCTTCGAGTACTGCTTCCATCGATGGGTGATGCACGCGCAAGATGGAACCTTAGAAAAAACGCTCTTCGGCGCCTACCAAACGTTGCACATTACGCACCATTGCGACACGAAGCGTGACATGACGTTGGAGGTGAGAGTCCTAGGAGGAGGTAGACATTCATGATATGTCAACCATGGCTTGTGCCCCGTATTTGCGTTACTAGAATACGCTCCATCCCATGACCATTTCATTTTCTATAAACGCGTAAATGTGTCTTGATTCACATTCTTACTCACCACCAACTCATGGTACTCATCACAGGACGCTGGTGCAAGCGATCCGAGGCACATTTACTTTTCCTCTGCGACGACTGCGTCGTCCGCTGCGATCTCCACGGGCGCTTTAGCGTTGCTTGACAACTGCTTCAATCTCGGGCTCAGCCAAGGCCACGTGCTTGGCATGGCTGCGATGCCGCTGGTGTCCATTGCGGTGGCATTCTTGCACACGTCGCTCTGGCAAACTTTACACGGTAAGTGTGCACTTACAAAGACAGCGAGCTCTAGCAAGGAATCTATACATCACATCGTCTACATATAGAGCTTATCGTTTGCGGTATTCCCTTGGCAACTGTTTTTCTTTCTCCTCTTCTCCGCTTCCTCAACGTTGTGTTTGTACTTGCTTGCTGCTATGTACGGCATTTGCTTTCAGGCGACATCCACGAGTACCTGTCGCCAAACGTCGAGGGCGCCTTGAACCGGTTCGACCCATTCTCAGCGGACACTTTTTACACCCGCTGGATGGTGCACAACCACGTGGGCCACCACGTTGTGCGCGGCCAAGGCAACTACAACATCGTGTTTCCTGGGCCCGACTATTTGTTCGGCACGGGTTTCGTTGCGACTGCTGAAGGCGCTAACAGCAAGGCCTAAAAGGCGTCTTCGCGGGCTAAGAAAAGAGCCAAGTTACTCGGGTTGTTTCGTCACTGAACTTTTTATACTTTTATTTGTCGAGAAGTGCGTGTTCTATCTATTAACACAAGGCAGAATTTTATAAATACTCAGTGTCCAGACCTCAGAGCAGTGGAAATGTAGGGCAAATAGAAATAGTTTGTATACTATAGTTGATAGTTTAATGTCCAGTCCTGTTGTTATTGTTGATAGTTTAAAGTCCAGTCCTGTTGTTGTTGTTGATAGTTTAAAGTCCAGTCCCGTTGTTATTGTGCCATTTGAATTTATGCTTTTTTAAAAAGGAATTCTGTAAAGTGTTAAACATATTTTACGAAAGAAGGATTTAGAGGCCGCCTGATTGTAGGCGGAACTCCGTATATCATATATCATTAGGCATATGCAGTATAAGCAGGTGTAATCTAACTTCTGTATCACGGATTTGACAGGTCATGAAAAGTGCATTCGCGTTGCACAGCCACTCGCCAGTCGCCAGAACAGCCAGTTGCACAAAGCACGGAATTCGCCAACGCTAATTTGCGCATATGGTGCGCTATGGAGCTCGCTCTATCGGAGGTGGTGGAAGTACAGGCCGCCTTTGTACGCCTTCAACTTCGCTGCTACTTCGGCATAGTTGGCAACCACTTCCTTGTGGCCGCGCACGATTTGGCGCCGCCACTCCGAGTTCAATAAGCTCGCGTCTTCGGCTGAGATGCCAATGAACTGCAGCACCGTAGACCACCACATAGAGGCCACTTTTTCGTCCCCAATCAAATCCTCGTATTTTACCTGGACGAGTTCAGAAGAGGACATCGTAAGAATTCAAGCAAATTAAAAGATGCAGAAAATGCACGATGTTGAGAACATTGAGCTGCGGTTGATGGGAAGAGATAGAAGTGTGCCAACACACCAAAGGACAATGAGCAGCCAACGCCATTGGTTTCATTTCGTGTCCTAATATCTGCAGTATACCTCAAGCACAGGCACTCCGAGGCGTTTAAGCATGGCTGCCGCTTCTAGGTCATTCTTCTTGGCTTCGTCTAAGAACGTCACCATCTTGGTTAACGGCAGCGTGTAGGATAAAGAACGCACTTTTTCTACGTCGCAGTCCATCTGATGAGATATTAAAGGTATGAGCCAGAGATGCTAAAGGAAACCCACCGAAGTCCAGGGGAGAAGCGAAAGGAGGTAACAAAGATGTGCAGCTCATATTTTACATTTCAATCGCATACCTTCGCCTGGCAGTGCGGGTGGCCAATTTGCGCTTCGCGTGCAAACGATAAGAAGCGGTCAAAAGGGTCGCGCCGAAGCCAGATCACCACTCCAATCTGGGCCATCAAAACAACAAGATTGAAGAAACCATTTACATACAATGGTGATTAGAACATACCGAACGAGTTGGCCATCGTAATATTTTAGGAATGGTGCATGTCTTCGAAACTGGAATGAAAAGAAGTGCGAAAGGGAGTGAAAGCGAAAAAGAAAGAGGCACACCCAGACAAACCTGGGATTCCTTCAGAAAGTTGGCCACCGGGTTGAAGACTTCCTTGTTGGTTGGATTGAAATCGTGGCGCGACTTGTCGGCCGCGTCGCCCCGCTTGTTGGTGCCCGATCCCCCCGTAGGGGTGAAAAAGCCCTTCAGGCCCGCGGCATACAGGGGCACCCGCACGGCTCTTGGGTCGTCAGTCTTGGTGGGGCGGCTCAGCGTCTCCCACAAGTCTTTCAAATCGGTGCGTTTCCGGAGCGTTTCGCCGTGGCTCCGCACGCAAGGGTGGCTGTTGAGCATGGTTCGAAACCAGGTCGACCCACTATGGGCTTCGGTTAGGGTCACAAACGGCACGAAGGGCAATCGCAAGGGAGTTGACTGCCATTTCGATAGCTTGGGCCCCGGCGTGCATTGTTTGCGCGGGGCACGCAAGTATGACGAAAGCTGTTTGTTGTCAACGGCTGATGCGTTGGATTCCAAGAGTGAGTGCACTGATGGCACGATGAGAAATTCAGTGATGCATGCTAGTGCCATAGCTAAACATATCCGCATAGTCAACGCTATGGTTGAATCTTCCGCACAATATATTCTAAAGAGACGATAGCTCTGCCTTCAACGATGTCATTTATGTTATTTGCCGAAAACTTAATCCTTAATGCAGCAAAAATAATGTAGTTGAGCTGAATGCGACGCGACAGTTACACTGAACCCGAAGCTGTCTTGCAGAGTTTGGTTCGTGGAAATCCGAATGAAAGCACTTAGATTATGTGGGCTGCAGAAACGTCTCTGTGCACCTACAATATTATAGTGATTGCTTCAACGCTCAACTAGGATTTATTCTTGGCTTTTAGAAGGCTCAATGCTCTAGCTAGCTCTACAAATCAATCTTCCAACCGTGAGAGCGCGAGAGATGATGAAGATGAAGAAAAAGCTCCAAAAATCCAAAGAAGAATCCACTAGATAACGTAAACTTCGGTAAGAAATCCGACGGAATAATGCCGATCGTGTTGTCTCGAAAGGATGCACGCATTCAACGAGGGCCTAGCCTCGATGACGTAAATGCCGGGGGGCGATCATGATTATCGATTCGGACGGATACGTGATTGCCACCGAAACGTGTCCAGCGCCTCCATATCCCTGGGCCCTTACTGCAAGTGTGCAATTTGCAGGTAACGCTTGTTTTTTTTTATACGAGCCTTTGGTCACCTGTTCGCGCAAGGAATTTCTCCCCGCGGTTGTCTGTCATTTTATGAATGCGCGGGTTCTGGCCAGGGCGTTGGTTCTTTCACAACAGCGTAACGCAAGAGAGTCTCTGGCGATTGCCTCAATGGCTGCCCTCTCCAAACATGCCGAGGTAAACCTGTTGTGCTTTCCGTTGATCACTGTGATTTTCATCCGTACTTTTCTATTCACAACTTAGTACGTACATAAACATTGCATGGCTCCCTTTGCTTCGGACTGCTGCAGCAGTGGGGCAGTAATGGGAACTAATGACGTGCACGACGACCAGGCTGCACCGATGGAAGATGCCCCTTTTGTGGCGTCCATGCAGAAGCTACAAGTCAGCCCCGGTCCTTCGTTTGGCGAGTCAGTCGGAGGTGAAGCTCCCCTCGCCCCTATCGGTGACGCTACGCCAGCGGTGGAATACATTGCAGTAAACTTGGCCAACGCTAATCGCATGCACGTAGTAGAAACTGCTGCGGCAGAGGCAGCGGCCGCCATTCATCACATGTCAGAATCGCCCCACTTACCTTACCAACAACAGCAGCAGCAGCAGCAGCAAATTCCTTTCCGGTGCTTCCCAGGGGACCAGAGTGGGGCCCAGGCCCCGTCATTACAGCAAATGCAAATGCAGCAACAGCTGTTTCAGCAGCAGCAGCTTCAGCGGCAAGCAGCGGCAAGCGCCGCCTTCGAGCAGGTGTCGCGCACCGTGGCCACGATGTCACCAGAAGAGCAAGTCATGTGGCGGCAGCGGGTAACGGCAATTTTCGCGCGGTACTCTCAGTCGTCCCTCGACAATTTAGACAGCAGCGGCAGCAGTTTCTGCAGCAACTCGAGCAGCCTCGACAGCAGTAGCAGTAGCATTAGCAGCGGTTATTTCGGCGTGAATGCTGGCTCTTTCGGTGCCTTCAACGGCGGCAGTGGAGGGCCCTCGCCCACCGGCAGTTCCGGCTTCGGCGGAGGGTGGAATTCGCCCTCTAGTGGGGGAGGCCGCAGGTTTACCGTTGACAGCGACCAGCCTCCCCACTCTCCACCCCCTGCACTCAGCGAGTTACAAGCAACGTGGGCTGGGACTCCGGATTCTCCTTTGAGCAGCGGCAGCAACAACAGCAGCAACAGCAGCCATCCTAGCCACCATAGCGGCAACGGTAGCGATGCTTTCAGCGTGGGCGCGGACACAGGGGCGCTGCCGTCTTCGATGGCGACCACAGACGCGGCAGCTGCGCTTGTGGTAGTTGGAGGGCTTGGGCAGGGTGGCTATGCGTCCGTAGTCGCGGCCCACCACCGTGCCACGAAAGTGACGTACGCGCTCAAGTGCGTCCACAAAGCCAGCGCCCAACGGCCCAAAGACCGTTTACGTTTGACGCGCGAACTCCAAGCGCTCACGGCGCTTTCGCCTTGCCCGTTCCTGTTGCGGTGCCACTGGGCGTTCGAAAATCCCCGGGCGGTGTTTTTCGTGCTGGACCTGGTGGAAGGCGGGGACTTGTTTCACCACCTCGAAGTGTTGACGCGATGCGGACAGGCAGGTTTTGGGGAGTCCGCAGGGCGCTTCATTGTGGCCGAATGCGCACTGGGGCTGTTGCACTTGCACGCCCATGGCATTGTGCACCGCGATTTAAAGGTAAGAAGGTGCACGCCGGGTTAACTTTAAGAAAAGTTTAGGAAGGCATCCATCAAAAGCTGCATTTGACAGATATCAATGGAATAGTCAAGAGGAAATTTGAACTTAATTGCAGTGTGCACTCTGTCTGTTTGCATTTTTTCCATCTTTCAGCTTCTGTGAATAACATTGCTTTTCCTTCTCTGAGGTGGAGAACATCATGCTCGACAGCCGCGGCCACGCCAAGATCATTGACTTCGGCCTAGCGACTCAGTTGCAGTCCAACACTCCTCTGGGTGCCCATACTGGCGGTGGCGATCATGCGGGCAGCAGTAGCAGTCCGGTGTCGCCATTATCGGGAAGCTTAGGCGAGCCGCTCAGCCCAACGGGATCGCTGCTGTACATGCCGCCAGAGCTCCTCAAAGATAAGGTCTTCATTTGGGCACTTAGCTTTACCCAACGTACTTCATGGCATTTTTTCCTCGTGCTCTTCGTTTGAAAAGCTCGTGCATGAAATACCCATCTCATGAGTTCTCTCTGCGTGTCTTCACTCACTCCCCTGCTGTATGTTCCTCGTTGTTGCTGTCTGTCGTCGATTGTGCGCTGCCTTGCTTGGTAGATCGGAGGGCGCTTCACTGATTGGTGGGCGCTCGGAGTGGTGACGCACGAAGCGATGACGGGCCGATCGCCGTGGACCAGGTAAAGAATGAAATGGCCGTTCAGCTGTGTCTGATTGAAAGCTTGCGCACGGAAACTCGTAGACCTTTTCATTCTATTCTTATGCTTCCATGTGCTTCCATGTGCTTCCATGTGTTTCCGTTGTCTTCATTCTCGATGGTTTATCTACCTATTGGTGCTTTCAGCTTGACCGACAAAAAGCGAATACGGTCCGAAATCAAGCACCAGTCGGTGCGACCACCGGCGTCCCTCAGCCCGCCCGCTCAAGCGTTCATTTCGCACTGCATGCGCCGCAACCCTAGCTTACGCCTGGGCACCGCATCCAGCGAGGAGGTTTGGCACTTCAGTAATATGGCCAAACCAATGACAAATCGATCCTCCTTTGATGTCTTTGTTTGCATGAATTAAAGTTCAACTACGTAACAATGTTATGCTATTGTTCCTGTCATACCAATGCTGCTGACACCTATTGGTGCATCTTTAGTATCTTGGTGTTCTCGTTAGAATTCCCTCTGGTGTGTAGTGCATGTGTCACGTGCACGTGTGCATGCTGCTCGGGTATGTCTGCTATCGCCAGGTGCTTCGCGCGCCCCTCTTTGCCGGTTTGGACTGGCAAGCTCTAGCTTCCGGACAATTATCACCGCCCTTCGTGCCTCCTCTGGGCAGCTGTGCTGTGTCAGCCGGCACTTCTTACGCTGCACTCAGCGCTTACAGCGAAGCAGCGTACGACCCTGAACCGCTGCCCAAGCGCATGTTTGGCTACAGCCGCGGCCACGGGAGCGATTCGCAGCTGTTACTGAGGCATGCTAGTCCCTCGATGGCTTTGGGGCTCGCGGAAGTCACCACAACTGACGATGCGCGCACAGTGGCTGCGGCAGAAAAGGACTCTGCAGAAAGTGAACCTGGAAAACAGAGCAGGAGCATTGACTGCTTTGGCCCGAACAGCGACAACAGCGAACACTGGAGTATGGGCCTCCCAGTGGTGCCACTGTCACCGGCGTTAGCTCCCGGGCTCCTACAGGACCAGCAACCGCAAATTCCGCACGTTACGCCCAGAATTTTTTGACATTCATGTTATTCGCACTTGCATGTGTGCATGAACTATCACCCTTTCTGATATAACGCGGCTCAGTTCTTTTGGTGTGTTTTGAAGTGAAGTGCGATATCGTTTATTTGCTTGCCGGTCTCATCTGATAATACAATGCGAGTTG
>Ga0307982_1002008_pt1 | contig 16529 bp, 19 predicted proteins | sample OrgLakmetagen989_FD_201847 | JGI IMG/M metagenome (GOLD analysis project Ga0307982, IMG submission 201847) | Saline water microbial communities from Organic Lake, Antarctica - #989 | ecosystem: Environmental > Aquatic > Non-marine Saline and Alkaline > Saline | place: Antarctica: Organic Lake...
TTAATCTCCTGCGACGTGCTTGAATTCCCAAAACTGCCGGGAATTCCCGGGAATCCATGGGAATTCCCGGGAATCTTGGGAATTCCCAAGGCCACTTTACAAAACCGGGAATTCCCCTCCACTACTTCAGACTTCAGAAAGCAGGAAGAAAGCTAGCTAGCTAGAAAGCAAGCTCGTTTCCGAGTTCTTGAGCCTATTGCTTACAAGCTCGCAGCTCTGGCTAGGGTTAGTTTACAAAACCGGGAATTCCCCTCCACTACTTCAGACTTCAGAAAGCAGGAAGAAAGCTAGCTAGAAAGCAAGCTCGTTTCCGAGTTCTTGAGCCTATTGCTTACAAGCTCGCAGCTCTGGCTAGGGTTAGTGATATTTTGCTGGCTGCTCGTTTCTTTGGCCAGTTCTACAGACAACTCATGCAGAAGATTCTCCGTCTTTTGTGCTTGCAGTGCATCTAAAGCTGCATTTTTCTAGCGAGCTACAGACAGGAGCGTTAGGATACCGCACTTAGGAAAAAAAGTTCACACGCTGTGCAAGTGCCTAGCTTGCTTTTTAATCACCCTGCTCAAATCATAAATCGCCTCAGCGAAGTCACTTATCTCATGGACGCCGCTTTCGTCAATTGGCTCAAGCACCACAAGCTCGAGGCCTACGTGTCAACTTTCAATGAAGCTGGTTACCTTAGCGGAGCTGATAGCGGGCTAGCAGTTCTCAGGTGAATTGATGACTTTGATAAGCGCAATGATAAATTATATTTCAATTAGTGCCTCGGTCTTTATTTTTTTGCGTTCCCGTGGGCCTACTAGTGACATCGCTTGCTTCGTATTTTTATATCCAGCGAGGAAGATGCCTTATGCGTTGCTGTCGAAGAGATGTGTATGAACGCTGACGACGCCGCCGTCTTCGTGGCTGTGTACAAAACATGCGCAGACCCGTTACCAGTAGCCGGCGATTGCTCCGATGCTTCTTCTCCCGTGGAGGCAGCGCAGCCAGGCACGCCTACGCCAGAAGCAGCAGTGGCGGCGCGTGCTGCAGCGCTGGGCGTGTCTATGCGGGCCGCGTGGGCGCTGCTGGAATGCCTCCCCACGGTGGCTCTGGGCCGTATGGCGCTGGTGAACCGCGCGTGGCAAGGGCTCGTGCGCCAGCAGCTGGCCGCCTCACCCATGCGCCGTGACAGTGTGTACGCAGCTCGGCTGAATGCTGCCGTTGCTGCGCGCGCCGTCGCCGTTGCGGCGAAGCTCCTCCTCGAAGCACCCAACGCACTGAGCAACCACCAAGCAGTCAATGAGAGCAAGCAGCGCCAATTTAACCGCAGCAAGGGAAGCGAGCCAAGCAATAGCGGCGGCGCGGGCAGCGCAGCGCGCATGGGCGCTTGAGGACCAAGCCCTCACCTTCGTGGCAGCTGCGGTGGCCGGTGGAGCAGCCGACGCAGCAGCAGGAGCCGCCCTAGACGAAGCAATGGCCCTAGGGCTCGGCGAGCATGCGAGCGTCTGTGCTCTCCAAGAAATTCTGAACCCAAAGAAGGGCAACTATGCTGCCGGTGTTGTTGGTGCTCGTGGTTCTGGTGGTGCTGCTAGTGCCGCTAGTGCTGCTAGTGCTGCTGAATCAACGACAGCACACAGCAGCAGGATCAACGAGTATGAGATGTCCTTCGGGCCAGGCAGGCTGGGCTTTGGAATTGCCGTAGGTTCACCCGCTGCGCACCGAGGCTTGCCGGTAGTGTCCAAAGGGGGTAGCTTCCCATTTCCTGCCCAAGGCCACGTGCTGCTCTATGCATCTTTGACCAGCAAGAGTGGCACTGCTGGCAGTGGTGACGCCAGCGGCGGCGATAGCCAGAAAAGCATCTTGTGGCCAATTCATGGCAGCACTTCTTTTCCCTCGAGCAGCGCTACTTCTATGGGCAAAAAAATGGCTGCTGCTTCTTCTATCACCTCTAATCATCTTAACCAAGGCCCAGCCCTTGAAGACTGTGAGGAGCTGTACGACGCTCTTGTGGAGGTGCTTGCCAATCTCAGCTTGCGGCCTCTAAGTCTTCGCTTCCTCGCCACCGATGGCCTGGTTCCGCCGCCCAAGCCTCCACCACCCAAGCTTGCGACCTTCACTGCTGAATCGTCGCTATCAATTGCGCACCCGCCGGCGGTGCCTGATAGGGCTGCTGATAGGGCTGATGCTGCTACCCCTAGTACTACGGTACCACCGAAAGCCAACTCCCTAGGAGCTCCCGCATCGGATAAACCTGCTCAGCCAGTGTCAAAACTCGCAGCCTTCATGCAAAGCGCGCCTTCGTCTTCTAGTCCAGCGAAACCAAAGCCCGAAGTGTCGAAGCTGTCGGCGTTCATGACCAGCGTGACGCCATCTTCAGGAACAACATCGCAATCTCCATCTTCTTCTTCTTCATCGAAGGAGCCCATTGTAGTAGGCAAAGACGCTGGAGCTTCTGCAGGAGGAGGAGGGTTAGCAGCAGCAGGAACGCCTTCAGCGCCTCTTCCTTTTATGACCCTGAAGCACCCACCAACAGCAGCGAGTGCTGGTCTCTTTGCGCGCATCATGACGGACGCAATGCTGCAGGTGAGTGGTGCAAGCTACGCATGGCCAGTGAGAACAATAACAAAGCTTGCTACTGGTACTCGTAGTAAGCGAGCTATGACAGACCTTTGTCCGAAAGAAACTCGTGGACTTCAACTCGGTGCTTATTTTTATGTGTGTTCACTTTGTCTCGTTCTCTTCAACTCTTACTTTCGTTCACATTCTTTCTGTTTTCTTTCCGTCTTTCTTGATTGAATTCGCCACAACGATGCTTTGCTGCGCAGAACGTCTTCGCCTTCGGCACGTTTCCTCCCATGTATGTCGTAGCGAGCGAGGTCTCCGTGCGCTGGCGCTCGGTGGCAGCCTGCCCAAGACACGCCACCGTGAGCGGTGCATCGGTGCAAGGTTTCCAAGATCCCACTGCTGCTGTTGTAGGGCTCCTCAACACCTGGACGAACACCACTGAACGAACAAACAACAGTAACGACTCGTGCCGGCTTCGCAGCTTGACGTTAGATCAAGCTCCCCTCGGCCGTTATCCAGGAACAGTCCTGACGCAAGTCTTGGAGAAGTGCCCTATGTTGAGTCACCTAGCAGTAGTGGGGGCACCTCTGGCGCTTAACCAAACGATTCACACTCGAGAAAGTTCCATGCAGCGTGGGAATAACAACGACGAAGGCGCAGCACTTGACTTCAGTGCTTTGGCAACCCAACACACCAGCAGCGGTAGCAGCAGCAGCAGTAGCTGTGATGGATACGAAGCTACACCATGGATGTTTGAGTCACTGCAGCACTTGAAGTTCGAAGGACGGCAGCTCCTCGGCCTCGAAGCTCTCGTGAAGCGAGCGCCAAACCTCCTTGCGCTCACTGTGAAAAGGTGCAACGAAGGACCCTGACGCACGTGTCCCCTGCCTATTCTCATTCTCGAGAGAAGTTTACTTTCACAAAGAAGAGAAATGGACCAAACACTTACTTGTTTCTCCTTTGCTTTGTTTACTTATAAGTAGTCAGTCGCATTTCCTTCATGTCTTGCAATATACGCACATTAATATGTCAGGTGCCCTCACTTCAACAATGCAGATCTCGAGCAGCTCGCAGCATTGATGGATCAACCTTTTGATAATCCGCAAGATTCTCCTTCATTGTCTCCTTCTACTTCTTCTCCTCCTACTTCATCATCGTCATCATCTTCGTCGTCGTCGTCTCTAGAGGCACCCCATCGTCAGCTCCGGCACCCACTGCAGAAACTCCAAGCGCTCACAGTTGCTGCATGCGCTGAAGTCACCGATGCGGGGCTCCTGGCATTGCTCGGCCTTGAGAAAAATCCTTCGGCACACCGTCACCAGGAGCCACAATTGTTGTGGCAGTTGCCATGCCTCTCTAAGCTTGACGTCTCAGGCTGCCCTCTGGTGGGAAGCCAGCTCGGGGTCGCCTTGGCAGGCCACGCCCTTGTGCACTATCAGCTCCTCGGCCAGAGTAGCGGCAACATCAGCAATATCAGCAGCAGCAGCAGCAGCAGCAGCAGTGGTGCCTCGACTTCTACAACATCGTTGTCGTCGTCGTCGTTGCCATTGGGGATTCGTGAACTGGACCTTCGTGGCTGCAAAGCATTCACGGACGCGGCTGCCTATGCCACCGCTGATGCTCTTCGTTTTGCGCCCTTGTCTACATTGCCTGCTGGGCGGACGACTCCTGCAAAGAACTCAACCAGTACTACCGCTGCTTCTAATGCAAGTGCAAACTCCGCTACCGCTGGCAGATGGAATGCAGTGCAGCTACCGTGGAGGTGGTTAGCGGTAGGCGCGCCGGGCCTCGCCAGCATAGGCGATTCAGGCCTGCAACGGCTTGCGAGTGCCTGCAGCCATTCTCTCGTGCATTTGAGCGTCGCCGCTGCTGAGCATGTGACTGGCACCGGGCTGGGCACTGCTCTTGCGCCCTTATTGGACCCAAGGAAAGGCGGCATTTTGCGAAGTTTGGAGCTTCACTGGTGCTCGCTCTTGAGAGATCAGGTAATTGAAAGAGCCACTCTGCCGATGTGTACGCCCAAGAGCTTATTCAACCAACGTTTCATTTTCCAACGTGCTTGCTGGTAATGCATAAGCGTCCTTTGATTAGTTACGTGACATGGTTTGTGTCTACGTCTCTCAGGATGCCGCTAACCTCGTGGCTCTTGCAAATGGTGGCCCTGCAGACAAACGATCGCTACAAAAGCTGTCGTTGCGCCACTGCAACCGCCTATCCGACGCTTGTGCTGCCCTCGTGTTGGAAGTGCTCATGACGGCGGCCAGAGAGAAGAAGGCCAGTTCTATCTGTGGTCCCAATGGCAGTGGGAGCAGGTATATTAGCGGCACGCTAGCACTGGCGTTGGACCTCAGAGATACGAGGGCTACTCCTGGTCCTGCATCGGCGCGGATTGAAGCGCAAAGTAAAGGGCTCTTGAAAATTTCTGTGACGGGCGCTGAGCATTGAACATAACTACAATGCCCTTGAAGTATTGCGATAGAGGAGTTTGGCATTTCACCTCGATTAATCCGTGGGCAGCCATTGGCCATTTCCCATTGGCGGAGAATCCCGTGGCTTCCCCGGCCCAGGAGCATACGCGACATGGCCGGGCTAGCCGCCCAACCCAGCGCCAACGACCAACGAGGAACCGAAGGCAGAAGGCCTGAGACTCGCTCGATAATATACACTTACACCATTGACTCTTGAATATTTTGTGCTTCGCGAGCACGCTAATTTGTATTTCTATATCCAAATGCAGGCAAACTAACTTCACCCCTAAAGCCAAGAGCCTTCGGAAGCCGTTAAGGAGTTAAGGGGCCCGCAATAGGGAATAGAATTCCTAACGCCTTCTTTGCTGACTGAACCCCACTTCGAAGTTAAAGATGGTTTGAGTAGTTCTCTCGTTGTAACAACCCGAATTGAAATTTTCTCTTTGCTTGACTCCATCACGTGTAAAAGCTGCAAATTTACTTCGCGCGCGATTTGCGCGTGATTTTACGTCTTGGAAACTCTAACTGCGAACGCTAACCACTTCGGTATCTTTTAAAATTCGCTTTCCGCGCGATCTGCGCGTGATTCACGCGGAATTCCTGTTCTAGCCTGGTCCTCGCGATTTTCGAATTTGAACCTTCCCCCTCCACGCCCCAGTGCCGGTCGGGAAACGTCCAATCCGTCCAAGAACCCAACAAGCAAGCAAGAAGTGTGTCAACGATCAACGATCAACGTGTCAACAACGTCGTGTCAACTGAAAACATTCCGCATTGATTACGCATTTTACTCAATACACATCATACACAATTCGGGCCCTCGACTAGAAATAGGGCTCCAACATCACTTCTTTGAGAGTAAAAACGAGTGATTACAGCATGCACAGGCGCGCCATGAACGTATTAATCGTTGTAGTATGCATTCTCAGCCTAGCTCTTACTAGCTTTGCTAGCGTTAGTGTCGGTGTACCAATCGCACCACTTCCGCTGGACGACAGTGAAGTCCACGGGTGCAGTTACGAAGGCATGGTGAAATGCTACATTCATGAATCGCCTGCTGCTAGCGACGGAGAAAATTCATTGTCTGATTTCGTAAGTGCTGTGTCATTGGGTCGCAATGTGAATGCCGAGGAGGCGGCGTCGGTTCTGGATTTTCTGCAGGGCGAAGCTACTCGTAAACGACTTAGAGACTTAGATGTAAGTAAGATACTTCAATCACTTGGCCTCACTCATTTGTTGGGCGACTGACTTTCTTTAGTAGTACCTTTCGCTCAAATTATTCATCGTGTTTCTTTCGGCTGCATAGCTTGCGACACGCAGACGTTGAGCTCATTCCTGCAATTTTTATTTAATGAATTACAGATATACGTTCGTTTTCTTGACGAGCAAAATGTCTCAGCGTATGCGGCGCAAGAACTGCAAAAAATTATGCCAGAGGTTATGCCCTTGTGTGTTGCATATGAAGCTGCTCTACGCTGGACTGTGGAGGACTGCGCTACCGATGTGGTAAATTCTGATGCGGCCGTCTCAACTGGCGATGCTGACTGCACACTGCACACGCCTGCGATTGTTGTATCTTATACGTTGTATTGCATTATGCAGCCTCTTTTTCCACAAACTTTAACTTTATAATCGATTAGTGATCGTACTATGCTACATGCTCGATGCCAACTTTGCGTAAACTACTGATGCTTTCATGTTCTACTTAGGTGTTGCAACTTCAAGCTTTCATCATTTCCCAAACGTGCCGCAGCCGCGAGTACGCCCCACATCCACTGGACGTCGATAGCAGCGCAGCCACGTGCGGTGGACGCCTTGCGCTTGAAGCAGGACTGGAAAACAAGTTCAAACAGACAGGTCATACTATGTTTGCTAGCATGGACTCGGGGGCAGCAGATGCTCTAAAAGATGTAGTTGCAAAATCAAGTTACATTCTTCATCACACAAAAAATGTTCTTGGAATTGCAGCTGCAGCTCAAGCTTCATTGCGGCAACAAATTTGGGAAGAATTGATTGAACCTCGTTTATTTGGGACCTTTTGGAATTCTTACTACGACAGCGTGGTGGGTGAATGACGCTGCGTTGATTTGCGATGGAGATTACATGCTTGGACTAATAGTTTCCTCGCTCAAACATTGTGCTACCGTATTCTATGCGGTGAAGACAATCTGACAAAGGGATTTTTTACAAGCTCTTTGAATTCGAGCTATGCAGTTTATAGTGATTTCAGAATTATCTTTTTTTTCTTCTTTTCTTGCCTACGTTTTGGCTGAATTAGGTAGCTTTTGTGGCGAAGTATCACGGTGGTATCTCATCCGATGGTCAAAAAGTGCGCATCGTAGAAATTGGCACATGCTACGGAGGATTGGCTGATCGGTTGGCAGGCGAACTGCGTGGGGCACACATTTACGCGGTATTGTATGTCCGTTGATGAAGTTGCTTGTGCGCGGGAAGGTTATGAGGGTGTAAAATTCCAGCGTCTGTTTCGACCTCTTGTATATTTGCTGCTGAATACATTTTCGAAGTGAAAAGAATATACTTCTAGTATATCACTTTAAATGATTGATATTCAGGTGGACCCCTTTGAAGTCGATTACGACTCCGAAGACTCTACGAGTTCTCAGCGCAACCGCTGGTTTAAGTCTTGGCTCAACACGACCGATGATAGCTCCTCAAGTGAAAGGGTAAGCAGCGGCGGTCGCAGCGGCCAAAAAGATGAGAGCAATAATAGTGAGGCCGCAGAAGCTGCATTTTTTTCCACGGCCTGGGCCGATGCGCTGGCGGAAAAGCTGCATGAGCGACACGGCTGCCGTGCACATGTGGTCCCTTTGAGGTAAAGAGCTCTGTTCTGCCATCCACCTTTCATGTTTTGTGCTTGATAGTAGATATCTTATGATCGGTTTGGTTGTAGCTTGCTTCCAATGTGGTGTCCATGCACGAAGCGATTAATCGATTCCGATCCGAAATGATCCCATGGGATGTGCCTATATCGCTAGTAAGGGATAAAATCTCATTGGTTTCACTATTAAAGGGTAATTGAATGAGTTCTCGTGTGCATGCGGTTGCTCAGGTCAACGGATGCAGCACTTCTCTTCGAGGATCATTCTGTTGACTCCGTGTTCATCGACGGCCTTCACACGTATGTGTTTTATTCGTGAAAAAACTAAGCAGATGATGCTAAGAACACATCTACTGATATGAAGACAGAATCAGAGGGAGGAGGAGGCCGGAATCAATGCAAATGTATTATTGTGTATAGGACATATCTTTTGTGCTTATGTAGACACGAATATATTTGTTGCCTTGAGTAGCTCTTTCAGTTCCACAATTCATCTATTTTTTTCGTGCATTCGCCAGCAAAGACTTATTAACTCATCTTCACTTGTGTGCACGATGAATGTATTACTGCAGGTACCAAGGTGTGGCGGCCGATGTGCTCGCTTGGTTACCGAAGCTCAAGTTGAATGGTGGGTCATTGATTTTCAACGACTATGGCAGCGATTTATTTCCTGGCGTTACTCGGGCCGTTTCCGATATGATACGGGGGATTCAGAACGCCGCCAGGTGCCGGGAACGTAGCACTGGTGCTTTGAGAAAGGAGTTTGAAGACGCAGTATCGAACGCAATTTCTGATGCTGTTCTAAATTAATTGGGATCCTTCCGAGGGGACGAATGTACATCATTTTAGCAAGCGCAAATTATTCTGGTATGTAAGATACATAGGAGTATTTATATAGCAACATAGCCCTCAAGAATTTCAACTCACTTTTCAATGGCCTATTGTTCTGCGCGCTAATCATATCAGCACTTGGCATTTGGCTTGCGATGGGTTTCCAAATGGCCCTGTGTCCTATAATTATATATCACTACGAACCCCCCACTTTTAGAACTATATCAGAGTACAGGGCCCAACACGCCCGCACTCGACACCCCGGAATCAGCAGGCTTCCCCGGTCAGTAATCAATGGGGCTTATTAGTTATAATTCTTCTACGGAAATAGGTGAGCGATTTCTACCACAACTCGCTCAGAAGTAGGTCGACGTAGGTGGCCCTTATAGGTGGGCTAACAAAACAGGAATTCCCCGACATCAACATAAGTCAGCAGCAATTTTGGGCATGATGTCAAGCACAACGAAAGCATCGTCTTTGGGGAGCCTGGAGGTCGTGCCTGGAATCGAATTGGTAACCCAAAACCGCTCAAAAATCGCCCAATCACCAGCACTGCCAGCGGAAGAGGCTGCAGCTTCCACTGGAACAGAGGTCCCGGCGGAGTTACCGACGGCACCGTTGGCATCAGCAGCTGCAGCGGCAGCAGGAGCAGCAGCACTTGCAGCGGTAGTAGCAGCAGCAGCAGGAGAAGCAGGAGGAGAACGCAGCGGCGGTGGGCGGCGGCAGAATTTGCGCCACGTGTCCTTGGGAAAGACCGCATGCGCCACAAAAGCAGATACCAGAGGCGCTCCCGCTGCTTTCAAGGCCATGCCGCACTCGTACCTTGGGGGCGAAGGGGGGGAGGGGGCGTAGAGTTAACGCTCTGTGACATTAGAAGGAAAAACAGGGGCTCCAAACACGCACATAGCACGCATGAGTACAGAGAGAGCGCAGTACACGCTCTGACGCGCGCGAACGCTGTTGCTGCACATCAGCATTGGCAAAAAAAAATTGAACGAGAAAGAGAAAAAAACGAGAGAATCTGTGCGTGTCCCTGCACGCGTGCATATTTGGCTTTTTTGTTTCTATCATTTTACGAACAGGGTGCCGCCGGATTGCACGAGGTCGTCGACGATGAGCACATGTTTGGCGGGCGAGGGGTCGCCGTCCTGAATCACCACCACGCGCTGATCTCCTTCGCCTCGGTGCTTCCCGCAAATCACCACGGGGTAACCGGGAAACAACGACGCAAAGCTGTGACAAGAACCAAGAAATAAAAAGCACAAGTAAATAAAAAATGATGCGACATAATCGAAATGAAGAAAGGATAGGGACGCGAATAAAGAAGAAAAGTGACGAAGAAAAATTGTATAAGTAGAAGTAGAACCTACAGCAGAAACAAACACAGATACGTTACCATTACAAAGAAAAGAAAAAAACGCTACAAGCAAAAATATCAAAAGAATCAGCAGGAAACTAGGAAGAAACGCCCTTTCTCTTTCGACTGGAAGCACCGTTTGGCCGCGCCGTCGTCGGGAAAGGCAATCATGTCTACAGGGGGGCAAGAAGGCAACGAATCTGCTGCTGCTGCTGCTGCTGCTGCTGCTGTTGCAGCAGTTGTGCCATTGGTGGACACAAGGCCGAGCGGCTGGCTCAGCGCTGCGTGCAAGAGCGGCACGGTGGACTCTAGCTGAGCCAAGCACGTGCCACTGAAGTAGAAACGGTTCTGACAACGGGCATGCAAGTGAAGAGACAAGCGACGAGAAAAAAAATGACGAGGAAGAAGATGGCTCGAAAGAAGGTGAGTGGCAATAAGCGCGTGTCATATAATGAAACATAAAAATACAACTGAAGTAAACTTATGAAATCCATTTTATCAATGGAAAAGAGGAAAGCGGTAGTATCAACGACGAAAAGTGCTCATCAAAAAAGCTTTGAACTATCACCTGTAAAGAGTGCAGGTCGTAAAGCACGAGGCACGTTGGAGCACCGCAGGAGGGAAGGGCGTTGAAGAGTCGGGCCATGGTTGATGCAGTAGCCACTGTCCCCTCGTGGGTGACCTAAAAGATGTACGCGAATATGTATGCAGAGAAGGGGGGGGTAAAACTTGGCAAGCAGAGAAACATCATTCATGCACGAAGTGGAGAATGTAGGCGCATTTGTGCATGAGAAAGCGAGAGACAGAAAGAGAAAGGAGTAAAAGAGATCGCATCCCATGTCTAGTCTAGCGTAAACATAATAAGTCGGAAACACAAGAAGCAAGAGGTGGGGCGAAAGAATGAATGGCGTACCCGCTCCATTGTTGCCGTTGGATAGAAAGGCAGCACGACGGTGAGCGAAGCAATAAACGACTCGAGAAGCACGATGAGCGCGTGAAACTATCAGAATTAGAGCGAAAATGAACAAAGTGTAGACCCAAAGCAAACTATTTGAAGGCCCGAAGTATTCTCACCAATTGATGTCCAAATGAGCCCTATATTATGGATGCTTCACTCTAGGCACGCTCCGAAAAAGATGCTAGGACGGCGACAATACTTCCGCTCATATCATACAACACAGTATTTCTTAAGATGCCATGAAATGCACTTAAAATTTTACCTGAGAAAGAGTGGTGTCGTTATCAGCGAAAGAGGCCAGAAAGAGCACATGCTGGCCGCGAAGCTGGTTGGTAGGGGTGTACCCGCCGAGCTCAATCCGGTCAGTGCCGTCATTGAACTTGCGCCACACGCTCGGGTGGTAGGTAAAGCGCTGCGGGTGGGCCGCCGTTAAACGAAGCGCTAAACTTTCTTGGGCGGTGCACGCGAGCACCTTTTTGGCAGAAGTGGATTAGAGGACCAGAGAAGTTGATCGACGCGTGAAGGGCTATATAAGCGGGTGTGGGTGCAATGCATGGAGGACGTAGCAAACAAGAAAAGTGACCTAGAGCAATTTGTCGCAGGAAGCTTGCAGAAAGGATGAACTTGTGTACATACAAAAAACGGAATATTCACGCAGCAGCGTGTGCCCAAGTCCTTGTTGAGCTTAGTCAAATATTGTACCTGGTACGATCGCTTTCCTTGAACAGACAACGTCTCGTCCATACTTCTCCGATAGAATCTACGGTAGCTATCCTGTGGCAGCAATTTAAAGAGAGCAACTGCTTGTGCGCAGCCGTAAATAAAACTATACGATTACGCCGATAGCAATGTGAAAGGAGAAGCTGCAAGAACAGCGTACAAGCCCTCGGCCCAATAAAGATGAAGATGCAGATGATTAGAAATGAACGATGATGATACGGTACAGGATACCGGCAACGTCGTGTCGTGTTTCCCAACGTTTTGTGTACAGATGTATCTGTCAATCTGTCAATCTGCAAGTAAGTACAGATCTGTAGCTATAGCAGTTACTAAGTAGTATAATTAGCCAGCAAGTTAAAGTTTGAATCAATTGGCTGCGCGAGTTGTAGCAGAAAACCCCGTTTCGTTGGAGTTCGCCACAACAAGATGAAGGTTAGCAGTCGATAGCGTGCTACAGATACCTCAATCTGCCTCGAGCTGAATAGGATAGTAATCGCAGGCTCGTCAATTTGCTTTGGCTGTCGATAGGATCCTCGTTCTCTCGGGCCAACTGCTGGATTAATAACTAAAAAAACATCCTGTTGACGAAGTCAGTATACCTCGCTAGCTGGCATTCGTTCTAGTCATTAGCATACTTTGGTTGCTACTTTCTCCCTAAAAACTACTACTAAGTGCACCGGGTTGATTCACAGATTCTCACGGGCCTGCGCCTTGGAAGCGAGTGCTATGGCCCCGTGCAGAAGGCTAGCAATTTTCACTTCCGGGCTATTTGTGTCGACCCCACGATGGCTTCAATGTGGCGTCAGAGGCGGTGGGCCCATTCTTGCAGCAGCGAAGCAACCAGCAGCCTTTGAGTGCACTGAGCGACAAGAGGCTGAGGACCTCGCATCCATTGCAGCAAAAGAATACCGCTATCATCAAGCTATGGTGAGTTTTTTTACAGATAATACGCATCGAAATGTGCGCAGATCAAACTTCTCTGAGGTACGGGTGGCGATATAATGTTAAATTTGTTGTCTAGACGAATCTTGATAATGTAGTCAGTAGTTTTTTTTGCTTCATTCAAGACAACATTCATTACGCTTGATGTATATAGGTACGTCTCGGCGTCTGTGCGCTGAAAGCGAGTGAAGAGGGCAGCATTGCACTTGACAAAAGCAGGCATCGCGGGCATAAGAGGTCGTCGGGCTCGGCAACACGAAAGAATAGCGCAGAACTGCGGCAGAAGATTCAGGAGCAAGCCGAAGAAGGGAAACGCTGGCTAGAAGAAGCTGCTGCTCTCGGCAACCCGGAAGCGAAAAACAACTTAGGTGCGGCTTGTATGTCCCTGGGGTTAACATCCTCGTTAATTCAAACAGTGCAGACTTTGTTGAGGATAAAGTCGTCTTGTCGACTATATAATTCCTTCTTATTCTCTCTTATTTTCTTTCTTTTTAAAGACTGAGGATGAGCTCTACTATGAGTCTCCAATATTTTCTAAATCATCTGACCGCGAGCAAACGATGCCACTACAGGGACGCTTTGGGCTGCAGGCCACCCACGGCTAGGGCTCGCTCCAGACTTAGCCCGCGCACAAGCTTTGTTTCTGGAGGCAGCCAGTGGCGGCTGTGCAGACGCCATGTTCAATTTAGGCAACTTGTTAGACCGAACTGGTTTCCTCCCTGAAAGCCCCGCAAGCGGTGGCAGCAGTAGCAGTAGCAGCAGTGGCGAGCGAAAGAGCAATAAAAACGTCGAAAAGGCAGAGACTTCCACTGAAGGTATTGGAGACACATCAGGAGCTGGCAGCGAAGGAACTTTCAACGACGACGAGGCAAGTGCTGAAGCGGCCCGAGCCGCCGCCGCTGAAGCTGCTGCCGCGCATTGGTTTGCGCAAGCCGCAGCCCTCAACCACGTCGAAGCGCACCATGCCCTCGCCCTGATGGAAGTGAGCGGGCGAGGCGTGCCCCAGGACTTGCCGAGCGCAGCGCGCCGCTTGAGGAAAGTGCTGCTTTTAGCACAACCACCCCCACCTTTGTCCGCTTCCGCTTCTCCTTCTGCTTCTGCTTCTGCTTCTTCGTCTGGAAAGAACCATCGCCGGCGAAATCGTAGAGGAAATGAAGAAGAAATAGATAGGAGAGAAAAGGAAGAAGCCGATGACGATGACAGTGGAGAAATGATTGAGGAAGAAGAGGTCACAAAGAGTGCCATTGAAACCTCAAAAACGAACAGTTTCCTGAACGCGCAGTATTTGCTTGGAATACTCGCACTCAAAGGTGAACTCAACAATATTGAGGACGGTTTCTCACTGCTCGATGGAATTGTGCCGGGTCAAACTAGCAGCAGTAGCAGCAGCAGCACTGTGAGTGGGGAAGCAAGCGCAGTGAACTTGGTAGCAGCTGGCGTGCGTTTGATTCGCGCAGCAGCCCAGAGCGGCCACTTGCAGGTAAGACAAGATCAGAGTGATAATGGCGTAAAAGAGAGTTGTGATTCAACTAATGAGTACTTTTTTTTTCATTCATGCAAAATTTGTTGAATTGTTGCAATAGGCCACTATTCCTTCACTTTCAATAATTGATTGTAGCTTCCTTCTCAAATTGTTTTTGCACGCATGTCTCAGGCTCGCAATCAGCTTGAAACGCTTTTGGAAAGTGTTGACGCCACACAAAGGCATCAGATTTTGAGCGGGATGTGACTTTTGTCAAGAAAAAGAAACGAGTGCCTCGTTTGTTTTTGTGCACGCGTGACGACCTTTTTCGTATTAGCTATTTTCCTGAATAACAGGTTCAAATCTGGATTACCAAGTGTCAGCTCAGTAATGAAACCTCGATAAATATGGAATTTCTCATTTGGGCATCTAGAGAACACTAAAACGCAAATAAAGTTTCAGCGTTCGGCGCTCGTCTCTCCACGTAAGAACCCCTTTGCCGCGAACAAAACCTATCTTATGCCCATTTCAACCCCAATGAACAACAGCGCATGTGGTGCTACTGCCTACTACGATAGTCTAAAGAACAGTAAACTGGTATGCCTCTGGCGCTCCTAGGAAGCGAACTCGCACCCAATTTACGACCTGAAGGGCAGCAAAAAGAGGAAGGGTTTCTATGGCAAGTGACGTGCGGCCCTCCTCGCGCCCGGCCGCACCCATGTATTCAAGTAAAAGAGCAGCAAGCCACAACTACAAAGGAGAGGCCGAGTTTAAGCGACTAAGCGACTGAGAAGCGCGCTATTTATCCATGTGTTATGATCAGCGCCTAAAACTAGAAATTTTTCTTATACTCATCCTAGAAGCATCAATTCTGCGTACTAGTTACATCTGATGTGTAAAATTATGGCTCTTAAGATAATGCTTGATGTTCGATGATACTTCTCCGATAGGAGTTTAATCTAAGTTTGAGTAGACTCAATTTTTATTTTGTAGAAATTACGTCACAAAACGCAATAGCTATTGTGCTTCACAAATTTACGTTTATTGAAATGATCTTCTGGCCATCATACGCACTAAAACCGTCGTATTATTTGTAAGAGGTTATTCATCAAAGCAGATTGAATTTCCAGGCGACAATCTTGTCCACTGTGTTCTACACAAATGAATATTTCGCCAGGTTAGCGTGATCATAAGCGCAACATATACGAATACATCACATATTCAATAATATCATCTTACCTGCGAAAGATGCTCATCTCCAAGTATGTCAACCAACTCCTTCTTGGCTAATTCTTGCTCGGACTCATGCTCCTTTAATTTGGGTTCCATAGCTTCAGCTCTCGCACGTCGAAGTTCTTCTTGGCGTCTAACCCATCTGTAAAATAAGCAACGACTTATGATAAGGCAAGAACAGCAACCGAAACTAAATGGAACAAGGCTCCGGTTGGCCAAATTAGTTCAAATAATTAACTTACACTTCCTCTTCCGCGCGCTCCTTTTCACTGAAAGTAACAAAAGTTCGTGCAGGTATTGGCCGCCATCGAGGTATAAACTCTGGTGCCAAGGATGCGCGCGCACATATAGGTCGAAGGAAGCGGGCCATTAGTGCTCGTTGATGTGCAGGCTTCAATTTCTTTGATAGGACATGACCCAAGTATGTCGGCAATTCCCAATGTACTTTAATGTCGTTTTCTTTCAACTATACAGAAAAACGATTGATGTTTTTACGTAGTATTGAGCACAGTCCGAATTGTCCGAATACCACGCTGTTCACATAATCTTCAAATAAGTGACTTCGAATAAGTAATCACTGCGTGCAATTTCATGTTCACACGGTGGCCTATTAAAGTGACTTCGAGAGATAAAAACTGCTTCTTGGTACAAATGCAAATGAAGCACCATTCATAAACTTTTTAAGTCAGCGCCCAACGCCCAACTAAATAATATCGCTGAATGAAATTTTTGTACTTATGTGCTCTTCACCGCTTAAATTTATTTCCGATGCCGAATCTAGTCACAACGAAGGCACATGCGAACTGGCACAATTTAAATTGTTAAGTCTTGCGGCTCTCAATCGAAGTCGGTGTCGGCAATTCGCATTGTAAACAATGCCCTACTATGCATAAAATATTACAGATTTGTGTAGCATTAAAAACTCCTGAGCACGGTGCTGCGCGAAGTGAGCAAAAAGAAACCTCAGTATTTTTTTAACACGAAATGGGTGAATTGGAGCTCTTAAAGTAAACCCACACAAGTTCAGGTGCCCGCGCGATGCGCGGATTCGGAGCAATGTGTTTGCTGCGGAAAAGTAGGCGCGTGTTCTTAGCACCTCAGTGCGCGGCCTTGAGATGCCCGTGAATGAGCGCCCTTCTTGTGCCCGTGGTGCGTGTCCCTTCTTGTGCCCGTGGTCC
>Ga0307982_1002009_pt1 | contig 16523 bp, 4 predicted proteins | sample OrgLakmetagen989_FD_201847 | JGI IMG/M metagenome (GOLD analysis project Ga0307982, IMG submission 201847) | Saline water microbial communities from Organic Lake, Antarctica - #989 | ecosystem: Environmental > Aquatic > Non-marine Saline and Alkaline > Saline | place: Antarctica: Organic Lake...
GACAAGCGTACGAAACACAGGTGTTCAACTACCACAGCTATGCGACGCTGCGCCCTCACCACGTCAGCCCTATTCCCGCCCTGTCCTCCCCTGGAGACCAGCAGGCCACGGAGATCGTGGCGGCAGCGACGGCGGCGGGGGCGGCAGCTGCAAGCGCAAACCCAAACCGCGCCAGCGCCCGCCTCCCCGGACGACGCACAACCAAGATGCTGAATGCGCTGGGTGGCAGCGGTGGCACCGGCGCTGCGGCAGACATCGTGGGGGGGCTGTCGGAGGGGCCCCTCGACCCCGCCGTTGTCTCCCGGGAGCCCCCCTGCGCCTTGAGCCAAAGCCGCACCACAGTGCTTCTAGATGGGGAACCTGCTGGCTACTCCGCCTCCACGGTGCCCACAGTGGAGCAGCTGAAGCTGGCGGTGCCCACAGGCATGCAGGAAGATGCGTGGCTGCTGAAGGATCTTGACTACTCCGCGGTGCAAAGCGAGACCCTGGATGTGGATATCGGCAGCGACCCCACCACCACCATGGCCCAAGCGAGGGATCGAGCGGTGCAGGCCGCGAAGGATGCGGGGTACCTGCCCAAGTCCGCCGACGCCAATGAGCTGCGCCTGCAAGTGGACGGCTCATCCGCCATTCTGCCTGCCAGCCCCCTGCCTATTCTGTGGATGGGGGTGTTCATTTCTGAAGTCACCGCTGTGGACCCCCTGAAGTTCAACGGCACCCTGTCAGTCATGCTGTGTAAGGCCCGTGACGAGCCTGTGCTCATGCCCAGGCACTTCGCTGCACGGCAGAGCATGATGGAGGGCAAAATGAACCTGTTTGCCTCCAAGCAGGGCGGTACGGTGCTGCTGGAGGGAGCCATGGGCACCGGCAAAACATGGCTGCTGCGGCAGTTTGTGGGGCTGGTCATGCCAGGCAAGACGAGCATGTTCTGCGCCAACGGTTCCCCCTTCACCCGCACCAACCCCTTTGCGGTGTGGGGAGCGCTGCTGCGGCAGTTTGTGGACCTGTACGGTGCCACGAACTCCATTTCCTCCCGCACCAGCGTCACGCAGCAGCTGCTGCAGAAGTTTGCTCCGGACCGCCGCTTGCTGCCCCTGGCGTCGCTGCTGAATGCGTGCCTCACGGTGAACCTGCCTGACTCTGCAGCCCTGGACAAGCTCACTATGAGCCAGAAGCAGTCCGCCACCTCCGCACTGCTGATGGTGTTGCTTCGCGCTATGGTGGGTGTCGCTCGCCTCCCCGTCACACTGGTGATTGATGACGCCATGTACATGCACGAGGCGTCATGGGACCTGGCGCTGCACCTGGCGGCAGTATGCAGTGCGCCTGTGGGCACCACGGACAGCCTGCCGCTGCTGCTGGTGATCGCGGCACGCACACCCAGGCCGTACTGCGACGTGATCATGCCCACTGTGCCCAGCTCCTACACGGCGCTGCTGCAGGCGCCCTTTGTGAAAAGCGTGCGCATTTCCCGTCTGCCCCGGTGGCATGCCCGTGCCATGGTGCAATCCAGCCTGCAGTGGCACGGCAGCATCGATGACAGCTTGCACACCCTTGTGGAGGGGCGGGCACAGGGGAACCCACTGATGATCCAGGAGGTCATGCTGTCCCTGGTGAACAAGGGTCGCCTCATGGTTGTGGCGGACCCTCAGGACCGCCTGGTGGTGCAGCGCATGCAGCTGGGCACAGCCCTGGTGCCCTTCTATGGGCTGGACCTGGTGGGGGCTGCTTCCAAGACGACCCCCCGTTCGGGGGGGCGACGTGCATCCTTCCAGGGGCACCTGTTGCAGAGCAAGTCTGGGTTGAAGTTGGGGCTGGGAGGCAAGTTGCAGTTGGTGGCTGGTGTTGCCACGCCGGTGCCCTTCTGCCACAAGGTCACCTCCAACCTGGGCATGCAGGTGGACCGGCTGCCCACCCTGGAGCAAATGGTGCTCAAGGTTGGGTCCGTCATCGCTGACGCCAAGCAGAAGGAAGAGATCGCAAAGTTGGGGGAGTCGGGCTCCTCAGGCACCTCCATCGCCGCGAAGCGCATCTTCGACCACCGCTTCAAGTTCTCGGTGCTGTTCGAGGTGTTCCCACTGAAGGAAGTCAAAGATTTATTGGGGGAGCTGTGCGCCTCCTTGGAGGACCGGGGCTTCATTATTCGCACCCTGGCCGCGACGACAGGCAAGGGGGGGCCATCCTCCAACACCGTCTCCTTGCGGAACATCAACCTGGGCGATGCCGCCCCCGCCACGGCTGCAGCGGGCAGCGAAGCGGCCTCCAAAGAGCCCATTTTCGAGTTCACACACTCCTTTGTGTCCGACACGGTGCGCTTGCGGGTGCTAGCGGAGCAGCGCAAGCAGCTGGAGAAAGGCATCCAGGACTGCTTCAGACGGCAGGCGGAGCTGCTGCGCCGCATCTACGTCACCAAGGTCATGGAAACCAAGGGATCAGCGGGGCAACCAGACAAGGCCGGTACCTTGAATGTGCGCAAGAACGTACCCGGCAGCAGCAAAAAGCAGGGCGTGTTCTCGTTCGGAACAGTCAAGTCTGAGTGGAAATCGCGGTACGTGAGTATCAAGGCGGACAACTTGGCCATGTACCGTGACGAGCACGAGGAGAAATCAGGGCAGGACCCAGTGCAGTCCATCCCACTGTCAGCCTCCACTGCAACGCTTCTGCCTGGGTCCCAGGACCTGAAACACGAACACGTGTTCCGTGTGGACGCGTCGCACTACATCAAGAAGGGGCAGTTGGTGCAGGAGAGTCGCTCCTTCTACATGGCAGCAGAAGGGAAGGAAGAGGCCGACGACTGGGTGTTTTGGATTTCATTCATGCGGGACAAACTGGCGGCCAGCGGCGCCTCCCTGACCAAGGGCATTTCGGGGCCTGCAGACGAAGACGACGCCACTGCTGCTGCCAGGCGGCTGGTGGAGTATGGCTCTGAGTCAGCGTATGCCATTGCGGCGGAGCGTGGGGTCATCTTCCCCCGCACCCGCTTGCTGGTGACGGTGGAGGAGGGTGCAGACCTCCCCCCCGCCAAGCAGACTGGACATACTTCCCCGTACGTTACCCTGCAGGTGGGCCGTGCTGAGAAGCGGGTAAACCCCGTGCTGCTATCCCGCAACCCCCACTGGCTGAGCACTGTGGCGCTGGCTGTAACGCCCGCAGTCGCGGCTGAGGGCGTGCTGCGGGTGCAGGTGTGGGACAAAGACAAGTATGCAGCAGACTCCCTCATTGGCGTGGTGGAGGTGCCTCTGGTGGATGTAGCCATCCATGCCCCCCCCCCACGCCCCAAGCTGGACGAGTGGCTGGCGCACTGGGGGGAGGAGGGGGGTGGTGCTGCTGCCGACGATGTCGAGGACGAGGGATACGACAGCGAGGAGGGCGAGGAAGAGGAGGAGAAAGAGGCATACCTGGAGGCTGCCCGTGCAGAGACAGAGGCGCAGGCCACAGTGGAGCCACAGACGTTTGCGCTGGTGGCGCCAGATGTGCTGCAGCGGGCGACAGTGGCGCAGATCCAGGCCAACGGGGGGGACTGGCGCCTGCCCCTCAGCTACGACACCATCATGGTCGCTGCACAGGCGGAGGACGTGAACCGCGGCACTGTGGCGCTGCGGCTGCGGCTGGTGGCCGAAGGCGATGACTGGGGTGCCATCGAGGCAGCACGAAGCTCATTTAGGGAGGGCGCCACGTCGGCCGTGGCTGCTAGTGACGACAGTACTGCACACCACAGCCTGGCAGCCCGCGCACTGTTCCTGCTGGGGCGTGCAGACCTGTCTTGGTTGTCTTCTATGGACATGTCGGCTTCCACGGGGCACGCCCAGGGCATGGGGGTTGAGGATGGTGTGGGGGGGGGAGACGGCGGCACAGTGGACGTGCCGGCACTGCTGGGGCGTCTGCAGCACCTTAACGACATGCTGACGGGCATGCAGAACACTGGCGCCGCCACCTTGACCAAGGATGCGATCTCCAGTCTCCGTAAGGGGCTGGACCAGTCTATGCTGGCCATTAAGGGTGGCAGTGGCGGCGGTGGCGGGGGCAGCGGGAGCAGTGAGGATGCGAACCAGCGTGCCATCGCAGACGGCGTGGGGGGCTCCTCTGCGGCAGGCGCCACCTCCTTCATCCACATGGTGTCCCTGCTTGACCTGGACGAAACCAACCGGGAGTGGCTTGCCAGCCAGTACAGCAAGGCGGATTCCGAGTCCATCTCCTCCAGTCGCGGCAGCATGACCTCAGTGGGCAGCAGCCCCAGGGCACGCAGCTCACGACAGAGCACTGCAGTGCGCAACATGCGCCGCAGCAGCGCCATTGTCATTTCCCCCGGGGACGCCACGACACACACCGCCATCCGCCGCCTCAGCCGCAGCTCCCTGAAGGGACTCACCGCGGTGTCGGAGGACGAAGTGCAGGTGGAGATGGACACAGCATGGGGAGAGGACGCCCCGCCAGCCATGGACGCACACGACCTGCACGCCCAGCGCTGCTTGCAGGTGCCCGGGTACCTTACACTTGGCGCCTCCCATTTGAGCTATGTGCAGACCTGGGGACGGTACGGCTGGGGCATTCAAGCCCTGAAGCACAGCGAGAATGAGGAGCCAGACGAGGGGGAGCTGGCTGCGGCAGCAGTGCGGGGGGATGAGGGGGGGGGTTACTATACCGACCTCATGGAGCAGCTCACCTACGAGGATACAGAGGACAATGTTCAAGGGCCCTTCCCAGCTCGGGACATCTTCGAGTGGCACGAGGAGGGGTACATGCCTGACGACATGATGATCAGATGTGGCGCAGCGGAAGACGGCAGCAGCATGGTGCTGCTGCAAGACATCATCTCGGGCCTTGCGGTACGGGCCCACCTGTCGCGTCTCCGGGAGCTGACGTATGAAGCAGAAACGGAGCAAGGCGCCACGGATGTGGACATCGATGCCTGGGACTTCAATATGTTCTCATTGCAGCTGGAACACCCCGTGCACGCCATCCCCGTTGCCTCCTACGTGTTCGCTTCCCTGCGTTTGCCCAAGTTCTTTGCCATTCGGGAGGACAGCTTCGTGGCTTTCCTTGCCGATGTGTGTGATCGCATGTGCCTGTACCCCGACTCCACGCCGTACCACAACTACTGGCATGTGACAGATGTGATGCACACGGTGTACATCATGCTGACGCGCTTCAGGGCGGGAGCGCTGTTGTCGCCCTCTGAGATCCTGGGTCTGGTGGTGGCGGCACTGTGCCACGACCTGGAGCACCCCGGGCTGGGCAACAGCTACCAGGTGAACGCGCAGACCGAGCTGGCACTGCGATACAACGACACCAGTGTGTTGGAGTCCCACCACGCCGCCCTTGCCTCAGTGGTGGTGAGGGACTCCACGCTCTTCGGCGGGCTGCTCCCACACGTGGGCCGCGCCGCCCGCAAGGTCATGCTGTCTGCCATCCTGGCCACAGACATGACGTGCCACTTCGGGCTGACGTCTGACCTGCGTGGCGTGGCGGAGCGCCACGTGAAGCGCATGCAGTACCTCACGGGGGCCTCTCGTGTAGCTAAGGTGTGCACAGCGGCGGAGCTGGCAGCACATGGCTCCCACTACGGCATCGAAGGCACCGATACGAGGCCGGCCGAGGGGTATGAGCTGGCGGCATCCATACCCGCTGCTGACCGGGAGATCGTGTACAAGACGCTGCTGCATGCGGCAGGCATCAGCAACCCCGCCAAGTCCTGGGCGCTATGCCGCCTGTGGAGTGACCGCGTGGTGGACGAGTTCTTTCAGCAGGGCGACCGGGAGAAAGCGGAGGAGCTGCCCGTGTCCCCCAATATGGACCGGGACAACACAAACCAGGCCAAGATGAGCTTGAACTTCATTGATTTCATCGTGGCGCCGCTGTTTGTAGCCATGACGACGCTGCTGCCCCCCATGCAGGAGGCATGTGACTCCCTGGCGGCCAACAGGGCCAACTGGGAGAGCATCGTGCACACAGACCTGGATGCTGCTGGCGGCGGCGGCGCCGACACTGAGCGGAGGCAGTGGAAGCGGCGGCAAACCGCCTTCCAGCAAGTGCTTATGCCGCTCTCTAAGCTGGGAGGGGGCTCCGGATCGGACGCCTCCCGGGCCATGGCGCTGTCGGGCCTGCAGACATTCGTGGCGGCGAATGTCGTGGCGGAGGAAGACGAGGGGGCTGCCAACGGCAGCGCCTAGGCCCCTCGCACTGTATGGCTTTATATAGATTGTGAGCAACGCGGCTGCAAGTGTGCCTTCTGAATACACAGCGTTGTTTGCACCACTGTGAAACGCACTGAGCGCAGTGGCTCTGCCCTCCTCCATTTTTCAGCACGACGAGCTTTTTGAGCCCCCAGCAACTATCATGTCAAGATACATCGTTGCCAGCCCTGCCTTGCCCACGCATGACCCGGTTGGGCATTACATGAAAAACCTTGGCAATTTTGCAGGCTTCAAGGAGCTGGTGTGATCGGCTGTTTCGCTGCGTGCCTTTCCACCTCGGTCGCCATGGGCAATGTCCTGGACTGTGCTTCACCTATCGAGCTGCCTGATGATTTCGGTGATGAGACCACAGAGTGCCACCTTGCAGCCACACGCCTGAGTCGCAGCATGCTATGGACATTGAATCGCGCCTTCTATACACAGCATGGCACAGCAGCATGGGCTTCAGGGGCAGTGCCGTCTTTCATGTCAACAAATGCGTACATTGCAAAAGCGTACTCACGCTACGTCCTCGGCACTGTGCTTGACGTGTGGCGAGAGGGCAACATTGGCAACATGGACGAGCCCTTGTATATTGTCGAGGTTGGAGGGGGAAGCGGCCGCTTGTCTTACTTGATTCTGGAAGCGCTGCTGCGCTTTGAGCGATTTCTGCCAGTTGGCCCCGATGGGCGCCTGCAGATTCGATACGTCGTCACTGATGCATCACAAGCAATTGTTGACACTTGGAAGAGCCATCCATTGCTGAAGACGATGTGCGATGAAGCTGCAGGATTAGGTTTGCTGGACTATGGCGTTTTCAACGCTGAGAAGGACAGCGAGGTAAGCATCGCTGTGAGGCAACTTCCGCATCTCGGCATCAATGTTGTGCACAGATCAAGCTACAAATCAGCGGCAAGCGTATTGCTGCCGGTGAGCAAAGCAACCCTGTCATTTTTATTGGGAACTACGTGGCAGATTCGCTGTGCCACGACGCTCTTCGCTTGCCATCCACCGGCGGGATACAAATGGCGCAGGTCGAGCTGACTGCCCAGCGCGGTTTGGGCAAAACCCTCAACGCACTGCAGCGCCGTGCAGGCGGTGAAGGTGCTCCCACTGAAGCACCTCCCTCTGGCGGCGACGCACTGCATGACGAGGCCGCCCTGCTGGCAGTTGCGTCAGAAGAGGAGGCTGCCCTGTCATTCCTGGATGTGCAACCGGAGTGGCACTACGCTGACATCGCTGACGACGAAATGGTATTCCCAGGGCACCCTGTGTGGGACGCCATTGTTCGCAAGTACCGCCGCACGCTGACCAGCGGCTGCGTGATGATGCCTGTGGGCGCCCTCACCATGCTGGAGGCTGCCCAGCGCATGACAGGGGGTAACGCCCTGGTGCTGTTGGGGGACAAGGGGTACACGCAGCCGTGGGAGATGGGCGTCCTGGCGGAGACGGGGGAGGGGGACGCTGCAGCTGAGTCCTCCAATCCCCACGTGGCAGTGCACGGGAGTGTGAGCATGATGGTGAACTTCGACGCCATTTCCCAGTGGGCAGCCAGCCAAGGCGCCCTGTATGTGTCCACGGACCAAATCGTGGGCTTCAAGGTCGCCTCTGTGCTGATGTCGGCAGCACACGGATCCCTGTCCCTGCCCCGGGGGCAGGATGAGTCACCTGCCCCGGGCGGGGTGGGCCCATCTGCCGCAGCTGCGCAGGACGCCCTTCTGGCGCCCCCCAGCGGACACGACTCCGCTGCCCTGCGCCGGGTGTACACCCACACCCTGTTCCACTTCAAGCACGCCATCCAGCTGTGCTCCCCCGAGGACTTTGCCACCCTGCAGCGCAACATCAAGCAGGAGGTGCCCAACCCAACCCTGCGTCTGCTGCTGGCGCTGCTGCGGCTGGGGGCGCATGACGGGGAGGTCTTCATGAAGTTCAAGGCACAGTTTATTGCCCGCGCCGCTGAGTTGCGGCGGGATGATCCGCTTGCAGTGGATGTCATCACCCAGGATGTGCCTGCGCTGCAAACGGCGTTCTTCCCTCTTAGCCCGGAGCGCGACTTGCACTTTGAGCTGGGACGGGTGTGCATGGGCTTGGGTGCCCACGATAGCGCCTTGGTGCTGTTCAGGGACTCCAACGCCTCAGCGGGGGAGCACCACGTCACCTGGCACAACATCGGCCTGTGCAATTACTTCCTGGGGCGCACGCAGGCAGCAGTGGAGGGCTTCCAGCACAGCCTGCAGATGCAGGCAGAGTACCCTGAGGCCGTCAAGTGGCTGGCCAAGGCCCAGGAGCGCCTGGAGGAGGCCCATGGGGAGGGCGTGGGGGTGCAGGATGTGCCCGTGGAGCTGGAGGACAGCGAGTAGGTAGCCCACAGGGCGGTGTAGGCAATGCAATTGCGTTTACTCCCTGCACTGCTGTGGGCATTCTAGGGTGCTGCAGGCTACACGCAGCTTTCGGGGGGGGGCCTCTGCAGCGGCGGTGTAGCTAAGCAACAAAATCGATTCGTCATGGGGAGCAATCAAATCACTTGTTAGCACTGCATTGTGCCACTCTTAGCCTAGTGGGGCTTGCTGCGCTTGACTTCCAGCAACCTCGTCAATTTCTGCAGCAGGCATTTTCACATCTCTGGAAGAGTCATGGCATCCAAAGATGCGAGCGTCGATGGACACGTTTGCTTTCCTGATCAGCCCATGCAGTACAAAGTCAATGTTGGATACAGTTTGAACAATCAAATCGCTGAGGTAGGCTCCACGTCATGCTCGTGTCAGCCATGCCAGAGCGCGAGGATTCTTCGCTCCGCACTGCCCTGACCTTCATGCAGTTCGTTTTGACCTCACAAAAGAAGCCACCAAGCAAGATTGTAATCCTGAGTGATACTAATGTCTGGCCGCTGTATGGGGGTGCACTGTTGGGTGCATTTGATGCCAAAACACAAGAGCTCGGCCTGGGCAGCGTAGCGCTTCTGTGCAAGCAGCTGCCGCCTGGCGAGCAAACGAAGTGCCGCAGTGTCAAAGCGGAAATAGAGGATTGGATGATATTATCAGGATGTCGCCGTGATACCGTGGTTGTGGCACTGGGCGGAGGTGTCATTGGTGACTTGGCTGGCTTTGTCGCTGCCACATTCATGCGTGGAGTGCCGGTAGTGCAGGTGCCCACATCCCTGCTAGCCATGGTTGACAGCTCCATAGGGGGTAAAACAGCCATTGATGTGCCTGCTGGAAAGAATTTGGTGGGTGCTTTTCATCAGCCTGCTGCTGTCTTCATTGATTTGTCGGTGTTGCCTTCGCTTCCCTTGCGACATTTCTGCAATGGCATGGCTGAAGTCATCAAGACAGCAGCCATCGCAGATGCCGACCTCTTCCAGCTGTTGGAGGCAAACTGTCACATGTTACTGGCACTGCCATCAACAGAAGCCCTGGGGGAAACGGAAGAGAGTGCTGCAGAGTGGGGCAGCCTCCCTCAGCGAGCCATGCTTCAGCAAGTCATCTCCCGCACTGCAGGCATCAAAGTCTCCGTGGTGAACCGCGACGAGAAAGAGGGCGGCCTGCGTGCCATTCTGAACTTCGGGCACACCGTGGGTCACGGCATCGAGGCGCTGCTGGCTCCCGGCATGCTGCACGGGGAGGCCGTGGCGGTGGGCCTGGTGAAGGAGGCGGAGGCAGCGAGGGACCTGGGCCGCCTGGGGCACGATGCGGTAGCTAGGGTGCAGGCCCTGTGCAAGGCCTTCAAGCTGCCTGTGCGTGTGCCCTTGGGCTTGTCTGTTGCGGACATTGCGGCGGGAATGGCAGTGGACAAAAAGAACACGGGGGGCGACGCGCACCCCCGGGCAGTACTGCTGGCCGACATTGGCTCAGTACACGGGCCACCTTATGCGGCTGCAGTGCACTCTGCCCTGTGGGCTCGTCTGCTGTCCCCCGGTGTGCAGATCAGCGGGCCTCGCCCAGAGGCACAGCTGGGCACAGCGGAGGCCCCCCTGAGAGTGAATGTCCCCGGCAGCAAGTCCCTCACCAACCGCGCGCTGCTGCTTGCAGGCTTGGCGCTGGGCGAGACTGTGCTCACGGGTGTATTGCTATCTGACGACACGCTGGTGATGATTGCCGCGCTGTGCTCCATGGGTGTGCCGTGTGCATGGGAAACGCTTGCAGACGGAACACGAGCGCTACGAGTCACTGGGAACGGAGGCAAGCTGGCCATCCCAGATTCCCGTGTGGTGTTTGTGAACAACGCTGGCACCGCTGCCCGTTTCTTGACCTCGGCGCTATGCACGCTGCCGGCCAGCGAGGAGGGCGTGCTGCTGGACGGCAACGCCCGCATGCGTCAGCGGCCCATTGGGGACTTGGTGGCCGCCCTGCAGGGCATCACTACGCCGGGCTGTGTGACGTATGCGGGCGTTGAAGGCTTCCTGCCCCTGCGTATCCTGGGGGGGGGGCTGCGCAGCGGAGTGGTCACCATGAAGGGCAAGGTGTCCTCCCAGTACGTCTCCTCTCTGCTCATGGCTGGGGCCCTGGCGGCCGCTGCAGCGCAGACGCCCTTCACACTGCAACTTGAAGAAGAACAACCCACCTCCCTCCCCTACATCACCATGACGGCCAAGTGCATGGCAGTATTCGGTGTGCACGCCACCTTTGAAGCGGACAATCGGTATGTGCTGTCTGCAGGCAGTGCATATTCCCCCCCCAATTCTGGGCGGTATGCTGTGGAGCCTGATGCTTCCTCTGCGACGTACCCAGCAGCCTGGGCGGCGGTCACGGGGGGTGCTGTGCACATTCCCGGGCTGATTCGAAGCACCAGCTCCCAGGGCGATGTGGGGTTCATGGGGCTGCTGGCCGACATGGGGGCGAAGGTGATCGATGTGCCTGCGACACAGGACAGCGATGGGGGGGTCACTGTGGTGGGCCCCCCAGGAGGGGCTGCAGGGGGGGGTCTCCTCGCCCTGCCCGGCGACACCAACATGGAGAACTGCACGGATGCGTTTTTGACCATGGCAGCTGTGGCAGCGGGCGCCGTGGGTACCACCCGCATCACGGGGGTAGAGAACCAACGCGTGAAGGAGTGCAACCGCATTGCTGCCCTGGCCACGGAGTTCTCAAAGTGTGGCGTGGACATCCAGGAGCTGCCTGATGGGCTGGTGATTGTGGGCAAGGGGGGACAAACAGGGGAACATGCAGGTGTATCAGTGCCGTCTGTACACGGGTACGACGATCACAGAGTGGCCATGAGCCTTGCGGTGCTGACTGCCACTGGCATCCTTCCCTGCCCCGCGGTGTGTCTGGACGACGCCTGGTGCGTCGAGAAGACGTACCCGACCTTCTGGGCAGACTGGAGCTCCGTGCTGCAGTGCGGTGCGGTGGCGCCCACACTCACAGCAGCGCTGTCCCCCCAAGCCCCCCTTTCCCCCCTGCAGGCAGCCCTTCCCGTGCCTGATCACTCCGTGGCGGTGCTCATCGGCATGCGGGGGGTTGGGAAGAGCCACCTGGCAGACGCAGCAGCAGCTCGCCTGGGTGCCAAGTGGCAAGTGGTGGACATCGACGCAGACATTGTTGCTCTGGCTGGGAAGTCTCCTGCGGAAATTGTCCAGGAAGGCGGCTGGGAGCGCTTTCGAGCTTTGGAGGTCCAGGCCTTGCAAAAAGCTTTGAGCCGCTATGTGCCAGCCTGTGGAGGTGTAAAGCCCACGGGCCCTGCTACTGGGGTGCTCATTGCCTGCGGTGGCGGCGTGGTGGAGAGTGAGGCTGCGCGGTTGTTGCTGCAAAGCGCAAGCCTGGACACCGCTGGGCCCACCGCGGGTGTTCCTGTGTTCTGGATTAGGCGCAAACCGGAACACCTCGCAGCCGAGCTGGGGGTTGAGTTTGAAAGTAACGACAGTGGCGCTTCTGAAGACCGTCCCTCCTACGGTGCAAGCTTCAGCGCGGTGTATGGAAGGCGGGCCCCCTGGTTCGAAGCTTGCAGCAGCCACACGTTCGACGCATTGCCCATGAGCACCGCCTCAGCAACGTACGACTGGGAGATGGTTGAGGGTGAGTTTGTGTCGGCTCTTTGCCGTGTGGGGGTGGGGTCTTGTGCAGGGGGGGTGTTAAGCACCCCTCCCCCGCTGCACCAAGCCACCGGATCCAAGTTTGTGTGTGTCACGGCTGAAGACATCCCCTCCTGGGCTACAGGGGCTGTTGGGGGGGGCAACGCTGCTGCAGGCAGTGATGAAGCCGTCACGTCCTTCATTCGCGCCGTGACGGCAGGGGCGGATGCTGTGGAAGTGCGCCTGGACCTGCTGACTCCTGGGAAGGCGATGGCCACTGCGGCATCCCTGCAGGCGAAACGGGGCCTTGCACAGCACTGCATGCAACAGGTGGCATGGCTGAGGCGTCGTCTGTACCCTGAGCAGCAGATTATCGCCACAGTGCGCAGCGCCCATGAGGGGGGGGGGTTCGCTGCTGGCCCAGCTGCACAGCCGGAGAGCACAGCCAATATGTGCAACCTGCTGCTGGCCGCTGCTGCTGCCGGCTGCGAGTATGTGGACGTGGAGACATGGATGAGCCACGGGCAGCGGGGCGCCGTGCTGCGCGGGCTGCACGTGCGTGGCAGCCGTGTGATCGCCTCCAAGCACATCACCACCCACACACCGGAGGCACAGGACATCTCTGCCGCGTGTGCCTCCTTGGAGGCGCTGGACACAGCAGTGGTGAAGATCGTGGTCATGGCTAAGAAGCCTCGCGATGTGACGACTCTACTGGTGGCGTGTGATGCTGTGCAGCAGCGTCTCGCAGCTGCGGGGCGTGGCGTGATCGCCCTGGCCATGGGCGAGGCAGGTCGCGCCAGCCGAGTGTGGAACCGGGTGTTAACGCCTGTCACCCACCCGGACATGCCATCTGCAGCTGCCCCTGGCCAGCTGACCGCTGCTCAGGTGAATGAGCTTGCTCTGTGGCAGGGCCTCTCCCCCGGTGGGGACTTCCGTCTGTACGGCAGCCCCATCGGTGCCTCCCCCTCCCCTGCGTTGCACGGGGCCCTATTCCACTGGGCCGGCCTGCCACATACATACGGCTTGCGGGAGACTGCGGATGCTGGTGTGCTGGCGGCAGATCTGGCTACAGGGGTGGTGCGGGGGGGCAACGTGACCACCCCCCTGAAGCAGGACGCCATGGGCACAGCCGCCCATGTCTCCCCTGCAGCACGGGCTATTGGCGCTCTGAACACGCTGTTTAGAGGGGTAGATGGTGTCACCGTGCGTGGAGACAACACTGATTGGCTGGGCATCGCACGCCCCGTGCAGGCTGCCTTGGCTATCAGCAGGCGAGCGTGGGACAGCACTGCAGCAGCTGTGGCAGGCAAGGCAAGCACGCCCCTGGCACTAGTGCTGGGTGCGGGCGGCACTGCCCGCGCTGCTTGCTTTGCGGCTTGCAGCCTGGGCATGCGGCCTGTGGTGTGGAATCGCACCGCTTCCAAGGCCCAGGAGCTGGCAGGGGGATTTGGGGGGGTGCACACAGTGACATTCGACGACGCCCAGCTGCACAAGGTGCTTGAGCAGTGCGGCCCAGGCGCGTATTTTGCAGCTGTGCTGGACACGCTGCCTCCTATGGCAGAGGTGCCGGTCCCTGCAGCGGCGCTGGCTGCCAGCGGCGGCCCCAGGGTGGTGCTGCTGGTGGCCACATATGCAGGGGCGACGGAGCATGCACTCACGGCAGCAGCACTCAAGCAGGCATGCCCTGTGGTCACTGGGAGGGACATGATTGTGCACCAGGGGGTGGAAGCCTTTCAGCGCTGGACGGGAGGACGAGTCGCGCCTGTACAAATCGCAGCTGCAGCAGTGGCCAAGGCCCTGAACAGCCCCCCAATGACAGCAAGTGGAAGTGTGCGACCGCAGACTTAAAAGACTGGCAATAGTGTGTCAGTATAAATAGACTCACAATGCATCGAATTTAACCCCTTCTATGTTCTAACAGTGAGATCCGAAGCGAGTTGACGTGAAAGATTTCTCTTGCCTCTTTCAAGCCACGATGGCAGCAACAAGTCCCGCCCAACGCTTCGATGAGATACCAATTGCTGATATTGACCCATCTGGTACATTTAAATACGTCCTGATTAAGGTTGAAGACAAAGCGGGGGCACGTAGCAAGCACGTCGTTCGTGGCTACACATTTGCCGAGTACCACGCTGACATATACCAGAAAGCAAAGGGCGAAATTCTTTCAGATGGTATCGAGTGTGCAGTTGAAGGAGGTGGGCGCATCAAGCATATTCCACCTAAAGATGCTGTCAAAGGCGAGCTTGTAGTTTATGGATACAGCATAGCTTTTGGACGAGCTGACCACGAAATTGCTGTGGAATGCCTCCGAGCCAAATACTCTGACTACAATATCACCTTCAACAACGAGGGTTATTAGTAGTTTGGTGGTTTCATCTACAAATGACACCAGTCAAGGCAAGCACGACCCTGAACCCGATTTCAGTCGTGATTTCGCTCATCTGCAGTTGAGCAGCAGCAGCAGATCCACGTCTGCCCCCCCACGGCCACACCTGCTGCAGCCTGCAGGACAAGCATCCTTGTGTGCACGATGAGAAAGCTTCAGTATCGTATATGTTTGTTCCTGGCTGTGTTCATTTTTTCGACAGTGCCTTGATCAAATGTGCAGCCTGTGAAGGACTTCTGCCCCAGGAAGCCTGTGTGGCCCTGCCAGCAGGGCCGGGTTGTCAATAACTGCTCTTTGTTGGAATAAGTTTTTTTTCATTTCTATTAGACACCTGTGTGATAACACTGCACGTTGCATTTGTCAGCAATCAGGCAAACGGGCGCCAAAGTTCGCCAAGTTGGTTGGTAACAAGTTTTCACTGGCCCGTGAACCCAACTTGGTGATTATGATTTACCAATCAATATTTGTATCATTTTCTTTGTGGGGTTTCTTCCTGGTTTTGGAGCAGTTCCGAAGGCACAACTTGGCACTTCGGGTCAACGCACAGAAGCAAAACACATTGGCAGCTTCGTCAAACTCAGCAGTTTGCTTCCAGCTTAGCTTTCGCACTGTGCTTGATCTGATACTTTCTTTTGCATTAGTAGTTTTTATCGTGCAGCTAGGGCTGTCCATATCTTGCCTTGACTGTGGCGAGCCAACGGCTTTGGAAAAGTTTGCCCAGTGGACAAGTTTGGCGTTGTGCACGACTTGCAAAGCATTTGTTTGCTTGCGTTGGCGGCGACTAGCAGCTCTTGCGCGAGATATGCGCAAAGTGAAGTCTAAATTGTACATTGGAAAATATAAGTGGCAACTCCTTTTTGTTTGCCTTCTTCAGCTCGCTGCCGCCGGCTGCATCCAATTCGGCACGAAGGAAGTTCAGTTGGTTGGACTGGTTCTGTTGTTTGTGTGCGGATGTGGGGCAACTCTGTGCAGCACGTACTTTGCACGCTACCTTGCCTCGGTAGTGGTCTGTGCTACGAAGACTGCCGTAGTCATTCCGCGTCTGCTTGGTCCTGCTTTATGTACACCTTCAACGCAGCAGCAGGCGCCCGAGGCCAAAGTGGCGGGAAGAAACCAGAGGGGACAAATTTTCGAAAAGCTGTTGGGAATGATGCAGCAGGTGCTCCTCATATGGGGATGTGCAGACGTTCTGTGGCTGATGTCAATGTGGCTCTTTCTGGACGTTGAGCGTCAAGTCGAAATAGCCATGCGCTCCTTGCTGGCCTGTGCATTCTTGCTCGAAATGACTGGAACTATCATTTGTTTATGGACGCCTGGCCCACTGCATGGGGATGCCTGGTGGCAAGCAATTGCTGATGCTTCGTGTGGACCTTGCTTTTCAGTGCTGCAATGCTGTGTGCAGAACTGCAATTCACGTGGTTCATCCAGTATGGATGGAAACCACAGCAGCTTCAGTACTTCCCCGGCCCGAAAGCGACAAGTTCGAAGGCTTACGCAGGTGGGGCTGCCTGCCCGACAGGGGCAAGGCAAGTCACTGAGCCTGGCGGATGAAAGCAAAGGAGACGCTCTTGCCTTGCCTCAGCGCAGCGCTGAGCTGAAAATGCATGTCCCTCGAATCGAATCTTCCCGCAAACCAGTTGCGTCTGTCAGTATAGCAGGCTTGGGTGTACTGATGACAGGTGCACGGGCAGCACACTTGGCAGCTGTCAAGCCCGCAGCGCAACTGTCTCGAGTTGATGGCAACAACGCACGGACGTTTGATGCCAAAATGCCACATTTATGCGTACAGGATGATGACCACTCGCATACGATACAAATAATCAATCCGCTCACCCCCATGCAGACTCCTATAAATGAGACACACAGCATTTGGAGAACCAATGCTGAGCAGGAAGCGCTGCCGCCCCTGACCCTGCCTTTGCCACAGACACATGGCAAGGAGCCCTCTGCACAA
>Ga0307982_1002010_pt1 | contig 16515 bp, 13 predicted proteins | sample OrgLakmetagen989_FD_201847 | JGI IMG/M metagenome (GOLD analysis project Ga0307982, IMG submission 201847) | Saline water microbial communities from Organic Lake, Antarctica - #989 | ecosystem: Environmental > Aquatic > Non-marine Saline and Alkaline > Saline | place: Antarctica: Organic Lake...
GTTGTCGAGCGGCGGAGCACAGGTGACAGCGGAGAGCCGTCGCTGGTTAGAAGAGGCAGCGCATTTATTGAGCCTTGCAGAGAAACCATCGTCCAATGACAGTGATCCTTCTCCTCTGCCTCCTTCTATAGATGATAGTAGTTCACCGCTTTTAGAAAACGCCAAACGTCTCATCGAGAAATCAAGCGACCAAATGGCTCAGAGTGGTCGTCTGCTAGAGCATGCGTTGACCACACATGCGGTTGAATTCACCGCCGCTGGCGCAGTATCTCCCGACAATAATAGTTGTGAAAGAGCCGTAGATAATCCTAGTACTTGGATTGTCAAACAGCTTGGGCCCGAAGCAGCAGCAGCCAATACTGACACATTAGCGAAAGAAGTCTACAAGCGCCTCTTTCTATGGATTATTGATCGCATCAACGATGGCACCGACGTCAGCACAATTGCAGCCCACACAGCAGACGATGACGGCGATGCTTCTACACAGAAAAAACAAACAACAGGTCGCAAGGCTGCAGCTGCCGAGGGCAAAGACTACGCAAGCCTTGGAGTTTTAGACATTTATGGATTTGAGCTCTTAGAATCGAACGGTTTTGAGCAACTGTGCATCAATTACGCGAATGAACGGCTGCAGCAACTAGCGGTTGCGTTGACTTTAAAAGCGGAACAAGAAGAGTATATCGCTGAAGGCATCAGTTGGGCAGAAGTTGCTTATTCAAACAATTTGGCCACGGTAACGCTCATTGAGAAAGCAAGAGGTGGCCTCTTTGCGCTTATAGACGAAGCTGGCACCCTGCGTGGCTACCTTAGTACCTCCAGCACCAGATCAAGAAAAGAGGGCACTTCTTCGGTGGATCCTCGGGATGCAGGACTTGCCACGTCCGTGATGCGTACGTTTGACATTTCCGACGACTACGATAAGTTTGACACTTCTGCCAGCAAGACTGCTTCTAGTAATGTTAATGGAGCGTCACCTGGGGTTAGTCTGGGTGCAAATTCTACTTCTAGTTCAGGCTTGGTGGTCGGTCCATCAGTACGCAGGCGAGAGTCTTTCTGCGTGAAGCATTACGCGGGCTACGTGGAATACCGCTACGATGGGTTTGTGGAAAAGAACGAAGACTCGTTGTATTCTGACCTGGTCAAATGCCTTGCTCAGCACTCTACATGTGCCATAGTGCGCAGCATGTGGAAAGAAGGGACGCCATCACAGATCGCTCTTGCAGCAGAAGCTGCGGCAGTGGACAATAGCAGTAAGAGTTCAAGCACACGGCGCCAGTCCGGTGCTGCGAACAAACAGAAACCACCCTCTGTGAGTAGCCAATTCAAGCAGCAAGTAAACCTTCTGGTGGCAACTCTATCGGCGTCTAAGCCTCACTATGTGCGCTGTGTGAAGCCCAACCACCACCGCCTCCCGCGCAACGCTGATGCTCAACTCCTTCTCCACCAAGTAAGCGTGCATTGTGTCGCTTGAACGTTCGATACTTCTAGTTGACGTTCCTGTATTGCTCATACATATACTACTATTTGATATAAGCGCACAATCTTATTGCTTTGCGGTAAAGTATTTTGTTTCGGTGACTTAAATTTCTGTTTGGTGCTATCTACGACAGGTACAATATTTGGGCTTGGCAGAAACTGTAGCGGTGCGTAGAGCAGGTTTTTGCCAGCGGTTGTTACAGCTCCAATTTTTGCGGCGCTATGGCGTTATGTCCACTCACCCAGATGTGTGGCCGCCCACTGAGCACAGACATGCAGGGGATCTTTGCCGTTTTCTTCTTCTTGGATCTTCCACTGACAATGATGCACCTCCGAATAGCAACAGCAATGGTAGCAACAGTAGCGGTAATCTTAGCGAGGACTGCAAGGCCGATACCGACGATGCCTCCTATAATGGGGTGCATGTCAAAACGGTGCCACGTGCAGCAACAGAGCGATTTCGGTACAAGCGCTTGAGTCAAGTATTGGCCCCCTTTGGTCCTTTGTCGCTTACAGAGGGGGTCGATTTTGCCGTCGGAAAAACCAAAGTAAGTGGGCACGCGTGAAGAAGATGTGTGTCCGCATGTTTTTGTATTCTTTGGGTTTGTTACATATTTTTGTTCGGTTTCATTTACTCGTTGGTTTTATTAAAGCTCATTCTAAGAAAAATGAGTTCAATTTTATGTACCGGTTGTCCTACGTGCGTGCAAGGTGTACATCAAAGCTCCTTCAACAGTTTCTGCGCTTGAAGCTCGTCGATCTGCTGTCTTGCCTTTTTGTGCAACGGACATCAACTCCCAAGTCCGTCGTTATCTAGCGAAGCAAAACTACCAAGCTTTCTTGGCGCAATTAGAGATTGTGAAAGGAATTGCCAGGCGGCGGATCTGCGTGCAGAGGTACCGCCGTGCCAAGGCTGCAGCGCTGTGCTTGCATGCATGGGCGCGTGGGTTTGTTGCACGGTGCTCGTATAAGGCTCTTGTGCAGCGGTGCAAGGGGGGCTATTCTTGCGCATATGGCGAACGAAGACAAAGACAGCAGTTGAAGTTGAAACAGGGCCAGCAAGTTGATCATGATGGCAATGGCGATATTGGAAGCAATCATCATGGTGGTAGTGGTTGTAGTGGTAGTGCTGTGGTAGTCATTGCTCCTCGCGAAAAACCAATTCCACCGCGCCTCTGGGCACCTACCCTACAGGTGATCATTCGAAAAATATATGTAAGCACGAGTTCTTTTTGTACAATCACCCTTTGCATTATCCCATATCACATATCGTATCATGCACCAGTAATTTGTCTGTGTGTTTTCATAATTTTTTACTTTGCCTCTCTTCACGTAAACACGATGTTGCATTCCCACAGCGGCGAGTGCGAGGCTTCTTGGAGCGAAGTCATTTGTCCGTTGTATTGCGAACTACATGTGCAAAATGCGCTCGTATGGTGGTGTGGCTTGGAGCTTCTTACGTGTTACAGGTAATTCACATCTGCCTCTGTCCGAACCTTAAATTTGCCAGATGAAGTGTTTATTGGGTCTAGGAGCATGCAATTCATTGACTGCAACGAATTGACGTTGGCTTTAGTTCAACTCATTATCAGACTTCCTGGCGATTCTCAATCTTTCCTCGATCTATTCTCTATTTCGTTTATTTTCGGCTCTACGACAACAGCGGGGTTGGCGATGCATCGCAGCTAGAAAAGCAAAAGCATTGCGTGCGGAGACTGAACACCAAGAGGTAACATATTTATTCTTGTGTACACGTCTAGATCATCTGCACAGTATTTATTGATGAAAGATCATGCATTTCCTAATGCTTTCGAATTCGTCAAAGTTAATGGTTACTTTGTTCATCATGTTGTTGTCAGGTTCTTGCCTTGTTCAATGGTGAGGGGTACCCTGTCTTGAAGCATCCATCAATCATTGGCTGGTTCAACACTTCTTCCAGCGATGCCAATACTATCAACAATAGCTCTCCAAGCCCTTACAGCGGCGATCTCAGAGCTCCTGAAGGTGGCGCTATCCCAAGCGATAGAAGCAAAAGTACCCGTGGCGAAATAAGCGCAAAGCCAGTCAAGCCTAAGCGCTTACGTTGCTCTCTGGTTTATCCAAGTGCTTTCGGTGGGTGGAAGCATGGAGCAAATTCGTCTCCTGTGACGGCTCGTTCATCTCCATCATCTTTTTCCCCAACCTCAGCTCCTTCAACACCTACGGAATCGACTCTAGCGGCTATGAACAAAGATCGCAAGAAAGGAATGAGCCCAATTGAGCGTAAAGGAGCATTCAACGGAGGTGCTTCCTTGCGCGACCTTCATAGGAATGCAGCCTCTCCTTCGGCGCCACCTCTAGTTTCAGCGTCTGCCTGCAATGATAAAGAAAGATCGCCAGCTAATGCCAAAGAGTCGATTAGGGCTGAGAGTGGCAGCGACGATAGCCAAAGCGACGGCGACGATATTGACAATGACGACGATAACGCAGGAGCTCTGGCCTTAGCTGCTGCCTTGGAGGAGACACAAAATGATCGAAATTCGGGTGAGGAACAACAGGGGGTCGTCAAAGTCAACATGGATGGAGCCGAGAATGGAAACGACGACGATGAAGATGATCGGCATGGAGTGTTCATGGCGGGCCAGAGCAGCTTACAAGATGATGACGATGCAGCAGACCGCCGAGACCGCGAAGCAGGACAAACAGGCGGAGGTGGTGGAAGTGGCAGTAGTGGTAGTATGAGCAGGGTAGGGGCTGAGGTCTGGCACAGCTTAGGGCGGGCTGCGGGCGCCGTTCAGGCGAGTTGGCACAGTTCCTTAGGGCGAGCCATGACCTTTGGGTCCAACCGCCGGTCGAGTGGTGGCAATAAGAGTGCACCGCAAGCACCAGCAATCTGGGCCCTCAGCTGGGACGTTGACTCAGCTTTCAAAGGTAACGAAGCGATATTGACTGCATCACGATGAACACCCTGTGCGTACTTATTTTGAAAAACTCTCTGTATTCTCTGCTTCATTCAGCACACTCTCCATTACTTGTGCTTCTTGTTGCCTCGTCATCCTATCATGCTTCCACTAAATATGGGTACTCTAGGACGCGTCACGATGCCGCTGCAGTCGATACAAGCTCTTTTAGTAGGCACTGCAGCTCTACCTACGTTTGCCATTCACGGCGATGCTGAGAAATGCGAGAACCATTACCTCGCCATTCTGCACGAATCTTCAACTAGTTCTGCTTTATCATCGCCTGTTACTTCTCCGAACAATGGTAGCGCACAGTCAAAAAGCTACATGTCGTCTCCGCCGCCACGTGCTGCTGCTGCTGCTGCTGATGGCAAAGGCCAAAAACCTCCAAAGATTTGCGCGCTGGAATTTCGATCCGAGTGGGAACGTGCACGGTTTATACGCTGCATTTGCCGACTGGGGCGGGAAGAAGGGCTTCCTGCTTTCTTTCATGGGGGCGGCGCTGCCGTGGCCAGTACTTCATTCACAGGGCACCAACACGAAGATGATACAGATCTAGACCCGGAGTCATGCTTTTAATTCATGTGCATACGCGCATTGGTTTGTATCTATTCATACAAAATATCGCTGGGCTCAGTCAGTTTCTAATGGAATTGAAGTGCATTAGAGGAGTGCCTTCTTACTCCTTTATCTTATCCCTCCGTACTCAGTGTAAATTGCCGCTGCTGCTTCTATCTTCTATCAACCAGCACTACCAAAGAATGCGCATGCGGCTTACGTGCAACGCCGTGTGCAATATTCTGCATAGGTTCCTTCTCTAATATGCCCTATGCCAATCCAATGCCTGTCATGGGAAGTATACTGGAGTAAATTGGTTTCATGTGTCTAGCTTTAACTACCATTTGGAACTAACGCGCTGCTTTTGATAAAATCTTAAAATCCCTCATCTAGCTCCTAGCGTTATCGGCGGTATCATGCCTCTAGTAATGCATGTGCCGTGTCAGCCTTCATCATGCATTTCATCATTGCATTAGTTCAGCCACTCTTTTTCAAAAACTCAATATCATGAACCTTGATAGCTACTATCGCAATCGGATTCTTATTTGGGCTGGCCACGTTGCTCGAATGCCCGAATGCCCATGACTCGGGCACCGTGGCATTTTGGTTACTGGTCGGAGAAGGCCGAATGGATGCCCTGAGATGACATGGGGTCGGACATCAAAGATAGCTCTAAAGTGCAAGAGGCTACCGATAAACTTCAAGGAATGGCGTGCCATAGCTGAGAATAGTCGAAGTGGAGATCGCGGACGTACTCGAAACCTATTAGATGCCTCCTTCAGAGAATTGATCCTACAGGGTTCATGGGAGTAAAGATGGGCATTTTATTAGCAATTTCATAAAGCAAAAGGGCACTCAGCCCAGTCAGACTTGTTCTGGAGGACTCATCAAAACGCAGCTTTATGCTTTTTTGTTGTTGCTTCATTGCAAATGGGGAATACAATTTAATCTAATCCTCCGCTTGCCCTCGATCAGCTGCCTTCTGGTCCCACCGCACCACATTTGTATCGCTCTGAGCTGCGCTATTCTTCCTCTAAAGAATTCATTCACATGGTCCCTAACTTGCATAGCGCATCGGAGTCTCCTTGGTGCGCGGCCTTCTTAAACCACTTCACTGCCTCCTCGTAGCTCTGCGCTACGCCTTGACCCCTCTCAAGCATCATTCCCAGGTTGAACTGCGCCCGAGCATAACCTTGGTCAGCTGCCTTTTTGAACCATCGGACCGCTTCCGGATCATTCTCAGCAACGCCGCAGCCCCTAACATAATTCATGCCCAAATAAAACTGACCCACCGCGAGCCCTTGGTCAGCAGCCTTCTTGAAGTATCGTGTCGCGTTCTCATCGCTTCGGGGCACACCATTGCCTAATTCATACATAACCCCCATATTGCACTGCGCCATCGGATGCCCTTGGTCTGCGGCCTTTCTGTACCACCGCACTGCTTCTTCGTAGCTCTGCGCCACTCCAAGGCCGTCCTGATATTGGAAGCCCAGACTATTTTGCGCCTCCAAATGCCCTTGTGCAGCAGCCTTCTTATACCACCGCGTAGCCTCCACCTCGCTTTGTACCACGCCTTGACCGAGCTTTCGATAGTTCCCGAGGTTGAACTGCGCTCCTGCTAATCCTTGCTTTGCTGCTTTTTCGAACCATCGTGCCGCCTCAACGTAGTTCTGCACTATCAACTCGCCGGTCTCATATTGAATCCCAACATTGTATTGCGCACATGCATTCCCTTCGTCTGCAGAAGCCTGCCATTCACGTATCGCAGCATCTGCTTCTTCCTGTGCCCATTTTGGAAGAGCGGACCAAGAAGCATCTCCCCGCTCTACCACTCGGTAAATCAGCATGTAGCGTCGAGATGCTTCCTCGTTGCGTTGTTCTGGCCCCGGAGGCAATAAAGTGCGGCACAAAGGGCACGCTTGGTCCACTCCAAACTTCCGCAACTCCGCTACGCATGTGCTATGAAACACGTGGTTGCACGGCAGTATGCAGCGAGTTGATCTTTCGACAATGACATCCTGACAAATAGCGCAATTTGTACCCACTGCTACTACTTGAGAGGCGCTTTTGTTAACATTTGCAGGCTTCTGCAGCTGGGGCGTCCTGTCAGCTTTGGCGATGCAGTGCTGCTTATGGTTAGCCTTCCAGTGAGCGCGCTGGCAATCCTTGCTGCAATACCTTTCAAGGCCACATCGGGCGCATGCAGAAAGCTTGGGGGCGATGGCACTTCCTTCAGCAACAGAGCAATTGCTGCAAAGCTTCGCATTAAGAGGAAACTTCTGCTTGCCATTCCTTTCAATTGACATGATGGAGATAACAGTGAGTCTCACTTAGGTTCTGGCATATACCCAGAGGCTTTTGCGGCTTAAAAAATATGGTGTGGCACCAGGGTAAGGGGGTTCTGATCGTTTAGCTTCTGAGCTTATAAACTTATGAGTTTTAAAGCTTATGAAACAGTCGAATAGCTAGCCACAGCTAGAAACTCTTAATAGGGTCCTGAATACGTGCAAGCACATATTATAAGCAACTCGTGGTCAAGGACCGCCGAAATTCCGGGTGCCGAAGCAATGCCGAAGTATTTACTTATTTCCGGATCCGGGTATCCGGGTCGAAAGTGGTAATTTCCGGGAAAATCCGGGCATCGAAATTTGCTTCTTATTGACTGAAAATCACCGAAATGAAGGCCATTTCAACACAGAAGCAACATAAAGGCGAGATCTCGTTATGAATTATCAAAACCCGCGCCTCAGGGCGCGCTCGAGCACCACATGAATGGATAGAGATACGGGTACGAAATTTTATAAATTTGACACTCGTAATAATTGGCCAAAATCCGCTTTTCGGGGCCTTCGTGGCACTACGAGGAGGGTTCAGGCGTCAGGTATTAAGCCATTTCCGGAAACCGGATTCGAAAAACCCGGTTCCGATTTGAGGGGATATTTCTGGAAAAAAATCCGGCCGGGATTCCGCGGTCCTTGCTCGTGGTACAGATCAGATTGTGAGTGGTGAGCTGGATGAGGAAGGAAGCAAGCTGCCTGCTGCGGTTGTTTTGAATTTCTGCTGAAATTTTTACTATTTAGACTACGAGGGGTGTCGTGTGTCGTGGCTAGGAGTCCTCCCTGTATTCTTGCACCGTAGTCGTTTTACACCAATCAGTGAAGATCAGAAATGAATGATTTGTTTCTGTGCAGCAGTGGCCAGGAACAGGGAGAGCTCATGAGCTCATCATCATAATATACATAATTAGGCTGTAATTAGGTGTCAAAAATGCGATCTTTAATCCGCGTACTCATGATTCTAGTAGCCTGCTGTGGCGCGCCTAACGCTTTGCTAAAATCACGCGATGAATGTAAGACTTTGAGTTTTTAGAAACTAGAGTCCCTTAGTTTGGCTTGGCGTTCTTTTTATCTGCGTATGGATGTGTGTATCTTGTCGCCACTTCCCATCGAAGACTAAACACGCCTGCATTAAATTGTGCACTCTGAACAGACAGAGTCGCATTTGACAAGCACATCGAACAAATTGGCCTCAAAATTTCAAGTGCAGAGGAATACGAACAACGCCTTAGCACATATGCTGAAAACGACGACACCATCACCACACACAACTCAGATGTGAGCGAAACCTTCACGCTCGCGCACAACGCTTTCAGCCATTTGACATGGGCTGAGTTCTCAGACCGCTTCCACCTCAACGAAATGTCTGACATTGCTTCAAGTGAGTCTCTGGTGGGCGCAAGCCGTGTGCACAAGGCAGCTGCCGGTTTTCAGCCCCCAACGTCCACCGTGGATTGGGAGGCCAGCGGTGCGGTTACGCCCGTAAAAGACCAAGGGTATTGCGGCTCATGCTGGGCATTCTCCACCACCGGCGCACTGGAAGGTGCTTATGCCATTGCCAACAACAAGAGTGTAGCAGACTGGCCTGGCTTGTCCACACAGCAGCTCTTGTCGTGCGACACAGACGACAACGGGTGCGATGGTGGCGGGATGACTTCAGGATTCAACTGGACTTTGCACAACGGCGGTCTATGCTCCAACCAAGATTTTCCGTATGTCTCCGGCGACGGTATTGATGCACCTTGTAGTGGCTCTAGCGGCTGTGCAGTGGTGTCGCAATCTGCGCCTCGTGCATTTGCGAGCGTAGATCAAACCGACGAAGCGCTCACGTCGGCAGTCTCGCAACAACCGGTGAGTGCCGGGATCATGACGTCGCCTCTGTTCATGTTTTACAACGCAGGCGTCATGACGCGGCGCTGCGGCCCTGCCGTAAACCACGGAATTCTCGTAGTGGGTTATGGGAACTGGACTGATGGCACGCCGTACTGGAAAGTGAAGAACTCTTTCGGGAAATGGTGGGGCATGAACGGTTACTTGTTGCTCAAAAAGGGCGAAAACCCACACCGAATCGGTGGAGAATGCGGCATCACCTTGGTTGCCTCGTACCCTATCATGTAAGGCTCGATTGTTGTACGACATTACTCGTCAAGACCAACCACAGAAAGAGGCGTTTGTCGCAGCGTGAGCAACTACTAAGTCTGGAGTACTTGAGCAGTCAACACGCTCCACATCTGTTAGGCCCCCGAAGCGTCAGGTTCCTTGGCTGCAAGCCACAAGCAAGAGAGAGAGACCACAAGAAGAAAAAAAACATCATCCGGATCATCAACGCCAACGGGCAGCAGCTTAGCAGAGGTTCTGCCCGAAATCGCTACGTCGAAGTGCAACTGGTTTCTGGCTAGCTGGCTAGGTTTCGTGTAAGTGCGAGGTGTAATAGCAAGGCACTTATCCATCACTGCGGTGCCTATACGTTGAAGCCCATATCAATTACTGAAGTTATATTTTTTTTAAATGCGTATACTCCTGAGCTTTTTCGTAGTGTAATGCTTGGCTGGAAATGGCGCAGGAGTCAATAGTCAACGCGATATATATAACGCAAATTTTATTTTATACAAAAGTCGAAATAAGCCCATCTATCACTACATTCAGAGAGGGTTACGTAATAATACATATATATATAACTTCCGAGTTGGCGCTAAAAAAAAAAACATTCCCAGCCGAGGTGTAAAGTGGATGTGAATATGTGCATCGCGGGGAAACAGGTGTAGGCTTCTGGCTGGGAGCTGGGAGCTGCCATGCTTCAGTGCTTCTCTACTACCGGGTTGTTGGGTGTCACTCTCAAGTAATATGAGCCTTACAAGGCCAATTTAGTGCTCCGAAGAACTGCGAATTAGCTGTGTGGCGTACTGCAGCCAAAAAAATCCACCTCCACGGAAAGTCTAACTGTAATGAGCTAAGCAATTCGAATGCAATAACACTTGAGTTGGCCTTCGAGCACCGAGCGTCAGCTTTAAGAAATATTTGCTAACTAACGACTAGCGTGAAGATTTCTGATGCAGCACTAGACTCATCGCCACTAAGTACTTTGAAGGCATTTGCAGGTACGAGAACCGACAGAAGCCCTGGAGCAGGAGACGGGCACTGCAAATAGTAAGTATTCTTCATGCCTAAGAATTTCGCAGCTGCTCCACACGTGTGCACGACATCATTTTTGGTGAAGTCCGTCGACTTTCCTGATAGCCGAAATTTAAATGTCACCGCGCCGCTAGTGGATCCTCCTGAAACTAAGGGCTGTTTCGTAGAGTCGTTCGACGCTGTAATGGTAACGCGCGGCTGGTCCGTGATGAGGCCTAGGAGAAGCGGGAGCCATCGCAAATGGGCCTTCGCCGCAGTACTACAGCTGGATAGGTAAGCAAAGGGAGCTGTTACGAGCCATTGCTGCCAAGATTCTTCCACGTCCTGGTGGGAGCGGCGCAATATCTCGTCGTCCGACAAGTAGTCTTTGTGAACCGTAGGGTCGCCATCTCTTAACCGTACAAGCCCATCCTCGCCTAACCGATCAAAAACGTCACGTTTGGTCGGATCCATCAACACTTCGTAAGCATCTGCTATATATTTGAAGGTAGCTTCGGCGTCTGCTTCACATTCGCCACGGTGCTTGTCTGGGTGCCATTGCCTCGCAAGCAACCTGTAGGCTTTCACGATTGTGTCCTTCTCTGCGTTTCTAGGTACACCTAACATGGCATAAGGATCGCCTGTAGGAGCTAGCCTGCTGGAGGAATCACATTCGCCAGGTGCGCTGCCTGTGCTTGCGATTGCAAACGCTGAAAGTAGGAATAATTTCACGCAATAGGGCATTCTTTCTAGCTACTTGTAGCTAACGCTTCTAGCTTTACGACCGTGATGGAAGGGGTGAGTGGTGAGTGATGGTGTCCAACGTCCACGTGTCAGTCATCACAAGTTCAGGTGCCCGTGCGATGCGCGGTTCAGGTGCAGTTAGTTTGTTGCGGAGCACTGAGCACTGCGATAGGGAGTGTGAGCACTGAGCACTGCAGCACTGCAGCACTGCACCCCTTTGTTCGCGGCCTTGAGGGGCCCGTGAGTGAGTGCCCCGTGTAGTGCCCGTGGCGCGTGACCCATTATGTGAGGTGCTGGTATTGTGCCCGTGGTCTGCCTTTTCTTATCTCATCTACAGCACGTGTACAACGAACAACGGAACTATTAACTATTAACTGGCTACTATTAACTATTAACTTTTTTTAACTATTAACTATTAACTATTAACTATACTCTATACTACAGTGCAGCAGTGCAGTACAAAGAAAAGGGCGGACACAAACGAACCACGTACGGACGAACGAAACAACACAGAGAGGTCTCGTATATCGTATATCCGTCATCAGTTTTCATCAGCCAGTCCAGTCGTTCGTCAAAAAAAATATAGTTGTCACTAGTCACTACAGGTACAGGGGTTTTTAAAGCATTTACAGGAGTACTGTACGAAGTACAAGTACAGACAGTTCTGTACGAACGCCCAGGTGCACGTGCGTGCCTGCGTGAAGCGAGGTTCTGGGTTCCGGGGCAACGCAATTATTGCCGTAAGGTAGTAGGTTTGTGTTATTGGCGCCTTCATCTGAATCAGTGCTAGACGCGTCGGAGTCATCGCCATCTTCTGTTTCGTTCGTAGTCCTCGTTTGCTTCTTCCTCCGTGTAGACGTCGCGGGCAGTGAGGGTTCGGCTCTGCTTCTCTGTTTGCTGCCTTCAAGCGCTACACCTGAGTATCAGAGAAGCACAGCAAGGCCGGCTGCGTGAGGCTAGTGAGTTCAACATACGTTAGAAACCAACTAATTCTTACCGTGTGCCTTCCTCCCTTGTGTCTTCTTAGGAGCAGTTGCATTCGCAAAACCTGATAATCAGAGAAGCACAGCAAAGCTGGCTGCGTGAGGCTAGTGACTTCAACATACGTTAGCAACCAACTCACCTTCATCCAATTCAGTGCTAGACGCGTCGGAGTCATCGTCATCTTCTGTTTCGTTCGTAGTCCTCGTTTGCTTCTTCCTCCTTGTAGACGTCGCGGGCAGTGGTGGTTCGGTTCGGCTTCTCTTCTTCCTTCCTTCAAGCGCTACACCTGAGTATCAGAGAAGCACACAAAGGCCAGCTTATGTCCAATTTACATTGAGGACAAGCACAGCAATGCAACCAATACACATTGAGGACAACGCGCAACAGCAACCAACTTACGCTGAAACGGATCGCTGCTTGCCGCGACGAAGTCTTCACCTTCTTCCGCGGCGCTTGTGCTTACGCCTCCGTTTTTCGATGCTGCAATGAGATCGTTCAACCGGACAATTTCGGATTGCAGTTTCCTGTTATGAACCCAGAGCGCGTGATTTGTGGCATCTCTAAAGGCGCACCCGTCGCATCGAGAGCCACCGTCTTCTTCGTGAGTGTTCTGAGCTTCTGCGCAAACGAATTCCATCGTAGTCGACGAAGTCGGCACACCTGCAGTCTCAGCTGCCTCGATTGCTGCCTCGATAACTCGCTTCTTGTGCGAATCTCCAGTAGTCTCGGATCGTATGACATTAAAGATTTTCTTGTATACTTTCGCAGGTTCGCCTATGAATCGTTGTAACAATGTACCAGCAATTTTCCTGTCGGCTTCTAGAATCATCTGAGCGGTGGGCTTTTCGACACCCTGTTTTCGTAAGTTTGAAATCAGCTCCGATATTCTACCCGTTTCAGCAGGAGTCCACGCCCACCCTACCACTGTTGCTGCTTTACCTGCCTTCTTCTTTTTACCGGGCACTGTTGCTGCTATAGCTGCCTTCTTCAATTTACTGGGCATTTTGTTACAAGAGAATTACACGATGTACAAAGATAAGCCAGAGATATAGTCAGGTATAGAATGGTATAGGCATAGGTATAACGAAGCGGTGTTGAGCGTAGAAGCGCTCTAGGCAGAGTTCGCGGCGGGCAGTGGAACCGTGATCAAGCAAGCCACTCCGATAAGTTCAGGTGCCCGCGCGATGCGCGGTTCAGGCGCAGCTGGTTTGGTGCGGAGGTGCGGAGCACTGTGCCCCTTTGTTCGCGGCCTTGAGGGGCCCGTGGATGAGTGCCCCGTGTAGTGCCCGTGGCGCGTGACCCATTGTGCCATGGCCTGCATTTTCGTTTCTTTTCTACAGCACGTACACCTCAGAACTATACTACAGTGCAGTACAAAGAAAAAAAGGGCAGACACGAACGAACCATGTACGTACGTACGTACGAATGAACGAAAGAACGAACGGGGTCACGTAATTGCTCGGGGATGGGCGACTCTTCTTCTGGGTCGCCTGAGGGACTTCGTTGTAGTCCCCTCCTCTGCGGGCGGATACTCTTCTTTTGAGCTGCACTCTCAGAGCACGGAGGAGCGTGCCACTTTGGACCGCTACTATCACTTCCATGGCCACTCGGGCATGTGCGCCTTATTGGCTTCTTAGGTTTAGTTTGTGCTGCTTTGCTTTTCTTCTCTACCTGTTAGCCTTCTAATTCCGGCCCTTCGGGGTCTGTCTCAATCAATGATATATAGAGAGGATTCGTCTTTCAGTCACCAGTTCTCATGTTCTCATCAATCAGTCCAGTCATTCATCAAAAACATTTTTGTTATCACTACAGGGTTAGGTAACACACAGAGAAGTTCTGTATGAAATACTAGTACAGATAGATCTGTACGAACGTTCAGGTGCACGTGAGTGCCCGTGCGAAGCACGGTTCTGGGGTAACGCACTTATTGCCGTAAGGTAGTAGGTTGAGGTTATTGGCGCCTCGGTGCGCAGGCTTGAGGTGCCTGTGGACAAGCCCCCCTTCTACCCCGGTCCACTTTTCGTTTCCTGCAAATGCGCGATTGAACTGTACTGTACAGCATTTTAGCAGAACTTTAGTTAAAGTGCTTTAGGTACAAAAAAAAAACCACCACCACCACTAACCACAAACAAACCGCATGATAGCGATAGCCTTCAACTTTCAATAGCAATATACATTCTAGCTTTAAAACGGAATTCAACAATCAAACATCATTGGTAAATGAGATAATGTGTTATTACTAAGTAAGTCTTTAACTTTTAACTTCAATTCACGTGACACTTGATCCTTAAAAATCTGGTAAGGGCCTCTTTATCTTAGGCCATTTCATCTCATTTGTGCTGTGCGAAAACAAATGCGCGGCCATCTTCCGGGTTAACCACCGGAGCTCCGTTGAACCAGTGCACCCACCCTTCCTTCCCACCGCGGCCGGTGCCACATGAGCCCTTGCTTCGGTGGCCCTCGCACACCAGCAAAGGGCTCGCGAGGAAAGCCGCGTGGGCGCTGGGGGAGGCCTAAGAATTGAAGAACAGAACACGCAGAGATGGAAGCAACAGAGCATCAAGAACCACTTGATAACGGCCAAAGACGAAAACGAAATCAAAGGATAAAGTGGTATTGAACAATAAGACCTAAGAACAGGGATTACGCGCCATTTCATATGACCATCCCTTCCCTCTCTCTTTCACGCATTCCAGTTTCAACAACTCTCACAGTTTTGATGCGGCAGGGGAGGCCGAGGGCGTGGAAAGCGCCGCATCCAACGGACAAGAGGAGCTCTTTGGCCCCCAAACTCCGCCAATGAGGGAGCACCACCAGGCGGTCGACCTGAATACGAGTTGGCGCTCATACATGTGAAAGCTCGCATATGAAGAGAGACACATGTGTGCATGTGGTGCCAATAGTGCGCGGGTCGTGCATGATTGTTTTTCATTAGATGAACATGGCAATGGAGAAAAAGAGGGCGCATACATAGAACTCAGTGAAAGAAATGAAAGAAGATAACTTGCGTGCACACCGCACCTGAGCCACGTCGAATTTGTTGGTCGGCTGAAAAGGAAGCCAAGGCATCGAAGAGCCGCACATGTACACGCCAAACGCAATAAAAGCTGCCGGTTGCCACCTGTCTCGACCTTCAACTCGTGCTTCATCTGCTGCTGCACTATTGGCACCGTCGTCCATGTCCTCTATATACTTCATAGCGCCAATAGAACTAGATATTTCTTGCCTCTCATGTAGTGATATGTCTGTTGCTGTTGGTGTTGCTGCAGGCACCCATACCTGGCTCATGCGCCAACAAGAGAAAAATGAACCAAGATTGTATATCGAGTGGGGAATTGGAATCAAAAGACCAATCAACGACCCCTTTCCCTTTTCATGCAAGAATTCAAATGAACACGTTTGTATCAAGTAATTCACAAGTGTATTTCCTCAGAATACGAGTATATTGGACTATCGTTTAGTTCCACCTGAAACTCAAGGCAGAGAGCGTGTGTGTCGGGAAGCGCTGAGACGTAGTGCTCCTTGGCATAGCCATGCTCCGTCCAAACTTGACGGTTGCACACTAACACTCTTCCCCACTGTGACGGTTGCTTTGGATTTGGTAGGGAAGATGGTGAAGAATGCACCTTCTGAGCAGTCGCGTTCAAATCTTGACTACTGGAAAGGTGGTTGCCACTGCTGAGAGGACCACCACTACCACTACTACTAATATCGATACAGTCTGCAGCACCACTGGTGCCGTAGTTGCAATAAGTGCGATTTCGAGTGCGGAGGCGAAACATGTACCCGTTTGTAGAGCCATCGATCAATCGAGAAGCTCGATTGAGAAGAAGAAGCATTTGATCTCGCACCTGGTTAGCGAAGAGCAGAAGAAGAAATAGAAAACGTCGAAGAAAACGTGAACAAAGTATTATGAGAACCCCAGCGACCTTTTTAGGTCTTAATTAAATATCTTTGATGCTATACTTTCATAAACTACAATAAGAATACCGTGAGCAGTGCCGGAGGAAAGAGGGCATCTTCTGCCACTGTGCAATAGGTACTGCGGCCCGATGAGTGTGCTAATGTACTGTCTCCGTGCACAGCTCGTATTACTTTTCCTCCTTCTTCGGTGTCCTCCAACGCGCCCACTGCTACCACTGCTGCTTCTCGCAGTGTTTCTGCTGCCACTGCCACTGCCTCTCCAGCTAAAGTTTCACGAGCATTTTCTACACTTGATTGAACCTCTCTGTGATAGTCGATATTGCAGGATTGTGCACAGGTAGCTGAAGCCACCAGCAGCGGAAATTGATTGAGAGGGCAGGTACCCAATAAAGGCGGCAAAGGTGAAGAAGGCGAGCAGGTAACAGCTCCGAGAGCTACAGAAG
>Ga0307982_1002011_pt1 | contig 16513 bp, 3 predicted proteins | sample OrgLakmetagen989_FD_201847 | JGI IMG/M metagenome (GOLD analysis project Ga0307982, IMG submission 201847) | Saline water microbial communities from Organic Lake, Antarctica - #989 | ecosystem: Environmental > Aquatic > Non-marine Saline and Alkaline > Saline | place: Antarctica: Organic Lake...
GCTCGATATGCGGGGGGGGGTGAAGGTCTAGCTGCTGTAGTCCAGCCTCTGGAGAAGAATGCGACGCAGACAGGGGGGTCACCACCGGCGTGGGGTGCCCCTCTGTGACAGTGCGCGCCCCAGGCGCAGGGTTACTCTTGATAACAAACTCATCTGCTGCATCCTCTGACATACTATGCTCGTCAGCAACGTGCTGGTCGAAGGCTGCCCCTGCAACGGTTTGCTCAGGTGAGCCTCGGTGAGCTGGCCACGTGCCCGGCTCTGCACTGCCACTCGAGCGGCCACTGCCACCCCGACCCAGCTGCCCAGCACCCACTGATGCGGGGGGGTGCAGGACTTGTGAGCTCCCCGACAGGTGGCTGCGCACACCCTGGTGCCCCTCGTATGACCTGGAGACCAGCTGCCCGCTGCCCCCTGCAGCGTTACCGTCCTCGTGGTGGGGGGAAAACACATTTGCATACACAGTGCTACCGCTGGTGGTGCGGACCTGTCCAGGGCCCAGGGAAGGCAGCGAGGGTGGCGCTGCACTGCCCCCGCCAGTGGCGGTGCTCACAGTGACCAAGTCCAGGTCGGATGTCCCCCGGGCCCACTGCAGGGCCTCGGAACGGGAGAAGGGAGCCGAGGCCGACACTACGATGCGAACATTCTCGCCAGCGTACTTGATGGCGTTGTATGTGTAATTGTCCATCACCTGCCGGATGCGTTGCTTATCGGTCATGATGAGGGGTGGCACGCTGTCCCCCACGGCGCTGTACACACTGCGCCCCTTGGCGCGAGCATCTGGCTCGTAGCTGGCCATCATCAGCTGCACGATGGTGGGCAGTGAGACAAAGTAAGGGCGAACCGTCATGGCCCGTGTGTTCATCTTGATGAGTGCCAGGATGTCCTCCACTACCAGGGATATCTGGTTCATGTTACTGGCGATGACATTCAGGCTTCCGATTTGATCTGCGTCCAGGTTAGTGTCTGGTCGCTCTGCGTCGTCCAACAGCTCTCGCACATGCCCTTTCATGCCGTACAGGGGATTCTTTACTTCGTGGGTGAGTTTGCCGAACATGCTTTGCTGCCCAGCCTTGGCTCGCTCAAGCTTCAACTTTTCGCGTTCCAGCTCTGTATTCTTGGTCTGCAGTGTGATCTGAGCGGCACGCAGTTCAGCTGTGGCCTCCTGCACACTGCGGTCCAGCACACGGCGCTCGTGCTGGGCCCGCAAGCGTAGCTGCCGCTCGGTGCGTTGCTGCTTGTACCCCTGCAGCACAGCGCTGACAGTGGATACAAGGGGCGACAGCGCCAACAGGAACTCGTGGGAGAAGCCACGGGAACGGTTGGCCAGGCCGATCAAGCCTACTACCGACCCGCCCACCTTTGCAGGAATACCACAAAAGCACTGCATTGCGGGGTGCCCCGGCGGCGTGCCTGCTGCATGCGGGTCGTGTGCGGGATCAGTAGAGATGTACGGCTGCCCGCTGCGCAGCACATGTCCGTAAATAGAGTCCAGACAACTGAACTTGTGCCCCCCATTGGCTGCCATGGCCATGAGGTCAGGGGCGTGGGGCATGTTGGTCACTGCGCGCAGCACCATGTGCGTCTCGCTACCGGTGCCAAACACCTCGCCGATGAAGGCGAGCTCGCACCGCGACACACGCACTACTTCCGTCAGTAGGGTGCCAAACACCACACTGGGCTCCCTATTGTCGATGTACGCTCCCTGCAGCTTCAGGATGGCATCCAGCATGCTCAGCTGCATGCCCCGAGTAATGCCACTGCCGGGGATGACCTCCTGGTCAGCTGATGGCACACTGTATGCGGAGGCACTTCCGCATGAATCCTCCCGCAGACCGCTGATGTCTGTGCCGGTGGGTGTGTGGGTGGAGCCACATGCCGAGTCATCTCCGAAGCCTGCCGCAGAGGTGTGCACCCCCCCTCCCGTGGTTTGCCGGGTCATGAGGGGCGGTGCCAATTCAGTGCCAACATCAACATCCCCAGCTTCGCAGGCCGCCTCCTCCTCCCCGGCGCCCCCGGTGCCCTGGCGTGCCAGCGGAGGCAGCCCAAGCGCCTCTGCACCCCGCGATACGTCTGTAGTGGCACTACTATCGACAATTTGGGTAACACCAAACTTCATGGGACAAACAGCCTGCACCCCTGTGCCTGCGCCTGTGCCTGCGGACTGCGTTTCGCTGGAGACACCAGTGCCGGCGCCGGTACCTGTCCCAACTGTTGAGTCATGAATCAGGCACAAATCATGTGCAATTCCATCGCCTCCCGTGCCTTGCCGTGCCGTACTGGTAGAGAGGGGGTCCTTACCCTCCTGGACCCCCCCTCCAGTCAAGTGCCTCGCCAGCGGAGGGGGGGTGGACGACACAACGGCTGACACTGCCGAGCCGGTGCCGCTGTGCCCGCGTGTCGATATATGCGTCCAAGCTCCGTAGGAATTGCCCATGGCATCACCTGCAGTGGCTGTGCTGGATCCAGCGGCAATGCCAGTGCCAGTACCTGGTGCTGTGCCAGTGATGGCCTCAGGGGGCAGGACTGAATCCATGAAGTGCAGCAGCTGCCCTCCATCCACAAACACACATGTGCGGTCCACAGGCTCTACGACCACCGGCAGCACACCTATGCCGGATGACATTGAGCTGGCAGAGCGGGCGCTGGTGCTGGCGGGGGAGCGCTCCCCAGAGGCAAGTTGCCCCTCGTGGGAGTCATGGGAGACACTAGACACAGCGGTGCCCAGCGATTTACCACCACTTGACCCGGAATCAATTGGTGGTAGTGCAGCAGGGATATTCCGCCGCGCAAATGCGCCTGGAGCGCTGGTGGCTGTGCCGCTCCCATGCGAGCTGCACGCGGTGCCCGACATGCCACCCAGCGGAGATGGCTGCGAGCGCGCTGCTGTGCTGCCACGAGACATGAGACCCTGACTTGAACTGTCTTGCATGCTGCTTCTAGGCATGCTACTGGAGCTGCTGAGAAGAAGGCTATAGCTTGCCACTACACGCGGCGGCTGCTGCGGATTTAGGTTGTCGCCACGCACGCCGGTTCCCCGATGACTTCCAAGGTCACTCATGCGGAAGGAGTCCTCAATACCCCCCAAACTGCCACTTGATTCTTCTGCAATCGTCTGGCGACGCAAATCGGCTGCATCTTCCAAACTCCATCGAACTCGTTTGGCTGTTGTGGACACCGGCATAGAGTGCGAAGCAACCATCATTGGCGTGGAATCCACATCTGAGGCTTGCATCACACGGGAATGCTCGAAATGGTACTGTGCAGGCTCATATCTGACTGAACCTGCATGTAGTGACGTAACATGAGACGCGTGCGTGTCCTTGCTGGCATCTGCGGAGTGAACTTTGTGAGCTGCTGGGAGACCAACACGCTGCCGAGTAAGCTCGAACCTCTTGCCATTTTAGCTGCATTGTGTGCGCGTAAATTAGAATCACTGCGAAATGACGAGGTCAAGCTTGCTCGAATACCGCATGGTCTTCCGGAACGAACCTCAAACTTGGAGCGCGAAGTATTGGACTGTCTCGCGGAGCATCAGAGGCAGATGCAGCCTTGCTACTAGTACACCCCATGACTAGCAGTAGCAGGTACAAAACCTAGACATGTAGTGCGGTATCTACACTGTTGCTTTGAGGGAATTGCCTTGGCGGGCGGGTGGCTGCAGTGGAGATGTCGACATTGTGTGCGGGAGTGGCAGGCAGGGTGCAAGATGGAAGGGGGGCTGCATTCCATTCAGTATCACTCCACTGCCAGGTGGCCGAGGGAGAAGCAGGAGGAGGCAGCAGGGCGGTCTGAAGTCAGCAATAGCGCAGGCAACACAGACCAGGCAGTCATTCTCTATGTTCAACCACCGCATCAGGCGAAAACAACAAACAGATTTGAGCCGGAAAGGAGGAGGGGCATGTCATGCCCAGTCATACCAGAGGATTTCCCACCCCCTTTGACAAGACGAGACCTTGAGTGATGGCGATGTCATCATGTCTATGTGGCCTACACCTCATCAAGGGATGCTCCTGCTGCCAATGACTAAGCCTGTCGTGCACGCGCGACACGGGGTGGGGGTCTGCAGGTGCTCCACTGTATTACAACCCTATGCTGCTGGCAGCTGCAAGGAGCTGGCGCTGTAGTTGTTGCCCAGCAGCACGATTGGAGCCCCCTCCTCCCCCTCCCCACCGGATAGCGGAGACCCGCCCCCCGTCTTAGCGTTAGAGGCCTGCTGGAAGTGAAGGGTGGTGGATTTGGGTGAGGAGTGTCCTACCCAATGAAAATGCCATTACTAGAAAGCTGTGTACCCCCCTGCACGATTCACCGCTCTAGGGCAGGTCTCGGGGCACGGGCTCCTGCTAACCTTTTCCGGTAACGACACCAACACGCCGCCCCTGCAGCGTTTTAAAGCACAGTGCTATGCGAGAGGTATTTACCATCCGTGAATGTAGCTGGCAGTGCGCATCAGCTGCAGGTGCGCCTGACTTTTGTCACCTGCCCACAGCAAAGTAAAGCTTGTTCAGCAGGACTAAGCCGTTTGGCCATGAGACGAAAAGGGCTACAAAATGCTAGGCCTGCTGTGCATGCCAAGTCATAAACTTCCCAACTTGACCAGCCTAGGGTGCTACATGTACCTTGAATCGGAAGCAAACACCGGAGTACCGTTTTGCCCCCCCCTTAAAAATGCCCAAGCCTTCTGGCCTTTGCCATGTTGCATCGTGTTTGTGTCACTCATTTGGTGCAAATCGGGACCGCAGGAGTAATACGTCTGCACTCTTCTGCCTTCGCAAGGCGTGATTGGCCTGCTTGCCTGTTGCCTGGCTACTTCACAGGCGCGGACGGAGGGTCTTAGTCAAGGAAGCTATCTGTTGCAGATTGTCGGCCCCAAACAGAAGAATTTGCGCGTGGACTCTCTGCACTCATACACCAATATAGGTGCGATCTAGATACTCGTTCTGTCGTGTCAGTTGTGGGGGCAGACTCTGTACAGCCGCTGCTGAAAATTCTTTCGATCCACAACAAACTCTGCAGCATTTGATCATGGCTGCCCAACACGATGCTTTAGTGCATGCCAGCATCGTAGAGCACCTACGAGACAGGCCAACACGTGCATTTATTACGCTGGCAGAGCTCGGCTCTGACATGGGTGTATTGGACTTGCCACAGCGCACTGAACTCGTGGGATCTCTGCGTGGCAATCCCCGCATCGCTTTCGACGGCGAGGGTCGAGTTCGGTACACTGCACAATACGAACTCCGCGATGCTGATGACTTGTTGGCTCTTTTGAAAATGCATGACGGCGGCCTGCGCGAGCCTGACCTGCTCGATGCATACACCGGGGTGGGTGCAGATATTGAGCGCTTGTCTCGCGAGGGCCGGCTGATACGGGTGAAGCCCATCTCCACTGCATACGACACAGTGTTATTTCCCCGCACCAGTGCTATGCTAGTCCCATGCTCAGACACTGTGCGAGCTAAGCAGGGGGCATGGTACGTGACTACGCCCAGCGATTTTACAGGGGAGGTGTTTCGGGGCGACGTGGTGCTCCTGGATGGGGTGCCCTACCGCGTCAGCTACACCAAGGGGAGCGCAGCAAAGCAGGATCCAGCACCCATGGCCATCCAACCCCGCTTCACGGGGGGGCACTACACTGCAGCGCACCAGCAGGAGCACCGCTACCAGATGAAATCTGGCACCGTGGATTGGGCCCTGCCGTTCACCGAGACGCGGCTGCCCCTTGACCGGCCCTACGAGGGGCCCACCAGCGAAGCAGTCACTGTGCAAAAGTATGGCGCCACCAAAAGCCTGCGGTGTCTGTGGCGCGAGACGGTGAGCAACGACAAGGCAATGTTCGCTGACAGCTTTCCCCGCAGCCACGTGGCGCTGCGGGAGAAGCTGCGGGCTGCAGGGCTGGACCGCGTCTCGAAAATGGAGCCGGGCACCCTGCACAAGAAGACGTTCATTGCTGGCCCCAAGAAGGTCCGGGAGCGACGCAAGGCACGCAGCACTGCAGGGGGGGGCATGGGGGACGCACACTTGGCCGGCACTGCTGCTGGTGCCGCCATCGCCCGCGCCCGCACTGAGCTTGCGCTGGCAGATGTGCAGGAGCGTGCAAGTGTCGCTGCAGAGGAGACGGCCCGGCGGGCGGAGGAGTACAGGGCCAAACGGGCGCGTATGGCAGAGGCAGAAGCGGCGCGGCAGGGCTGATGGGGGGGCTGATGCCAGGCTTGGCTAGTCACACAAGTCGTGCTGGCTGGTGGTGGCACCGGCAGAGGCATCCCTGGGTGCAACCGCTGCCCTCGGCTGCTGGTCGTCAGGGCTGCGCCTCCACACGAGAATGCATTGAGGCCGCTGTTGCCGGGGCAGGGACGGTTATGTTCGTTAACTATCTCAAGATGAGCGCAGGCTTCATCTGCTCGCTGGATAGCTCCGTCTGTGCCATGGCAGCAGCAGACAGGTGTTGCCAGCACAGCACAGGCTCGCTCCAGCTCCCAACAGCTATGGTAGTAACAAGGGGGTCACTCTTGCATCAGCCCGGTAGAAGTGTAAAAGACTCTAAACGGGCTCATTACGCACGTAATTACCTCTACCAAAGGTTCTTAGTAGAGCGCTGGTTCTTTTTTCATGTGCATAGCCGTGAAGAGGAGCTTGTCGCAGCGACACTCTGGGAGCTGCGATAGCGGTATCCTGTCACACAAGTTGAATGGCACAGCAGAGCGCCGGCAAACAACGGCGAAAAATAAGATCTACGCTATCTGTAGATGTTGGTGCAGGGGCAAGCAGTCCTGAGCTGCCTGCCCCAGCGGCAGCGGTGGATACTGCAGGGCAGAGAGCGGCGTTTCAAGCGGCCGTCAGCTTGACAGGGTCTTCATTTGCAGTGAGCGATCTATCTCGCAACCAGCTGAGCCCCGATGCAAGCCTGGAATATAGCTCAGATGATGATGCTAGTGTTCTGCAGCGGGTTCTATCTTCTGCGTCTGCTGCCGGCAGCACTCAGGGTGTTTCACCTGCGTTTCAGGGCCGGTCTCCTGCAGGCTCCACTGGTGCACATACCCGCTGCAACAGCCGCTTCAAATTGCTGTCTGCATCGAGTACCCGCATACCATCTGATTCGTCCACTATGAGCCACATTGCTCTGTTGGCTGCCAGTGATCTCAGCGTTTCTGATTCACTTGCAGGCAAAGGCAGACGCAACAGATCGGAGACTTCAGCATCCTTAGAGCCGCATGCATCCGAGCCGGGCGGACCAACGCATGCTAGTACCTCTATTGACCATATTTCACCTGCGGCGGGATTTAGTGTGTCCCTTGCACTGCCCATCTCGCCTGCAGCCAGCAGCTCACCCAGCCGGCTTGGGGACGGGGCATCCCATCTGTCCCCCGCGGCACCCCCCTCCCGCAGCCTGCCCTCACCAGTTTTTCCTGAAACCGCTGCATTGGGGGCGCAAGGGGCGGGATACCAGGGGGTGGGGCTGCCCATGACGCAGGGCGGCCGGCCCCCAGCCAACCAGAGCGCCCCCCACGAGGTGCACCAGGCTCCGTTTGGTCAGGGCTTGCATGTAGATACTGCGCATTATGTAGCATCTGCCTTTGTTCATGGTGTCAATGACAGCAGCAGCAGCCCCGGCGCCCAAGGGACAAGCGAGGAGACACAGGCAACACACGGCAGTGCAGTCACGCCTCAGGTGAAAACCAGCTCTGATGCTGGAGCCCTGCTCGCCGCTGCCGCTACTGCCCGGGCAGCAGGCAATTATGATGGGGCAGCCAAGTTGGAGGCCCTGGCAAAGCATGTGCAAGTGGGTAGTGCGGGCTCCGAAGCCCCCAGTCCCCCCTTTGCCAACAGCTCTGGATCTGGGTACAAAGGATCCAAGACGCCCTCTGCTGCTTCTCTTCGAGGCCGCAGTCGCAGGGCGTCCAGCATGGGGGGGGCTTTGAACGAGGTGCAGGGGGGGGGGCAGTCTGCGACTCCCCTGTCAGGAATACCCAGGCGACAGTCCGTGGCTGAAGGCTGGGGTCCTGTGCGAACAGCTCACCGTAGCGGGTCTCTATCACCTCCAGCGCGCTTGTCGCATAGTGGTCGCACAGTGCCAGGCAGCTTATCGCTGACGGGCACGCCTGACCCTGCAGGCCTGTCATCCAGGGGCAGCCGCAGCAGCATGGCGGATCTAGCGCGGGATGTGTCTGATGCGTTTCGCCGTGCAGTGCGCCATGCAGGTGTGACCACCGGGGCAGGCACTGGTGCCGTGGGGGGGCGCTCTCGTCTGAACCCTTTCATGACTGCGGTGAATCTGCTTGCCTCTGGCGCCCCTGACAGCGCCTTGGTGCAAGAATACGCTGAAGCGTTAAAGAGGAAGCGTCCCAGAGAGCGATGGGCCCAAATTGGCACTGATCTGTCTAAGGGGGGCGTGGGGGCGGTGAAAGGGGGCAACGTTATGAGTCAGTTGTCCAGCATGCACCGAGTTGCCCTGGGTGAGGCCCGGGCAGGAGGGGTCACTGTCGAGACCTCCCGCCATGCCCTGCGGCGCCTTCAGCGGGTGTGTAGATTGCTACCTGAAGAAAGGGGCACTTTCGAGGGGGGGGGCAACCGGGAGGGCACCCTCCCCGCCGAGGCGCCTCGCAAAGGGAGGCACCGTCGCTCCTCGACCACTCTTCCTTCGGGAAGCACCCTTTCAAACGTGCCACGCCATTCTGAAAACACCTCTGACAACACAGAGTCAATGCCGGAAACTGGGGTGGAGTTTGGTGCAAAAGGGGTTTCAGGGGGGGTCATTCCATACGCTCTGCAGGGAGATCTTCGTTTCTACTCTGTGCAATACCTGCTGAGACGGAACAGACTGAGGTACTCCGCACGTGTGCGTGCTTGTATTAGGCTCTGGTATCGTGCTGCCAAGACTCGCGTCCCCGGAACAGCAGCAGGCATCTGGGGCGTGGGCAGGGCGACGTACGTGTCCATCCTGACATCCCTGTGGCCTGTTCTGAATCCAAGCGGAACACCTGATGAGGGTCTGGTGCTTGCAGAACTTGATTGGGAACGGGATATTGCTATGGTGCAAGAGGAAGGGAAAAGGGTCGCGGCGGGGTCCACTCCACGGAGCAGCCGCCGTCGCAGGGGCGGCTCTGCTGAATACGCCAGCGCTGCCAACACACCGCGGCAGCGGGTGGTGTTCTTACCAGAACATGCATTCAATGACACCATGTTCGAGTTGGCTGACGTGTGGACCGAGACGACTGCGGAGAGTGAGTATTGTGCGTTTCTGCTGTCCACCCTTCGGCACTGGGTGGCGGGGGTGCAGGGGGGACTTACTGCCCTCCCAGGAGTGCATTCCCTACTCAACGAGGATGGTGCCTCTCCCACATCTCGCTCCAGGGCTCCGGATCGAAAAACTGACACTGTTTTGGCACAGTGGCTGGCGGCAACCCCCCCTCCAACCACCTTGCACTGGCGTGAGGTGGGAGCGGTGCTGCAGAAGGGTGAGGGGGGGCAGGCCGATATCGCTCCCGTGAAGCAAGACGTGTATACTGCGCGAGTACCACTGCCAGATGCGCTCGAAAAACTGCCCCCGGCACTGCCTGAAGGGGGTGATGGGGGGTCAAATGAAGCCGAGTTGGGCTGGTACGACTCAGACACGGACGACATGGTGAGCAGCAGTGACTCTGGTATGGGCCCAACAAGCAGCAGTGACTCTGATGCCCCCAAAATTGATGACGCTGATCACGCAGTGTCTTATCTCCCCGGGCTGTTCGCTTGGGCTGTGCGCAGGGGGTATGCACTAGGGGGTGCAGGGGGGGTGACTCGCCCTTCGCGCACTGTCTCCCCTCAGCTGACACGGCAGACCTCACAGGAAAACCGGTCATACTCTACTGTCCAAGAAGTTGTGGAGATGCGGGCGACGCAGGAGCACATGTCTGGTGATTCGTCACCGCCCCCGCTGCTGGCCAGGTTTGATCCCGGTAACTCATTGGGGAGGCAAGTTTCGCTGATGCCCCGTGAATGCTTTGAGTTTGGGTCTGCAGCACACCCGTCCATCGTAGTGGAGCTTGACGAGGAGACCCGGAACGCCGAACACAGAGGCAGCCCTGGAGAGACACACTCAATGCGCGGCGGCAGCGAGAGGCATGTGGCTCACGTGAGATCTATTCAGAACATCAGCCCATATCAAGTCAGTGTTGATGTACCGGCTTCCCTGCATGCACCATCTCTGTCCCACTCGGGGGAGCTGGCGGCTGCAGTGGCTACAGGCGAGCACTCCCCAAGGGGGGCTGCCCGCGCACAGCCCCCCCCTGCTTTAGCAGCAGCAGACCAAAGCGAACACTTCTTCAGAACAGTGGACGACCTGGTGGGACGACTACATGGCACAGACCACCACTCAGAGTTGGAAGCCCGGGTAAAAGGCCGCTGGGGCCCCCGACATGCAGCAGCGGGGGGGGGAGGGAAGTTCGGGGGGGTCGCAGTGGTGGCCGGCGGGCTGAAAGCGGATGCCCCGTTGCGGTATATGCTGCACGAGACTGGAGATGGCAGGGACCCCTTCGGTGTTCCGGGCTATGGTTCCCTTGTTCTTCCCTCCAGCACCGGCGACCACCCGGGACTGTCGTATGGTGGGGGGAATACTACAGGCATGGGCCAGGGGGTGTGGGGGAGGGGCACTTCCGGCTCCCGTCCCATGGTGAGGCGATCTGGGCGCACTGCTGGGCTGCCATCAGAAGGCGTGTTGGCTGATGCTCTCTCCCGTAGTCTTGCACGGGGCGTGTGGACTGCAGCCGCTGGCGACGGGCGGCGTCTTGCCAACCGGGCTTGGGAGGGGGAGCTACTGCTGGCCATGGGGGAATTAGAGGCGCGGCGGCGGGAACGCCATAATTGGCAAAAAACCGTGGCTGCCCGTGTGGTGGGCATTTGGCGAGAGATGGTACTGCGCAGCAAGGCAGGTCGCGCGGCGACTGCACTGCAGCGGCACTCCAAGACAGCTGCCCGCCGCGCCGCCACCCGCGAGAAGTTTCTCCGTGTGCTGAAAACACTGGCCAGAGAGATGAAAGGAGAGGGAAGTCATTTGATGACTATTCTGGACACGGTGACTGCTGCAGCTGCCGTGGGCGACGGCAGGGACGGCGATGGCAGCCCCAAAGCTGCCTCACACAAAGCTCGCCTCAAGAACAAGCCATCCAGTGACGATCGGCGGGTACAGTTTGATGAGGGTATTGCGGAGGGTGGAGGGGGCGATGCTGGGGACGGTGCTGCGCCCCACGAGGCATACAGCGCAGAGAGGGGCGCCCTCATCCACACTCCAGGGGGTGACGTGTTTATTCCTCCTGTCACTGAGAACGTGAAACAGTTGTTTGCAGATTTCAGGTCGGAGCAGGGCTACGGGGGGGAGGTTGCACTGTTCGACCACCTGCTGCTGTCGGGTATGGTGAACGGGTCCTCAGAAGAAGACGAGGCGTCTCCTGCGGCGCCACGGGGCACTGGTGCCAGCGCTGCCCGCCAAGGCTCTGGTACTTCGCTTAGTGCGAGAAGCGAGTCCAACAGCACTATGGGGGTCCCTGCAGTGGAGGATGCATCAGCAGGTGGCGACGGCGGCGGCAGCAACATATCTGAGTGTGCCGCCCCGCCTGCTGGGGCGGTGCTGGCACAGCCCGGTAGACGGTCCAGCACCCAGCACACTGCAGGCGCTGCCATGCGAAATAGATTGGATCAAGACGCACTGCTACTGGCAGCCCAGCACATGGGCACAGCCGAGTTCCCCCGGGGACAGAACATGGAGCAGCATGGGAGGATGGACTTCCATGACAGCTTGGGGAGGGGCTCACAAAGAAATTTTGTGGGGCTGGAACGAAGTTACACGTTCTCGTCATTAACAGGTCTCAACAGCGAGGCCAGCAGCCCAATTCGGTCCGTGGCGGGGATCGGGACAGCTATGCGTGGGGCTGCTCGTGCAGTGCGCGTTTTGAAGCGTGTTCTAGACAAGGACATGGATGAAGAAGGAATCGAATCAACGGATGCATCCGTTGTTCCTGGAACTCCTCCGTCAGCAAATAGTGTGCTCCGGTCGCTGGTAGATGCAGCAGCATCCGGCTCGACGGAACGCCTGCCTGGAACACAGCAGGACTTCGAGGCGTATCGAGATGAAATTCAAGACGGAGCAAATGAGCGCTTCCAGCGGAAACCAAAGTTGCTGCTGTCAGATGACCGCGTGCTGCGTGCGTCCCGTGTACTGCAGGGACGTGTGGTGGATGGATACAAAGTCGCCACGACAGCACCCCATACACGCAGCCACAGTGCAGCGTCCTACGAGTCGCCAGACCTGCTTCGCTCAAATTCACTTGTTGCACAGCCCAGCATGAGCGCCACTGCGATGAAGGACGTAACTGCTGATGGCGGCGGTGTACGTCCAGTGCGTTACGGGGTGGGGGGGTTGGGAGAGATCCCTCGCCACTGGGAGCTGCTAGGCGTACTACCAGTGTGCATCCGTGACGCATCCCTGCGGCACCAGGGGCTCATCCATGGGGTGGGCGAGGGACGGGCGGCTGGTGCCGGTGGCCTGCCCAGTGCCGCGGCCGTGTTGGGGGAGGCCTTCAAAGGGGGTACAGGGGTGCACGACGGGGCCAAGAGGGCCATTGCAGCTGGGGGGGTCATTGCCGATGGGATGGAGGACATTCAGCGGCAGTTGAGTGAGAGCAGGGGGGCTGTATATGTAGGCCCCCCTTCGGACGGCTGGGTGTGGGTGGCGTGGATGTACGTGGATCATTGCGCCGGGGCACACATACTGCCCAAGAAAGGGGTGCCAGGGGGCGCCTCGAAACGCACTAGCCGGTCGCATGGGACGAAAAGTGATGCTGCCTTGCGGGTGCAGGCGAGCGATTCCGACCTGGAAGGTGTTCCGCCTTCACCTCGGCTGGCACAGTCTAACAGCACAGGTAGTACCCCACGGCACAACCGGAGCAGCTCCTTTCGCTTTCCACCTGTGGGGTCCATCCTCGCTGCTCCAGTGGAGCAGGGCATAGACGATGCAGATGCACTGGCTCAGCGGCGCATGCACATGAATGCGGACGGCTCAACGTGGAGCAAACGTGACGACGATGAAGACCAGTCACGCCATGTCATCCTTGGTGTCTTTGGCGACCAATTGACTGCTGCGCTCGCCTTCGATCAGGCAGTGCGGGAGCGACGGGCTCGTCTGGGCATTCCAGCACCAGTGCGCGCCAGCCTTGCTGCCCGTGTCTCCCAGCTTGGGGGTGAGCGACACACTCAGCAGCATCGAGATGCAAAGTGGAAAACCAACGTGTTTTCGCCTGGTGCCGGCGTGGACCCGTACGATCTGCGGCATTTGCCAGCGCGGGCTCGGCATAATCTGTTCACAAACTTCACTTTGACAGGTCAGCTGCTGCAACCACCAGTGCATATACGAACACCGCGAGTTTTCTTCCCTGCTTCGGCTGCCCCCCCCCGTGTGCACCGCTGGCAAGTGTATGCAGCAGCAGTGGCAGCCCGCACAGCTGCTGCTGCCGCCACTGCCGCTGCCACAGTAGAGGCCGCTGCCCGGTTTGGCCTTGAAGACGCTCCAGGATTAGATGTGCTGGAGCAGGTGCGGTCGGCAGCGGCGCGCGGTGAGCATCACAGCGCTGCCCTGGCGGGGGGGGCGGAGGGGGTGCGGGCTGCAGTGGCCGCACGCATCGATGGTGCCGAGGGTGGTGGTCCCAGCGACGGCACTGCCTTCCGGCCTCCGATTCAGCAACTTCACGTGCCAGCATCGATCCCTGGTGGGGTGGGGTCCCCCTCCCCGCTGCCCCCCTCCTTGACTGCTCGGGAGGCCGGATGGGTGGAAGGCGACAATTCCCTGCTGCGCTATGCCCAGGTGGGTACCGCCAAGGACATTGCAGGAATGCAACCAGAGGCACTCACCAGTTTTGCAGCTCGGGCGTCAAGGGTGCAGGCAGCAGAGGGTCCCCTCCGGGCCTCAGATCTCCTACACACACCTCTCATGCTGGCCCTGATGCGGGCTGACCGAAAGGCCCGTCGGCGTAAAATACAAGCAGCGCTGCTCAGTATGGGGGGGGGGGTGGAGGAGGGCGGGGGGGTCTCCAGCGACGATGCCTCTGCAGTGTCTGACTCCGAGCCTGGGGGATTTGAGGAATTTGATGAAGATCTGATGGTGATGCTGCTGGCCCAAGGGCGTGTGGACATGGCACACGCGTACAAAGCACGATTCAGCAGTCACAAAACACGTCTAGCTGAGGCGGCTGCCGCACGCGAGGCCACCGGCCAGGCGAAGCGCATTGCAGCCCGTGCAGCGCGGGAGGCAGCCCTGGAGCGCAGTCGCGCGGAAATGCAGCGAAAGAAAGATGCAGTGCGCCGGCGGTGGGAAGCAGCACAGCGGGTGAGGGACACACAGGGGGTGCAAGGGGGCAACGCGGCAGACACGGTGCAACAGAGCATGCTGGCTGCACGGCGGCGGTTGGATGCAAAAGGGGAGCACAGGTCTTCAAATGCCACCGCCTCCTCCCATCACCACTCTTCTCTGGGAGGTGGGTTCGATTTTGACGGTGCCGACCGTACTGACAGTTTTTCTCCCCGAGCTGGGGATCTGGACATGCAACGGGTGGGCAGTTGGCGCAAGGGATACAGTGACAAAAAACGGGCGGCGCCACTGGAGGGAACAGGCTTGCTCAGTCCAGGGGCGGACCCCCATGCATACGCTTCGCCAGACGGGGCCCCTCCCGGTAGAGCTGGCTTGGGGCGACACACCCACGGAGCGGCCCCTGCACTGGGGCAGGGGGGAGGCTGGGTAGATGCCGGTGCTGGCATGGAGTTGCATGGATCGCAATCCAGTCACCGGGGGTCTGGCCGGAAAATGAACGCGGAACAAGCTGCAGCGGCGGCTGCCCAGGCCGCTGGCGCAGGGAGCCGGGGGGACTCCAAGCTGGCGGCGAAGCTACAGCGGCAGTACGAAGCCAGCCAGAAGAAGCTGACAGCAGCCAAGAAGCGCTCAAAACGAGCAACCAAAGCTCGGGGGTTCAAGTTCCACAGCTCTGCATCCCGAACACACACCCAACAGAAAAAGACGAAAGAGCACGGCAGCACGCGGCCACAGGCTAGCATGCACAGCAGCGTGGAGCGTGACGTGTTCCCAGGCCAGCACGCCGACTACGCCAGCGACGGCAGTGCAGTAGATTCCGCGGGGGCACTGTCTGACTGGGAGCGCAGGTTCGTCATTGCCCAGGCGAGGCGTATTGCACTGCTGGCGGCACGCAGGTGCAAGAAAAACAAACGGGCACTGAAGCAGTTTCGCACACTGCCATCCAGCCCTGCTTCCGACAGCGAAGAAGGGGACACTAGAAACACACGCCAGACGACGGCGGCTCCCCGTGCCCCGGTCACTAGTAAGTGGTCCAAAGGTGCCGTGGGACGACGGTCGGCAGCCCTGGCCAAGGCTGCAGCTGCTCGGCGCCTGTCCAGGAAGAACACTGCGACACGCCTTCTGGGCGGGGCCGGAGGCTTGCACATGCACCAGTGGTGGGCGAAGCTCACAGCCCTGGCTGAGTTGCACCAGGAACAGAAACGTCGTAATGTGTTCCAGATCGGCAACATGCAACTTCAAGGCGATAAGGCTATGGCCGCACGCCACTTGGCTGCCAAGACTGCCAGCAGTGCAATCTCAGCCATGCTAATGGGGGAAGGGCGACGAAAGGGGGCAAAGGGGCGGGCTGCCAAGCGTCACAGAACTGCAGCGGGGGAAGTGTTAGGCATTTCACCGGAAGGCTTGCGGGCCTGTGTGGCGGAACACGTAAAACGCAGGTCCATAGTGCAGAACAGGGTACCCCAGGCGGAACATCTCGGCGCCCCCCACATCCGTGCAGCCCTTGTTGAGGGGGGGGGGGGTCATGCCGATGTGCTGGACGGGCTCTCCTCCAGTGAAGGGGGGGGAAGCAGCAGTGACGGCGATCCACAGCGGTCCAGGGACAGCAGTGCCCGTGAGCTGTCTCAGGCCAGCTCCTCGCTACTGCATGCTGCTAGGCTGTACAGCGATGGCGACGTCAACGACGACACCCTTGGGGTGGATGTGTGGGGGAGCGGTTACGGGGCAGATTGGATGGCGCATATGGCACAGGAGGACAGCGGAAGTGGCAGTGGTGGTGATTCGGAGGACGCGCAGGCACATGGGCGAATGAATTCCGAGGGTCCCTCAACCCATTTGAAACCACCCCCCGTGCTCACACTTGCACAGCTGGAGGCAAGGCAGCGCCTGGCAGACAAACGAGCAGCTGCCAGGACACGCAAGGGACGCACGCTGAAGGGCGCGGCCATGGCTGTGTCCTTCATGGGGCGCACGGGGGGCAGCGGGGGGGGGGCATTCGACGAAGATGCACTAGCCAAGGCTCGCGCAGCAGCGCACCGGTTTGGCGTGTCACGGGGACTGGTGGCACTGACACGGGATGGCCCACTGGCTGTAGCTGGTGTGGTGCAGAGTCGCACGCGACAGGCAGCTTGGCTGGCAGCGCTGCGGCGGGAGATGCTGCCGGTGGGCGCATATGGCGCC
>Ga0307982_1002012_pt1 | contig 16511 bp, 11 predicted proteins | sample OrgLakmetagen989_FD_201847 | JGI IMG/M metagenome (GOLD analysis project Ga0307982, IMG submission 201847) | Saline water microbial communities from Organic Lake, Antarctica - #989 | ecosystem: Environmental > Aquatic > Non-marine Saline and Alkaline > Saline | place: Antarctica: Organic Lake...
GTCCGCCACAACTGCCATCATTCATTTGCTGAAGACTGGTGACCACGTTGTGTCCATCGATGACGTCTATGGAGGCACCCAGCGGTTCTTCCGCCGCACTGTCGTGCCTGTACGTGCCGCCTGAGCTTAACACGCCAACCAAATTTCAACCAACTCGCGCTTTCTTTCAGACCTACGGCATCAACTTTTCTTTCGTGGACACCACTGATTTTGCTGCCTTGGAGGCTGCTTTCCAGGAGAACACCAAGCTGGTGTGGCTGGAGACACCCACCAACCCCACCCTGAAGGTGTCTGATATCAAGGCCATTGCCGAGATCGCACACAAGCACAACGCCCTGTTGGTTGTGGACAACACCTTCATGTCCCCTTACTTCCAGCAGCCCCTGAACCTGGGCGCCGACATCACCATGTCTTCCGTCACCAAGTACATCAACGGGCACTCCGATGTCGTGATGGGATTTGTGGGCGTCAACAGCGACGAGCTGAACGAGAAGCTGCGCTTCATCCAGAACGGCCTCGGCGCCATTCCCTCCCCCTTCGACTCCTACCAGGCCCTGCGTGGCTTAAAGACCCTGCACATCCGCATGGAGCGCCATGGAGAGAACGCCCTGAAGCTGGCCTCCTTCCTGGAGAAGCACGACATGGTGGAGAAGGTGCTGTACCCTGGCCTCTCCTCCCACCCCCAGCACGAGGTGGCCAAGAAGAACGCCGTGAACGGCAGTGGCGGCTCCGGCATGATCACCTTCTACGTCAAGGGCAAGCTGGACGCTGCTCGCGTGTTCCTGGAGAACGTCAAGGTGTTCACTTTGGCTGAGTCCCTGGGCGCCGTGGAGTCCCTGGTGGAGCACCCCGCCATCATGACCCACGCCTCTGTCCCCGCTGAGGACCGCGAGAAGCTGGGCATCTCCGACACCCTCATCCGCCTGTCGGTGGGAATTGAGAACTACGAGGACCTCGAGGCAGATGTGGACGCCGCCCTGAAGGCCGCCGCCAAGACCCTGTAAATTCAATATGAATGTTCTGTCATTGTCTGTTGTATCTTACCCGCAGTGCTACCATGTCTTCCTGTTTCTGAGGAGGGGCTTCGAAGGTGTGGGGGCCTTTCCAGAAGAAGAAACCTATGCGGCAACGCACCCAAATTTGGGTGTGCACCAAACCACGATTTCCCCCACGTTTTGCACCGAAACACCCGTGTATCAAGCATGCGTGTAGTTGCATGCATTTTGGCGTGCTGGGCGGCGGCAGCTGCTGCTGCTCCATACGGAAGTTGGCTTGCACAGCCTGCTTCACGAAGCCGCCAGGATTTGACACAGTATGTGGAAACCGAAGGCCCGTGTGATGCAAAGTATAGCGGAGGGCAATCACCTGCCCAAGTTGTTCAGCGTGGGCAAACTGTTCCTGTTCGCTGGCCCCGCAATGGGCGATCTGGTGGAATGGTTCGCATCGCCTGGGCGCTGGCCGGAAGCTCAGATGGGGCACGCGGACACGCCAATTTTAACGCGCTCGTGCAGAGCTACGGCTGCTTTGAGTCTGCTTGCTCTGCAGCCAATGGCTGTAACGATGGCACATTAACAGGTTGCACGGCTTGCCAGAAAACAGTTGTCGTACCTTCTCTGCCAGATGGCGTGTATAGTATGCAATGGTGTGTAGTTGCGGCCAATGCTCTGCCGCGTGCATCCAGGCATCATCTTGTTCGCAGGGTTTGGTATGGTGGAGGCGAAGGTCTTCCTCCACAATATAGTTGCAGTGACTTTGTCGTGCTTGGAGGTCCCGTCTCAAGCAGTGGTGGCCAGCGTGCGTGCCCGTTGCCGCGACCCGCTCATTGTGAACGGCATCACTTTTTTCATTTTTCGCAGTGGTCGCAACTTTTACCGCAAATGACGCAAACACGTGCACACTGTGTGCTCAGTGCGATGCCGCATTCCCTGCAGGCACCGGTCCTCTGCTTTCGTCATTGGTGGCTGGCAACACAGAGCTGCGCGTGAGGGCGCCCGGCGCAAGCGCAGACACCGTCCCAAGCATCGAGGCATCCCGCTCAGATTCAAGCATGTGCAATGGCTGCTGGTGGGGCACTTCAGGGCCTTGCCAAGCCTCCAACGTACGTTCAAGCACCACCCCTGTGCGCGCTGCAGGAACTACCCCACCCCCCCTTGCCCCCTTTGCAGACCGTGTGCATGCCCCTTCTGACCACCGGCGAGTGCCCAGCTTCCACAGTGCGCTGTGGCACGCAAGGTGCAGACGGTGCCGCCAATCCAGTGCCTGCATTGCCCTCCCCAGCTCCGGGGGCGACTAACCTCCTCCCTTCCGCCTCCCCTAGCCCCCAGAGCTTTAGGGCCCCCGTGGACCCCCCAAGCACTGTTCAAGGGGGTGTCCAGTGCCAGCGCTGCGAGTTGGCCACTGCGGGTGCATGCCAGGCCCCTAATGGTGTGTGCTTTGGTTACTTGAACGCTGCTGCGCGAAGCTGCCCCAGCGGGACTTTCTCCTGTGCCAACGACGCAACTGGGGACTACCTGGACAATGCGGGCATTGCAACGACAGTGGCCAACTCAGGAAGGACCCAGAATGCAGCCGCCGGAAACAGTATCCAGTGTTCCACATCCAGCTGTGTTCCGGGAACGTCTGGCCCCTGTGCAGCCCCCCTGTCTGCGGCTGCCACCGCTCCCATGTGCATGGGGTATGCAGGCACGACAGCGCGCTGCCCAGCAGGATCAGTGCCGTGCGCCGGCACCACCATGACTGCTGGCGGGTCGGGGTATGATGTGACCGCTGCCGTCACCCCCTCTCCTGCTGCCCAAGCCTCCCCCTCTGCCCTTCCAAGGGCCCCCTCATCTCGCGCCCAGCGGGGGCACAGGTATGTGCAGCTCGGGTACGTGTCCAACACCGCCGCTTCCGCGTCTTCCCGCCGTGGAGCCACGCGTGTGTGGCAGCCTGAGGCGGTCAACGCTTCCTTGTTTACCCATTTGGTGTGGGCGTATGCACGCCCCGTGCTGTCCCCCACCGCTGCTGGCGGCCTGGGACGGGAGTATGGCTTTTCATTCTATGGAGCTGAGGAGGAGATCACTGCATCTGAGGGGAACTCAGCTGAGGGACTGGTCGCGCGCTGGCAGCGACATGTTCGCGTGCAGAACCCATCTGTGCGCACTTTACTGGGTGTAGGGGGGTTCGACGCAGGCATGGCCATGTTCAGCGAAGCCCTTGCCTCGGCTGCATCCCGTGAGCAGTTCATGCTGCGCATGCTTGGCTTCGTGCGTCGTCACGGGTTTGATGGAGTGGCACTCGACCTGATGTACCCTGTCCTTGGGGTGTTGGGGGGGGGCTCCGCGGACCAAGAGAACTTCGCATTGTTTGTGGAGGAGATGCGCACTGTGATCGACACAGAGCAGCGGGGCGCTGGTGTGGACAAGTTGATTCTGTTTGTGGGCGTGGCGCCCTCCCCAGCCATTGCTGGCCCAGCATACGGAGACAGCGAGGACGTTGGGAAACTTGCCAAGGCTGCCGATAAGCTCGTGCTGCACTCTTGGGATGTGCGCGGACCATGGGAGGCGTCCACTGGCTCCTCCACTCCGCTGTTTGATGCCGGGCGCCAGGGCCTCTCGTTGTCCGATTTCACGCTTCACTGGGTTGATACCTTGAAAGTGTCCCGGGCACAAATCCTCCTGGGACTGTCTGCGTATGCACGCACTTGGGCGCTGGCTCCTGGTGCAGGCGCACTGGTGAGCGGAACAAACACCCGTGTTCCGGCTCAGGGCCCCGCCCCAGCAGGACCTGACACCGGTGTTCCTGGTTACATGGCCCACTGGGAAGTGAAGAGCTTGATCCGCCGTGGAGCAGCTGTGTTCTGGGACGGAACAGCACGTTCCTGGATCGCCAGTGACAATGCTGTGTACGCCAGTTTCGAGAATGAGGTCAGTCTGCGTGCCAAGGCTGACTACATCCGTGAACAGCGCTTGGGCGGATATGCCCTGTGGTCAGCTGATAGCGATGATTGGGCCGCAGGCAACCCCCTTGCGACTGCTTTGTCACTGCGCATCTCTGCCCCTGCGTCAAATCTGTTCCTTGTTGACGTTGCAGTTCCTGGCAATGGCGGCTTGGGTGTGGACGGCGCCCCGCCCGTCCGCCGATCCCTGCGTGCTTGGGCCCATGGATGGCTCAGTCTGAACCCCCCCCCAGTGGCAGACACCCAGCTTGCTGAAAGCAGGTGTCTGGAGCCAGTGCTGTTGGCCAGTGCCGTCGCAGACGAGCTGTCTTTGAACCCCCTCTCAATGAGTGTTGAGGGGGTGCAGGGATGGCGCGGGGATGGCGATTTGAACAATGGAGTGGAATGCCCCAAGGTGTACACTCTGGGGGTGCGCTTCGTGGCCGACACAGGCTTGCCCACTCTCTCCGGCAGCAACGGCGGCTCGGACGGACTGAATTTGGAAAGCACACTGCTGCAGCGTAGCGTGGATGCTGTGGGCCTGTGGCTCCCTGCAACCCCCCCAGGGGATGGAAACCCAGACAGCCCCCCCAACTCACCAGCACCTATCGACGGCGGCAGCAGCCGAAACGGCACCGGCGAGATCCCCAGCATTTTTGATGGGGGGCTCGGAGATGGGGGCAAGGGGGGGTCAGGGGCCGTGGCGGCCCCCAAGGACCCCCCCCTCGACAGCCTCCTGGCTGGTCCAGCACTGCAATCAGGCTCTGCGTCGTACGCTTGGTTCAGTCAGCAGGCTGCTGGCTCTGCCTTCGCTCCTTTCTGGTGGCGCAACGTGGCATTGTCCGGTGACTCAACTGCTTCTGCGGCAGCTTGGCGTGCGCTTGTGGCAGCTGGCCAAGCCGAGGGCAACCCCCTGTTCCTCAACAGCGGGGAATTCACCGTGTCCAATATGCGTGAGATCAACGACGATGTGTTGACAGACGAGACCCCCTTTGCTGCGAGCAAGGCCGCTGCCAACGCCCCCTCAAAGGGAGGTGAAGGGGGGGGCATGTCTGGCGGCGCCATCGCCGCAGTTGTGATTGTCGTCTTGCTGGTGGTGGTCGCAGCTGTGGCGCTGTATGTGTACAGACAGCAGGCCACTCAATGCTTGCACGGCACTGCCCAGGCTATGACACCTCGCCCCCGAGCAGGCTCTGTCCGCACCCGCGCGGCGTCCAGCACAGGCCGCACCCAAGGCGCTACTGCCAGCAGTGCCCGCCCAGCAAGCACCATTTCTGCACCCGTGCCGTTTGGTGCTTCTGTGCTGTCTCCAGGCATCACCGCTACTTCACCCGCCCGCGCTCGTACTCACAGCCGCAGTGGTGAGAAGCCGCGACCAGTCGTGGCCACCAGCCCTGGCCCAAGCATGGCGGGAGGCAATGCCATTGGCGCAAGTAATGCGCGGGCAGAGGGCACATCACCTGGCGGAGGCCCGCCCCGCCCTGCGCCCCGGAGGGCCCCTCGCCGCGTGGTGGCCCCCCCCATGGCTGGCTCCAACGCCCCCCCTGCGGTTCCACCTCGGTCTTGAGGTACAGCGAAGAATAAGGACTGTACGGCATGAAGCCGGATAGAGTGTTTGTGTGTATTCTGTTTCATGGCCGGGTGTTCTGTGTGCTCTTGACATCGCTCCAAGTTGGGCATGCGAGACTCACAGAACTGTCCGAACTGTGGAATGCATTTGTATTGTTCCAGCGCCAAGCATAGCGCACCGTGTTTTACACACTGTTGGTGCCCCGCATAGGCTCGTCACCCCGTCACCCCAGCAGGGCTCATCGCTGCCTGGACAAACGGCTGGATCGACGCACAGCTGGCGAGGGGGCAGCTGCACCTGCCGAACGGTGCACTGCACGGCGACGTGAGGGCCGTGCTAGAAGACTGCCCTGCTGGGCAGTGCTGTTGTGGTGAGCATTGTGGTTTTCGCTGCCAGCTGTCACGGCAACAGCCGCCGCCGCAAGCTGCACTGAGGGGGGGGGCTTGTCTTGACTTACACCCTGGCTCGTGTTTGAAGCCTGTGACACCACCGCCAATACACTGCGGTCTGACTGGGACATGGCTTGTGTGTGGGCGGGTGTAGCAGAGGGGCTGCGAGCCATCCGTGCAGCCAGTCGCTGCGCCAGTGGGGGGGGGGCATCACTGTCACTCTCGTCGCTGTCGGAGACATTGCCCAGGTCTAGCACAGCGGCCTGTGCTATCTGCCGCCCACCCACTGACGCCTGTTCGGATGAAGAAGAGGAGCTGCGCCGGCCTGCAGCGCTGCTGCTGCCCGCGGTTACGGCGGCTTCCGCTGTCAGTGCATCCAGCTGCTGCAGGACAGAGTCAACCGACCGCCCAGCATCGGTGGACTGTGCACCTGCACCGTCAGCCACAGCGTCTAGCCCCTGCATGAGTACGTAGCGCTGCATGTGTGCCTGGAGTGCACTTGGACTGACGTCTCCTTCTCCCGATTCTGATGCGGCGGCGGCGGCCTGCCACTGAGCCCCCCCCCCATACTCCTCGACAACCGCAGCCACGTCAACATCCGCAGCCAAGCGGGCCAAGCGAGCTGCTCTGCGCCCCCCCACAGCACGCCGCTGCCCCCCTGCCCGCCTGCGGGGCCCCTCATCCCCACTGTCTGACGGTGTGGCAGCGACGACGGGGACACGGCGGGGAGGGCCAGACATGCTGCCCCGTCGCCTGCGCTGCCTTCCTCGCCCAGCAAAAGTGCCCACACCATCCTCACTCACAGCCTGCTGTAGGGAGCGCAGCTGTGCCAGGTCGTCGTCTCCGTCGCTGTCCCCAACGTACAGCGCGGAGGGGTCGTCGGCTGATGCCACTGCAGCCACAGCGGAGCGCTCAGCTGCCAGTGCAAAGGCGGAGCCGGGGTCACGGCGTGTGCTGCTGTGGTGTGGTTGGGCTGCTGCTCGGGGGGGCTGGCGGCCTCTGCGGCGCTGTGAAGGAGGGGGGGCCTCGTGTGCCTCTTCCCCCCCCTCATCCAGGGCCGCTTGGATGGCCAGCATGTCTGCCTGGGATATGCCGCTGTTACTGTAGCTCGACAGGGCACTGCCGATGCCCCGAGCTGCTCGGCGCCGCTGCTGCTGCACAGCTGTGTTGTGCTGAAGGATGTTCCCCATGATGCTTGAGAGGGCACTCAGGTAGGTGCCAGAGCCGCCTGATGCAGCAGCAGCCTCCCGCTGAAGCTCAAGAAGCTCTTGCTGCAGTCGATCTTGGGTCTCGGGGTCGGCTTCCCACTCCTCGTCCAGCAGCCAATCTTCCTCGGCTTGTGAGTCGATGTCGTCCTGGTCATCTTCCCAGCCAGGGGGCAGTGCCAGCGATGTAAAACGCACAGGAACATGCTGATCTTTGTTTTGAACCCGAACTGTTGATGGTGATGAACGAGGTCGTTTTGTACGGGCACTCTGCCACTGGCCATTGGCTACTTGAGGTGCAGCTGAGCTGCTTGCGGAATTTGCTGGTTGACTGGGGCTTGCCGTTGAGCTAGAATGCGCAGTTTTTTGCTTGGATATACTGCCAAAACGGGCTTTGCACACCGGACAAGTGTTCGTTACATCACTCCATTGCTTGATGCACGTGAAGCTGCGCAATCATGTCATGCATTAGGGCAAAGACAATATACTTGAAAGCGCGCACAGCAATTGCTTGGGGCTGCTGCACTGCACTGCGCGACTCACCAAAATGCGTGCGCACAGCCATCAATTATGCCCTGTACTTCGATTTGATCATAACAAATCACACACAAACTGTCGTCCGTGTCTGTATTAGCCATAGTTCGTGTGGGGTGAGCAAACAAATCGGACGCGCGAAGTGAGCATCCGCAGGTTTTATGTCTGTTTTGGTCGGGAGGCCTTGAGGTGTTAAGCACAGGAGAATGTGGCAACACTTCTTCAACTGCAGTAAATTTGATTTGTGGCCATAAATGCAACCAGCTTTCTACATCTCTCGTTTCTGTTGCCCCCCTCGAGCCAAGCTCAAGAAAGTTCTCAGACTCATCGCAGCCCCCCAAACTACCCCCAGGCCATCGTGTTGTCAAAGGGCAAGCTCCCCGCCGAAGAAAGTCAATTCAACCCTTGGTGGCAAACTTTCCATGGACGCAAGCTCTTGTCGACTATTCCGACATAGTGCCTTTTCAATTGTCATCTTTCGTGCTGAAGTTTGAAGTTGGTCAACACGCCAAGCTTCACAATCTCTGACCAGCAGCCAGCAGCATTAGAAGCTAGGTGTGTCGCATGCTGCCTTACTTGCAGCAGCAGTTGCTCACCTACGTTGATGTGTGCTTCCAGTCACCATGCTGGATGTGAACGCTGCGCTTTTATCAGCAGCTGCAGCCGCGGGCAGTTCCTTGCCTGACGTGGATGATGAAGTTCTGGAGTACTGCAGCTTAGCGCTGGGCGCTTTTACCGATAATGATGCCAGTGCTGTGTCAAAAGATGATGTTGAGGCAGTCTGCATGGCAATGCAGGACTGTGTTGATGCAACGCTGTTCGAACACTTCGTGCAGTGTGTCCTAGAGCAACTGTGCCCTGACGACTTGTCTGCAGGCAACCATGTGCCGTCTGCGCATTCAGCTGCTACACCACTCGGCAGCACAAAGCTGGCCACTGCAGTGCATATAGCCAGTGAAGCCTCTTCGATCAGAATTGAAGCTGTGGATATCACTTCCTCTGGTGTTGGATCAACAATGGCCAGCGCTGGGGTGCCAGCAGAGACGCTGCAGGCTCCAGGGCAGCCTGCATCAGAAGTGCCCACAGAGGGCAGTAAGCCAGTTAGTGCAGCACATGCTGCCGAACAAAAATATCAAGCACTTCATTTGCGTCCCGATGGGGCTGTACATGAAATCGTCGGCCTCGTGGACTGGGACACTGGCTGCATGCGGAGTGCGGATATTGGTGCACAGCAGGCATTTGCCCACGTTTCTGATGCGGCTGGAAACTATACAGAGGGCGTGCTATCAGCATCCTGGCGCCATACTGCAAAAGGTGGTGCCTCCGGTGCTTCCAGTGATGTGAGCATTCGACAGCTGACTCTGGCGAATGGTGATGGCGAGCTGCTCTCCGGCGCCAGTTTGAATCTGCAGGATGGCCACAAGTACGGCCTGGTGGGCCGCAACGGCACAGGTAAAACTACCCTGCTCCGTCGCATCGCCGAGGGTGCCGTGCCTGGTTTCCCCCCCCACCTGCGGTGCGTGATGATTGAGCTGCAGGACTATCCCGCGGAGGTCACTCCCCTGGGGGCCGTGCTCATGGCTGACGGCTACAGACGGCGGCTGGAGCTGCTGGCGTGGGCGCTGGAGACAAGTGCCGTGGCTGCATCCGAGGCCCTGGCATCAGACCTCCCCTCCACCCCCCTGGCATCGCCCACTCCAAACGCGAGGGAAGAGGCTGTGAGCAGGGGGGAGGCCCCCCTTGCACCCCCTGGGTTGCTGGAGCGTCTCGCTGAGTTCACCACGCAGCAGCGAGAGGCTGCGTCTGCAGCTGTGTATGCCGAGATGGATGCAATTGATGCCCACTCAGCCGAGGCGGAGGCCTCTAAGGCTCTGGCAGCTGTGGGAGTGCCAGAGGCGCGACAGGGGACCCCCCTGCACCACCTTTCGGGGGGGTGGCGCATGCGCGTGGCCATCGCTGCTGCATTGGCTTTGGAGCCGCATGTGTTGCTTGCTGATGAGCCAAGCAACCACTTGGACCTGGAGGGGGTTTGGTGGATGGGGCAATACTTGGCGCAGCTCCCGTGCACAGCTGTGGTGGTGTCACACGATGGATCCTTTCTGGACATGTTTGCGACAGACATATTGCACCTGCACCAGCGCGACCTCAAGTCGTATCCGACCGACTACAGCGGCTTTGTGCAAGCCCGTGAGGACAAGCAGGCCATGATGAATCGCCTGCAGAGCAACCTTGACCGCAAGCGAGCTCACATGGAGGCGAGCGCCCAGCGCATGGAAGCAGCTGCACTGGGTAACATGAAAAAGGCCCGTGCTAGCCGCACCACCAAGCTGGCTCGCCACAAGGGGGATGAGAACAAGCTGAAGCAGGCTTCCCAGCGCAGACATCGCATCCAGTACATTGGGCTGGAGAAGACACTGGATGGAAAGAAGTTCAACATGCAACAGCACTCGCGTAGGGTGGGCGCTATCGTAGACAATGCAGGGGGGTGGAAGGGGCGCAAGATGACGGCGGGGCGCGTCAATACAGACGTCGAAGAGGGGGTGCGATTCAACTTCACGGGCCCCCCCAAGGCAACAGCCTCTGCGCCAGCGCTGGTGACCTGTGTGGGAGCTGAGTACACGTATCCAGGCGCTGCAGGCCCTGCGCTGCACGATGTGACTTTGTCTGTGGATGCTGACTGTCGGCTTGGTATTGTTGGGCCAAACGGTGCAGGCAAGACAACACTGCTGCGTCTTCTGGCAGGAATTGAAAAACCCACGGGAGGGCAGGTGACACACGGGCCTCTGAGCCGGGTGGCATATTTCACACAGCATCACACTGAGTGCTTGGATTGGTCTTTGACCCCCCTGCAGTACATCAAGCAGCTGTACCCAAGCGAGCCAGAAGGGGTGTTGCGGGGATTCTTGGGGGGGTTTGGGATCGCCGGATACACGCCCACGCTCGCGATGGATAAGCTCTCTGGAGGACAGCGGTCGCGAGTCGCCCTGGCAGCTCTGTTCCGGGATGAACCTCACGTGTTCGTGGCTGACGAGCTGACCAACTTTTTTGACTCCATGTCGATTGACGCACTTTGTGCTGGCCTGAAAGAGTACAGTGGGGGGGTTGTGCTGGTATCTCACAATATGCAGCTGCTGAGCAGTGTCTGTACGCGCTTTGCGGTTGTTGAGGGGGGCAGTCTGCGAATGTTGGAGGGGGGCCTTGAGCAGTACCTGCAGGAGCATGACGCCGACCAGGAGTTCTGATGCGCCACTCGTATTGATTGCTGATGTCAATTGATTGCATGGTTAAGGCGAGTATTTCCAGAGGGCTAGTGTGCTGTTTGGTGGGCTGCACTTGAGCACAACAGAAAAGTTGTTTCGGGAAACCTTCCCGGAAACACAAGCCTGGTCAAAGCTCAGGGCAGTATGGCCAACAGAATCATTCAAGGCACCCATACAATATTTGTGTGCTGGGTAGCCATTTATGGCAGTTGTGTTTCAACAATTGTCGCAGCTTCGCCTGGCACCGGCAAAAATGCAGATGGACAACACTGGGCGAGGAACTCTGCAGAGACACAGCTGATCGCATACAAGTCATGGCACGCTGCTGCATCAACGAAATACACACCAGTGCCCTATACTGCACCATTCGGGTCTTTGGTGGATCAGCCTGCACTTCCAGTAGCTTTGAATGGCTTTATGCTTCTAACTCAAATGGCCCAGTCGGCAAAAGCTTCGCCATCACAGGTGGCCGAGTTTAGGGCAGCAGGACAACCACATGAGCTGAATACATACACAGCATTTGAGGCTTCTCAGCTGCAGGAGCTGCCGGACCTGGAAGACGTACAGACAATACGACGTGAAGGCGTGGTAGCGGGTCCCGATGGGGAAACTTCTGCCCCATACGAAGTTGCTGTCCCAACTCTGGAAACGCTGGATGGGATAGTCTGGCCTGCAAACAGCAAGAATCATTATGATTCGAGTTCTCTTCGCGACGATGAATCTCCCTGGCATCCCATGTTTCATTTGCACACCCAGCTAGGTCGAGGTGCACAGGGCGATGTGTGGCAAGCTGTGCGTGTTGATAAGCACGGCCAACCTGACGTCAGCGTGGCATATGTTTTAAAGCGCCTGTTTTCTAGCAAGGCTGCAGCATTGCTCTCTGGTGTGCGGGAGGCGTACTTCGGTTCTCGCTTGCAGCAGCTTTCCTCCTCAACGGGATTTGAGGCAATTAAGCACGTCATTGCCCGTTTTGAAACGCATTTTGAGCGTCTTCTCGAAACGGAAGCAAGTGCAGAATCAACTACCTCGAGAGCAACACAGCAGCCGCCTCAGCAACGACCCCGTAACACCGGCGAAACACCTTACACAGGCGAGCAGCTTCAAACTGCAGTGCGGCTGTATGAAGCCACCGACGCCGCAGGACAGGAAGCACAACCAGCGATTGAGCATCTTCCTGCAGTCCTCCGCATGCTGCTGCCACCCCCCCAAGATGGTCTTCAAGGGGGGGTGCTCCCTGCCCCTGGCGACGGGGCAGCCCAGCTAGCAAAAGTCGCAGCAGTGCGTCTGGCTGGACTATTGCCGGCAGCGCCCAGTGGTTCAAAGCTTCTCGACGGTGTACATAGGGGGCCCCATACAGACTCACCACTGGCTTCAACCCAGGCCAGTCGTGCATTCTCTGCTGCACAGCCCAATGCAGCTGAAACTGGGGGGGGGTCCACTTCCGAGGGGGGGGGCGAAACTGAGAGGGCACTCGAGCTGTGGCTTGTGTTTCGAGATGAGGGGGTCTCGTTGAGCAGCCTCATGTTCCTGGCTAACCGCGACCCGTTGAGTGGCATGGCGAGTGTGTTGCCTGGCGGCCTGTGGCAACGACTCTCATCCTCGCCCCGACAACCTGCTGCACGCCTGACGCAAGCGCTACTGCTTCAACTGCTGGTCGCTGTGGATGCCATACACTCGGCTGGGATAGTGCATCGCGATGTGAAGCTCTCGAATGTGTTCTTGCAGTCACTTGACTCAGAACAAGAGCTGCATCTGGACACGACCCCCCCAGTACAGCTGAGTGCAGTGGAGACGGCGCAAGCTATCAGTGGAATGCAATTACGCCTGGGGGATTTTGGCTCTGCGTTGGATGTGGGTCTACCCCCCTCTACCCTCTTTGCACCCCCTGGTGCGGGTGAGTGGGACCTTACCATCGCGTATGCCGCGCCAGAGGTCCTGGTTGGGGCAGCATACCTTGAGGCAGGCACACAGGTGCTTCGGTGTTTCAGTGACGCACCCCCTCCTTCCAGTGCCTCTGCGTATGCCCCTCCAGCTGGCTGGCACTGGCCGGTGAGGGGAGAGGGCGCAGTTTGGCCGCCCCAGGCGTACGACGCTTGGTCGATAGGCGTGTCTATTTTGGAGCTTTCCCTTGCTCAACAGCCTGGGGGGGATTTGTTTCCACTGCCTCAGCGCTGGGCGGCAATGTTACAGCTGCGCCTGCAAGAGACCCCTGCGAAGCTGCTATCCCTGTTTGGGGGGCTTCAGCAGTACCCATGGGCTGAACAGGTGCTCAAAGGCGTGGTCGCCGAACACAGGTGGAACACGGGCAAGGCGGCACTACTGTCTCGGTGGCTGGCGGTGTGCCTTGTGCCTGTCTCTACTCTCCAGGAGTACACTCAAAGTTGCAGTGAGCACGGCCTTGCAGCTGGCCGGGCCGCCCAAGCAGCTGTCACCATGGCCGCAGCACTGAACAGTACTGCGGTGGAGGACTGCGGTGACGGGGCAGTGCAAGCCATTGAGGCGTTGCTTCGGGCTGCCTCGTCTTGTTTGAATTTGCAGGCGGCATTGTCAGCTGCAAGCCAGTCCATGATAGGGCACTGTTCAGAGGCAGATTCAGGTGCGAACGCGCATGTGTTCCTGCGGCAGCTTCGTGCAGCTCATTGGCATCAGGTGTGTCGATACAGGGCAACTCCCTCTCACGGAAATCGTCACACGGAGCCGTGGAAGCAGTCCACGCGCCCCTCGAAGCGAGCACAGCGTACAGATGCATGCAAGAATGCCCCCGTGGCAGAGCTGCAGCGCCCCGTGGGCAGCTTGGGTGCAGTGGGTGAGTCGCTGTTGCTGCAGCTGCTGCACCCCAGGCCAGACACACGCAAGGGCGCCGTGTCGATTGCGGCAAAGCAGCTTGAAGCAGAACTACGACATGCTGCAAGATCGAGCGACAAGTAATATATTGTTCCCGCGTTCAATAAACGAGTGCTGACTCTGATTGCCCTGTCTGCTTGCGCACGACTTGCTGGTGAAGCTCAGGTGCACACCAGCCAAGAAGCTCCAGGGGCACTTTTGGCGAAGCCAGCGTGCGCTTAATGTCCCAACCTGTATACTGCAAGTTCAGTAGCACACTACATGGGCTGCAGCTTTGTGAGTTGGCTTGGCGGCTGTACGCCAACTAGCCCCACAGTGGTGAACAGAGCTGCCGCTTAGAATCGGCCCCGGCCACGGCCACGGCCACGGCCGCCCCCGCGCCCACGACCCCGCCCACGACCCCGGACAGCGCTGATGCCGCCACGGCCTGCGCCCGGCTTCTCCTTTGGCACTCGCTGCTTCTGGATATCGTCCACCAGGTGCGTGTCCAGGTTCAGGGAGTCGGGCAGGATGATCATGCGCACGTTGTTTCCGCGCACAGACAGCGTATCCAAATCCACAGTGTTCTGCCCCTTGACGGTCATCTTTGCATTCTTCAAGTGGGTGTTCATGGCGACATCCACGCCTGCGCAAGACACATGGCAATGTGAGGCTGGTCCTTGTGCGGTGGCAGCCCAAGGAAACTGAATCGCAGCAGGCTGAAGGGGAATAAGGCATGAACTCACCAGTGATAGTTCCGTGGATTTGTGTTCCATTCTTGAGCTCGATGGTAATAGTTTCACCGGACAGCTTCATCAAAAATCTGTGGGCAAATTCGCGGTAGAGTCTAAGCTTGCTTTGTTGCGTCCGTTACAGGCACCTACCTTGTCAGCTTCATGATTGTTGATGAGTGAACAATTTCCTAGGGAAATCACGAGAGCAACTAGCTGCTGACCTGCTGTTTGAGCAGCGAGGGACAGTGCTCCAGTGGTCTATTTCCGCAAGTTCGCTTAGCCAAAGTGGAGCGGTCTCAGACGGAGAGCGCTATTGATGGGTCATATGGAAGTGATGTTCATGGGGTGGGAAAGCAGCGTCGGGAGCCCATGACACGTAAAAGAAGCCATGCCCCCCCAAATGAATTGACTGGCAGGGTGCTCGACTAGTTTTGAGCCCCTTCTGCCTGAAGGTCACAGCTCACACAATGAAGGGCAGCTAAGCGGCACCAAAAAACATTGACAATTCAGCAAACTGCTTTGTAGGCGCGCAAGCAGCTGCATGTTCATGCACAGGCAGAAATATAGTTGCCGTCCTGTCATTCTCGTCAGGTCAGGCTCTTTGCTGAAGACTCACTGCTGTCCCCATTTTAATCAGGACTTTTGCCCGAGAATTCACGAAGCCCTGCACCATTGAAACCATCCGTGGCTACTGGCAAGTCCTTTTCCTGCGACATACATACAAAAGAACGGTCTCAGAACGAGCGCTCTACTAGGGTTTCCGTCACGTTTCAGCTAAACTTCCTCGTTTTTACTGCATCAGTATGGGGGCTTGGTTTGGCAAACTGCTGTCGAGCTTTTGGGCCAGAAGCCTGGAAGTGTGAGTGTCTGGTGCCTCTCGTGTATTTTTTACTCGCAGCTGTCGTAGTAGTTTGCCGTGGCGGCAGTGATGCCTGCCTCTCACTGCTGTTGCCTGCGCAGAGCGATAGTTGGCCTCGCAAATGCGGGCAAAAGCACATTGCTCAACGTACTGGCCGACGGTAAAAGCACAGAGACAGCTCCAACTATAGGTCTTGATGTCAAGCTAGTCCAACGAGAAAATGTGACCATGAAATGTTGGGACTTGGGGGGCCAGACCGCGTTTCGGGGCGAATGGGCCCGCTATGCAGCAGACTGCCAAGTAATCCTGTTTGTCGTCGATGCGCATGCACCCGAGCAGATTCCCGATGCTCGCATCGAGCTGCATCGCCTGCTGGAGAACCGGGGCTTGGCAGACAAGCCCATCTGTGTGGTTGCAAACAAGGTCGACCTGTCACCCTGCCTAACCGAGGAGCAGATTATCAAAGAGCTGGTGAGTGGACACGCTCGTCAAGGCACAAAGCCATATGCACATGAACTGTGGCTTTTTTGCGCAGAATTTGGATTACTGCATGAACGCTTGGATCGTGATTCCTGCCTCGGCCAAGCTGCAGACCAACATCGACTCGGTGTTGCATTGGCTCATAGAGCAGTCCAAGAAGCCCTGATCACATCCCTCGAACATCACATTGAATTCAGCAGAGCGCGGCATGCTGTTCAGTGCTGTGGCCTTGCCTCTGCCAGCTGCCTCGTTGCCAGCTGGCCATGTGCAGGGGGGCTCATGCGCTCTCCTGCAACTCAGTAGCATCGGCCTGCCAGCCTTGCATGTTAGCTTTGGAGAAAAATTAATTCAACGACGCTCATCGTCACTGCTGTCGTCATCACTGCTGCTGCTGCTGCTGCTGCTGCTGCTGCTGCTGCTGCTGCTGCTGCTACTGCTATCATCATCGCTACTGCTGCCGTCATCGCTACTGCTGCCGTCTTCAGCTGCGGCCCTTCGCACCTCAGCTGCACGGCGCCGACGAATGAGCTCTTGCAAGTTTTCAGCCAGTCTATGCTGTCCCTCTTCACCGCCCAGCCGCGTCAGTGCATCTGCATCAACGCTATTGACATCACTGTCACCGTCACTGTCGCTGCCGCTGCCTCTGTCACCGTCGCTGTCACTGTCGCTGGAGGCGTCATTCCCGCTGCTCGCTTCTTCCTGGATCGCAATGAATAAACCAGGGGCCACTTCGGTCAACTT
>Ga0307982_1002014_pt1 | contig 16503 bp, 4 predicted proteins | sample OrgLakmetagen989_FD_201847 | JGI IMG/M metagenome (GOLD analysis project Ga0307982, IMG submission 201847) | Saline water microbial communities from Organic Lake, Antarctica - #989 | ecosystem: Environmental > Aquatic > Non-marine Saline and Alkaline > Saline | place: Antarctica: Organic Lake...
TTCTTCCACCACTCCTACCTCCACCAAGGCCAATGGTGACAGCCACCAGGAGAAGAGTACGCCTTCGAATACTATGCCGCCTTCAGCTGAAAGGGAGCGTAGTGGAGGAACAATGAAGAATGGAAGTGACAGGCATGGAAGGGCATCAAGTATAGTGCCTGTTGCAACCGCAGCAGGAAGAGAAGGGCGAGGACCCCTAGCCACGGTCAATCGGCGCCTCAAAGGTGCTGTGATGTTTACCTTAAGATCCTTTTCCATGCCGTGGAGAAGACTTCGTGAAGCATGGAAGCGCGCGGAAGAAAGTTTGCAGCAGCTGAGGCAACGGCGAGCTCAAGAAGAAGCGTGTGCGTGCTTTTCTGACTAGCCGGTTGTTTGAGAACATAAACCACGATCGCGAAGCATAGTGCTTCATAGGGATTAGCTTCTTCGCTAGATCCAATGTCGCCCTAGGTGCTATATGGCTTCTGATGTCTAAAATAGGCCCCGATGGCTGATGGTGATGGGCCGGAGTTCAGCGGCGAACAGGCAGCAGGCAGGCGGAAACACGGATAATCATATACCAGATACCAGAAAGGAAGCCTAAGCCGAAGACTTATCACATGTCATCAGGCGCAAAGGTCTGAACTCGAACTCGGTCGATAACAAACTCAAGTGACACAGAAGCCAATGCTAAGGAAACAGGCCTGAGTGGCCATAAAGCAGCCAGAAAGCATACAGGTGGTGCTGTGGTAATGATGGCGGTTTAGACTTTATTAACTTTTTCATCTTTTTTCTTGCATTGCGCCAGCAGGTAGAGCTCCTCAATAAATTAACAAGACAAAACTGATCTGATTATCATAAAAGTAAGTGCATCCACATATAATTCGAGGAAATACACCCAGCGGAGGCACCAGCTCACGCCACTGTTTCCAGGAAGTTCACCACGGCCTCAAAGCCATTCGACTTGGTTGGATCAGCCGCAGACCCACTACCAAACTCCACCTGTTAAAGGGATTGACAGACTAAAAGCTGAAACATATTGATTGCATAGCAAGAAGTAAAGAATCAATATAAACGGACATAATCCCTGCGAAATTTCTTTGCCTAAGTATATACACCTTTTCTTTACCCATAAAATTGCTATAAGCCGTAACGTGCCCATAGGATATTGGTTTTCGCAAAGTTGGGCGAGCACAGAAAAGTACGATGGTCACATGAAAACAGAACGTACCCGCCGACGGCTGAGGTCACTGAACTTGAATGGCGTATTATTAGAGGATGACGAGCCAAAAAGCTCACTGTTGCCGCTGTTGCCGTTGCTGTCGCCAGCTACTTCCATCGTACCGTGAGTCTGCAAGAATGCAAATCAAAGAAGTAGCAAAGACAAGGCCCCACCCGTGTAAGGAGGCAACAAGAAACACAAGTCATTAATAATTACTTCTACTTCTTCTTGTTTGTCGTTCCCTTATCGTAAAGTAAGAATGAATACAGAACAGCAGCAGCCGCCCGTACGTAAAGCTCACTAATCCATAGTTTACCTTGCGCAGAGCATCAATCTCTCGTTCCAGAAGCCCTTGCACACGATCGCTGCTCTTGACTGATGTTGCCAAGTCACCCTTGTTGCAGAACACCAGCAATGGGGTTGTGGCGTGCAGCTCTTCGGAGGCCAAAATGTCGAAAAGCAGCGCTGCGGCCTTGAAAATGTGGACAGAAAGAAAACAAGCAGCAAATGCAGAGCGAGTAAATAGGTTTTGCTCGAGCATATGTCTGGCAGGCAAGCAAAATAGCGAGCACTTCGGTAATAGGGGAACAACAACATCGCAAACACACCAACACCAACGCATTTCCTTAAGTACTCTCTAGAAAACATTACGGCACCTGCTTGATAGACTTCGCTCCAGCCGTAGCATCGAGCACAAAAGCTACGCCTTTCGCGCCCTTGAGGTGCTGGAGCAGGCTGAGACGCAAACGTTGGTGGCCAGGCACATCCACTACTTGGACCTGCCAAGAAAAATAGCGTGTTGAGTTAGGCTTAGCATGACGAGAAAGAATACCGCGAGTCTATGAAGCGCTGTGTAATGATAAATCAAAAACTCACCGACTTTCCCGAAGGAAGATCTACCGTATGGTATGCAGGAGTCATGGACGGCAGCGTAGCTGGCGCAACACCTGAGGTTAGCTTGTGCAGCAGCACCGTTTTGCCTGCGCCGCAGCAGCCTACTAGCACCACACCATTCACTTTTTGTGTTGTTGGAGCCGCTAGGAGGCTAGCAGTAGAAGTCGAGCTACTTGTCCGTTCTCTAGACCCAGACAAAAGCCAATAAGCCAATGTGAACATCACAGCCACAATAGCTACTGCGGCTCTCACTAGGAATAGCCTATCAGTAGATTCATCGTCGCCGATGCCAGTTGCTACATTGTCAACTATATGCTCACTAGGCATGGTAATTTCGTCTGTTGCCGACAGTTTAAACTTGCTGCAAATCTATTGGGTCATTACGCAAACGAAGAGGTTAATCTTTTCACAATATAATGAAATGCACAGCAGCAAGCAAGAAGCGAGAAGCGGCGTGGTGCTGATCGCGCGACTTCGCGAGCTGTCGCGTCGTCGCGTGCGTCGACCTCGTTGCTTGTGTCGAGCTTCGAGTGTCGAGTGGCGAGTGTATCCTCAAATTATACTACATTAGAGTATACGAAAAGTAAAGAAAAAAAGTAAACCCTGCTCAAATTTGAGCAAGCATCCAACCCAAAGAGAAGAATAGACGAAGAGAGCTCTCAGCTCCCAGTTCTCTCTGCATTCAGCACTCCAGCACGAGTGAGGCGAGAGAGCAATAAAGAAGAGTTCAGAACGCAAGAGCGCGTGCATTACTCACTAGAAGTTTCACGGGCCAGTGCTCAATAAGTAGCGATAGGAGTACTACATGTAAAGGAGTTTTCTTCATTTATGGCGGCGCATTCGAATGGCTTGGTGCTATCACACCATGGGCTCGAAGGAAGCTCTCAACCACTGGATGGTAGTTCAAAGATATAGTATAATTTTATTGGCCTAGTCTCGAGCATGTCTTGTTACCTGCTACGACTCTTAGACGAGTATTAGTTGTTCTTCGCCAGTGAGCATCAAGAACAGTTTTGTAGGACTATGTAGCTAGCTCACACTGCATGCACATCTTTCGTGATCGCAATTGTTCTTATCCACTTCCTTTTTCTGAATTTTGAGCAGTATCAATGGGCAGTGGAGACGAATCTCTAGCAGCGGCTGTAGATGACCTCTCAACCACGATATCGAGGTAGCTCGAGTCAAAACGAGACAGATCTGATAAGGATAGATTCTACCTATCTAATGTTTCATCGTTTGAATATATTTCCAATTAACCCGAGATAAACACTTTGTAGGCGAGGTAGCCTTTTGGGATCCTTGTGGGCAGCGGCGCGGCAACCGAGCACCGCTACTGTAGCTGCAGCTCCCGGCCGCACTACACACGTGCTTTTGGCGGCCGAGCTGCAGCACCTCTGTCTCGCTGCTCAGCCTGTCGCGCACGTTGCTACTTCCTGTGGGGCTCTTTATTTTGTTGATGCTACCACTATGGATGGTACTGCTTCTGCGGATGCATCGGAAGGTGTGGAAGAAAGGGGCTCGCGTCAATTTAAGCCGCGGCGTCGTTCCACGAGGCGCAGCAGTTCTGATGGCAGAGTCATACCACAGATGGTAGCGTTTGAGCACAAAGACCGTGTAATACATGTTGGCTCAGTCCTTATACCTCGCAGCAGTGAAAACAGCAGAGCCAAGAAGCGCAGCAGTAACAACAACACCAAGAGCAAAAGTAATGACACTAGCAGGAATAGCGCAAGGAGTGAGGACGTTGCTGTAGGAGTGGTGGGGCGTCTCACGCTGCCGCCTCCAGATGAGCTTGCGTTGCGCAGCCGTCCGCCGGTGCTGCGAACATTCGCCGTTACGCAACTCGCTTGGGCTGACGCGTTTTCAACTGCTGCCACCACGATTCGAAAAGGGGAGATGACGAAGACACGGCGATTGCTTCTGGTTGTAACCACAGACGGGAGCATCGCTGCCTTTGAGCCTGAGCTCTCCTCCAACTGCCTTGCCCTCTTTGGCGCGAATAGTGAAGTAGAAACGAAGAGTGGCTGCGGAAATGACCGACCAATAGCAGCGATTCGTGTGTTATCATCGCCATCACCAGCAGTAAGCTCCCTTGAAAGACAAATAGATTATGGATGCAGTGCAGTGCATGTGGCTATGCTCTTCTATGACTCTACTCTAGCTCTCTGTTCGCTTGAGGTACCTGCTGCATCAGATACTGCCACGAATGCTTCGAATATCACCAGTTCTTCTACTACGCTGGAAGCCCCTAAGGTGTGCCGAAGCTCTCTCTTTGCTTCCACGTGGGAGCAACAGCCGCTGCAGCGCTGGCATGACGCCACTACAGCGCTTGATGTGGTTGCAGACAGTGAGAAGAGCGCTAGCAGTAGCCTAGTGGCCGTAGCGGGCGTAGGTCCAGGTGGTGGCGCATCTACAAGCGTTACCGTTTGGCAACTGCGATCCAGCTACGTTCGCAGCACTGGCAACAGCAACAACAGCGGCGGCAGTGGGAGCGACTTAACTCTTTTACGGCATGTAGTCTTACTCCCACAATTGAGCGCAGGTTTAAGCACACCTTCACTTTCACGAGACAACGTCGCGGCAAATGCAGCAGTATCTAAGCTTGCTACGACAGCTTCCGCAGAATTCGAAGAGTTGGCAGCGCTCGATCAATGCTTCATTCCGCCGCCTCTCGAAGGTGAATTTGAAGAGTCTCTGGCGAGCCGTCGTGGTGCTGCGGAGAGCAACAGTGTTGGTAGCGGCGGTGGGTTAGGCGCATGGCGCTCGACTGCAGTTGCGCGGCTCTCGCGCGGTGCAGTGGTCGCTTGCCCGCCCATTGGAATTGCATGGAGCTTGACATCACGCTTCGATGAAGATGATTGTGGTGACGGGGCGAATAATATTGTAGGTGGCCGTGATGCCGTCAACTCGATCCGCAATTTGGCTGTCGTGGACGCCCGCGGACGTGTGCGTCTTTTGCGCTATGTTCCATCTGGAAGTACTCAAGCCATGAAAAACGGTGGTGGTGGTACTACATCTTCGGATCCCACGCACGCAGCAGTAGTGGTGTTAGAACTCGTGCATGATTTGGCTCCAGGCGATTCGATTGGTGAAAACCCTCCAAGCAGCAGCAATGCCAGCAACAACAGCGCTGTAGCATCTTCTTCGCCAGCGCCTCCTCTTGGGTTAGAAGGGCGCCGTTGGGCTGTGGCGTGGTGGTCGGGTGCAACTAGTCGTAGCAGGCGCAAAGCTCACAGAGGCCAGGCCAACACAGCTGCTGCTGCGTCATCGAACCCTTCGATGCTAGTGGTAGCCTCGAGTCTGGGACGAGTTACAGTGGCAACCACTGCTGAAGGTAGCAACGGGTTACAGGTTCTTGTTTCAGCCCAATTACCCAATCTCTTAGGGTTCAGCGTTGGCAACATCAACAGCAGCAATGGCAGCAGCCTTGGAAGTAGAAGCAACCGCCGCCTACGTGTCGTTGATGAGAATGCCGCGTCGTTGCTGTGGACCGTACAGCCACATGCATCAGGGCGCAGTGGCGGAGGTTCACTCGGGTGGTTGCGCGCTCAGGAGACGATGGCAGCGATTACGGCGAGTGTCAAACGCAGCGATTTCACCAAAGCCCTTTTGCTTTGCCGCACCATTGGCTCAAGTTCCCGTGCAGGAATGCCGTCGCGTACTAGTCTCGAGGATAATGACGGTAGCAGAGGAAGACTGAGAGGTATTGCTGAAGAGAGGTCGATTTCAGCGGATTTGTTGACGGCCGCAGTTCACCGTGCGAGGTGGCGGGCGCTGTTGTGCCCTCGTAATAAAAACGAAGAACAAAGCCGAAGTCAAGACCAAATTGAAAACCCGTTCGAGGGCAGCACCAGTAGTAGCAGTGGCAATGTTCGACTCGGTGTAACAGAAAATGAGATCGGCGACACGTTAGGCAGCTTGTTGTTTGTTCTGACGAGTGGAAAAGTTGGCCGGTTGCCACCGAACGCTGTTGGCAGCAACAGCAGTGATAGTAGCAGCGGCGATAGCCACGCAACCCATGCTTCTGGCAGCAGCAGCAACAACAGGAACTCTGGTACTGCAAACGCAAGCGCAACTACCAGTGGTAGCAGCGGTGGTGGAGCGAACCTTGAAGTAGCACCAGGATGCTTGTGGGTAGCATGGCAAGCATGGATGCACTGTGGGAAAGTAGGTTCCATTGCTGCTGCAGCGCATTTGTTAAGCACTGGACTTACTGCAGTGGACCATGTGGGCTTCATCCTTGCTGCTCCTGCTACTGATTCTACCGCTACACCAGCCAGTAGCCAAGGAAGTTCTGAAGCACCGTCAGCCGCAGACAGATTACACGATGCTTCAGGTAGCAGTAGCAGAAGCGAGTTTTATGAGAAGTGGTTGCTCGAAGCAGCAGTGCTGCGGCGAGGTTTACAGTTGCGTGCTCGCCAGTGGGACACCAGCAACCGTGCGGCGAGCGTGTGGGGTTCTGCACTCGTGCCGCCGATTTTAGACGTTTATGGAGTGCCTTTGCGAGACCTTAGTACGCTGAATACATACTCATCAGATATCGCCGGCAGCTGCCGTAGTGATGGTGGTAGCAGAGTGGTCCGAGAAGGCGAGTTTTTGCCTCATAGCAGGGCGACCGATCGAATAGCTCTCGCGCTCTTTCGAAGTATGATAGAATCGCCAAAAGAATTACTTACTAACGACGCTCACAACCGCAACAGCATTGGCAATGAAAGTAGCAGCAACATCGACAACAGCAAAAGTGGTGCGCTGGCAGCGGCGCGGCTGTGTGCTGTTCATGGGGCGTCTCGTGCGCTTCAAGTAGTGTTGATTCGCCATCCTGCAGTAACTTTACCTCACCGCCTTGACTTGCTGGCCCTCCTTCCAGAAACAGTTCCACCTTCCGCTGTAGCTCATTTGTTGCCGGCAGCTGGTCCTACTCATGAGCCTCTCTGTAGATCCGTTCCTAGGAAAACCGAGACAGCAGCATCCGATGACGCGCAGTTGGCAACACTGCAGACGACGCTCGCAGATGAGAGTCGCACCAGTGCCGTTGTTCCAAATTTGGCTGATGGTTCCAAAGAGGCCATTGAGAAAGCTCGTTCCTACTTTCACTACCAAGCAGGGGCTGTAGTTTTATTACCAGCGGAGTGGGCAGAGGAACAGGCCTTTGTTAGCCGGCTGGCAAAAAGCGCCACTACAAGCGCTCCTGACGTCAACAGCAGTAGCAGTGGTCATAGTAGTAACTCCACAAGCGATGCATGGTCTGCAGCAGTCATTTCACGGCATGGAGGCTTAACAGCTGCAATTACCACATGCCAAGCACAACGAGCTACTGCACCGCCCACTAACACAAAGCACACAGGCGATATGCAGCCTCTTGGTTCATTAGGGCATTACGATCATGAGTTCATTAGTGGGTTTGGCTTTGATAGTCTGGGTCATGCATTGCTTGAACACGAGCACCGTAGTAGTACTTGTAGTCTCACCAACAGCAGCAGCAATGACGAGGCTGTTACCAGAGGTGATGCTTTAGCATGGTATTCACGGTTGCGAGAACGACAGGCCGACCCGGAGCAACTCGCGCAGTGGTTCTTGGTGCGTGCAGCTGCCATGGATCGTGTCGGAGGCCAGGCGATGCATGCTGCAGAGCTCCTCGCATTGGCGTGGCCTCGTATCACTGCTGCTTGTAGCCAGCAAACTCGCAAGACTGCAGCTCTGAGCCCTCAACGAGCCCGCAAAGACAACCAAGAAGCCTTGGCAAGACGCGTACAAGTTGACAAGAATAGCACGGTAGCGGCAGCGCATGACGACAGCACCAACAGTCAACTCAGCAGTGGTTCTGAAAACGAAGACGAACCATCTCATGGTCACGATGTAGAAGGCGCAGTTGAGGTAGGGCCAGACGATGAGTCACAAAAGGAAGCTTTGACGGACATCGAGGTATATCAAGGCAATGAGGATGAAGTCGTAGACGACAATGAAGGTGAAATTCGAGAAGGCAAATGGGTGTCTCTGCTGCGACAAGCCGATGCGTCGGCAGGTTGCTTCGTGCGCTTGCTTGAGGCTGATTGCTTGCCGCCCCTCCTTGAGCTCAGAACCTGGTGGAGCATGCCTGCAGTCGCCAAATTGGAGCCAGTTTTCGCTTCTCTGGCGAACGCAGGAACGCGTGCTTTGGCCGAATGTGACCATTTTCAAGATGGCCCCAACAACAACATCAATTACGACGACGCATCGAAGGCCTGGGATGAAGAGGTTGAGGACGTTCTTACTCTTCTGGTGGGAAAGAAAATCACACGTATTTTTCAATCTTTAATTTTACGTGTTATTTGCCGAGCTTGCATACCAATCTCTTACGCTTTTTGTCTGAGACCATTCATTTCCTTTTGACCATCGATTTTTTTTCGTATGCTCTTTTCTCAAATACGCCTCGTCGAAGGTTTGCCCCATGACTCGGGGCCCTAAGCGTGTGTCACCCAACCCTCTTGTGCTTCCTGAGACATTTGCGGGGCTGTCCGTAAATGATGGCGATTATGAACCCAACTGTAGCATGAATACCGGCCCCCAGGATTTGGCATCGACTGCCACTACCATTTCATTATCTATACAGGGTGAAAATGTAGTACCTGACTCGTCATTGTCGTTGAACGAAGAAGCGAAAGACGCTGAAATGTGGTCAACCGCGTTGACCCATTCCTTAATCACGTTGGTGGAGGCTGCTTGCGCGATGGCGCAGGCAGTACCTGAAGACCACCACGCTTGTGCCGCTGCTACGGCTGCGGTGCTGCTTGCCTCGAAGGCTGTGGAACTGAGCAAACCTACCCCTGCACCTACTACTACTGGCGGTAGTGGTGGTGCCACGACTGCTGCTGCCAGTGCTTCTTTACGTGCTCTGAATCTTAATGAGTCAAACTTACAGCCGGGAGCTGCCGGAGCATCGGCTGGCAATTTTTCGCCATCCTTGTCGTCTTCTAGTGAACACCAGCAACAGCAGACATCGTTGCGTGTGACACTTCCTTCGTCCAGTTCACGCTTGATTGCCCACGACGCTTCTTTCCTGAGCCTCGTGCTCGGAGTGGTGTACGCAGGCCCCAGGGGAGCCGGCGCTCCGGGCAACCTGGCCCCGACACGAGAAGACGCTTGGCGGCTCTTTGAGTGCACCCCAGCACGCAACGCCGCGGTCGAAGCAAAACGCCCAGACCTCGCTGCCCTACAGGTGAGGATACTACCCAACTCTTCATTTTTAATATATCTATGTGCACCTCTCTGCATTTTAACATCTTTTGCGTTTAATTATCATGATATCGTCTTGATGCTCGTCTGTGTGTATCTACTTTTGCAATCATTTACAAATGCATCAGGACCGCATTGACAATTTGTCTCGACATTTGCGAATTGCCGACCTCATTGCCGACCACGAATCTCCTCTTGCACCCATTGGAGTGGGCCTCGGCGCCCTTGCTCGTGCTGAAAGGATGACACCTACCTTAGGCTCTGTGATATCTTCTGCAACTTCAGCTGCAGTTAACGAGAAAAATACTTCAAGTCCTACAATAGACGAGCAGAAAGAGACTGAAAGCAATGCCTCTCATTTTGCCGAGGAAGCAGTAGCAATAACACTGCTCACGGAGGGCGCGGCTTCTCCAGCAGAAGCAGCGATGGTGCGAGCTAGTTGTGGTGACCCAAATAAATTTGCGTGCCTAGTGTTGCACCGCCTTTGCCGTGCGCGTGTCGCAGCGGTAGCGGCGCAGCCACAACCACGCACAGCCAACATGTCTGCGCGCTCGAAGGAGAAGAAAACGTATCTGACAGGGAACTCAATGTCAATGAAGATGAGTGCCGACGATATTCCAGAAATTGCGGGTCTCATGGGTGATGAAGGCGACGAGGAAAAAAACTACTTTGATGACGGACATGACAATACTCACCTTGCTTCCTGGTCACGTTTCGTAGAAGACCTGACGGAAGTTGCAGAGCTCCTCAATCATTATCATCGCAAATCGCCTCCAGCTGGTGATGAATTTGATGGCACCACGGGTAGAAGCAATGCTGATGAGAATTTCGATGAGAGTAAGAGTGCAGGTAATTTAGGAGCAGCATGGGCATTAAGGCATGCGCTAGACTTATTGCTAGGAGCACAACGCGATGATGCTGCACAGGACGAAGGACACAATGATGATGACAACAACGACAATGTGCGTGTGGCTGCTACCTCAAATGATAGCGGTTCGGACAATGACTCTGGTGAAAGTGATGACGATGGCAGAAGTAGCAGTACAATCGCTGGTGAAGGAGAAGAAAACGAGGAAGGTGCTGTCGTTACTATCTTAGCAGCGCTTAATCGTTTGAGCACCTCCAATCGAAGCACGAATACTACCAGCAGCACTACAGCAGCCGAAGCCCTGGTTCTGGCGCGAGCTTTGTCTCTGTGCGAACGAGCCACCTCGGCCAGTTCAGCTTGTTTGTCGGAAGCTCGGGTGTGCCTGGCCAGCCTCCCTTGGTCCTCGCCTTCTTTGGATGCCTGCCGCCGTATGCTCCGTGCTGCACGCCTCCTAGCCTTGCCTCCACGCCGCAACGGCTTTGGTTTTAAGCACTGCTGGCCGAAGTTGTTAGAACAAGCGCACGTTAGAGGAGCAGTAGCTATTGCAAGAACAACTAGCAGCACGAGTAGCAGCAGCAACTGGACAATTGGTACCTCTGATGATCAGAGCAATCAAGATAAGGGTTACTTCCCGTTGCGAGATGCAGTTGCATTTGGTGGCGGAGGTCCTGGGCTCGCATTCGTACAAGCTGTACTTGTGGAACAACCTCATATGTACGCTGCTCACACTACTGCGGCTGACGCTCGGTCGGTCTCCGTATCGTCATCTTCGTATTCGTCATCGTCATCGTCGCTGCCTGCGTCAGCGCCAGCGCGCTCGTTTAAGGGGCTCTTTGGTAAGTCTAGAAGTGCCAAAGACTCGACGCCAGCCGAGTCCTTACTGCCTCTCGGAGCCCTCAAGAGCAGCGGCAGCAAGAGCAGTAGTAGTGCCACCACCTCTACAGCCTCTGGCGTTGGCTCTGGACTCTTAGAAGTCGCTACTTTGCTTGGTATGGCTGACAACAGTATCGAAATGGCGAGGGCCAAAGCCTGCTTAGCCGCGGGGGCGCTAAGTTGTGGCGATTTGGATTCAGCACTCCACCTGGCCCATGGCGCAGTGCATTATACGCCCATGATATTAGGGCAACCGCTCCAAGGAGGAAGTACTACTCGGAACCCTAAAACAAATGGGCAATATAACGACGGCAATAGCAGCAGTAGCAGCGAATCAGAGGGATCGATGCACCGCAGCGTGTTACAAGTAGCAGTGGCTGTTGCGTGTGCTGACGCGTCAACCATGCTTGCAGACACGGGAGACAGCGCAGGGGAGGTAGCGGGGCGACAACGCGCGCTCGCCGAAGCTACGATTCTTCGTTTGAATATTGTGCATGATGCCGAGGTGGCTGCAGCTGTGGCTGCTTTGATTGGGCGTTGGTCTCTATTAGATCTGGCGGTGTCTCCGGCTGTGCGCCACGTCACTCGCCTCGACGCCATTGCTGCCGGAAGGAGAGCCAAGGGGCTTGAATTCTCTGCTTCTCCTGCAGAAATATTAACTGCCAAGCTTTCTAAGGCCCTTCAGGCTAGCCCTCGTGCTGTGCGGATGTTTGAAGTGTCTGACTCTCAAGGAAAACCGGTCAGTTTTGGCTGGACAAGAGACCCTCAAACCCAAGTGATTGCGAGCGTGCAACCAGATGGGCAAGCATCCAACCTGGGCGTGCGCGCTGAGTGGCAGTTGGTAGCCGTTGGTGACTCTGTTGTTTCGAGTGATGCAGAGGTTGAGGCTGAAGTGGCAGCAGCGCGACAAGACGTGGCTGCTACGGTGGCTATGACCTTTATCGTGCCACTCGAAGATGCTGATGATAAAATTGTCGGTAACGATGACTCGAAAGAATTTGATAAAGAACACGATCGCCAAGAAGGTAGCGAAGAAGAGAAAACTGATATCTTAAATGAAGAGATCACTACCACTACCCAAAGTGGATCAGGGTTCGCAGCGCTCGAGATGGCAGCGCGCCGCTATCTCGTCGATGTTTCCAAAAAGAAAGTGGTGCCATTAAAGGAGGAAGGAGCAACACATCTAGCTTTGCTGGACGCTGCGCTTCGGCTCGATCAGTTGCAGCATTGGCACTGTGCGCCTTCAATAGCATCATCAGCTGCTCTTTTAGACAATCGAGAAGACGGAAGAACTAGCTCTCGTCGCTACGATGAACTTCTGCTCGCTCTAGCTACGCAGCATCTCAATTCTGCGACCAGCCATCTGGCTCAATCTAGCAGTAGCAGCAGTGACGGCAACAATAACGTCTTAAGAAGCAACAACAGTGCCGAAATGGGCAGTGGCGGTGGTCTAATGGCTTCTTCTTCCCATTGTCTGACCTGCTTGCTCGCCTTGAGCAATCCGTCAGAGGCGGTTGCACTTTTAGACACTACCTTGCAGCGTCTTCGCATTCAGCTTGATGAGGCAAAGGCACAGGCAATAGAGGTGAATGTTACTGACGACGAGGACAACACCTCTCGTGATAGTGCTGACAGTAGTGGCAGCAGGAGTAGCACGGCAAACACTAGCGACAGTAGACCAACAGAAGATGAGCAAGTGGGCACCAACAGTAGCGCATGGGTCGAGCCAGATCCAGCCCTAGTGAGCCAGTTGCAACAAATGGGCTTCGAGCATGCTGGGGCGCGGCGCTCGGCGGCTGCGACTGGAAACGCCCCCCTTGAGGTGGCGCTACAGTGGGCGATTGCGCACGCGGGGGACAGCGACTTCAACTTGCCCTTGGTGCGGGGATGGCAACAACCCAATCTTCCCACTTCGGCAGGAGCGTCGTCGTCATCATCATCGCCATCTTCTCGTGTCGATGGCAAGAGCAGCAGTGGAAGCGTCGGCAGTGGAACTGGAGTGGGTGGAGCAAAGCATCATTCGACGAAAGTTCAGGATGCCGCAACGGCAGTAGAAGTAGCGGTGTCCATCGCGCTTCGTTTCTTTGCGCTATCAGTGCTGTTACCAGACGTCTCGTCGGCTTCAGAGGCGAACGAAGCAAAGGACAGATCGAGTAACGATAGCAACATGTCTTTATCGTCATCACCATTGAATTCAAAGTCAGTTATTGAGCTATTTTCTGCACCATTGCCAGAGTTGGTGTTGGCAGCTGCGAGGAAAGGGCCTGGTTGTGAGTTTCACGACGAAGACACAACGACGAAAACGATGACGATGACAATTGGCGCTACGTCTACTGCTCCAGATTGCAGTGCAGCCAACTTCGAACCGCGCTCCATGAGCTGGTCCAGCTTACGAGATCACTTCTATCGGAGCGGTGGCCCCACATTTGGACGCATCGAAAGTGCCAGCAAAGGCAGCAGTGGTGCCAGCAATGCCAACCTCGCAACGTCTCTTGTTGCCCAAGTGTGTGCATGGCCGCAAGACACAACATCTCGAGCCACCGCAGCGCTTGCAGCAGCAGCTTTTGAAGCGCATGGCACTTATGACGGTGCCATAGCGACAGCAACCACAGCTACAGCAGCTGCATCACATGAAGTAGCGGAGGCTGCAACTGTGAGTTTGAAGGACATGGTTAGCAGTGCTGGTGGCAGCACAGTACAATCTCAGAGTATTCCTGTATCAACAGCACAAGCTGCGCATGTGTTCCCATCACTACCCCTACCATCCGAGGCGCCTGCGCCTGAAGTGTCTTCAGCATTGGCACTCGAGCGCGCAGAAGTAGCAGCACTGGTATCGAAGTGGTTACCTAATCAGGGCAGCAGTAGTAGCAATGGCGCCATGAACAATAACAACTCAAGGGCGCTATCCTTAGCTTTCGATGCACACTCATGCGCATCAGCAGCTCTTGCGGCTGCTCGACACCCCTCGCGCGCGTCTCTTGACGACGCGTTGCGCCTCGCTGCCTTTGGCCAAGCTCACTGCTTGACGCCTGCCGACTGCCCAACTCTTGAAACACAAGCAGCAGCGGCAGTTGCAACAGACAGTAGCGACTTCAGCAGTATGGACAACGATGTCGAAGAGACGCCGCTGCTTTGCTTAGTAGACCCGTGGCGACTGCCAGCTGCACATCTCTGCACCCTTCTCTCAGATGGGCACTTATCCACCCTCGCAAAACGCACAGCCAATGGTACCGAGGCCGCCGCTGCCGCAGCCGTACAGGTGGCTATTCGAGGCGACTCGAAGGCAACGAAAGCTTATCCTACCAACACTTCCACTGTGGCCACTACTACTGCGCCTGCCGTGAGCTCATCCACCGAGCCCTCCAGTGCTCCATCTGATCTCAAGAAAGAACCCACCATGGATGTCGCTTCTGCTCCTCCTACGGTGATGGAGCTGGTGTTGCGCCCTCCTGGTTACAATGCGCCATTGCAAAGTCATCAGCTTGGCGGGCCCTGTCATGATTTCGCGGGGCGCACGGCAAATTTGCTGCGGCATCGGTGGCGATCTGCCGGAGGCAAGCGATTAGCGCTGCTGGAAGTGCTCTGCCGGCTACTTGCTGACACTTCCCTTGCTGCCGCAGCTGCTGCGAATGCTAATGCTACCGATGCTCCGCCTGATACTACTGCCGCTATGAGCGAGAATACTCCTATTAGTGCCAGTGTAGCCAAAGCAGCCTGTATTGAAGCTCAAGAGTCGCAGCGGCGCCAAAGTTTGAAGCAATTAGCCCTGTTGCTCCGGCGCCTTTTGGCTGTGGACAATTGCGGCGGCGTGGATGGGTGCCTGGACCTGGAACAGCTCGTGAATTGCACCGCTGCTATAGGTCTCGAAAACGGGAACAGTGGCAGCAGCAGCAGCAGCAGCAAGGAGAGCTCTATTCAACAGGAAACGACTGGTTCTGAGACTGAAGGCAAAGTAGTTGGAGAATTGGAGCGATCGGCACCTTGGTGGGTGGCGAAAATGCTGTTTCAGAATTCGACTGCGCGTCTGCCAATCGGACCGTTTCCAACGCTGCCCAAAGCCCTCATGCCCAAAGGCTCGCAAAAGTTGCCCCCAGAAGAAGGGGACACCAGAGACAGCGACGCGAGCAGCGACTCTGCTTCTGAGATATCCGACGACGACGACGACTCCTTGGATGAAGAAGGAAACGACAACACCAGCAGCAGAAGCAAAGGGCCATACGCGAGTGATGTCAGCAATGATGACGTCGGGAACGGTTGGCTGGCGTCCTCGGAGCGCGCAAGCGAAGGTCAGGCGCGCGCGCTTAAGCTCGCCAAACTGTGCTCTCATTTCCAACCGTCTGCGGCACCGGGGGGAACCTCACAAGTGCTGCGGCTCTTTCTGCAACACGCACTGGCTGCGGCTGCGCGCCAGCAGAGAGACCGAACACGCGCCCGTGAGCAGGCCAGGAAGGACGAAAAAGCAGCAGCGGCAGCGGTCGCAGCGTTTGGGGACGGTCTTGGGGGTGATGAAAGTGGTGTTGGCAGAAGTACACGCAGAGAAGAAGTGAATCAGATAACAGTGGGGCCATTTGCTGGCTTAGGTCGACTCATTGCTGCTGTACCTCCTCCTCTTCAGACCGCCGCTGGTGCTGCTAGTAACAGCACCAGTACCAGCCAACCGAACAGCGATGACGACGAGGACGACGACGATCCTGTGCAGTTATGCCTGACCCTTTATATGCGTCCTTTACTGCCAAAACTCTCGCCGCAAGACCTCCTGGCCCTATTGTGGCCAATTGCCGTTTGGCCTCCAGCGCAAGCCTCAATGGTGGCAGCAGAAAAGGACGGAGGCAGATCAAAGCAGCTATCTAGACAGAAACTACAGCGTGGCTTGTGGGACCTGCATGCCCGAAAAGCTCTTGCTACATGTATTCCGCCGCAGGCACAGCCACCGCAGCGCACCCAGCAGGACGCGGGCGACGCATGGGATTGGTTACTTTTTGCGCGCGGGTTTGTGTGCAGTATAGCAGCTGCCACCGACGTTTTCGCCGAAACCGAGGCTTCGCAGTTGGCTCAAGACACAGGAGAGCAGCGCTTTACAAAGAAAGAAGCAGCCAGGAACACACGAGCGGCCTTGGCGTCTCTGGAAGCATGCGCGGGAGCAGCTTCATGGGATGGTCAAGACTCGTCAATGCGGCCACCTGCTGCAGAGGCTCTGCTCGCAGTGCGAACTGCAGTAGCCAATCAGTGCAGTCAGATGGTCACTGCTGGGCGCTGGAATGAGGCAATGACGGAGCGAATTGCTGCTGTTTTCGTTGCCCAATTACCACCCTATGTACCACCAAAAGGCATGCAACCTACAGATGACCCGCTTCTCTTGTTAGAGAAGGCTCGAGTAGCCAAGGAAGTTGACGAAGAAGAGCTATTGCGCGTATTGGCCGCAGACGAAGCAGCAGCAGCAGCTGCAGCCGAGGCT
>Ga0307982_1002015_pt1 | contig 16503 bp, 13 predicted proteins | sample OrgLakmetagen989_FD_201847 | JGI IMG/M metagenome (GOLD analysis project Ga0307982, IMG submission 201847) | Saline water microbial communities from Organic Lake, Antarctica - #989 | ecosystem: Environmental > Aquatic > Non-marine Saline and Alkaline > Saline | place: Antarctica: Organic Lake...
GTCTTGCCCCGACCTGAAAGCTTTCGCCTCACCATTTGCCGCAGTGGCGTGGCTTTGGTGGCCGCGGACGCTGCTGGGCTCTTCTACGGGGTGCTGTGCTTGTGCCAAATCATCGACCTTTACGCCATTCCGTGCGATTCATCGGTGGCGGGGGACGCAAACTCGGCATTGGCCCGCCTCGTGCTGCCAGCGCTCTGCGTGGAGGACAGCCCAGATTTTTTCAAGCGCGGTGTCGTGCTCGATGCCCGCTTTCCCTCGGAACCGCGGCGAGAAGGCTTACTGGCGCAGGTGATTGCTCACATGTACCCTTTTCTTGAGAGATGGGCGGAATAGAATCATTTGGGACGTAACAAGCAAGTTCGCGTGCTCGTTTGATCTTCAATTCTAAGTAGCTCGTGACCTTGAGCGTATGATTCCATACCGAATTTCACTCATTTACTTACACTCACTGCACACCTTTCTTCTTGCTTGTTTGCTCTTTGTTCCAGGTAGAGCAGTTGGCAGCGTGGCGCGTGAACACCTTGCACCTCGTCCTCAACAGTCAATTAGAGCTCAACTCCGGCAACTCCACGGGAAGTTCCGGGCTCGACCTCCTCGAACTCGACGCGTTGTGCCAGCACCATTTCATCGAGCTGGTGCCGGCGTGGGCCCCTATGCGATTGCCTGGCGCTGCTTCGCTCCTGCCTCCACCCATGGACGCTTTCCGGCAGGTCGCTTCTAAGTCCATCTCGGTGATTTTCGACGCTGGCGCTTCTTTTCCTTCCTCTGAAAGTGCAAGCAATCCTGCTGAATCGCCTACTGCAGCAACGCCGGCCGAGGTGCGCTCAAGCTTAGCTGCGGTAGCGCAGGGGGGACATCACGACGCAATTCATGTGATGGGCTGCCCGCCTGACGTGATGGCTGTGGTGGAATGTGATCCGTTGCAGTGGGCGCCTGCTGTCCTTTGTTCAGTGCTAGACTTCAATGCTCTGTCAAAACATTGTTCACCCTCTCAGAGCGCAACTTCGTCTCTCGCGCCTCCTTCCGTGAGCACGAGTTTTGTGAAAGGAGGCTGCAGCGATTGTCGCTTCGGCCCAAGTCTGAGAAGTGCTCCTGTGCTCTGCTCCCTACTGGACGCTTCTCTCGCCGGCGCGCAGTGCGGTGCCATGGGGATGCTGGTGCAAGGGCGGCCGTGGGCCAACCCTTTCTACCCCGCTTGCGCTGAGCTCTTGGCCCATTTTGCAGGCGCAGGTCTAGCCTGGGACCGCAAGACAGCATCCAAGCGATTGGGTTTTACCGGACCTTCGTCCGCATCGCCTGCGGCAGAGCCCCTGGCAGCTTCATACTCTGTAGCATTTCCCAACCCGAAAGCAGAGCAGCAGCCGTTCCAGCAGCTGGTAGCGCACCATTTGTTTGGAAGCATGCACGGCACGCGGCCAAGCAGCAGTGCTGCCGACATCCACACCGTGTGCTCCACGCTTTGTTGCACGAGCGCTGACCTGCGGCAGTGCTTGACGGAGCGACGCCCCGGAAACCACGGACCGCGTAGTCATAACAACAGTAAGGAGGCAGCAGCTAGTGCGTGCAGCTTAGACGAGCCTCTGTGGCAACTTCATTTAGGAGCTGCAGCGCTGCCGTGGGATCTCTGGGCTGACCCGCTGTCCTCGACCGCGGTCCTAGAGCTGGGCGAGTCATACAAAGCCTTCAACCGCACTTTGCGCGCGAAGCCACCGCTAGGCACAGTAGAGCCACCGTCGACTGCTGCATCGGCTCCAGCTGCTTCCTTTGCCAGGCAAGAAGGGTTACGGTGGGCATCTGCGGATGCGTTCAGTGCTGCTGTGACTTCGGGCACTCCTGCTCAGCAGTGTCTTGATGCGTTCCACGTTTGCCTGGACCTCCTACGGCTCTCCTGCCGCCTTTTGCAGCAAGTGCTTCACGTGAAAGACGCAAAGTCAAACAGTGCTAAGGGTGAAGCGCATGGCGGCGCTTTCAGGCCTGTCACGAGTTTGGTGAAGCGCATTCCAGCGAGCACTCGATCAGACCTTGCCAACCGCTTTCTCGACTTATACCAGCGCCTAGCGGTGCTCTGGGGCCGCCAATTCAGTTCAGTTGGTTTGCCCGTGGCCTTCCGCCATCCGCCTGAGCTTCTCCAGTTGCTTACCTTCGACTTGCCCAATTTCCATGCCCACGAGATGTACGATCGAATCTTGGCAGCCAAGCGGCTCTAATTTACCAAGCTATCCACGTATCTTTATATTACTTGGAGAGTCTGATGTCATCGAAGTCTCTTGGTTGGTTTCTGCCTGTATGTTGTTATCTTTATTTCGGGTTGTGGTAATTCGTAATTCGAATGGCGCTGTTAAGTCCGACTTCAAACCATAAATAAATGCTATGAAAGATAAACCGCATAATGGCGTTTTGAGTCCCCTTCGGGTGGTCATAAACAACACCAGCAAGGCAGTAAGGCTTCACTGCTCAATGCTTACGTCTAAGTGAAATACGCGGAAACGCGGGAATCGCGCGGGAAGTGAAATTTCTACGATATCCATATCGAGATGATTCGCGATCGCACTAGCAACGTATTTTTGGCGCGTGAATCACGCGCACATTGCGCTTGACAAACCCCTGGCGCGTGACTCGCGCGTGCTCGTGAATCCCACCCTTGGCTAAAAATAGTAATTCGTTCAATCCGATCTACTACTCTACTCTACTCTACTCTACTTCTAAGACTATACATCTGTAGTAGTACAGGGTAGAAATGATTACAAGGGAATACGGTTTAGTAAAAAAAAACGTAAAATTTGCATAACTACGAAACATTCTTTTAACAGCACTCAGCAAGCAAGGCGTTGGACTTCTCGGTCCGGCAGAGCCTCGCCATGTCGCGCAGCAATGGGCAGAAGTTGGCGCCCATCGAGGCAGCGCCTGCTTTAGCACAAAATACTGCCCGCAAAATCTTTAGCAAGAAAGACCTTGTTGAGTCTGTCCGAAAAATGGCGGTGAGATGAAGAATCGTCACTACTGAATGCTCGTTTTCCCACTCTAGGCTTGTGGTGTAACGCGTACTTTGCGTTGCTCGGTTGACTGTTTTATCTTGTATTCTACAGCCTGCACGATATGGAGCAACAGGAGCAAAAGTTGGGGCGGGAAGCCTTGCGTCTGAAGCCACTGAGGGCGGCAGCCAGCTGAAAGTCATGGAGGCGGGGGTCAACGCGAACGCCATGAAGTATAATGAAATAAAGCTAACTGCGGACCGCAAAATTATCGAGCTGCAGAAGCGCCAGACTGTGTTGGATTCTCTAAATCTTGAGGTTAGAGTTTACTCGAGGGCGCTTGAACCTTGATGTGTCTTTTTATGTTTGTCTGCTTGGTTTCTCAGTTATCCTCTTCACAAAAATACTCTGTTAACAAGCTTCGCCCCTTGTGTCTCATTACAGAACAAAGCCTTAAAAGAAATGCGCGAAAAGGCTACTCCTGAAGCCCGTCGTATTGAGGAGCTGGAGAAAAGAATTGAAGAGACGCAGGAAAAGGTTGAAGAGAAGCTGCATTACCGGAAGCAGCTACAGCACATACACCGAAGACTGGCTACAAACCAAATTACCTTCGATGCACACATCAACGCAATGGAAGAAGCCCTCCAAATTGCTATCAAAGAGCACGGCGACGTGAAAGCACTGATGCGGCAGCTTGAAGCAGGCAAGAACAAAGCTGTCGTTGACTTGCTTGACATCCAGCGCAATGTGTCCGTAGAGCGGCGAGACCGGTCGAAGATCATTTCAGTGCGCAAGCTCGAAGCGTACAACGCCCGAAAGATGGAAGAGTGGCGGCGAGGGCGCGAGGCAGCTGCGGTAGACTCCGCAGAAGCGTCAAAGGGCGACTTGTCCGCGGAAGAAGAGCGCGCGCTGCAGATGAAGTTGGCGGAGCGGGAGGAGTTAGCCGTGGAGTTGAGGCGCGTCAACGAGGCCAAGCTGCAGGAGTTCAACGCCTTAGAAGAGCAGTTCACCCAAATCCGGCAAGCCACGGGCGTGAACGATTTGGAAGAAATGGTGGATAAGTTCATCGGGCAGGAAGGCAACAGGCAAACGCTCTTGCGGGAGCAGCGCGAGGTAGAGCTCAAGCTGGCGGCGGCAAAGAAGGGCAAAACCGAAGCAGAAGCCAAGTTCGCTGAAATCCGAGCGAGCGGCGTGGGCGCCAATGAGCTGAACCGCGAAGTGAGCGATGAGCTCAACGCCGAGATTCAGACGGCGCGCACGGAGCTCAAAGTAACGCGAGCAGCTTGTGGGCGGCTGGAAAGCGTTCTGGTGTCGTTGCGTCAGGGCGCGATTGGCCTCTTCCAGCGGATGGAGGCGCACCGGTACCTCCTCGACAGCGAAGAAGAAGGCATCCACCAGACCAACGAGTCGAGCGCCACCATCGAACCCGTTGAAGCGCTGGCCCTCTCCGAACTGCTGCTGGGGAAAATGATGGAAAACGTGGGCGGCGGCAACGAGTCGAATTCGCCTCGTGCGGCTGCTCCGTTGGGAGAAGGCGACGCTGGTGGCGAAGACGACGACAGCGCGCAAGCGGCCCCGGACGACACGTCGTCGACGTGGGCAGCGCTCGCAGCCGAGGAAGTGCCGAACGCACGGCAGAATGTGCGCGTGAAGACTCTGGCAGAATCGCAGAACATGGGTGACCGGAAGGACCCATCAGTGGGCGCTGCGCAGGCAAATGCCAAGTCGGACCTTCCATTGGTGAAGGCTGAGGGTAGCGTCAGCGAAGAAGATACAGCAGTGGAGACGTTGGAAATTGTGCCGACGCGCGACTTCTTAAAGCTGTCGTCGAGCAGGCAACACGCGGAAGTGATGCGAAAAGTGGAGGCAGAGCAGAAGCGCAAAAAGATGCAGGAACTTTACGACGCGGCGGATGATGCCGACAAAGAAAAGATGGGTTCCTTAGCAGACAAAAAGAAGCGGCAGCGTGAAGCGATTGAGCATTTGGTGAAGAAGAAAGAACCAATGGGCGTGCCTCCTGGGGTCACGCCCAAGCTCGATGCGATGCAGCGCTCTCAGGTCTTCCTTAGCAACTCGCCTGAGCTGCTTTAGAAGGCCCGTGAACTTTTTCGGATTTCGGGTGGCAATTGGACGTGGGTTTGCTTGCTGCTTGCTTGGGTGCTCGTGGTTTTGCTGTGATTCCTCATTCAAAATTAGCTCGCATGAAGCACGAACCAGCGAACCCACCGGTGCCTTTCGTTATTCGGCTCTCGGTTAGATGTTATAATAATAATAAATAAGTACTAATATTTGAATCGTGCCGCATGCCGCATATGTATAGTACAAACACGGAAATGCGATATTGGGTTTTATTTGATGGCGTTTGTCGTGCTAATGCTAGTGCTAAAATGCTAATGTGGCGCGTTTTTTTTGTCCCTCGTAAATTCGTAAGTAATCCTTCCCGAGCTGGATGCCCGCGGGCATGGGTTTCGCTGCGGTGCTCACGGCCATTAGCCATGGGCATGCATGTCTTTCTTTGTGTACTTATGCAGAATTCATGCACTTATCTCGCCTCTAATGCCGCAAAATTAACTGGTAGGGGGCCTTGCTTCTGACTACTATAGTAGGTGGGTCTGGGCGCAGCTGCGTGGCGAAGATGCCGGACTTTGACAGACAAATAGCGGCCTTGTAGATGAAGGGCGCTTAGGATCTGTCAAATAGCATACACATTTTTACACTAAATTTGCCCATATCAACCACAGAATAATCTCAGACTGCGACACGAAGTCGCGTTCACAAGGGCCCACCCTGCCGATTGTCCGGAAAGAACGTCTCGCCGACTCTCTAAATCTCATATTATCGGTGAGACGAACCCTCCCCCGTAAAGGGGAAGATTCCTCAATAACTCCACAACTCCCACTTAAATCAACAGCCCTCCGGCCTTCTGCTGACGTCACTGTAAAATGGCTTAATTCACGTACGTGAATCACTTCGATATCGTAGAAAATTCACTTTCCGCGTGATTTTACGCAGAAATCCGAATCTATATTTGAATAATGACATCTAGATCTAGTTCAGAAGTTTAAATGGCCCATTACATTGTCGGACTCCCTCATAAGGCCGCTCTTTGTACTGCAATAATTGGCATATGCAGTTCCGTGTATCGGATGGAAACTTCATCGCGAGTATACAGCCATTGTCGGAAATTACCGCGATTCGTGGCCCGTAGCCCACTGGGTAATTGGTGAGCCCTGTAATATCGCCGCCATCTGCTGTTGTCTCTCGTAGTTTCCTGCTTTAATCACCGGGCCGTTGAACAAGACCTCGCGCTGCAGCTCTATAACTCTACTACGCACGACTACTATACGACCATTCACCATCGTCGTGACTCGTGATTCAAGGTTTGTGGCCCGTGGTCCACTGGTGATTGGCTAACCCTGCGAGATCGCCGTCATCTGTCGCCGTCTCTTGCTCTCGCGTACAGTACTGCTCTGGTCTCTCTCTGGTTACAGTAATTCATCATCGCCTTTTCGCCAGGGCTAGCATAAACATTTCAACCCAGATAAAAAAACAGTGTTCACAACGCTGTTTGGGGCGATTTGGATAAAAATAGGTGTTTTAAACACCCCCGCGCCGCCAAGATACTAATGGGGCCAAGATTCCCAGGTGGCCCTCTTGAGAAGAGGTTAGCGAGCTCACAACTGCGGTGCCGAGGTGCTATAGTGAACCTGTTTCTTTCAGCACCCAGGTAAAAAACAGGTGTTACGAACATGTTTTTTTCACCTGTTCCTGTTTTTGCCAGCCCCCCTGCCTCTCGCTGCCAGCTGCCAGCTCTGCAGCTCTACTGCTCTAGCTACAGCTCTTACACAAATATAGCGAGCACTCTCCCATTCCAGACAAACAGTACATCTTTAGATTTCATAGAACATCTAGCGACGCTCATAGATTTGGAGTGCTACAACACTAGTGCTAGCTCAATCTCACTCGACTTTTGATTCATTTTCGAAGTTTTATCAAGCTCGCTAGGTTCAAAGCTAGAACTACTCAACTCATTAAGATAGATATTTTTTCAAGAGTAACAGAGGCAACTACTCGATGCTGGTCGCTGGGTGCGTAAAGTTGTTTGTAAGGCGATGGCCTGCTCGTGTGTCGTTATGGCAGGGCTGCCGTCGGCCCGTACTAGTAGCTGGGAGTGCTTTCAGTACAGCTCCCCCACCGAAAAGCACAGTGCTGTCCGAAAAAAATGAACCTAGCGAGCGAGATTACAATTATCGAATGCTTCGTCTACTGGGTAAGCATCTGTGGCCAACGACTTCAATGACTTCCGATAGTCGAGAACTACGCTTGAGAGTACTTGGAAGTTGTGGGCTTATGGTAGGATCAAAACTTATCACGATTCAAGTGCCTTTCATCTTCAAGGAGATTATCGACGTGTGCCACTCTGACTTAGTGACAAGTGGTGAGACCGGGCAAGCTTTGGCTGAGGTTGCAGCCGAGCCTTCTTTTTTCATGCCTGCGGCGATCGTGCTAGGATACGGTGTTGCCCGCTCTTCAGCGGTCGCTTTCTCTGAGCTCCGCAACACCATTTTCTCGACGGTGGCGCTACGGGCGACCCGGCAAGTGAGCCTAGACGTATTTACGCACCTCCAAGCCCGTGAGCTTCAATTCCACCTTGACCGCAAAATTGGTACCTTGAGCCGCGTCATGGATCGCGGTGGGCGTAGCATCAATAGTGCGCTGTCATCCATGCTCTTCAGTATCGTCCCAACAGCCCTTGAAATTGGCATGGTGAGCGTTATTCTTGGCACCCAGTTTGGTGCCGCCCACAGCGCTGTGACTGCATTGACCGTTGGTGCGTACACTGCCTTTACGATCAATTACTCAAACACGCGCATACCGATTCGCAAAGAAATGAATGATGCGGAAAACGAGGCCCACCAGCGCAGCATTGACGCACTCGTAAACTACGAGACTGTGAAGTACTTTGGCGCGGAAAAGTTGGAAGAAGAACGGTACAACCAGTCACTTCTCAAGTACAGCGAGGCAGCTCAAAGGACACAGAAAACTTTGTCCATCCTAAACGTTGGCCAGAATGTTATTTTCAGCGCGGGCTTGACCGCTATCATGGGCCTGACAACAGCGTCGATTGTGTCGGGCGATGCTACTGTAGGCGACCTCGTTCTCGTTAACGGCCTCTTATTTCAGGTAGGTCATAGACTGTTGCTGTATTTGAAAATGTTGGTGGCAGATTTTACCTTTGCAAGGATAATCTAGGAATTGAATATCTGACATCGTCAAGCTTCACTCGTCGCCTTTCTTTGCTTTCCTTGCTTGCAGTTGTCCTTTCCGCTGAACTTCATCGGGATGGTGTACCGCGACATGCGCCAATCTCTCGTCGACATGGAGGCCATGTTCAAGCTCATGGACTCCGACGCCGCCTTACCGGCGCCAGCGCAACCCATGGACCTGCCCCTGTTGCCGCGCGACGGTGCGCCGCGAGGCCGTGCAGTTTCCTTCGAGAATGTCCACTTTGCTTATCCCGGCCGCAGCTCCATCTTGAATGGCGTGACCTTCGACGCCCCTCCGGGTTCCTCGGTGGCGATTGTTGGGGCTTCGGGCAGCGGGAAGTCGACCTTGCTTCGCTTGCTCTTTCGCTTTTACGAGCCGTCGCAAGGCCACGTCGAAATGGATGGGGTGCCCTTAGACCGCGTGGCTTCCTTGGATGCGGTAAGGCGCGAGGTGGCGGTGGTGCCCCAAGACGTAGTCCTCTTCAACGAGTCGTTGGGCTACAATGTGGCGTACGGCAACCCAAGTGCTTCCAAGGAAGACATCGAAAAGGCACTAGCTGCAGTGCGCTTAGAATCGTTGGTGGGGCTGTTGGGTGGCGAGCGCGCGCTGGACCTCCGAGTCGGGGAGCGAGGCCTCAAGCTGAGCGGCGGCGAAAAACAGCGAGTCGCCATCGCCAGAGCCATCCTCAAGGACGCGCCCATTTTGTTCTGCGACGAAGCCACCTCAGCCCTTGACGGTGAGATTTGGATAGGGACATACTCTGTCGTAATTGTTGTTGATGCAGAGTATTGCATACCAGCGTCGCGATAATCACATACCTTTTGAGGAATGGCCAAGTCGTGTTTTTCTTCCTTGCAAATCACCTTCAATTCTGCTCAAAAGTTCTGATTCTTGCTGCGCGGCCATTTGTTGCTTTCTTTTGCTGCAGCGGAAACCGAGGCGCGTGTTATGGAAGACTTGGTGAGTTGACGCTCTTGTACTTTGTGCCCCTCCTCATATTTCGTAGTGAGGGACCAGGATCCTGCGATGCATTACTGCTAGTCGATATAATCTGCTTCCCTCATTGATATTTGCGTCTTCTCTTTAATTCCCCAAACCCTCACGCTTGCGCTTGCCTTAACGCCTGCGTACCAGTTGCAAGCCGCCAAGGGCCGCACCACTCTGCTCATCGCGCACCGTCTCTCGACCGTGCGACACTGCGACAAAATTGTGGTGATGCACGAGGGGCAGGTGGCAGAAGAAGGAACTCACGCGGAGCTAATCGCGCTCAAGGGCAAGTATGCGGAGCTCTGGAGCATGCAGAGCGACGAAGATGGAAGTGGCACAATGGCAATTGAAGACCCAGGGCCAATAAAATAATGGAGCCGGAGGAGGAAAAATAGAAGGTCGCTGCTATTTGGATTTTAGCGGCTTAGCGGAGCCATCCTGATTTTTCTGAGCCCCCCCCCGAGGGGGACTGGATTTAGTAACTAACAGACGGAATGCCATCTAATCGGCCGGGCAGGAAGCCCGATTTTTTGGTTACGTGGGAATTGGAATCCGCCCCGGAAGAGCTGGTGTTCAGCAGTACTTCCCTATACCAAGCAAGTATAGGACATGGGAGAATTCTATATGCGATCATTTGGAATCCCGTTTTGATTTTTCTCAGAGTTTTTTGTCTTTTTCGAGGTGAATTCTGCCATTCTGTATTCTGCATTCCGATTCCGGCTTGGCAGTCATATCTTTTCACATGAGAGACAAAAACAAGCAAAAAAAATCCCGTTGTCCGCTAAGTGGCCACCGTCGTGATCGTTAATTGTCTCGTTTTTATGATTTGGCCATGAAAGGCGAAGTCCGAAGGCGGAATCGGGAATCTGGAATCGATCACGATCACCCGATCACCTAATTGCTGATCGTTAAATTGAAGTTGATTACAAGAATCTAAAGTAAGAATACCCGATCTTCACATCGTTGAGTTCTTGTTGTGCGTTTTCTGTTTCATTGGTTAGCGGTGGTATTGAGATAAATTGCGATTGTGATAAAGCCGGCGGTGTGCCTGGCACCTGGCACCATGGCGGTGCGATCAAAATATGATATCTCAATGAAACTACCTCATTCCTAATTAGGCGTACGATTTATGCAACTCATTATGGTAGCTTGTCGTTGTTTAACCTCGTCTATCATTACCATGATGATATTTACCTGTATATGTGACAGGACCTAGCTTTGTACAAGACCGGACCTCTCAAGAAGGCTGGCGCCAAGGGTCGGTCTGTGCTTGGAATGAGCAATTTTAAGGTACAGTGCGTTGTATTATCATTTTTGCATGTGTCTTGTTCAATTCTCTTTTGTGCTCGCTAAATGATGTGAGCACCTTACTCGCGGGAGGCTGCTCAAGGTTGGCTCGACAGACTTTTTTGTTCATCTAGCCTACTAAGCTCTGCGATGTCTGCTTAGGTTAAATTCTTTGCACTATCACCTGAGGGCCTATTATCATACTATGAAGATAAAGCCACTTTTCAGAGGGCTGGCAAGCCAACGAACGAAGTGCCGTATGACTTACGGCAATGTGTTATCAAGTTCGACCTTTCCAAGTCAAAATCTTCAAAGCACCACCCCATTCATATCGCTCCAAAGGTGAGACTTTCATGCATAATTTTGCCGCTTTACTATGAATCTGTTTCGGACGAGCGCCTTTACTAAAGCCTATCCTTTGATTCGCCTGTTGTAGAATTGGCAAGGAGGTGAGAAGATCTTAGAGCTGGAAGCTGATTCTATTGCAGTGCGAGACCAATGGCGCAATTGGATCCGCGCTGCCCTCAATACACCTGTAGCAGCTGCCTCGCGGACTGCAGCGGCACCTTCGCCTCAACAACCAGCTGCTGCTGCGTCTCCAGTGCGAGCCCCGAGATCGCCTCCCGCTGCTGAGGAACCCGCACGCTCCCCACTACCGCCGCCGCCACAGCAGCAGCAACAACAACAGCACTCACCACAGAACGAAGTGACTACTCGAGAAGCGCGCACAGAAGTTGGGGCATTGTTGCGGGAGTGCCGCATGGAGGAGTACACGCGGCAGATCGTGACTGAGGAATGCTTCGAAAACGTGGCAGATTTGCGCGCGCTGACTCCGGAAGAGTACCAGCTGTTTTCCACCCGCGTGGGGCTCAAACTAGGGCAGGCTCGGAAGCTGCAGAAGCGCCTCGGGATGCAGGTAGACACCGGCGTTGGCGGCACGTCGCCTGGAGCGAGGAAGACGGGAGCAGCGGACTCTGCAGACTCCTCGGCTGGTGCAATGATTGGGATCAGTTCCAGCAAAGACACAAAGACATCCTCGCAAAGCGAAGAAGAGGTCCGGAGAAGTGGCTGTTCTTTGAAAAATATTATAGTCTCCCCGCCATGCTCGTCCTCGTATAAGTGTGCCTACAAGGATTGCCCTGCATTGGGGCGGCTGTTTGACCTTTCTATAGAGTTCACGTGTGTCGTTTGTTATGCTCACACCATGCATAAAACGAACAGGCATGGGCTATGGTGAAACAACTGCAAGACGAAATCAAAGTCATGCGAGCAGAGCAAACCAGCGGCTCCTCCATAGAAGGCATGTTAAGTAGCTGGACGAGCGGTGCCACTGGCATGGCGACAGGGAAGCTCCTGACCAACCACATCCCAGTGGTGGTCGCCACGGCCGAAGTGACGCTGGCCACCATTGCCGCCGACGCCGGCGACGAAGACAACGCGGTGCGGCGCATCAAGTTCGAGGCCCAAGCGATTGGGCTGGACGTGACCGTGAACGCGTTTGGGGAGCCGCTCACGGTGTCGGAGGTGGACCCAAATGGCCCGGCGGCGAAGCAAGGCGTGGAAGTGGGCGACTTGCTCATCGACGCCAACGGCCAATCGATCCCCACCGACCGCCCCGAAGCAGAACTGCGGCACATTTTCGCGGGCTTCAAGCGGCCCGTGACTCTAGGATTCTACAAGCTTCGCAAGGCCACGGAGCAAGCGCGCCGAGCGTCGATCGACGTGCGAGGAGGCGAAATTCGCGGCGTTGCGGTAATTGAAGTGTTCTGCTTTCATGCGTCTGTTGAGAGCTATGCTTACGATTTTGCCAACCCTTGATTGGTTTAGTTTACAAGATCTGCCGAAGTGCTCAAAAGTCATTTGCGCTACTTTAGATTGGTGCATTCGTGCGCATACGTGCTACGTTTCTTTACGTTTGATCGCTGTTCTCGTCGCTTCAGATGCCGGTGGAAGGGGGTGGCGGTGCGTCAGCTCAGCCGCAAGTCCTTCGAATCGACGGGTGCCCGGACGGAGACTGCAACGGGACTTACACCATCCAGCCTCACAAAGTGGTAAATGGGTATGCCCGGTACCTCAAAAACCATTCGTTTTACTACATCTACAAAACGACGACTGGCCATTGGATGATCACGTGGTTCGAGGTAAATTTACGTCCTGTGCCATGTGGGCCTCTTACTTCCCTGATGAAGTGTTATGCAGCGAATCTCTGATAATTTGTGCCATCAAAAGTGAACATTACTCACCTCGTATGCTCATTTTATTGATGTGCATAAATATAGCCGGACATTGATGAGGATAAAGGCGAGTACCGAAGCGAAGACCCTATCGATACGCCGGAATTGCCGACACGGTGGGTCGGTGGCCCATCAGGCGACGAGTACCCCGCAATGGTCGTTTACGTCCGTGGCTCCGTGCCTTTCCAAGGAGGGGCTTAACAACGCCGACCTCTGCTTCCTGGTGCTTGTGCAAGAAGAGAAGAGCTTCGGAGCCCCACAATGATTTAGAATTAGCTTTAAATATTTTTTTTTAATTCGTGGCGCCGTTCAATATACAGTATCTAGCCTACAGCGTACAACACAACACAAACCCTTAACCTGACCTAAGTACAAGCCAACGAGCACGAGCACAAAACTATTAAAGCCCGCCTGATTAACGGGTTCACACGGATGTGCTATTAGAAGAAGACTGGGTATGCGGAAAGAGAACGCCATCAATCAATAACCACTCAGCAATCAAACCTCCTTTACCTTTACCTGTACACGAGGGGTTAGTTTCTACAGCAGGCAAATCGCGAATCGGCGAATCTACAATGCCAACAATGCCACAATCGCACCAAAGCCCGAAGCCAGTGCACCGGCGTCAGGAATATCGGTGTCGCAAATGGGCATCGGGTCATCGCGACATCGAGAAATGGTAGAGTAAAAGAATAAAAAAAAAGGAACTGCTTCTTCGGTCCCTCACAACTACTTCCATTCTATGACCATGGCTACTTTGCGCTTCACAAGTCTTTCATTCTAGTGCAAGTTGCTTTGTATGTTTTTTTCTGCCTGTTAGCCTCCAAGTTCTTGCCCCTCGGTGCCTCGGTGCCTGCGTTAAATAAAGACAGCCAGCACCCTATACTCGCAACGGCCACGATCCTGCGCTTAAGACGAAGAGGCCGCTTGTTATAGTTACATGAAACCCAAGCAAGGCTTTTGCCGGCTAAATGGAGGACTGCGCTGCGATAATCACTAAATCTATATCTTGTACGTGCTCTGGAGGGGGGGGAGGCTGAGAAATCTAAAAACGAGCGGGCCGCTTCGGACACTTATCAACACTTCTATGGCCACTATGGCCCATAAAACTGATTGGGCTTCTCTTCTGCTCTTCAAGTATAAATTTCATTGTTTTTCTGTCTGCCTGTTAGCGCTTTACTCCGACCTCCCGGGGCCTATATAAAAATTAGATGGCATCCTGTCTGCTATTTACTAAATCCAGTCCCACCTCGGGGGGGGCTCAGAAAAAAATAAAATGGCATTGGAAAAAGGTGAGGATCAAAGGATTTAGCGTTCTGGATTTAGTAACTAACAGACAGGGTGCCATCTATTATTTGTGAACAGCCGGATTTTTCCCATGCGACGTCGTATAGATTTGTACGGATGGATACGAAGCAGGTCCGTTCTTCTGGATATTGAATCGGCTGGATCTTGCAGCCTGCCGTGTAATGCTCTGCGTGCGTTCCGACCTCAACTTAAGAGGCACCAGAGGCTCATCTAGGTATCGACCTCCTATTCGAGCCAACCTCTGGCTAAATGTTCTCTACGGGCAACCCCAACACCCAGCACCCAGCACCTCGAATTCCGGTTTGAAGGGTCTGTTGACACCTGCTTTGCGTCTTTACGTATCCTCTTTCTGAGCCCCCCCGAGGGGGGACTGGATTTAGTAACTAACAAAAAGGGTGCCATCTAATCGGCGTTTGTAGAGTCCCCCGGGCCGGACTGGAAGCCTGGCTCGGGGTTCATATAACTTTCGTAAGCGGTCTCTTCGTCGTAGTCGTTGCGAGCACGGGGGTGTTCTTTGCAGCTCCCAAGGCCGCTGTGGGAGTTTTCTCCTTCAGGGCAGAAATCCTCAAACCCACCCACAACTCGCAACAACTCCCTGTACATCGCATCTGATTTTATCGTAAATTCACGAGTAATCTGACATACATAGCGGTTGGTTTATGTTGTGCGACGCGACGAATCGAGATATACGAGCGCGCAATGAAGTGGGGACTCCTCCTGGCTCTTACGACGAGTTCGCTCGCCCTAGCTGAGGTATACTATTGCCACGTTTTGTAGGAAATGATTTCGTTGAATGATGCGACCTTGAAGCAACTCCCTTTTATCGTCGTGTGGAGTGAAGTTGGCTGAGATGTTACAGCACTGCACCACATCTCATCCATACCACGAAAGCAGCCAAGAGCTAGAAGTGCATCAAAGAACTATGATTCTGAGCCCGCTTTTAAACTCCAAAGTTATTTTTTTTTAACTAGCTCTCATAATGATAGGAATGATGATACTCTTCTTCGCTTATGATTATGCACGCGATTGGATTTCCGTCACCATAATTTCTGTGTGCATTACGTTCGTTTTCATTCAGAATGATCAATATGCGAAGTGCAACCAAGCAATGCTTAACGACTTCGAAGGCATGACGCCAGACGAAATGATGGAGTGTGCAGAAATTCTTGAGGCGCCTCTGAAGAAGCTTGAGGAGGAGAACAAGGCGCGAGAGGCTGCTGAAAGGGAGGCTGCCAAGAAAAAGAAGGCCGAAGAAGAAAAGCGGGCAGCAGCCATGGCGGCTGCGAAAAAGAAAGCAGCAGAGGACGCTGCTGCGATCGCCATGCAGAAGGCTAAGGAGCGAGACGAGCAAAAGCTCAAGATTGTCTCGCTCGAAGCTGAGCTTGGCAGCTGCCAGGAGCACTTCTCCGGCGTCATGGTCGCAGCCGGTAGCCTTGCCCAGTGTGAGAGCACCCTTCACGACCTCGAAAAGACACACGTGAAAGTAGACCCCCGAATTAGACCGGTCTTTGGAAACCAAAGCCTTGAAGTCGTGGTTGGACCTGCGCTCATTTTGTTCTGCGCCCTCTTTTGCCTTTGTGGAGCCTACATTGGAACCTCCCGCATCACGCCAATGATCAACCCCTCTGCGGGCTCAGGCGTTTCCATTTCAGAGATCAACATTCGCCCTGGCAACGAAGTTTGTATCGTCAAAAACAAAAGTTTTAACGACGTGGTACGTGTGTTTAGGATCTTATTGGTTTTGGAATTTGCGAAGGTAAGGAAAACAAGGATGATTTGTTGAGCATCACCTTCTAACCTCGCTCTCTACAGGATCTTACCGGGTGCAGTTTACGTGTCGCCGACCACGTCTACCACTTCGACGATGGATACAATCTTGCTAAGGGAACGACTGTGGAAATCCATGCTGGTCCTGATGCCAAAGATATCAAAAAGCTGCCCATCGCCGACCACGATAAGGTATGTATACCGTCGCCATTTCTGTTTTTCTCTGTCTACTTGAATGCTGTCCAGACGCTAACCCCGTTGACGTTGTTTTTGCATTGTCATCTAGTTCGATTCTCGGCGATGCAACCAGCTCTTCTGGACATCGGCGAGCGTCTTTCTTGGGTCTGGTGAGACCACTGCCGTGCTGCTGGATGCTAATGATCAGCTCATCTGCCGGTCGAAGTAGATAGTCCTTAGGAGTGCGGAATTAGTTATCGTCCAGATTCAGATATCAGGCATGGTGGCTTACTTTTTGTATCGTAAGTACGATTGAGTTGATATGGGCCTTCCTGTGTGACAGTCGTATCTAAGCAATCCCAGGTCCCAGGGCGGCTAGTGCGCCTTGTGCCTCGTTGTGCATTCGACCTCCGTTAACACGTTAACATTGGACATCACCCGACTAAAATATCCCTGGCTCTCGGGTACTTCAACATATTCTAAATTTTTGACTCCATTGATAT
>Ga0307982_1002016_pt1 | contig 16502 bp, 9 predicted proteins | sample OrgLakmetagen989_FD_201847 | JGI IMG/M metagenome (GOLD analysis project Ga0307982, IMG submission 201847) | Saline water microbial communities from Organic Lake, Antarctica - #989 | ecosystem: Environmental > Aquatic > Non-marine Saline and Alkaline > Saline | place: Antarctica: Organic Lake...
TTGCGGTTGTGTGCAGTGCAGAAGAACTAGATCTGGATGTGGGTCGCTGCTCGGGCGAGGGTGAGATTAGAGGAGGCAATTGCGGAAAGAGTGACGGAGGCAGCCGAACGTCACGAGGAAGCATAGCGCCGACGAGAACGACGCATCTGAGTTGCAGATCAAAAGGGCATTCAAAAGTAAAGGAGGAGAGAAGGGAGAAGGACAGAAGAGCGATAAGGATAAGAAAGAAGAATAACATCACTCAACGCAAGAATGAGAGATAGCGGGCAATCGCGAATCATACCGCCAATGTTGACTGCCTCGGGACGCGTGCTTGAAATCCGATAGGAGCTGCTCGTTCTGATTCGACGAACGACCGCCTCCCCCCGAAGCTGGAGTCGCAGCAGCAGCATAATATTCAGCGCCACATGAAGTAGAGAGAAATTCCTTGAGGCACTCAGGCTTCTCGAGGAAAGCCGTGAGTAAGGTAGCTAAAATACCACCCTGTGAAAAGCCGACCAAGAAATCGAAGGGCCCCTAACATATGCAAGAGAAAGAGCGAAAGAGAAAAAAAAGGTCAATTTCGGGCAAAGAATGAGAGAGGCATAAATAAGGATATAAGGGAAAGGTGGATGACTTGCTTAGGGAGACCTCGGCCATTATTCAAGGGCCATCGCGTAGTGTTCCAAAACAAAAAAGATAGTCGAGAGCACACTCGTCACGGACTCCGAAGGACAGAAAGATGCAAGGATCACACACGTGTGCATTTGTTCGACACGAGCTCATTCTAGCTGCTTCCAGCTACGAGCAAGTACAGTGCCTACGGAACCCCAATCCGATCACCACGCACCAACCTGCTTGTTGATGGTTTCGGCGACCAACGCCAAGCTTTCTGTGAGGCCCTCGTACTGCACGGCTTTTTTGGCCAATTCGCTGGTGCTCGACGGGTCACCTGCTGCTACGCTGGGTTGCGGCGTTTGTTGCAGGTCAGTAGCTCCAACAGCAGTAGCTCCGACTGCAGCTCCAGCAGCAGTGGCAGCGCCAGCAGGGTCTCTGAGTGGTGGCTCAATGGCATCCCACCATTCGTAGAAAGGGCCAGGCACTAGCTTCTCGAGCGACGGGTCGGCAGCGCCCTACACGCAGTACCCAGCCAATATTGTAGCAATAAAAGATAAATTTAAACACTTGCACAAGCATAGCACCATGAAGACGAAACTAGTACTGAAATCTAGTCACTTCTGGAACGATAACAGGCACGCTGAGGATACGTGAGTCCACGACAGGCTATGCATTCGCGATGGATTGAGTGTTAGCAAATGAAAGCAGAGTGAAGCAAACGAATATATTCGAAGCCAAAAATCTGATTCTAGGCATCGAGCTGTTTCGCTTTTCGGGATTTCGGTTACCCGTTGAATGAAATCTGCTACATGCGTTTTATGTGCTCATAAAGCGAGCGATAACACAGGTGCCATTTTCTCACTTTAGTGCTGATGCGAGGGCCGTTGAGATGTGTAAGCTCCAGCTCATTAGGTCGAAAGGCACGCTGTAAATGAGCAGTCTGCATTTTCATGAGCGCAGCATTGGTGCGCCAGCCTTTGGGGTAAAAATTGAGGACAGTGGCATAAGAAAATACTTTCACATAACCTTTAAAAGATTCCCAATGTGTCTATGGGGCAAGCTAAAGCACAGAATACTTCAAATGATATGAGGCTTCATTTCAAGATTAGAGGCATTAGGTTGGCTGGCATTCATATTCGAACCGTGAAGGCATAGGGCCCTTAGCGGCATGATGTTATTAGCCGCCATTTTGATATATTTTCTTGAACTTTTGATTGCTTGTGCTTCATGAATTCGTACAGGGAGATTTCATCTCAAAGGCTCAAGTGAACGAATGAGTTTGAGGACGACAGGTGAGATCTCCTGCGCAGGAAGAAATGAAGAATAAGAAAGAAGGAATGAGTTGGTATTACGTACTATGATGGTGCCAACTCCCACGGTCGAGGATTAGGGCGCCTAATAGCTAGCTGACGTAGCATCTTTTGCCTCCGTCGTAGGCCACTCAAAATCATACTTTTTAAAGAAACCCTTGCGATTATGTCATTTTCGGGGTTCATAGGGATGCGCTTATTGCTAGCTCTAAGCATGCTTCTTAATTCGTCAATGTCTCTCAGCTATAGTGCACCCGGTAGCTTGTGCCGCTACGTTCTCAGACCGCGACTCACCACACTGTGGGCGACCCGAAAAGGTCTCTCCTCTGCTGAAAGCTCGGCAGGAACCGCCACAAACGATGCGGTCGTCGCAACCGTTTCAAAAGCAGAGTCGAGGAATGCTGCAACCTCGACCAGTGCTGACGCAGCAGCCGCTGACGACGCTGAGGCTCGTCGCGCTCAGCTGACTGCCAAGTCGCTCGCTGCAGCCGCGAAATACGACCTGTTCCAGCGGCGGAACGTGCTCATTGCTGGTGGATCAGCCTTCGCTGGCGCAGGTATATTTGCGTTTCAACGGTTCGGAAATAACCAATTAGATGGCAGCAGCAACAGTGGTAGTATTGGCAGGGACCCGCTAGCGTTGCTTCGGTCCATGGAAGCCGATTCTATTCCGCTCGCAGTGGCCTTAGCCAACGGGAAGCCAACGGTGATTGACTTTTACGCAGGGTGGTGTGAAAACTGCAAGGTTTGCCTCAATATACACACCTAGGTCTCTCTCCACTCTCCACTTTGTCTCTCCGCTTAGTTCACTGAGGCTGCTTTTTTTGTTCTACCCTCGGAGGCTATTTTTCATTTCACTCTGTGTGCGTGCGTGTGTATCATATTAGGCCATGGCACCTCGCTTGGCGGCGTTGGAGGAGCAATACAGGGGGCAAATGAACTTCGTCACACTGGACGCCGATACACCTGAGGGCCGGTAAGAGTGCTTGTGTGCGGTTACGGAGGAGAAAGAAAGGAGGAGAAACAAGAACGCATGTAGCAACATGGCCGTAGTCCAGTGGGGGAGTGTGTGGATAACAAGTCGACATGAATGCATGCGGCATGCTGAATTTGTACGCGAAATTGCGCGTATGCGCGTGATGCTTTTGCGAGTTTTAGTTTTAGTTTCAGTTTTCGTTTGATTTCCTTTGCTCTGCTTGTGGCCTAAGTTTCTGTGCAAACGCTCACCTTCGGTATTGACTTCCCTGCCCCTACCTATCAATATTTGCTGCGCCAACAGCAACGACGCCCTGGTTTCCCTCTTTCGAGTGGACGGGATCCCCCACTTGGCGCTGGTGTCTGCGGCAGGCAACGTGGAAACTGCGCTCATTGGCCTCGTGCCCAACGAGGTGATGCATGCCTGCCTCAGTTACTACGTACCTTTGTGTTCTTTCAAACACAAACTCAGTCACAAAAAGGCCTGTGGCTGCGTGAATCTTCACATGTTCGTTCTTTCTCCCCTTTCCATCTTTTTCGTTTTGCCCGTCGATTTTTTTGCCCGAATGACACGAAGAAGAGTGTGGACCTTTGCTCAAAAGAATAAAGCAGTACTTAGAATGTTGGATAGTCATTGCTCCAACTTGATTTAGCCACCTTGACTCCTCGCACTTAACATGCACGCCACTCGCGCGCTTTTTTTAAACTTCTTCATCATCTTCTTCATCTTCTTCTTTTCCTTCTACACGCGCGCACAGGTCTTAAAAGCCGATTTCAACGCCCTCGCATCGAAAAATTTCATAGCTGGGACGTTACCGTATTTGGGATACGACGCGTTTGATGACAAATCAGGTTGACTGCACGAATGGATTTACGCTCACATTTGTGTCGTCCATCTTTTATTTCACTCAGGCTTTTTGATCCTTACAATTGGACTCCGTATTTTCCATGGTCTTTTCTAGTTGTAATCTTAGTTTTGATTACCAATTTCCTTTGTGTGCACACCGACCGTTGATCACGTGAAATCTTGCCGTGTACTTCCAGGAAGAGACAGGAACGTGGCTCGCACATTCGCGATGGCGGCTGAAATCGCAGCAAAGCAACAAGCACAGCAGAGCGCAGGGCGATGAAATTTATCTCTTAATGTTACCTTCTTCAAGATTCGCCCTTATGTGATGAGCGGGCCTTGCACAGCCTCGCGAGGAAAGGGGGAGGGGGAGTAATATTAGTCAGCACTTAATAATATTTCCCCCTCCTTTCTAGTAATGCGCAATGCGCCAGTGAAGCCCAAATTTTCCTTCTAATTTGTTTCTAAGTTCTAAGTGGACTATTATTCTATATCGTACAGCATACATGAGTGACTCCGGCTATAGGTCCGGCTCCGGCCTAATTCGTTCTATCCTGGGTGACTTGGAACTACCCAGCCAAAAAAATCGCACTTTTATTACGATTTGGAGAAGTTGGTTTTCTTATGAATTCCCCCTAATGAGTCCTCCGTGGAAATATCTTTAAATGAATTGCGCAATAAGGAGCGAACTAAGCAGCTAAGTACAAAAAACGGCAAGACCTCTCTCGTTTCATGTTTCCTTCTATTTCTTATCTACACTTGGAAGTAAATGGGGCAAGGGTCCAGCGTGCGCAGCGCTCTGGGGGAAATCACGTTGTCGCGGCAGTTCACGCACACGATTTTCTTGCAGGGCCTGGTCTCCGAACTGAAGGCCTTGAAGAGGGCGCACACCCCAGTGTCCATGATTTGGTTGGCGTTTACGAACAGTTTCTCCAATTCGGGGACGCTGCTGCTGAGCACGCAGTGCGCGAGCGCGCCGGCGCCCTGTTAATTGTACATATTTTTTTGATAAATGTGACTCAAAGGAAGGAAAAAAAATGAGCAAAATATAAATAGATGTATTGAATCCCTGATAGCATACTATTACATAAAAAGGGACACGCAAGGCGAAGATATTACATAACAGAAGAAACACCGATGAGAAAGGCACCAACACTATCATCGTATGCCATTCAATTGATCTCGGGCCCTGCCTCAACCTCCTTCCCACAAACTACTAGTACCACAGAATGTAAGCATTCTTCTTCTTTTCCTTTGAAGTACCTCATCGCCGATCAAGTTTTGCCGCAAGTCCAAGGTCTTCAAGTTGGGCATTGCTTTCGACTGGCACATGTGCCGCACCAGCCTTTTCACGCTGTCTGCGGGGATGTGGTTCATGCGCAAGTCGATGCTTTCTAATGGGGACGCGCTGCCTAATTTCCCGAAGGCGTCAAACAAGCGGTCGGCGCCCGCCTGTAAACCGAAGATGACACAGTGAACAAGAAAGATGGAGAGATTGGTATAAAAAACCGTATACAGAGAGAAAGATGGAGAGAGTAAAAAAAAAACAGCAACGAAGAATGAAAGAAGATGCGACATCGAATACTGCAGGTAGAGAAAATGTGAAAAAGGAAACACGGGGGACAAGGAGAATGAGAAAAAAAACGAAAAAATGAAAATGAAAAAGAAAAAATAACGGCAGCGTTATCAGGTGTAGTAGAGCTTGAAGTTGAGGACTCAATCGAAGTAGTGAAAGCCTGGTATGTTCGACGGTCGTCGCCTTCCTATTTGAGCCCGCATGTGGCCCACAAGAGCGGCCCACTACTAGCACAACAAGACAAGCTTTTTTTAAAATAAAAACAAAAGGGTGCGCCCACCTTTCGAATCGCGTTCCAGCCGAGGTTCAAGCTTTTGAGCCTGACGCAGACGCCTTGCCGCAGCATCAGGCCCAAGAACACCGCGCCTTCTTGGCCAATCGCCGTGCCCTTCATGCTTTCCACGTTTTTGAAGCGCCGCAAGTCGACCGTAAACAAGCTGAACTTACGGTCCCTCTTTTCGTTGGCCACCTAGTACCGAAAGAGCACAGCAGTTGTAGCGTGCCGCAGAGTGTAAAAGCAGACAGACAACGCATCCAATCACCTCAAGTGCATGTGACAGAATCAAGACACAGATCACTTTTAAAAAATCCAGAAAAAAAGAACAGAATACAAATGAACATATTTCATACAAACTAGAGAAGAGCACCTCTAATTAGTAGCCACGGCACCCATGTGATGAGTACACTCAAGGATTGATGTCGCACACATATAGCATAGCTTAAAACTTATAAAGTACCTCTTCGGGGGTTCGGCATTTGATGACCACGTGCTTGGCGGTTTCTCTCTGTTCCTCCTCAGGGGGTGGCAAAGGGCCGTTCACACCTTCGATCGTCCCGCTCCGACGCATCAGCTATACAGCACACATACAGTATAGGTAGCAGGGCAATCGTACAAGAGGGACAAAGCGGTTGGAGAGGAGATGTGCGAAGAAGAAGAAAAAGAATACCGTAGTGCAACTTCTAGACATAAATCGCGCACGCACGAGCGCTTCGGCAACACTACTACCTCTAATGTAGTACCTGCAGCGCAAACTGAGTGTCGGCTTCGTCCCTCGCTCGGCTCGCCTCAATCCCCGCGGCTTCCCCTGCTAAACGCGCTTTCAACTTCTCACCCGCCATCACCCCGCGTCTAGACTCGTCCTCTAACAAATGCACACATAAGCATTCAGATAGGCCAAAATCAGCATCACGAATTAAGAACTTGCTATCCAAACGCGTGGATATATATCCACTAACACTCATAACAGAAGCACAGTGGGAAAACCTCAAAGTCTGTAGTAGTACATGTGCGCATGAGTAATGAACTATGCCCATACACACTCACGTACACTGGTCCTAAGTACTCACATAACATCCCTACACGTCTGCACATGTAAAACACAGACGCACGCGCACACGTCCATACCTGCTTCTGCGTCGCGGTCTCGTTGGGCTTTCCGCGCGTCGTTGTCCAGGCCCCACTCTTCGAGCAAGCCCATGAGCATCGTGGTGTGGGTGCTCTCCTTCGCCCGCGACGCCACTTCGCTCTCGTAGCGGGCCATGTCGCCGCGCCGCAGCTTGTCCAACCATTCGGCCCGCCGCTGGTCTGGGGGAAGAAGAATACACGTGTGTGCAGGTGCACACACACCAAGATGTACGCGCACGAAATACATGGTCATTAACACGAATACAATGGAAAAGAAAGAGGGCACGCCTACTAGAAATCAATCATTTGACGTGAATACAATAAAGGAGACATCAACTTAAGGTCTAGCACCTGATGGCCCTCCACCACCACCAGTCGGTACTAGCATATCTCAACTACCCCCCCCCTCCCAAACCGCACTCCTTTTCTACGGCCACTTACTGTTCACTTCCTTGGTGAGTTCTTTGCGGCGCGCGCGAATGCGGCCGCGGTCCGCGTTGATTTTCGCCACTTGATCGGCTTCGTTGGCGTCGATGTCGGTGTTTTCGAAGTGCATCAAACCCGGGTGCCTTCTCTTGGCCGCGAGCCCCGCTCGAAACCGCAGGAACGTCCCCGCGATCCCCGACACGGCTTCTTCTTCAATCCGGTACCTGTGGAAGCACAGAGTGAAGTCGATGAGGCTGGGCACGAGAATCAAAACGGAAAGCAGATGCGTATACGTTGATGCAAATCTCAGTGCGTTCGAGTGTAGAAACATTTCAACCTGAAAGGGGCAACAAAATATGTTCCAATGATCTACTGAAGAAACTAGACATCTTACACGCCCCCGCCGGTGCCCGAATCCATCCCAGGAAAGTTGCCCTTGTCGTCTGCGCCGGAGCCTTTGGTGGACCCAGCACTCGATGAGGATGACGACGACGACGACGACGAGGCAGACGAACCTGAAGAACTGGAACCTGCACTAGACGCACCCGAGCCAGATGAACCCGAACTAGAAGACCCCGAACTAGAAGACCCCGAACTAGAAGACCCCGAAGAGGCAGAAGCGCTGGAGGCAGAGACGGAGGAGCGGCTGCCGCTCAAGCGCGCCGAACTTAAGGGCTTGGACCGTGAGGTAGAGGCGGCTGACGACGATGACGACGAAGAGGACGAGCCCGAGGACGAGGAAGCAGTTGAAGAAGAAGCAGAAGACGAGGAGTCATCGTCGTCGTCATCCGAATCCTAGGAGGAGCACATGTAGCGCAAGTGCATCCATGCATGCAAACGCAAAAAAAGGGTGATTTATAGTTAAAATGTTAAAAAAAAGATAGTAGCAACGTGACATTAGCTAGGGGCCTACCGAGTCGTCATCGGAGTCGCCATCGTCGTCACTGTCGTCGGAGTCCTCGACCGGTCCTTCATACCACCGTGCATACCTTTTGGAACGATCCCCAGAGCAAGAAGGTCAAACGCGTAAGATCATAGCCTTTGGCTTCATTCGACCATCGTTGTCGACTCAGTAAACGCTGAAATTTGAAGCTATACTTTTAGCTTATTTTCAGAGATGTATGCTGAGCAACTAGTCGTGGAGACGACTCACCGCTGCTTATCGTGCACTTTTTCTGGGTCGCGAAAGAAAGGAGCAGGAGCTACGGGGAGCGCCATGATAGGGTATTAACTAGCTAAAATCCGTAGAAAGAAGTGATTACCAACGAACTAGTAATTACTGAGCATTGGCAAAACACGCTACATACGTTAGAGGCAAACTCTAGCCAGAAGACGAGAAAACGATCACAGTAAGTTTCACAATACAGTCACATTTGTTCTGATAACGCGCGTAAATATACGATTTCTAATAAACGAAACAGTTTGCTGCTTTTTTTTGCTTGTTGGTGTTGGTGTGCTGCAGAACTGCAGAGAGAGCGCGTTGTGAATTCTAGTTGCTGTACCGCTGGACATACGGCGACTCGCTCAGCACTCGGCCTCGCTGCGGGACTGGCACCTCCCGCCTGACCTAAGCTATGACGGAGGCGGTACCAGCTGAAATGGCGGTGCAAGAACAGCCCACGGTGCGACCCACGCCTTTTCCTTTTCCCCCCGTCCTCTTCACCCACGCCGAGCCGAAACAGCACCAGTTCAAACCTTTTGCTTCGCTTAGTAATTCTTGGATGGTGTTCAACGCCGCTCCAACCCATTCAGTCCTTTGCTAATGCAGCTGCAATTGTATTGCTTTATCAACGCTTCTGATTTTGTCACTGCTACCGCGATATAACCGAGTTTTCGGGCATTTCCATTTCCTACGCACATTTCAGTGCCTAGCGCTTGATGCTACTTTTGCTCATTAGCTCTACACCCGAGTTCGCAGTCGAAGTTTGAACGTGTTGCTGCGCCATACTAATGTTTTGCTACAGCCTTACTCTTTTGCTGCCATACTTTGTTTCGATTCATTGAATGAATGTCCTGCCATTAAATAAGGCCGCGGGTGAAGCGGGCACTCTAGCGCTCGCAGTGCCAGAAAACACCAACGTAGAAGCAGGGTCTGCAGAAGCAGGAGAAGCTGAAGCAGATGAAGACGACGCTATTGACCCTTCCGTGCTCTTTGTAGCGTCGCCTGCCGGTGTTGTAGCTCGCTCTAAGCTGCGCGACAAAGCGAAGAAGTACAGCAAGTTTTCCGACCTGTTGACGCCGCAAATGGTCGACGAAATCCGACAGTACGTTGATCGATTCGTAGCTTCTTTGGTTCTGCGTTTTTCTGCTTGAAGACCTGCTCTCCCCTATCCTCACTGCTGTTCTGCACGCGTTGTTGAAGTTTCACTTTCTTCACTTTTCACTCGCTCGCCATCTCTTTCTGTCTGTAGTCCTTCCAAGATTCTTGACGTTGTCCCCGCTCCAGCCATCAGCAATCTTACAGCACCTGCCTATTTTTCATATTTTGATCTCTTTTCTTTTATTATGTTCTAGGTATTGCGTGGAGCCGGAGGTAGAAGGCGAAGTGCCGGACTGGATGATCGACCACCACGTGAAGCTGAAAGTGTCCATTCGCGCTATGGAAGGCACCCTCCGGCGTGCGAGCGTGCGTACATAGGACAACATGTTTTCCTCCTGTTGCTTGCTTCGCCTCTTTATTTCGCTCTGTTTCACCTCTTCTGCTTGTACTGTGTATTACTGATCCTTACTCTCGTTCTCTCCCCTAGCACTTGCTGTGCGTACCTTGTATCATCTTGTCTTATTATTTGTTTTGCCAAGTTTCACATCAACACGCCACCTTTAGAAACTCGCATGCAATTCATCGTCTGCTGCTACTGTCATCATCACCACCTCCTTCTTGTTCTTCTCTGCAGGTCCAGCGCGGAGAAGGTTGCAACTGTTTGCCCACCAAATTCCTCAAGAAAACGGGCGGCGCTTTTCGCATGTACGCCGACGCTGCCGTGGCTCATCCTGCTTTCGATCAGGTTGTCAATCCCTCGAGAGCTTCGACATCCCCGCACGTCTCTTTCTTGGAGTGCTATTCTCGAAGCTTTCTCATCTCTGCACTGCTAGTAAATCCCCCGCTTTCATGATTCCCTCCTGTATATTTCTTTCTTTCTGCACTTTCGTGTGTTTTTTACTTACGTACGTGCCTTGTGTGCTGAATTCTTGCGACACGTTTCAACGCTGCCTCTCTCGTTGGGTCCACTGCCAAATCAAGTTATTGTTCAGGCCCTTACTTTTTGCTTGTACGCTAATTTGTGTTCCCCTCTTTCTTTCTTCGTCGTATTTTAGTTCATTATGCTGTGCATCATCGTGAACTGCGTTTTCATGGCCATGGCCGATCCGACGACCGATGTCGTGCCAGCTTACGAAGAAGTGGTAAGTGTCAGCGCTTGCACGCTCTAGCCTAAAGCTTTGAAAAAGACCTCGCATCGTGACCCTCGTGATTGCGGGTCCATGCACATTCTTAATCTGGCCAGTCAAGCGTTTACTTTTTCGAGAGCGCAACGCTTGAATGTTTTGTTCCTTGTCATTTTGAACCTTCTTGTTTTCGTGTATGTGTGCCGCAGATCAACACCACTTTCCTTTACGTGTTCACTGCCGAAGCAGCCATCAAGATGGTTGCGTGAGTTCTTTTAAACCTTGCCGATAGTTTTTGGCTGTCTTCTATCATAGGGTCCTCGCGCGCTTTGTCGCATACTTAGCTCGATTGAAAGAAAGTATTCTCGCGGTCTTGTGCCACTAAACCCAACCACCAGCCGTCTCCTACTAACGATAGGAGCGTGCCGCGGTGGATTTTTTTTGTCTCCTTACCCAGGTTCGGCGCAGTTTATCCCCAAGACGCCTGGAATTGGCTTGACGTGGTGGTGGTGATTGAAGGCTGGATCAGCAGCTTCAGCGCGGGCAGTTCGGCCCTGGCGGGCCTGAAAACCTTTCGCATTCTGCGGCCTCTACGCGTGGCCAACCGCCTCCCCTCGGTCAAGATGATCATCTCCACGCTCTTGTCGTCGTTACCGGCCATTGCCGACACTTTCATGGTGTTTTTCTTTTTCCTGTTCCTTTTCGGCATGCTCTGCGGCGCGCTGTGGTCCGGCAGCTTCACGCGGCGTTGCGTGGACAACAGGTCGGGCGACGTTGTGGGAGAAGAAGAGCTGTGCTACCCGCAGCCCGACACCCGGGACGGTTTCTGCGGCGCGCTCACTTTCTTGGACGCGCCGTATTCGTGCGAGGGGGGCCAAACTTGCACCGACTTTGGGGTGGCGCCAGCGGATGGAGGCCTGAACTTCGACAACATTTTGTTTTCCATTCTCACTCTTTTCGCGGTGTGCACCATGGAAAGTTGGTCAGGGATCATGTACATCACCCAAGACATCATGGCGGAAGGCACTTTTGTGGTGTTTTTGGCGATTATTGTCATCGGGAACTTTACCATAATCAACATCATGATTGCGTCTATCCTCGTAGAGCTGGGTTGCTTGAGCGATTTGGAAGACGAAATGAAAATCGAGCGCGAAATGCAACAGGGCATCAAGGACGAAAACCATTTGAAATTGTTGGAAATGCGCAAAGGCATGCTGGCGCGGGGTGAGCCCATCCCCCCTCCGCCCATTGGGGAGGTGATTGGCCAGTGCGTCAACGACGTGTGGCAGAATTTGTATACCAGCACGGGCAAGTTTTTGCTCATGGTGTGCTACTCGGGCGTGCCCAGCAACCGGCCCGAGAACCACTGGGCGTCGGTGCTTCGCTGGAAAGTAACGGCCGACACGGCGTACTTCTCGTACTTCATTCAAATCTGCATCGTTTTCAACATGGTGTGCTTGGCGCTCGACGACTACGACGTTAGCGCAGACTTGGCGTTCTTTCTGGAGACGGCGAACTTCGTGCTCACGGGCGTGTTCTGTTTCGAGATGGCCGTGAAGCTCATCATCATTGGCATGGTGGACTACTTCACGGACAATTGGAACTTGTTTGATGCCTTCATTGTCACCGGCAGCGTGGCGGAACTGCTCTTGGCTTCCGGAAGCTCGAGTTTGGGGGTCTTGCGGATCGTGCGCATGCTGCGTTTGACCCGCGTCGCTCGCTTGGCGAAACTGGCGAACAAATGGGAGTCGTTGCGCACCGTGTTCCGCCGCATTCGCGACTCGTCCGCGAAAATGGGGCCCGTCCTCCTGCTCCTGGTGCTCTTCATGTTCATTTTCTCGATTTTGGGGATGCAAATGTTTGGGGCGTCCGTGACCTCTGACGACTTCGTGCGCTTTGACAACTTTTACGTGGCGTTCGTGCAGTGCTTTTACGTGATTTTGGCAGAAGGCTGGCTGGACATCATGTACGTGAGTATGGCAGACACCGGCGCTGTTTCGGCGCTTTACTTCGTGGCGCTGGTGATGATCGGCAACTTCGTGCTGGTGAACTTAATTTTGGCGGTGGTGCTGGGCGGCGCGATGCCGGGCGAAGAAGCCAAGCGCCTCCTGGGGGTGAAGCAGCTCTTCAGCACCATGAACAAGCACGACTTGAAAATGTCCCTCCGCCAGTGGCGTTGGGTCACCACGGTGACCCGCACCGACGCCATGATGACCACCGCCCTGGTGTCGTGGCACCACGCGGCGCGAGAATACGGCGCGGCGCGGTTCCTCAAGCTCGCAGAAAATCTGGGCTTAGGGGGGGAACTGCTGGAGCGCCTGCAAACTTTGCTGGTGGAGTTGGAAGCCGCGGGCATGGACGAAATGCAGCCACCGGACTTGGCCATTGCGGCCCGCGAGCGCAAACGGTTCAAGCTGTTGCTGCCGTTCCACGACGAAGAAGCGGCCAAGCGCCGGGCCTCCAAGAACCGCCGGGCGTCGAGCGTGGATTCGCTCAGCAGCTTCGACCAAGACGGGGTCGGAGGCGACGGAGAGCTGGAGCTGGGCGCGGGCAACGAAGAGGTGCTCATGTGGAAGCGCCTGACCAAAGTGGCGTACCTCACCGCCAAGTTTTCCGAAACCCACGTGCCCGACGGGATGGAGACGGCGCGAGACGGGATCGACCAACCGTTGATGCTGGTGAACCCGGTGTCTGGGGAAACGGTGCTGGCCAAGTCTGCCGCGATGGCGGCGTCGGAAGAAGTGGAGCACTTGATCAACGCGTCCTTGTTGGACAAGAAGCTGCCCCCCAAGCAGAAGTTGTCGGTGAAGTTTGCGAAGTCCGACAAGAACAACACGTCGCTGGTCGTGCTGACGAAAGACGTCGACCTGGTGGTGGTGGCCTCGGCCATGCAGCTCCGGTGGATGAAGTGGCAAGCCATTTCCAAGCGCATCGTGGCGACGCAGTTGTGGACCGATATGCTGTTTTACGCGATTATCGTGTCGTGCCTGTCGATGCTTTTCACGGACAACGACACCCCGTACCTCAGTTTCTGGTTCCTCGTGGAAACCATCTGCAACGTGCTGTTCTTGTTGGAGGTCTTCGTGAAGATTGGCAGCGCGGCCGAATTAGACGCCAACTACAAGTTGCGGACCGGCTGGGCGGGGTACATTTACGAGCCTTGGAACCGCCTGGATTTCCTCATTGTCCTGAGCGCCATCTTTTCGGTGGTCTTCCGCGAGCTCGGAATGACCGAAGGCGTGAACGCGTGCACGGTGGTGCGCGCTTTCCGGCCGCTGCGCATGATCAACAGCATTGACGCGCTCAAGGACCAAGTGGTGTTGCTCTTCAAAAGCTTTTCGAGCCTGGGCACTCTCGCTGTCTTCTTGGCGTTCGCCAACACGGCGTATGCCGTGGTAGGGATGCAGCTCCTGAAGGGCGTCTACTGGCGCTGCGACGATGGCGAGTATGCCGACGACGAAGATTACTTGGCGACGGTGGGAGAAATGCCTACCAACAGCCCGAAAATGGGCGTGGTTGACCAAGTGACGGGCTTCTACTCCGCCCGGCCTTGCTCTGGCAACTTCACCAACATGGACGGCGTGCAGCTCACGGCCATGGGCGAGTGGGTGAACGCCGATTACCACTTCGACACGTTTGAATCGTCCCTTCTGTCGGTGTTCATCTTGAGCGTCGGCGGTTGGTTCGACGTGGTCTTCGACGGCTTGTCGGGCACCGAGGTGGGCTACACGCCGGAGCCGTACTACAACACCAACCCCCTCGTCATCTTTTACTTCTTCTTCGGGATTTCTTTCTTCGGCCTGTACATCGTGAACGAATTCGTGGGGGTGGTCTTCGACACCTACGTCGAGGAGAAAGCGCGCGCGGACGACATCTTGTACGGCGACATGAAAGCCGAAGAACGCGAGTCGCTCGACATCAAAAGGCGGGTGGATTACGTGCACCCTGTAAAAGTGGTGCGGCGGCCCACCAAGCCTTGGCGGCAGAAATGCGACGAATTTGCGGAGTCGCCGTCCTTTAACACGTTCATCTTGTCGGTGATAGCGTTCAACGGCTTGTGCTTGACCATTGCCCACGACGGCCAACCGCAGTGGGTCACCGACTTCACAGCCACCATTGAGCTCGTGTTTTCGCTCATTTTCACGATCGAAGCTACCATCAAGATCATCGGCGCCGGCACCAACGTTTACTTTTCCGATGCGTCCAACAACTTTGACTTCACGGTCACGGTGGTGGGAGACCTCGACGCGATCCTTTACTTAGCCAACGCATGCCAGCAGAGCAACAGCACTTTTTTGCGCCTCGTGCGGTCCATGCGCGTCTTTCGGCTGATGCGCCTCATTTCGTTGATTAAAGGCTGCGAAGTCATCATTCTCACGTGCACGTTTGCGTGGCCTCGTTTAGTAGTCGTGTGCCAGCTGCTTGCCATTCTCGTGTTTTTCTTCGCCAATGTTGGAGTGGTTTTCTTCGAAGCCATCCCCAAAGATGACTACGGTTCATTCTATTGCAATTTCGAAACGGAAGTGCAGGCCATGCAGCTTCTTTTCATTCTGATGACAGGTGACAACTGGAACGATACTATGGGCGGGATGGTTGGCCACGAGGATGTTTCTGACGCCATAATCGTTTCGTACTTCATCATTTACACCTTGGTGATGGCCTTCGTGATTGTGAATTTGTTCGTCATGGTAGTCTGCGAAGCCTTCGAAGTGCTGAACGACGACACCAAAAAAGACTTCGAACGAGTAGTGCCTATTTACCAAAAAGCCTGGTCGCAATTCGACCCGGACGCGCGCGGCACGGTGGCACACAGCAAAATGGAGTACTTGATTCGGTCGCTGCCCGCGCCTTTTGGGGTGCCGTTCCCCTTAGACGGAGACCAGTACGATACCCAGGCCTGCTACAAGGAACTCGCGTTCCGGTCAGAGTTCGTGAAAAGCAATTTACCGGAAGGGGACGCGGACTTCAACGAAGTGTTGTTTTTGCTCATTTTATACCGGCGAATCGAGTCCGGCGACATCAAAGGACGGCAGTACACGCGCGAGCTGAAGTTTTTGCACGCATCCATGGCTATTCAAGCGCAGCTGAAGGTGTACTTGTCGCGTATTCGTCTCAGGGTGAAAAGGAAGAAGATTGAAGAAAAAGCCATTCGCGACACCACCTTATCAGCGAAGAGTGCTGACTGGGGCTCTGCGATTGCGGATCGTGCTGTCGAACGCTCAGCAGCTTCAACGGCCACCTTAGGCGGCCCGAACGGCCAGCCAACTTTCGATGTTGCCGATGAAGTCATGCTTTAGAATGCTAAGGGAGCTCCCCACACAGGTTTCGCGATTTGTTTCAGGGCTTCCGCTCGTAGTGCATTTTTTTTTCCTTCTATGCATCACCTGCTTCAAACCTGCTTCTCTCCTCACCATCGCGAGCACCAAAAACGAACCAATTGCCATCTTTACGTGTATCAATTGCGCAAGTTATAGCCATTCAAGACTACATCCAGGCCAAATTTCATTATGTAATTGAAAGGACAGCTCTATGACCGTATGAGTCGCTCGGCCTCCCGACTCACTGGTCAAAAAGTAAGAGGACTTACGTCTCCCTTCTCTCTACGCACTTCCTTTTTACGATTTTGACTTGCGCGCATCGCATGCGCGTACACTTCTGCCCGCAGCATTGGCTTCTGTGCCATTTGGGTTTGTATTAGTTCGAGTTCGAGTTCGAGTAAACCTAGAGCTAATCATCCAAGCAGTGGCTATTGGCAGGAAGCTAAAAACACACAGAGACACGCAAGGGCAGCGGGGCAGCGGGTGTGCTCAATAAGAAAAGTCGGGTGGCCGTTTCTTCCCCTCTTTGTTCTCGGGCAATGAGGGCGCTGGGTTCGTGAATTCGCGCTTCAACAGTTCGCGCGGCACCTGCGCTGCTGTTGCTGATTTGCTTGCGAGGCCCTATCGAAGGAAAGGTGAGGCAGGGGGGGGGGGGCACGGGGGC
>Ga0307982_1002017_pt1 | contig 16498 bp, 6 predicted proteins | sample OrgLakmetagen989_FD_201847 | JGI IMG/M metagenome (GOLD analysis project Ga0307982, IMG submission 201847) | Saline water microbial communities from Organic Lake, Antarctica - #989 | ecosystem: Environmental > Aquatic > Non-marine Saline and Alkaline > Saline | place: Antarctica: Organic Lake...
AACTTGAAGAAGACGTGCTAATGCAGAACATGACGCAGTCAAATGCCGCAATGTTCCGCACTCCCACCGGGCAGTCCAAGTTGCACGAGGTACTGTCGGAACGCACAGCGACAGGGCAGGCTGTACAACCTCCCGTGGAGGGAACGGACGAAGTGGGTTTCTCTGACTCAAGTGCGGCGCATGCTCGAACACAGAACACTCAGGCCGACCTGCGGCGTCGCGCGGAGCAGCGGCTGACGGGGAGGCCTGGCAAGTCGGGCACAGCGCCCATTGCAGATGCAGACGCCGCCGCGACACTGCCTGCTGCAGGCAGTGCTGCGAGCGACCCTGAGAGCATTGGGTACATTTCCCCTGAAGACCTGGCGGTGAAGCCAGTGGGGGGTGAGGGGGGTCCAGTGGTGCCCCCCGGCGGCGACTTTGACCCAAGCGACCTACCTGAAATGCAAGAGGAGGAAGTCGAGGAGGAGGAAGAGGAGGAGCTGCATGGGTCTGGTGGGGGTGCAGGGGGGGGCTCCCTCACCGAGGCCCTTCTGGAGGAGCTGCTGGACGGCATTGGGGAGGAGGAGGACTGGCAGAACATCGGGTGAGAGCACCCGCCTGCACCACCGCTTGGTGGCGGGGAATCCATGCAAGGGCTGCGTTTGCCTGCGGTGTGGTTTCTGATGCAATGAATGTTGATCTCTGAAGTCTGCTGCCAAGCGCTGCCAGGGGGCTGTCACCGAAGGTAGATGTGATGTTTCGCCGCCAGGATTTAAAACAAACACATGCAAAGCATTCCACAACAAACTAGGCAAAGGTGTACATTTGAAAGCAGGCTTAAACACCACTTTGGCTATGGCTTTCTCAGCATGTCGGCCAGCAGCAGCCAGTGAGTTGACAGCTTCTCAGCGCAACACGCCAAGCAGTGCAGCTGATGCCGATTCGCAGGGAGCATGCAACTTGGGACTCGGCGCTCCATGAGTGCAGCGAGCTCCAAAGTTGAAAAACCAAAGACGGATTGGGTCGGTGTTGTTTTCTTCTCTGGTATTGTACGTGCTGCATTTGCTGCCCTCCGAGCTGCGGATTATGACATCTCTTCAGGTGGGTGTGACCACGTACTTGGGCTTCTGGCAAGCACAGCGCTACCAGTGGAAGGTGAACCTTCTTTCTGAACGCAAGTCTGCTTTGTCCAAACCGTCCCAGGAGCTCTCAGCTGCCATCAAAAGCATGCCGTACGTGACGTCATGCGATACGCCTGGCCTGCTCACACACACTCCACCTCTTTGCGATTGCAGCAAAGACAGGAAGCGCATCAGGGATGAAGTATGCGTGCCCGTGACTGTCACAGGAGTGCTAGATCTGGACAATGAGATGCTGGTGGGCCCCCGTGCCCCCCCCCCAGGGGCCCCTTCCGGGACCCCCCAAATGGGCTTCTACATCGTGACCCCCCTCATCCTGGATAACTCCTCCGCCGCATACTATGAGGAGGCCTCCTCCGCAGACGACGGTGCCGCCTCTGCCGCGGCGCCTGCAGCCCACTTTGTCCTGGTGAACAGGGGGTGGGTGCCCGCCGCCAAGCGGGGATCCCTCGCCCCTGGACACGAAGACGAGGGGGGGGTCCTGCGAGCAGGGGCTGGCAAGGGGCCCCTCCGTGTGACGGTGAAGGGGGTTCTGCGCGGCTCGGAGGCGGGGGGGCAGTTCGCCCCTGCCCACACAGGCGCTGGCTCCTTTGGCTGGTTTGACTTCCCCAGCATGGCTGTGTACCTAGCAGAGGCAGGGGGGGCTCCAGTGCGCTCCCCAGCGGGATCTTTCTTTGACTTGCCCTTTGCAGTTGACGCCCAGCAAATCCACCCAGCAGACACCGCAGCCTCCAGCAGTGGCGAGGGTGGTGTTCCGGCTTTCCCTCTGCGGCGTTCCGAGGAGGAATACCACGAAGTGCAAACGCATCCTGCGACGCACTTGAGCTACAGCTTCACCTGGTTTGCCCTCGCGCTGTTCGGGGTGGCCATGACCCGCCGGCGATTCAAGCCCAGTGGGAACAGGCGTTCTGGGGCAGCAGTGTACCAGGCAATGCAGGCGCAGCAAGCAGCAGCCAAGGCTTCCGGCGCTGGTGCTGGCCCTGGCAAGGCTGCAGGGGTGGCTGGGCTCATGCTAGCATCGGCGTGCCCCCCCCAGGCTGGCGGGGACGAGGACGCACATGCCCAGTAGAGGGCGCATTGGGAGGGTGCAGTGCTTGGGTGGGGTTCATGCAAGCAAGGCCAGCGATGAGGTGTGTGTGTGCGGTGTGATAGGGATCGGCTCAAGGGGGCTGTCCGCTCATTGGGCAGCCCTGCGTTTTCCCTGCGACAAGCCCCCCTGCTCAGGCGAACTGCGGAAGTTGGCGAGCTTCTGGGCCGTTGTTGCAATCCAATAATCAAGTTTCCGGACAATCACGTATCTGGCAACCCGTCTTCGAGATTCACTCATTTGGCGTATCGGGAATAGCGAACGACGTGTCCCGAGCGAATACTACGGCCCGGCCAGCTCCGCAACACAACATGTCCAACTCACAAGACAGTGTGCAGCGCAATGTCTATGCCAATGCCCCAAATAGAAACAATGGTTTCGTTGACAATGCAGTAGTAACTGCAAAATACAGCCCACACACTTTTATCTTCGTAAGCGACTGCAGCAAGTAATGTCTTGAGATAGTCTCACGATTTCTGTGCAGATCTTCTTGCTCGAGCAATTCTCCCGGTTTGCGAATGCTTACTTCCTACTGGTTTGTTGCCTTCAAGTGATTCCTGCTATCACGATTACTGGCGGACTGCCCACTGCCGGTTTGCCGTTGACCATGGTGCTGCTTTTCGATGGCATAGTTACAGCACGCGAAGACTATAAACGACACCAGGATGACCGGATCACCAACACACAAACCAGTGAGTAGATCATATATACCTATGGCTGCAATTTCGTTGAGTGCGTTCCTTTGTGCAGCTTTGGCGGCGCGCGGCAGGTCATTTGTGCCAGTAGAATGGCAGAACGTCAGGGTGGGGGACATCCTGAAGCTGAAACGGAACGAGAACGTGCCTGCTGACTGCGTGTTTCTTGCCTCCAGGACCAATGACATTGATAGTCCTGAGACCTGCTACGTGCAAACAGCGCAGTTGGACGGGGAGACAAACTTGAAACTAAAGCAAGCAGTGAACAAAACAGTGTCCTACTTCGTAGACGACGCAGCGGCAACAAACTTCCGAGGCATGCTGACATGCGAAGCGCCCAACGCAAACTTCAACCGCTTTGTTGGTACTATTCGCTTGGGCTCGGCGCGCCCTGCAGGCGGCAGCACGCCTGGGCTGGACGCAGTCGGCAACTCCGCCGTGTCCCCCGGACCAAGTGCTGCCCACCCCCGAGCAGGCAGCATCACGTCACCCGTCGTTGCACGGGAACTCACAGGCGCACGTGCTGAAGCTAGCGGTGGTGGCGCTGCGGGCAATGGAAGCAGTACGCAGCTGGCCGTGGCGGCAGCTGCAGGGTCGCCCACAAACGCTGAGGCTGCCAACCTGGAGGTGTCTCAGCTGCTGCTGCGCGGCTGTCAGGTGCGCAACGTGGACTTTGCATATGTCATGGTTGCATACACGGGGAATGACACCAAAGTGCGGGTGAAAGTCACCGCCAAAAGCAGCAAGCGCGCACAGGTGGAGGAGGGCGTGAATGGGATTGTCATCCTTGTGGTGTCGCTCCTCATCATCATTTCCGCCCTGGGGGCTGTGGGCAACGCCGTTTGGAATGCCAACCGCGGTGATTTCATGCAGTACCTGGTGATTGACTCCATCACAACCTTCGTGCAGGGGCTGCAACAGTGGGCGACTTTTCTGCTGCTCAACTCAAGTTTTGTGCCTGTGGCGCTGTACGTGCAAATGCGTCTCACTCGCACCCTACAAATGGTGGTCATGGAGCACGACAGCAGCATGTGCCACACCGAGGAACTGAAAGATGCAGTGGCCAGGGCAAAAGCTGGCGGCGAAAGCATCACGTTTCCATTTCGGGTGCGCAGCATGGAGCTGAACGACGACCTGGGGCAAATCACGCACATATTCAGCGATAAAACCGGCACCATGACCCTGAACTACATGGAGTTTGCAAAACTGGCGGTGGGAGGTGTCAGCTACGGCCTTGGCAACACTACAATCGGCGTGGCTCGCCTGCGACGACTGGGGCAGCACGCTGCTGCAGACGAAGCTGAAGCCATCATCCACGCCGCAGATGCACAGCCTCGTGTAACACAACATGTGAATTTCACCGACGGCAGCGAGTCACACCCCTCGCGCACCCTGGCACAGGATGCACGGCTTGTGGCCGACGCCCCCGGCAGGGACGACGCAGCCGCTGCAACAGCAGGGACGCCAGGTGCACTTGATGCCCTTGGGGGACGTGATGGTGCAGAGGACCCAGGTGCGACGCCAGGCGACGCCATCCACCACTTCGTTCTGCACCTTGCCTTGAACCACACTGTGCTCCTGGAGACCATTCGGGACGACGAGGGAAAGACTCTGGGAACACGCCTGTCTGCCTCTTCACCAGATGAAGAGGCTTTCCTGCTGGCAGCACAGCACTTTGGGTATGAGTTCGTTGCGCGCAGCACAGACGGCATCACGCTGCGGGTGCCGGCCCCGGGGGGGCTCACTGTGCCCGCGTGCACCGGGTCGTCCCCCGCCGATGTGCAGTCTGGCGACATGAACGCGCTTGCAGAGGTGGGCAAGTCGGATCAACAATTCTTCGAGGTGCTGCACATGCTGCCTTACACCCAAGAGCGGAAACGCATGAGTGTGGTTGTGCGCCACCCTGATGGCCGCATCGTCATGTACTGTAAGGGGGCAGACAACGTCATTTATGAGCGCCTGCGGGCCTCCCACTCGGCCAAGGACAAGACTGTTCGGCGGAACACGTCAGCGTACATGGGGCACTGGGGCAGTGACGGTCTGCGCACGCTGTGCTTTGCCTTCAAAGAGCTCTCCTCGGGGCAGCTGTCAGCGTGGGCCCACAGGTACGCCCTGGCCTGCAACGACTTTGATGAAAACCTGAAACGGAAGAACAAGCTGCCCAACGACATTGACCGATTGATGGATGAGATGGAGCGGGATTTGACGCTGCAGGGGGCAACGGCAAATGAGGACAAGCTGCAGCCAGACGTGCCGGAGACCATCGCCCTGCTGTCCCAGGCAGGCATGCGGGTGTGGATGCTGACGGGGGACAAGCAAGAAACCGCCGTGAACATCGGCTACGCCACGCAGCTGCTGGATGATGGGCTTGAGACGATCATGGCGACTGCAGGCAGCGCAGGCAGTGCCGCAGCTGGGGCAGCCCTGGTCAGGGCACGGGCAGCGGCGCTGCGGGATAGTGGTGTGTTGCCACCGCTGTCCCCGGCTGAAGCGCGCAGGCGACAGCGGCGGGCGAAGCGGGCTGCCAGGGCAGCTGCAGTGGCAGGTGCGGCACCCAGCCCTGCAGCCCAGGGGGTGCAGGGGGGGGGGTGCTTGGACCAGGCGTGGGAAATGTCATCTGGGACTGGCGTGGAGCTCGCTGCGCTGGATAGCACAGCTTCCACTGCCCAGGACCCGCCCCCCCTCCTGGGCAACCCCCTGATCAAGGGGCCCCCCTCCGTGCTGGACACGGCCACGGCAGACGGCAGCCAGGGCGGGTCTGCGGGAGTTGCCTCAGAGAACCAGAGCGCTGTCTCGCCCCGTGCCGTCCGCAGTGCGTCCATGGGCACTGCAGGGAGTCTGGAGGGGGGGGAGGGCAGCACTGGTGCTGCCTCTTCCCCCCGCCCCCGCCGTCGTCCCAGGCTGAATAGCCGCAGCGTCGCGTTCGAATCTGATGCGCAAGTGATTGGACAGATGTCCCTCCAAAGCTTGCAGCAGTTCGGTGAGCACTTGGGCATCCAAGACACCAGGACCACGGCCCCCATGCGGCGCCGACGGCGGCGAGTGGGCGGGAAACCCCTGGCAATGGTCATCGACGACGCTGTTCTGGATGAACTTCTGCGCCCGGAACACGACAGCGAGGGCGATTCCGACGACGAGCCGGAAATTGATGGGCAGTTCCGCTCCATTCCCGAGGGCCGCCAGCCCAGCGCCACACTGCGCAGCCGAGCCTCCACTGTGGTTCGGGCCTTTGACGAATTCTTCTACTCCGCACGAGCGGCAGTTTCCGAGAAACTTCCAGAAAATTTGCGCCCCACTGAAAAAGCTGCGCCAGTAACAGGTGCAGCTCGGGACCTACTGGACCTGACCACTGCTGCGAAGGCAGTTGTGTGCTGCCGCTGCCGCCCCGACCAGAAAGCGCAGATGGTGAAGCTTGTTCGGGACGGTGTTCCACGTTGCCGCACCCTTGCAGTAGGTGATGGCGCCAATGACGTAGACATGATCCGCACAGCGCACGTGGGAGTGGGCATTGCAGGCGCCGAGGGGATGCATGCTGCCAACGCCAGCGACTACTCCTTTGCCCGTTTCAGGTTCCTGCAGCCGCTGCTGCTGCTGCATGGGCGCTTGAACTACTTGCGCATATCGACGCTGGTCAACTTCATGTTTTACAAGAACATTCTGCTTGTTCTGACACAGTATTGGTACTCCGCTGCAACCGGTTTCTCTGGACAGAAGTTCTTCGTTGAACTTGCAGCACAGTCCTTCAACTTGCTGTATACATCCCTTCCCGTGCAATTTGTGGGCGTGTTTGACCGAGATGCCGACCTGGATCTGATGCGGCGGGTGCCCCAGCTGTATCGAGGGGGGCAAGGGGGGCAACACTTGCATAAATGGGTGTTCCTCACTTGGTTCGGCCTTGCTGTGGCCGAGTCCCTCGCCATTTACTTCATCTGCGAAGCCTCCGTGGCTGCCATCTCCGACCTCACAGTGTTCGTGTTTGGGTCACTCTGCTTCACCGTGGTTGTCCTGGTAGTGAGTGTTCGCATCAGCATGGAAGCGCACCTGCACCACTGGCTGTTCCAGCTGGCGGTCACCCTATCAGTGGTGATGTGGGTCGGGGCCATGTTCGTGTTCGGCACTTGGCGCTCCGACGGCGTGGGTATCGACGGCTACGAGCGCCTGTTCTCAACTGCCGTCATCTACTTTGACATCCTGCTGCTCATGGGCATCGCTGTTCTGCCTTCACTGCTCTGGAACAGCCTGGGCACCTTCTTCTCGCCCACCCTGCGCAGCATTGTCATGCGTGCCAGCAAGCTTGGCGACGCTGCAGTGTCCGCTGTGTCCAGGGACCTGGCCCTGGGAAGATTGTCTGCCGACCCCCTCGAAGCAGCAAACACCCCCATGCTGCACGCTGGAGCGGAACAGCCCACACGCCAAAATTCAACCAAGAACACTCAGGGTGGAACACCGGCTGCAGCTGCATCCCCGTGGACCCCTCACATCCCTCACCCCACCAGCGTGTTCTGCAGGAACTGGTACCGCACCGTGGGTGGGCTCCTGCAGCTGTTCACCAATTGGCTGTGCTGCTTGGCTGGCTGCTACCTGCTCGGTCAAGCACCCCGCTGCTGCAAGTGCGCAGGGCTCATGCGGGCAGCTGGCCCTTACCAGCTCCCGGCCAAAGCCGCCGCCGCCCTGGGGAGCCCTGGGGGGCTCTCCCCATCCAACTCTGCCGTCGCCAAAGGAGATGCATCAGAGGTGCTGGCGCCCGCTGCTACTGCTGGTGATGTTGCCCTTGCAGTTGCAGTTGCAGTTGCAGGTGGGGGCATGTCTGGACCCCCCCCCTCCCCCGCTGGCGAGGGGGGGATGCCGGGGGGGCTCACAGCTGCCGACATGGCATATATGTCAGATGAAGACGATAGCGATGCAGACGACGCAGCATCCACGGGGGGGGCGTCCACCGGGGGGCGCTCGAAGCCTGTTCGGGCTTCGAACCGCCGCCGGCTGCGGAACAGCCTGCACGGGGGGGGCTTCACGCAGGACGACGCGGCGTCCGAATGGCTGTCCACCAAGTTCACGACATCTGGCCTGCCCAACCCTGTGAATGCCGCGCAGTGGCTGGCCCGGGAGCGGCGCCTGCGGGGGGTGGGAGGGAGTGCCCGGGATATGCGCGCCATTGCCGAAGGTGCACTGGCGGTGGAGGCAGCTGCAGGGCCATCGGTGCTGGGAGATGACGCTAGCATCCGGCGCAGCGCATCCCTGACGGCTCTGCCCAGAGAGGGGGGCTCCCAGGTGCAGTGGCACGGCACCAACGCTGACACGCCCGCCGCCGACGCTGCGGACACGGAGGCAGCAGCGGCGGCGGAAGAGGTGGAGTGATCGTGTGCATGCAGGCTGTACTAATGTAGTTTGCTTCTTCTCTTTGGGTGGGAGGTGCTTCTGCAGCTTCAGCACATGGGGGGGGCTTCATTCAAGCGGGGCGACCTTTCGTTGGAGGCAGCGGCAGCAGCAGGCACCTCAAAAATAATTCATGTCAATACAACACCGCAATGATTTACCTTGCCGTTCTTGTCATTTCAGCAAAGCAGCTTGGAGAACGCTTCTGTCATGTCGGCATCAAAAAGCAAGCTGAATTCTGAGAAGCTTGGTTTAGCTAACGTGAATGGCGTGTTGGCACCGGTCAAGGCTGCAAATGGCAAAAACGTGGTCACAGCTGTGGCAGCGGGGAAGGCGGGGCCACATAGTGTCAACATTGTTTTGAAGGAGGTGCAGGGCTTCGTCCACAACAAGTGGCACCACCAGACTCGGATGGTCAAGCCCAACTCCGCAAACTCAAGTTCCGCGGTTTCAAAAACGAAAGACACTGAAGCTGCACCTCCTGCCAAACAATCTGCCCCCCGACTCCAAGTGCTGCTACCTTCTGCTGCTTCAGCATATGCATGCACTTTGCCCAATTTGTGCGGAAGTTCAGTCTCGTTCTCTACTCCCCCCCACGGGCCGTCTCCGTTCCTGCCGTCCTACTGGGGCACCGCCAAGCTGGCCGTGAACGACACGGGGAACGCACTGTTTCCTGGCACAAAGTCCTCAATTACATTCAACAACATCCCGCTGTGCTCCACTGCCTGGCAGCCTCGACACGCCAATGCTTCAAACAGCGACGGCTGGAGCGTGTCCGCAGCCCTCACGGTCCCAAGGGCAGTGTCTCCTGCAATACTCATCAAGCCATTCACAGTGCCGGCGTGGCTGGGTGCATGGGCACCCAAGCAGGTGGTTTCCCAGAACGACAGCGTCGTACTGGCAGCAAACAACAAGAGCGTGCGGCTGACGGCCAGCGCGGTGCGAGGGCCAGCCACCATCTCACACGCCCCCGCAGACACCCCATCTGCACAGGCCCTGTCAGCCAAGTACGCCAAGACGCACATAAGCATGCTGGGTGGGGTGTCCTACCTGCTCACCGCCCCCGTACCTGCCCGGGGCGACACGTCGACCCAGCCCTCCGCGCTGCGGCAGCTGCTGACGTCTCATGAGCCCATCCTTGCGCCAAAGGTCATCGCAAGCGGCACCGTGAATGCAAAGACGGAGCTGTCTGTGGGTGCCCGGCGGGCCTGTAAGCGCCTGATGGCTGCCGTGGGTCTGGCACCCGCCGCGCCCCAGGGGGGGGAAGGCAAGGATGCCTCCAAGGGAAAGCGCACTCTGGAGGCGACAGCCAAGGCAACATTGCCCCTGCTGAGCGCTGCCCCACCTACCAAGGGTGCTGGTGCATCTCGCCCTGAGCAAGTGGCGGCTGCAGACTTGATGCTGTACTGCGGTGCGCTATTCCCGCTGATGCTGGCGGCCAAGGGCAGTCTCGCGGCCTCCCTGCCACCGCCGCCCCCCTGTGCCCGCGGGACGATTCCACAGCCATCCGCTGTGAAGCCAGCGCACAGCCCGCTGCGCAGTGTGCAGTGTGCCGCCACGGGCACGCAGGGGTTTGGTGGGGAGTTGAAGTCTGCCTGGACGCTTGCAGCTGCACTGGACTGCGGCTGGGGCGGCACCCTGGGGTGGAGTGTAGACAGCAAGCAGCCCGGCGCAAGCATTGGGTGGAAGCTGACCAGCTCACTCTTCCCGCAGTCCCAGCAGAGGGGTGGTAGCGGGGCGGTGGGGGGCGCCAAGGCTGCCAACAGCCAGAAGAAGAAACTCAGCGCCATGCAGCAGAAGCACTGCGAGGCATTCAGGCGGGCGCTGCGCATGCCTGTAGAGGGGGCTGGAAGCGCAGCAGCGCACCCATGCACCCTGCCCAGCAAGAGCACCTACGCCTTCCCTGGGCGGGTGGGCACTGTGAAAGCAACGCACAGCGGTCCCGCCTCGAACGCCAGTGTGTCCATGAATGTGGCAGCCGCCCTGCAGCCATGGAAGAAACTGCGGTCGGGGCCTCTGGGGGAGAGCGTGCGCAGCGTGACAGCCGCGCTGTCCCTCAGCTTGAAACACTCCCCCGTACACAGTGTGCGCCAGGGGGGAACGATGACGCACATGGAGCAGTAGGGGAGCAGAATGGGGGGGGGGCACTTACGCTTGACCGGTGCACTGTGCTGCTCGAATGTACGCAAGGGCTGCACGGTGCACAAAGCACGTGCGCCCTGTGCTTTGCCAGCCTGCGCCGTATTGCTCGCTGGTTGGATAATGCATGTGAGCTCCTCGCAAACAGTCCTGCACAAGGCACATGCGCCATAGCCACAGCTGCCCCGCAGCAAATGCATGCAGTGCCTCCAGCTCAGTGGACGCAGTTTCCCACAGCGCTTCCTGCCGCAGCTGCTGCAAGGCGGCGGCCTGCTGCAGCTGTTGCCCAAAATCGCCAGCCAGCTCTCCAGCTGTGGAGTCCCACCACACCTCGCCGCTAGATGCCGTTTCTGAGGATGCACTGTTCATTTGCTGTTCAACGACGCCCTTGGCAGCGCTTGATGGAGACAGCACCCGATTGATGACTTGCTGCTGGGCAGGGGTCAGCTGGGAGGGCAGTGCCACAGAGTACAGCACAACCAGAGCGGTGAAGCCTGTGTCTGCTGAAGGCATACCTTCACCGTGAAACGTTTCGCGCATGCCCCCCAGCGTTATACCGCTGCGGCCCACATCAAGGCTTTTGCCAGACAGCAGGGTGAGCGGATGCGAAAAGCCCAGTAAAGACTCTACGAAAGATATCTCGACATCTGCCATGAGGTTGCCGGATTTTGGGTGCACAAAGAATACATCATGTGGCCTGTGAGTGATGAGAACCTCCAGCTTGCCTGGAATGCCAAACCGGTCCTTATTGCCGCCCTCGTTGAGTTTAATAGTGTGACCCTGTGGGAGAATGCAAACAGTTTCAAAAGCAAGTCATGCAAAAGCATGCTGCTGATACTTACATTTGGCCAGCCTGCAGGAATCGTCACATTCACAGATTTTATGCGGGGCGTGGTGCCGACGCCTTGGCAGTGGGGGCAAGGCTCTGTCACCACAATGCCTTCGCCCTTACAGCGGGCACAACGGGTACGCACTGCGTGTTGGAAGCGCATGCCGCCCCCCTCTCCTTCAGTTGAAGCTGCCGAGGATACATCTGCATGAGTCCCACGCCCACCGCAGACAGGGCAGGTCTTCTTTGCGTCGGGATGGGCTCGGCATGAGCCACCACAGGCCGAGCATACCTCCTGTGCTTTCACTTGGAGCGACACACTGGTACCGTTGAAGATGTCCTCCAAGCTGACCAGCAGGTGAGCTTTCATGACTGGTATCCCCTCAGTCACCCGTGGTGTGTATGCAAACGTCATCGCCCCCATGCGTGTCCTGCAGCGTTCTGCTGTGAATAAATGCACTTCAGTACTCGAGCACTCAGCTCTTACCTGGCAAATATTTCGATAGGCGGGTCATACTGGTGTACATCTGATCCTATTGGTGCAGTTGTATCGAGCTGTACACAACCAGCGAGTGAGGAGTCCTGTAGAAAACTGGCAAGTTTTGAAGTTTTGTAGCTATCTCACATTGCCAGAGTCGTATTTCTGCCGGGCTTCGTCGTCTGACAACACAGCATAGGCATCCGCAATAGCTATGAACTGTTCTTCAATGCTCTCCACACTTTGTGTTGTGTTACTCTGCTGCTTGTCTGGATGATACTTCAAAGCTTGGCGCCTGTAAGCTTGGCGGATTTCTCTAGCAGACGCATCAGCTCGCACACCGAGAATCTGTGAGCCATTGGATTGTGCCATATTGAAGAGGCCAAACCAGGTGGAACATACCTCGTAGTAGCTTTTACTTCCAGCACTCTCAGCAAACAAGCTCAAATGGAGCAAAAAGCATGATGCCAGTACCAAACGCATGTAAGTTTTCATTTTGAAACGCTTCATTTCTCATGGCTTGACAAGCACTACGAAATTACAATGAACAAATATGTCGGGGCACAATGAATTATGACACTGTGCTTAATGTGGCGCTGTGCTGGACACTGGACTTGAGGTCGACCCCCAAGAAAAATATTTCGTTTTGTTGACTATTCTCCCGGGCTGAGGGGCTCACCAACTTGCACGCGGGGCCGCGCGAACTGCTCCCGTGGAATTCCACTTGGTTTGCCTTTGCGCAACAGATTGTGTGCTGTGCTCACAGGAAAGCTGCCACTGTGCAGTGCTGCACGCGAAGGGCTGTACAGTTGGCTCCGACCTGCCAGCTCCCAATCATCGCTACTAGCCACTCTGACCCCCGGGAGATTGCCATTCGGCTCCGCTTCCAAAGATGTTGACGCCTGTAAGCGCATGAGTGACGCTACAAATGGGTCCGCTGTTGCACCACTCTGCAGCTCAGAGCTTGTGGCTGCTGCAGGCGGCTCCTCCTGTGCTGCAGGTGCGTGCACATCACCGCCGCCGCCGCTGCTGACTTCTGAGGAAGACACCGCCTCCTGTGTAGCCCCAATTGCTGTGTCAGATGCGGGGCTGCCCCCCTTACCCCCCCTTCGCTGCGCCAGCATCGCCTCCACCTCTGCCTTGAGCGTTGCAGCCTGCAGTGCCGCGGCGTCCTGCGCCAGCGGCCGGGGTGCACCCTGCAACGCCAGGGGTGCAGGAGCGGAACTGCCCAGCGCCAGCCCAGACATGGCCAGTATCGCCAGCAACTCATGCAGCCAGGCGGCAGCTGGGGCGGGCAGCACAAATGCCGCCTTTCCCGCCCGCTGAAGCGACCGCTGGTGCTGGTAAGACAAGCTCCCTGACAGCAGTGACGCCGCTTGGGCCTTCACAGCCAGGGCATGCTTCACACTGCGCTTGTGAAGGATGTAGGCGGCGGTGGTGGAAGCGGAGCAAGCTGGCAGGCCGGAACACACTGCAAGTGCAACCTCGCTGTTCGCGCTGGCAGCAACACTGAGCAAAGAGCGTAGCAGCCAGGGCGCTCGTAACGAATTCAACGCCTCGGCTGCTGCGACCTGCTTTGGCACGCTGCGACCAGTGCGCAGAATGTGCAGCAGCAACAGCACCCCTTGGTGCTTTGTGTTCGTGCTTGGCGCCGTCATGACACGCACGGCAGCAGCAGTCACGTTGGGGTTGCCGCTGCCCAGAGCACCCTCAGCCACTTGCAGCAAAGCGCTGGTGGAGGCAAGAGCAGCCACCCCCCCAGTGTCTGGCTGCAGGGCCCCCTGCAACCAAGACACCACAGATGCGTCGCTGTTGTGATGTCGCACCCCAGGAGGATAGCACGCCTGTGTGCTGTGCAGCTGCTTGTGCTGCTGCAGCAGTGCGTGCAGTGCTGCAGCAGGGGCCCCTGGAAATGTAAACACCCCCCCCTCCCGCGCAGCCAGAAGCAGCTGTTCATGAGATGCCTGTAGGTCACCAGAACACCCCCCTAATACAAGCGAGCACACCGGAACACGCCCCAGCGCTGCCAGGGCCTGACGTCGCTCACCTGCGTTCCGAGTGGGGTCACTTGCAGCTCGCAGTAACTGGGCGAGCCCCGGAACGCCTGTGCCCGCCAAGGCGGCCATGCCGTGGCTGCCGCCTGGCACAAGTGCCGGGGCGTTAGTGTCAATCGGACCAATGATGCGGCATATATCAGCCCACTGCTGGGCCAACAGGTCGTGCAATGGACGCAGCACATCAGCACATGATGAATCGGAGTCACCCTCGCTCTCGGGAGTGGGCCCACACAAAGCCCACAGTGCAGGGACAATAGCCCCCAGTGCCAAGGTTGCACTTGCTGCTGCAGCTTGCATTGCGTTCCGAGCTGAAGGAGAGCCGTCCTGCAACGCAGCAGTCATGAACGAGTGCAGGCAGCCGGAACACGCCACGGCAACGGAAAGCGGAACAGCACCGACAGCACTCCATGCGGCATGCCGAACAGTGGCATATGCATCGCTTGTTCCAGCAAGTACGCCCTGCAGAATCCCCCCAGCAAGGGCTGCACCTGCCGTGGAAGGGGCAGATTGCCCCCCCCCCACAACCCCCCAGGCACGAGCTGCCTCAGCAACAAGCTGTGCACTCTTGCAGGCTCCAGTCGGCAGCAGCTGGCGCAAAGAGGGCAGGGCCAGCGTCAGATGCGCCGCTACAGTGTCTGCTTCGTCGCCCTGTACTGTGTCTTTGTATTCCTGTGTTCCGGCAGAGACAGTGAGAGCCGCCCTCAGAGCTTGCCCTCGTGCCACGTGCATGGAGTCAAAGCCCACCACAGCTTGTGTTCTTGCTTGCTGTGCAGCAGCAGACCCCCGCGATGCGTCACCAGGAACAGCTTGCGCCATGGCGTCGCAGAAATGGAAGAACAGCGCGCGCTTGGAACACAAGGCGTTGCTGTGCAAAACAGAATCTGCAGGTGCGCCGTGCATCGCTGCCCAGGCCTGGGCCACACAGTGCAAGGCGGAAGCCTTGGGTGATATCCCTGCAGCATTTGACCCCCCCCTGCCCCCCCTCAACATGGCCTTCCACCGGGCTGTGCCTTCCGCAAAGGGCTTCGCTTCGGCTTGACAGTTGTCCCGTTCCGGCTTGAACGCTGTTGCTGCAATGAGCTTCACACCACCCCATTCACCGTGCTCCAAGGCTGTTTGCAGAACACTGTTCAAGTACCGCTGTGCTGCAGGGCGCTGTGTGGCTTTCACCAGGCAGGCCAAGCCATCTGCCCGTAGCCCTGCTGCACTCTGTAAGGCACAAGCCCTAACAGAGGCACTGGGATCCTGCAGTGCAGCTGTGAGTGCAACAAGAACAGCGCCCGTGGTCAGAGGAAACGCATCATGCGCAGTGCGTGCTCCCCCCTGGTGCGTTTCAGGCAGCGCATGTGCAATGTCAGCCAGGGCAGCAGCAGCTGCCGATGCCTTGATGACAATGCACACTCGTGAAACATTGTCACTCCGCAAACGACCGCTGCCCAGAAGTGCTCCAATGGGCCCATCTGCTCCGCATGCATGCTGCCATTGCCCCTTGCTTGATGTTCCGCCTTGAGATGGCCCCTTTGAAGCCCCCCCGACCCCAACTGGAGGCGCAGCGGCAGCAGACACCTGCCTGCGCAGCACCGCCCCTGGGGACAGCACTGGCCTCCTGCTGCCTTGGCCTGGGCGCCCTGCTGCTGCCGCGGCTGCTTGGCCCAAAGTTGGCCCTGTTGGCGAAGCAAATGGGGCAGGTGCAGTTGTGGTTGAAGTTGCAGTTGCAGTTGGGGATGCGGGGGCACTCGCAGCGGTTGAGGCTGCCCTGGTCTGCACACCTGGACGGCTGGAACGCTGCTGCTGCAACTTGAAGGGGGTGGGCCCACCCAGAACAGGGATGCAATCGTTATTTTGGATGAGGTGTGTTGATGACTGCTGGTTTGCGGAGGTCTGCGTTCGTGTTGCACCTGGCGCTCGTAGCACTTGCACGTTAGGGGTGTCGTCCACAGACATTGCGATGCCCAGAGCCTGTGTCCCCAGTTGTGCAGCGACATCGTCAGGCGCAATGAGCACTGTGGCTGCTGCAGCCAGCGCACTTCTCAGGCGTGCCGCGGAAGCATACAGCAAGCAGCGGCGTGTGGCGCTGACGCATGCCACCCGCACGGCGTCGTCACGGTGGCTTGCACCAGCCACACACACCGCGTGCAGCCCAGCGCTGCCCAGCATGATGCTTGCTTGGGCAGTCAGTTTCCGCGTCCAGTGTGCGTCTGCAGTGCTGGCTCCAGCCTCCACCCCAGTGGTGTGCGCGTTGCCGATGCTGCCTGCAACTGCGGCACCAAGTGCTTGCGCGGCGCCAGGCGCCAGCAAATCATCCATGTTGCCGCAGTGAGACATGCCCATTGTGGCTGCTGCTACCACAGCTGAGCGTGTGCTGTACACCCCCTTAGCTCGCTCGGCACCCCCCCCTGACTGGCTAAGGGAGCCATTCACAGGCGCACAGTGCTTGAGCAAAGCGGTGCAAAGTACAGCCACAGCGGAGCACGAAATGCTCTTCACAGACATGACGCCCTGCAGCAGCCGGTGCGCCGAAGTGGGCAAGGAGCGACCCCCCCCACACACCCCAAACAGCCACTGAAGTCCCCCCGGACCACACTGCCCCAACGCCCATCCCACAGCTCGAAAAGCAGCATTGGGGGCGAGATACACCGTGTACATGCGCATGTCGGGGGCGGGATGGGAGGAATCGGGGGGGGGGGGGGGGGCCCCGCCGCCCCCCCCCCCCCCCCCGGCG
>Ga0307982_1002018_pt1 | contig 16493 bp, 9 predicted proteins | sample OrgLakmetagen989_FD_201847 | JGI IMG/M metagenome (GOLD analysis project Ga0307982, IMG submission 201847) | Saline water microbial communities from Organic Lake, Antarctica - #989 | ecosystem: Environmental > Aquatic > Non-marine Saline and Alkaline > Saline | place: Antarctica: Organic Lake...
AACGAAACATTTATGTCGGGCTCTTTTGCTGGTTTCTTGTTCACTCGGGTGCACCCAGGAAACAATCCCTGAAAAGTCCGTGTTTCGTTTCTTCCAATTTTTCGTGTTTCAACTTCTTCCCTATCTGGGGTTCATCAACTGTATACACAAGAGTAAAAAGCTAACTGTGGATGCGATGGTCGGTCCATGGCACACTTGAGAATGGAGGGTCCATACCTGGTACTCGAATGCTCAGTATACAATTTAAAGAGCAATAGCACTGGTAATTCTTTGCTGCATTGCTAGGATTATAGCAGGAATCGACAAGCTCGTTACGTTCTCTGACTTTTACATTCTCTGCTTGTTGTCTACTTCGGTGATTTGAAGCCGTGAAAGTATTCACCGGCCATTAAGCTCACAGACTTTACCATCGACAAATTATTATGGAAGCCCGTGTACTTTCAGTGACAAATATTCGCTGCCACCCAACGTATAGTGTAGAAGTTACTCGCGCCACAGATGGGCTGCAGCGGCAACTGCTGTACCGTTTTTCAGCATTCCGTGCTTTGCACGCAATATGCCAGCCTTCTTCAAGGCTAAAGCACCTGCCATTTCCAGAGACGCCAATGAGGCAGCGTGCAGGCATTGCTTCATCGCCAATTCTTCTTGAGCAACGCCGCCTAGTGCTCGATCGTTGGCTGAGCGGCGCGGTGGCTGCTGCGCCCACGCTCGAGCCTCGCGATCGCGCCGCTCTTTTCGAGTTTTTGCACGTGCAGCCCGAGGATGACAACGACGAGGACAGCTCTGACGAATCGTGCAGTGATGAACCTAACGATACATCTGGCTTTTTTCATCGCCGTAGTGCGCACTCTCGCTACCTGACAAGTGCCCAAGGCAGTCGCTCAGGTCTGCTCACAAGGCCGCTGCATCAAGGCGATCTTAGGTGCAACCTTTTCCGGCTGAATTGCCTGGGAGGTGGCGCTGGCCACTTAGACCGACCTTTTCACGCCTATCTTCAGCTCTCTCATATGAGTTTAAATCTGTTCAAATGCCAGAGCAAAGAGCAACAAGGCATTGTTGATAGTGGTGCGATGTATCCATGTCATCAGTCCACGCTCGGAGTTTCGCACATTTATGGCGATGACGAAAGCAACAACAACAACAACAACAAGACGGCTGATAATGAATCGACTGGTAATGCAGCAAGGAATGAACTTTGGCGTAGACATGACAAGCTGATCGCATCGGTGGCACTCAATGATCTATTGGCAGTGCGTCTGATTGAATTAGACGGCTCAGCTCCTGGCTGTGCTTTTTCTATCAAGGTAAACCTTTTCCACACTTCTACTTTCCCTCTTCTATTCAAGCCTGTGTCTCAGTCCAGGTTCAGTAACTGAGCGACAAATACATTGACTTAATGTATACTTATTGCTAATTTACTTCATCAAGGATGTGGAGCATGGTTCCGCAACTTTTTTGGCGGCCACGCCTGCTGAAGCAAAGAAATGGGTGCATGCCATCTCCACATTTCAAAACCGTTTTCTCGAGGTATGCACCTGTGTGCAGCGTCTTTTTAGTGCGTTTTACACGGCCACAAACACTCAATCATAGGACGCTGATCTGCGGTGAATTTTGAACTTTTGTCTTCGTTTGCCTTCCTCTCCTTCCCTAGTTCTCACTTTGTTTCGACGTCTAGCTTGTTCTAACTACTGACCCAATCAATCTGTTCCATCGCCCAATCTATTGCAGACCACTACTCGCCAGCTTGATCTTTTTGGCTGTGGCCACGTGCCAACACTCCTAACTTTCAACTGCAGCACCAAAGGAAAGGCTCACTCATTTGGCGAAATTGATCATCATTGGTGCGACAGTGTGCTCATGCAACCATTGCTCTGGGATGGCCCTGTAATGTTGCCGCATCATTTCGCCTGCCCCAGCGGCAGCGTGCACCGCGAGAGTGCTGCATGTCAAAATATAATTGCGCTTAATGCTGAGGAAGCCGAACTAACAGTGCATTTTGGTCACGGCAAGCTCACTCTCTCAGCGCGCGAAATTCGAGCCATGGCATTGGGCGGTGGACTTCGTCGCAGGAACACACGAAGAGGGAAGAGGGACGACAACAATCCTGACGATGATAGATTTAGTAGCAGTGACGAGAATGGAAGCGAAAATGGCGACAATGACGACGAGAGCAACCCAAGTAGCGATGAGGCTGAGAATGGCGAAGATGACCTCGGTCACAGCGACAGCAGTGAAAGCATCAGGAGCAGCAACCAAAACAACAATAGCAGCAGGAGTAGTAGCGACGGTAGTAGTCACGGTAGTCGTGGGCAGAGCCCCGGCACCAGTAGAGGCCACCTTCGTTTCACTAGCGTGACTTCAGGAGACAGCAGCCTTGCTGCTCAGGCCGCTCCCTTGGGTTGCAATGGCAATGGTAACGGGAAAAGACTACGCAAATGGGGGCCTAGCCGCCGGCGCCCTGCTTGGCGCGTAGTGGAGCCTACAGCCTCGGAGGCTTTTCGGAGTGGGTGGATTCTCATGGTGCGAGTGCTGGCAGCCGTGGACGACTCTAAAGCGCTTAAATCATTCCCTGCCACGACCAACATGGTGGCTAACGTGGTAGGTTTGGATCCTGGTGCCACCAAGCCTCAAGCCGTTCCTGCTCCTACCAGAAGTGGTGATCTGGAGGCAGTCAAAGTTGCCACTCGACATGCGGAAGCAAGCGCTGCGGCAGCGCAGGCCGCCTCCAAAGCCGCCCTGAAAGCTGAAGCCGCGAAGCAAAGGGCTCTTCGAGCTGCTGACAAACAGGCCTCAAAGCGACTCGCCGAAAAAGAAGCGCGGCGTCAAGCGGAGAAAGCACGCAAGAAAGCCGAGACGGCGCTGGCGAAAGCAGAAAGAGCGTTGGTGCATGCTCAGGCCGAACATCAGGCAGAAGCTACCCAGAGGCGCGCCGCCGAAGCCGCAGCAGCAAGCGCCGAAGAAGCCGCGCGGGCAGCCCAAGAGCTCGCGCGTGAAGAGGCTAGAGCAGCGGCTGCCACCGCGGCCGCCACCGCAGCGGCAAACGAGTCCTTTGCTGCTGACCATGACGCTTCGGGTGCGGAGGCCGAGGTCGCAGAAGCAGCATCAGCGGTAGAAGCAGCAGCTCTGGCAGCGGCAGCAGTATTGAACACATCTGCATCGTCACAAGATGGAGAGAGCCCTATCTCGAATGGAAGCAATAATAGCCATGGTAGTCGTAGCATCGACAACGAAAGCAAGAATAAGTTAGCTTGCTTGAATGAAGCGTCCCCTTGCGTAGACAACGGCAATTCTGATGCAGCACCGTCCTCAGTGGTGGTAGCCGCAACCAAGCCCACATCTGCTAGCAATAGTCCTGTAGGAGTAAGCCATCTGGCGTCGGCGTGGGTGGGAGCGGCTGCAGTTTTAGCGAAAGACTTTTGGTGGAACTGGCAGCCTCTTTTTGCTCTAGTAACTCTGGCAACTGCAGCAGCCCTTCTTGCGCGCAACCACCAGAGCAATAATAGCCCTGATGTAATACCATATTCACTCCCTGACGATGTCGCAGTAAAATCATGTGAAGTGCCGCCTCCAGCACCACCTCCATCTGTTGCTTCGAGTAGTGCTACTCTGGCCTCGGCAGAAGGCGTTCAAAACACTCAAATGCTAGGATCAATCTTGAATGGCTCACCCACAACCCAAGCACAAGCAGATACAACAACACCGTCGCCACCGATGTCAGTCCTTTCGGTGTCGTCGATGTCATCGGGTAACTCACTGCTCGTGCCGCATCCTGGTGGTTTCACACCGGTGCCACATCATATGGACGATGATGACGGCGTCTCGAAAGGAACCGTTGCATTGTTTGGTGGCGCTGACAGCGCCTCTGCTGCCTCGCCAGTGCCCAATTCTCCCGTGTGCGCATCCTCAGATTCATCGTCATCGTCACCATCAGATGCATCTTTGACCTCTCCATCCTCTGTATCATCGTCAAATGTGTCGTCGTCATCATCATCATCGTCATCATTATCATCGTCGTCTTTGTCGTTCACGTATTCTGAAACTCCTATGAAGTCGCCAGGACTGCCGCCACAGCCAATGCAGCCGACAATGTCCACTCCCAATGCCCCTATTTTTGACAACATCAACAACAGCAGCAATGGCAACAGAAATGCTTTCTTCACGCTCAGGCTTATTGAGCACGTGTGGCTGCCTGACCATCACCCGCGAGTCTTAGCTGCTCGCGCGGCTGCTCGCATCCGACGAACTGCAGGAGCGACGTCGGTGAGTGCATCTTCGCCTGCGGAGACAGCAGCGTTGGAGACTGCAGCAGATACATCAGAGGCAAAGGAGGAAGCACACCCTGCTCCTCCGGGAAATCGATCAGTTACACCTTCTGCTCAGCCTCCAGCGCGTTTCTTAGCGGGTGCAGACGGAGATCATGCCAGAGCTCTCCATCAATGGCAAACAACTTTGCATTGGCGGCACGCTGTAGGCCTCTCCCGTCATTGGTTTTGTCGCAAGCCTCAGCCTCACTTTGATGTTCTGAAAGGCTGTTTGGAGCACTACATGTGCGGCGTAGACCGTGCTGGGCGACCGGTAGAGGTCATAGTCGTGAACGCTCCCGAGCAGGCTCTGACTCATCTAGCTGACTTAGGTGTGACAGTAGATGCAGCCGTAGACCACTTCACCTTTTTGCAGGAACTCTTGTGGCGAGAACTGTTTCCAAGCTACGACTGTGATTCCGAAGAGGAAGATGATGCTGATGAGCAAGGAGCAAATACTAGAAAAAAGACAAAGACGTTGAATGAGGAAGAACCAGCTGGCCGAATTGATTGCAGTGCAGGAGTAGCTTACAACAGCAAGTGCGCGACACTCCGGCTCATCGACGTTCAATCTTTGAAGTTTTGGGATGTGGGCCCCCAAACAAGTGCTTTCTTTCGAAAGTTGCAGGAGCTTTCGCGGCATTACCCGGAACGAACGTGGCGCACCATGGTGCTCAACGCGCCGCCTCACTTTTCGCTAACGTGGCGCGCCTTTGCTCCTGTGCTCGAGCCGAGGGTGTGTTGATCATACCGCACTATTCCTCACTTTTTCTGACACACACCTGCCTCACCTTTTCCTTTGACTTTTCTTTCGAAAAGATTTCGGGACTGCTCTAATGCATCTGCATCTTTTTGAAAGGTCCGCGCCAAGTTGCATGTCTACCGTGACCTCGAAGACTTCCGAGCGCCGCTTTTAGACCTTGTCGAGCCTAGCCAACTTCCTGTGCACTACGGTGGCACCCTTCAGGCGGCAAAAGCTCCTGGAGAGGTCCTTCTCAACCACTATGGCCAGCACCTTGCCAGCGGTCCCCCCGTAGGCAGTCCGGCCCTCGATGGGGCCAGCCGGCCTTGGCTGACTTACCCTCTAGAGCGCGCAATTCGGAAAGCAGCTCACGCGGCAGGGCACTCCGCTGGCGCCACTGCCTCAGCAACTTCATCCAATCCTGTCGTTTCCACTGCCCTCGGTGCTCCCACATTTGTTGCGCCATCAAGTGAGGCAGATCGAAAAGCTGCGCACGTGTCGGTGTTGGATAGGCCAGGGTTTCAGCTTTAAGGAGCAATGCAGGGCCAACGGAAGCAAGTTTACTAATTTCTAATGAATTTGCGGCCTATATCCGTCAGAATAATTTTTCTATTTGCCCCTTAACCTATAGTATTATTAATATTGCGATCCCACATGGCTCCCTTCAATAAAAAGCTACCTTTCTTATTCCAATACCAGCCCCACGCCCTCACGGCCTGCGTTACCTGTGTCGTTATATGACATATGACATAAATTCTAAATGCAATTCTTATTCCTTTGGTTCATGGAGTTGAGAGATCACAGAACAACTTGAGGTCCTGGGGTGGCATTTCAACTGATAATCCTAGACGGCAGCGGCTCTACCTCTATGTGGCCATAATTCATCTATAAGTGCAGATGAAATGTGAGACCACTGATATCTGCGATCCGGAAATCGATTGTCGATTGACCAATCAAATTACAGAAACAACACCTTATTCTGAAATTGGGGAAGGATCTTTCATCTCGAGCAGGTGGTGGTGCCAGTATGTGGCATTAGGGCCAGAGTTGAAACAGGAAAATCGTGGAGAAACGAAACACCTACTTTTTGGGGGGCTGTTTCGCATGGCACTCAGAAGTAGAAACGAAACAGAAAACTAGCTTGGAATTTACGTTTCGTTTCACGTGAAACGCACGCGGAGGACGCTGGGAATGTTTCTGCTTCTATTCTTGAAACGAAACAACAAAATCCGAAACGCTATTACCAAATTTCCCCGATTTCACCCCCGAACGCAGACAAATATCGACATTTCCGCCTACGACTCCATAGGGCCGTCTTCTATTTTGCCAATTACGTGGTTCCTAAGTGGGTATTTCGTGAATTCCGACTACTCCGTGCTGCTTCGGAAGTTTCTATGATTTTATTTACCAACAAGCAACCGCCCCGAGAGAACTACATATGCGAAATGCGAATCCGCGACCTGCGGACGAAGCCGAAGAAACGGGACTCGGTGCCTCAGTGTTTCGTTTCTCGAAACATGAAACGCCCAGGGAAATACGCTGGTCTGTTTCGAGAAACGAAACGCCGGCGAAAAGCGTGCTTCGTTTCTGTTGTTTCATTACCGACATGTTTCAACTCTGGCCCTATAGTGGCATACACTACTGTAGGATGCACTTCGAAAAATGTTGACTAGGTGGGACCTGCGGTTCCGCGGCCGAAGTTGCACCCTGACATCATAACCGAAGCGACGCGTCGTCTGCATTCCTATCAAAACATCGTCATTATTTGAGGTCACCTTACAGAAGAATAGTACATAGCTGGGTAAATATTTAATCAGCTCTATGGAAGTGGGGACTCCTTGCTGGGTATGGGACGAGCGCTCTCGCGAACCTGACTTTCCAGATGACGCAGGGAGCGGCCGGTGGCGGCAGGCACGGGTCACCGCACGCTCGGGCGGCGGCAACGATGGTAGCGACCTGGTTTTGGAGTGCGCCCTCGACGAGGACGGCAGCGCGTGGAAACGTGTCTACAAAGCAGTTGAGCAGGCTGCGAGCGGCGGCGGCGCCGACTTGCCGGGTTGCAAGCCGCGCAACCTTCGCCCGGGCGCCCTTCACCCTGGCGGTGGCGGTGACGCCGAAGTGGTCGTCTCGGACCTCATCACCTTGCCCCACCTGCACGAGGCCGCCATCTTGCACAACTTGTGGGCGCGCCACGCCGAGGACAACATTTACACCATGACGGGGCCCATTTTGCTGGCCGTGAACCCGTTCAAACCCCTGGGGTCGGGCACATATGGCCCGGAAGTCGTGGCACGCTACCGTGCAGCCGGCAAGCTGCTTGACGAAGGGGGCGGAGCAGCGCCGGCGGTGGCCGCCGAGCCGAAGAGCACGAGCAGCAGCAGCAGCAGCCCCGACAGCCCAACCGCAGGCGGCACCGCAGCTCCGCACGTGTACCTAGTGGCCGACGCGGCGTACCGCGCGCTATCAAAAGGTTTAACCGCTGCCGCAGAGAGCCAGCGCCAAGGCCGCCGCCGCAACAGCCTAGCTGCGACGACCACTGCAGCCGGTGCGGGGCCTTCGTCAGCGGGTGGCAAAGTTGGAGCCGACCAAGCCATTTTAGTGTCGGGCGAGTCGGGCGCGGGGAAAACAGAAACCACCAAATTCATCATGAGCTACTTCGCAGCGGTCGCGGGTGCAAACTCAGGCAACGGCGGAAGTGGTGCTCCTAGCAGTAGCAGCAGCAATGGCAGCAGCAACGGCCAAACGGGTGCTAACAGCAGCAGCAGCAGCAGCAGCGGTGGCGCTATGGCCGTGTCAGTGGAGCAGCAAGTGCTGCAATCGAACCCCATTCTCGAAGCCTTCGGCAACGCGCGGACGCTGCGCAACGACAACAGCAGCCGGTTCGGCAAGTTCATTGAAATTCACTTCCGCGGGAGCAAAAGCGGCGGGTTCGGCGACCCTCTGCTGGTGGGCGCAAGCATTTCTACTTACCTCCTCGAGAAGGTGAGCATTGCGGCGAAAATGAGAAGCACACTCTATTGGACTTGCAAAGAATACACTTTTAGCATCATTTTGTCGCCTACCGCTTTCTCACGGTTACCTTTGTTTCGTGATGTGTTCTTCAACTTGCTGCATGATGTAATCCATTTCATGGTTCCGCCATAACAGGTCCGGCTGGTGGCTCAGTCGGAAGGGGAGCGCAATTACCACATTTTCTACGAAGCCTGCGCTGGGGGCAGCCCTCAGCAGCGGCGCGCGCTCGGCCTGCCCCGTTTGTTCGAGGAGGAGGACGACGACGAGGGTGGCGGCGGCGGTGGAGGCTGGGCGGACGAGTACCGCTACTTGAATCAGTCGGACTGCTTGGAGCGGCGCGACGGGGCCGACGACGGGGCGGAGTTCGGCACCATGCTCAAGGCCATGGCCGAAGTGGGCCTGTCGTCCGGGGATGCTGACGTCAGCAGCAATAGTGACACTGACGGGGGTGAGATTGGCGCCGTGTTGCGGCTCGTCGCCGCAGTGCTTCAGTTGGGCAACGTGGCCTTTGAAACCTTCTTGCCCGAGGTGGATGACGACGGCAATGGCGAAGCTCCAAATCCAGCGCTAGATTCGGACTCTGCTGCGGCGGCATCGGCATCGTCGTCGTCGTTAACACGCCCGCGGCGGCGCGGCAGCGTGAACGCGGCCGATGCGCAGTCGGGCTACGACCCCAACGCCACCAAGACGCGGGCCTTGGGAGTCGCCCACTTGAACGCGGACGAGGGCGCGGCCGACGGTGGGGGCGACGGCGGCGGGGTGGCTGGCGCGAACGGCCAGGGGGGTGAACCGGGGGCTTGCTTGCTGCGCGCCGCCGCCTTGCTCGGGGTCCCACCCGCCCTGCTGTCCAAGGCGCTCGCGGCCAAGAAGCTGGTGATGCCCGGGGGGGAAACCTACGAAGTGTACCTGGAGCCGGCGGCCGCTGCCCACGCCCGCGACGCGGCCGCCAAAGTGGTCTACAACCGCCTCTTCCTGTGGCTCGTGGCCCGGATCAACCAGGGCCTAGAAGCGCGGCACGCGCCTGCAGCAACTCCTCATAGTGCTAGGGGGGAGCCTACGGCAGCAGCAGCCACAGGTGGTAGGCAACGCCGCTCGAGTGTGACTGCTGCGGGAAAACATAGCAGCAGCAGCGCGAGTAGTAGCGCGGCCGAGGACAAAAACCACGGGTTCATTGGGGTGTTGGACATTTTTGGGTTCGAAAGCTTCAAAACGAACTCTTTCGAGCAGCTGTAAGTCTATCATCTTCTTTCATCCAATCCTTGATTTAGGCTTGGTGCCGTCTCGCGCGTCTATATCTACATACGTCTAGGTGTCATATCGGCTGAACTCTGCTTCCTGCCATGCCCGTTTGTTTTGAAATATTGTTGTTGCTCTGCTTCTTCTGTTTCTCTTTGGTGCGCTCAGGTGCATCAATTATGCCAACGAAAAGCTGCAGCAGCAGTTCAACGGCTTCGTGTTTGAGCTGGAGCAGGCCGAGTACGCAGCCGAGCAAATCTTGTGGTCCTTTGTCGACTTCCCCGACAACCGGGAGTGCCTAGAGCTGATTGAGCAGAAGCACGTGGGGGTGCTGGCGGTGCTGGACGAGCAGTGCAAGCTGATGTCGCGAGCCACGGACAAGGGGTTCGCGGGGCATCTGTACGACAAGTGCGGGCCGCACCCGTATTTCAAGGCCTCGGCGTCGGACAAACGCAGCGGCGTGTTTGTGGTGAAGCACTACGCGGGCGAGGTACAATTAAGACGGAAAGGAGGGAATGCAAGAGAAGGAGGGCCAATCGCATGAGAGGAAGCGTTTGGTGAAAGTGTTGGTTTTGTGTGTGGACTGAGATGCACTGCACGTGTCTCTGCTCTTGGTGTTTGCGATGTTTCACACACGCGCGTTACTCTCGGCATACTCGCACCCTCCCACCTTTTTGAACGAAGGTGTGCTACGACACGGAAGGCTTCCTCGAGAAGAACATGGACCGCATGAACCCGCTGGTGCTCGACCTCTTGGCCCACTCAGAGCACGAGCTCGTGGCTACTCTAGCGCAGGCCGCCGCCGACGCGGGCGCAGGAGGACCGAAAAACGACGGCAGCAGTGGCAGCGGTGGCACCGGGCGCGGCGGCGACCACCGCGGCTCGTCCAACAACCTCATGAGCCGAGGCTCCGCGACCGAATTCCGAGGCAGCAACACTGACTTGTCCGACGTCCGAACGTCCGACCTGCGCGGCTCCGACATGCGGGGCTCGGCCAACGATCTTCTAGGCAGCGGTGGAAGCAGCAGCAGCAGCAGCAGCCGCGGGAAGCAAGACTTCGTTGGGGGGCAGTTCAAGTTTCAGCTCGGGAACTTGCTCGAGCGGATCGGCGCTACCAGGCCCCACTACGTGCGTTGCCTCAAGCCCAACGACGTGAACATGCCGAGCTTGTGGCACAGCCGGCGGGTCTTGGACCAGCTCAAGTGCGGAGGGGTCTTAGAAGCGGTGCGCGTGTCGCGGGCGGGGTACCCGAACCGTCTGACGCACGCTGCGTTCAAAGCCCGCTACCGGCTGTTGCAGCCCAGCCCGAAGCGGGTAAAAGCACTGCTCCAGGAGCTGTGGCCTGTGGCCACTTCGAACTCAAGCAGCGATCCTGCTGCTGCTTCAGAATCTTCTGCAGCGAATGCTGGCGCTCTTGCTTCAGACTCCACTTCTGCTGCTGCGCGCGATCCGCCATCTTCGTCGTCATCGTCGTCGTTGCCGCCCACTGCCGAGCATGCAAGCTGCCTCGCGCTTCTCTTGGACTTGGTGCCTCTCATGGTGCAACGGCAACGGCAACAGGACACCTCGACCACCGTTGCAGGCACGCCATCACCGCCGCCATCGCACCCTCATCATGGTGGTGGTGGAGGCAGCAGCGGCACTCACCTCTACGAGCATGCATCCTCACGGCGCACCAAAGAGTGGCTGGCGGCGGCTGGAACCCAATGCGGGCGCACCAAGGTCTTCTTAAGGGCGTCGGCGTTTGCGGTGCTCGAGTCTTTGCGGGCCCAGACGCTCACCAGGGCTGCTGTCACCTGCCAGGCGTGGGGGCGCGGTCTTGTGCGCCGCCGCTACTACTGCGCCCTCCTGGCTGCCGCCTCCACTTCGCAGCGGTGGTCCCGGCGGGCGGCGGCGCAGCGGGAAGCGCAGCAGCGACGCCGCGAAAGGGCGGCCCTGAAATTGCAGGCCAAGGCGCGGCAGCGGCTGGCGCAGCACCAGCGGTGGCGGGCGCTGGCAGCGGCCATCGCAGTGGCCCGCGCGTGGCGGCGCCGCGTGGCCCGCCTTTTGGCGCAGCAAACCACCGAGCACCGCGCCGCGAGAAGGGTGCAGGCCCAGGTGCGCGCCAGGCAAGGGCGGAAGCGATTCGCCAGGCAGGTGGTGCTCGTGGTGTGGCTGCAGAACTTGCGCCGGCGCAAGGCGGCCAAGAAGCAGGCGAAAGCGCTGCGGTTGGAAAAGAACAACTTGTCGAGCGTGGCGTCGGAGCGGGATGCCCTCAAGGCCAAGCTCGCGGCCATGGAGCAGTCTCTGGTGGAAGAGCAGGCGCGCCGCGTGCGGGACGAAGAGGCCGCAGTGGCGGCTGCCGTGGCCGCCGCCACCCTAGCCGCCACCACCGCTGCGCAGGCCAAGGCCGAGGCCGATGCCGCCGAGCACGCTCGCGAACTGGAGGCCACACGCGCGCAGCAGGCAGCGGAGCAGGCTAGGGCCGAAGCGGAGGCCGGAGAAAAGGAAGCCGCCGCAGCTGCAGCTTCAGCGGCGACCACGAACGAAGCGGCCGAGGAGGAACGGGCTCGAGAGCAGGCGGAGCGCGAGCGTTTGACCAAGGCAGAAGCGGTGGCCGTGGCAGCGGCGGCGACGGCCACGGCGGCGGCGGTGGCGGCGTCGAGAGCGCGCGAAGACGCAGAAGCCAAGGCTGCCGCGCAAGCGCAGGCCTTGCAGGAGCAGCTGGCGTTGCAGGAAGCCAAGGCCCGCGAAGCCGAAAAGCGGGTGGCCGAGCTGGAAAAGTCCATGGCGGCAGCGGCAGCGGCTCAAAGAGAACAGGAAGAGGAGGCTGAGGCTTCCCGTGCTGCAGCACCGGCGCGTGATGCCGCTGTAGCCTCGGTAGCTGGCGCTGCTGTGGCCTCAAGCGTGCATGCACGTAGCGAAGACGAACAACAACAGCTGGAGATACTTGGGGAGGTCGCGTCCTCTCACACCGAGCGGCGAGCGTCGAATGACGTGGTTCCCACGGAAGCGTCAACCTCAGCGCCCGCCATGGCAGCAGGAGGTGGCGCCTTGGGTGCTGCCACTACTACCACAGGGACAGCTCCGGTTGGGGAGCAAATTATAGAGACAGCCTTATCAACCGAGCAGCAGCCTCGTACGGGAATTTCCACTGAAACTGCTGCAGCTGCTGCCGCCACCGCTGCGGCTGCGGCTGCCGCAGCGTCAGCCGCTGCCCTGGTGGCGCTGGCCGAAACCGGGGGCGACCCGTGGGAGTTCAGTGACCCTGATGGCGAGTGGGCGGGCGGCGACGAGTCGCCTTTGCACCGTGCAGTGGCGAGCGGCGACGGCACGGCCGTGGGCACCTGGCTCGTGCGCGCTGCTGCCACCCCGCTGATGGGCGCTTCCAGTTCGTCGTCGGGCGAAGAAGACGACGACGACGAAGGGGGCAGCGAGAGCGACGAAGGTGGCGACAATGGCCTCCGAAGCAGTGTTTACGACGGCCGCACCATCGACGACGACGACGACCATGGCGATGCCTACGACGGCAGCGCCGACGGGTGGTTCGTGGCGCGCACTGCGTTTTGCTTGACGGCGCCCGCGCCCAATGGCCGCGCGGCGGCGAGGCGCTTCCCGCGGCCGGTGGAGTATTCCTCGGCGCCGGCGTCCCCCCTGGCGGGTTTGGAGTTTCAGGGGCTGCCAGACTCGCCGCGGAGTGCTCTGGGCGCCGGCGGGAGTTTGACGTCCGCGACGGCCCTGACCGCCGCAGCTGCGGGAGATGCTAACGGCGGCCTCGGTGGAGCAATGTATGTGTTTGCGCCCCTCTTTCAGCCCCCTCTGGTGTGGCGCACCTGCCTGGGGGCAGCCCTCGGGTGCTTGGACCCGGACCGCCGCACGGCCTTGCACACGGCCGCGAAAAGCGGCCGCACCGCCATGGTGGAAGGTCTGCTTGCGGCTGCAGCGGCGACCACTGTAGCCGATGTAGTGGTGGCGGCCACGGCGCTCGAAGTTGCAGTCGCTAAAGAGAGAGCCGCTGCACGCGCGAGCGCAGTCAAAAACAACAGCGGCGCCGCAGCAAGCAGCACTTCTGGCAGCAGCAGCAGCAGCGGAGACAGCGACGAGGTGGTCGCGCTTGTGGCGGGGCCAGTGTGGGGCCATCCGTGGGCAGTAGCGGCCGCAGCGGGCGCCGCCCTCGGCGGTGGCGGCTCCAGTTTGGGCCTCTCGCCGGCGGACCGCTCGGCCTTGACGGGCTTGCCGGGCTTGGCGGTGGCCTCGTGCTACGCGGCCCTGGCCGACGAAAAGGGCGACACCGCCCTGCACGCAGCGCGGCACTTGGGCGCGACGCGCTCCCTCCTCAACCGCGGCGCCGACCCCAACTTGCGCAATTCCGACGGCCAAACCCCTCTGCACAAGGCAGTGCGGAGCCTCGACGCCCCCCTTGTGTCGGCGCTGCTGAAGCGCGGTGCCGACGCCAACGTGCCCGAGCTCCAGCCCTCCCCCAACTGGACCCCCCTGCACTGCGCCTGCGCGCGGCCTGACGCAGCCGCCCTCTTGAAGGCGCTGTTTGCCAGCCCCAAGCAGACGTACTTGCGGGTCGAAGCGAGGGACGCCCGCGGCGATACCCCTTTACATGTGGCGTGCCGCTTGGGGGGTGCCCTGGCCGCGCTGCGGGCTTCGAACAGCAGCAACAGCAGCAGCGGTGGCAGCAGTGGTGGTGCAGGGATAGGCGGCAGCAGAGGCAGGAGTGGCGACGGGCGTCAGACGCAGTCTCTGGCAAGGAGCTCATCGGCTGCTCGCAGCAACGCTAGCAGCAGCAGCGGCGGTCGGCTTTCTCGGCGCGCCACCATGATGGCCGCAGCAGGTTCTGTAGGTGATGGTGGCAGCAGCAGCAGTGCCAGCACTTTAGAAGTCGAGCCGCGGCCATCGGGAAAGCACCGCCGCCGAGGCACTAGCCAAGGCCGCCACGGGAGCAGCAGCAGCAGCGGTAGCGGTAGTGGCGGCAGCAGCAGCTCAGGTAGCAATGGACTGACGAACCACGGCGTACCCGAGCCAGGGAGTGGAGTGCTGCGCGCAGTGCAGCTGTTGCTCGCGCACGGCGCCAACCCCAACGCACAAAACACGAGGGGCGAAACCCCCCTGTTGCTCCTGGCGCAAAACCGCTTTTTGAGAGACGAAAATGCCAACCTTGCCGCGGCTGCGTCAGGAGCTTCTTCTAGCCCAGGTCGTGCTTTAGGAGCCGCTCCTGGCAACGGTGCAAACATCGCGCCGTATTCACCCTCTTCGCCGCCTAGACGGCCGGACGGGAGCAGCAACAGTAGTACCAGCGCAGGGAGTTTAGTGCTCCACGCGTGTGCTTTGGCGCTGCTCGCTGCGCAGGCCGACCCGAATTTAACCGACGTCTTCGGGTCCCCCCCACTCTTTGCCGCCGTGCTGGCCAACGACGCGGCGCTCGCCGAAGCGCTGCTGAGCCACGGTGCCGAGCTCAACTTCCCGCAGCCCCAGCTTCAGTTCGCCCACGCGCAGCGCAACGCCAACGCTGCTCCGGCGCACGCGGCCGCGCTCTTGTTAGCGAGCGGCCTGGCGAGCGGTTTTGGCAACGGAGCCTTGCGCATGGCCCAATCTGCGTCACGCACGGCTATTGCTGCTGCTGCTGGAGGAACAGGAGCCTCAGGTTCACAAGCTGCTCGTGCGCTGGCGACAGCGGGTGGCCGAGACTCTCCGCCGCCGCCGCCAGCGCCCCCACCCTTTGCTGCCCTGCCGAGCGTGCCGACGAGCAAGGCAGCCATGGACGCTCCCGCGGTGGCGGTGGAGTCGTTCTTCGGGTTCTTTGGGCTCGATGCGCCTTCTTTCGACGGGGTGCTCTCCATGGGCAATAGCAACAGCGATCAAGCAGGCAACAGCAACAGTTTCAGTTTCGGCTCCAGCAGCATGCCACGGCCAGAGCCAGCAGCTGCTGCCGCCGCGTTGCCACCGGTGTTGGTGTATGAGCTTGTGCCTAATACGGGCTTTCTGAGGGCGATGCTGCGCGCCCTGGTACGAGAGAGTTCTAAGCGGTATATTGAAATACAAGCACGTGTAGTGCCACAAAGCATGGTGTTAATTTGGATCTACTTGTTTAAGCTTAATCTCTGTTGCTGTTAGTCTTGCTGCTTTTCTCTCCTAAAATTCTTTTTTTTCTTTAACTGTAATTCAGGAAGTGCCTCCGCTGGCAGTCCCCGACGCGCTGCTCACTCACTGCATGGCGTGCAAGGCCGCCTTCAGCCGCAGCACCAACCGCCGCCACCACTGCCGCCTCTGTGCGCGGCTCCTCTGTGGCTCCTGCACCGCCCGCCGCGCCCCCGCCACTGCCTTCCCGTCGGGCTTCGACCCCAGGAGCCCGGGCGCCGCACGAGCCTTGGCGGAGGACGCCAAGGCAGGCCGCGCCACCGGCAGCAGCAGCAGCAGCAGCAGCTCGAGAGGTGGGGGTGGGCGCAGCGGCAGCGTGGGCCGCGGAGGGAGCGTAGGGAGGCCGAGCAGCGGCAGCGAATGGCTTCGCATGTGAGGAAAAAAAAGGGGGGGTTCAAAGATACTCCTGTTCTATCATTGCTGTACCGTCGTTCAGTCTAGTCTGCTACTACAGTTGTTGCAGACAGTTACTTCCTTTTCTTCTGTCACCCGTGATCTCTCCCCCCTCTCAGGTGGGTGGTCCGGGACGCCGAGCGCTACGAGCGGGTGTGCGACCCTTGCTTCGCCGCCCTCGTCGCGCCGCGAGGCAGCCACCACGGGTCGAGCGCTGTGATGAGTCCTCTTGCCATGACCCCGGCACGCACCCCCACGCGAAGCCAGTTCCTTCCAATCAAGGCCAGCAGCAGTGGCAGCAGCAGTGGAGGCAGTGGCGGCAGCGGCAGCAGCACTGGCAGCGGTATTCGTGGTGGGAGCGCGACGACGTGGCAGGACATGTACGCTCAGGTGGACGACGACGACGAAGGAGAACAAGAGCTTGATGCACCCGTGCACGGCCGCGTTCCCGGCATCCGCACATCAGTGGACGTTGTCAGCAGCAGCAGCAGTGATAGTAGCAGCAGAAGTGATGAACGCAAGGGATCGTGGGCGATTTTGGCCACTGCACGAGAATTGGAGGAAGAAGACGACGAAGAAGAGGCCGAGAATGAGGCCAGCAGAGCTGCAGCTGATGAAAACGAAGCAGCAGGAGTTGCAGCAGCAACAACAGCAGCGGCAGCAACAGCGGTGGCGGTGGCAAC
>Ga0307982_1002021_pt1 | contig 16487 bp, 14 predicted proteins | sample OrgLakmetagen989_FD_201847 | JGI IMG/M metagenome (GOLD analysis project Ga0307982, IMG submission 201847) | Saline water microbial communities from Organic Lake, Antarctica - #989 | ecosystem: Environmental > Aquatic > Non-marine Saline and Alkaline > Saline | place: Antarctica: Organic Lake...
GCCATGCGCCAGAAGTCAGTGGTTATCGTTTTGTGTAAGTGCGGTTGTGCCGCATGGGAGCTCGGGGGTTCCTAGATTATTCTTATAAACAGAAAAGGACCTCGAAATCTCGACTTAATAATTAATACCTGGTAATAGAAGTCTATTTGTTGATAGATGATAGCAGCGAGGAGCGCCATGCTATGTGAAATATTGGCTATAGGCCGAATCTATAGAGCATGTTATGCCATGCACTGCGGTTCTGGTTGAAGAAATATGTGCACGCTTACTGCGTGCTATGGCAATAGTTTATGGCCTAATATTTTAAAGATTGCAGATTGGACATGAAGAAGAACTCGAAGCTGCAGCTCTCGGGTTCACTTGAACCGCCCTCCAGGCTTCCGGTCATCAAATGAACAAGACATACGGCAAATACAGGCAGATTACTCCGCCTTAACCGAATTCAAATGCAAGTCACCTAGCCTTAAAGGTATACCTAACCATCCATGTGAATATGTAACAAATAACAAATGAAGTGCGCGAGAAAATCCACCGCTTTGCGCGAACGAAAACAAATTAAGTATTCATGGATTGAACCGTCGCGAGTGCGCCCCCCATTTCTAGAATGACGCGCACGTACGTTTCTTGGGCCGCAGCCACTTGCTGTTGCACGTCAGCTAGGCGAGACAACGCAGCCTGCTCTTCTTCAGCCAAGGTAATTGTTGGAGTTGCGTCATCGCCTACGAATTCACCCGTTTCGGTGATGTGTTCATTGCTTTCGCCACCATTGCCGACGCCACCACCGTTGTCTTGCGACCAGCGTTCTGCACCCCAAGCAGGTGACTTATGCCGTTGCTGCTGCTGCTCCTCGTGCTGAGAAAACTCATCTCGATCGTGATTCTGCTGTTCTTGCTGTCGCTGCTGCTGCTGCTGCCGCCGCATCGTATTCTGATCGAATGCAGCATCTTCATCTCTACTGTTCTTCCGAGCTACATGTACCACTTTAGCTTCGGTGATTTCTCCGAACCGGACCGCGCCCAAACTCTCGCGCTGAAAAGCTTCATGCCCATAGCGCATGGAGGAGGAGGCTGAAGAGAAGTTGGAGTGGTCAGCTGAAGGTCGGTCGATGTACACATGAGCGCTCAAGAGCCGGCATCGAATTGCAAATGGCAGTGCATTTGCATTATAAGCAGCACCGCTACCAGCGTCAGTGGCCGAACTTGCAGCAAAAGAAGAGCTGACATCTGGATACGATGGCAACGTAAGCGCCACGTATTCTTCACCAGGCAGAAATGTCACTGAGCGGTACACTCGCCACGACCTTTCGTTGGCAACCGTTGAGCTGCTACTGCTACTGCTACTGCTGCTGAAGCGGCGCCTACCATCAGAGAGGTCAGCGTTGTTGCTGCTGAATGCACGGAAGTCGATTGCAAGATCAACCACCAGTGTAGTGTCTGACACGCGAGAGGTAGGCGTAGCTGTTCCTGCTGTTTCGGCTGCTGCTTGACTCAGCTGCAAGTCTTCACCATGTGGAGTATTTCCAACGGCATCAGTGCGGCACAGCACAACGGCCACAAACGGCGGCATTCCTCTCGAGTCATCAAGACCGGGCAGTGCAAACTCAGATGCCACAAACCCCACCACCTGCCACAACGACGAAAATAATAGTATGATAAAATAAACATGTAGACAATGGATTTTAGCACTATGATACGACCGTTGGCAAATCGAATTGTACACTTCCGCCTTTCATGTTTTGGGCTTTGTGGGCAAGATTATGTCAAAGTATCTCAATCATTCTTTTACCTGAGCCGCTACGTGGCGTGTACTTTCAGCACTCAATGGCAACGACGATGAGAGCTCATCATGTGCGTCTAAATCTCCGCTGGTCAGCCCTTCTCTTCCCCCACCTCCGCCACCTCCTCTTTCGTTTTTTGGTTTGCCAGCGCGCAAGTCGGCGCACGCTGCGTCAACATCAGCGGCGGCATCCAAGCACGCTACGCGGCTCAGCTCGAGGTCTTCCAACTTCAACTCCAGCTGACGCACCACGTCTTGCAGAGTAGGGTCACCGGGTGCTAGGTCCATCACGTTGAGAAACTTCAGAGTAGAATAGAACACGGACCAACCAAGGAAGGTTTGAAAGCGCAAGCAACGAAGTTGACGGAAATTACGAAAGAATAGGTACCGCTGTGAACGGCGTTACATAGAAAATGATTTACATCCGACCCCGCCCCTTCCTCCTCTTCCAATTTTTCAGATCTACAATGAAGCACGCATAGGTCTTCACAGAACGAGAGAAAATACCTCATGGAGTTCACTGTTCCCATGCCAAAGTTCCTCTTCCAAACTTCTCGCATCTTCGCGCAGGGCTGCAGCTTCAGTCTGCAAAGCTTCCATCTCATCTTCTGCGTTCTCCTCTTGGGCTCTCTTTACAGCGGCTTGGTACTCTGAATCTGCTCCATAGTCAGATTCAGCTTCAGATTCAGATCCAGGTAACTGGCTTGTTCCTTTTAAGTCTTTGTCTGCCCCTTTTACTTTTCCTGCTGCAGTTAGGCCGTGTTTAGGACGAGACATCGAAGGCATTGCTGCCATGTTTAGCCTACTGCGGCCTCCAGCTATATCTCCAACACCTGCAACAGTTGTTGTTGTGTTATTGGAGCTTGAAAACCTCTTTTTCAGTGGTCTCAGCGCAGTTGGAGCCAGGGGGAGTGCAGCAGTGATCACGGCTGTGTTAAGACCTTCTATCAAGGAGGCTGCGCCACCGTGACGTGGCTTTCTTGCATGGAAGAAGCGCAACTGCAAGTAATCTTGTGCTGGCATTGGGGCGCCTAGCGCAGTGCTGCCCGATCCACTGTTACTGTTCTTCCTGTTCTTCAACTGCGCGCCTTCTCCTCGTTCTCTTGTGGTGGCTTCTGCGGATGTGAGTGCTAGTCCCGCAGCAGCAGCATTGAGTCGAGAACGCGTCGATCTATTGGCACCCCCTCCATTTCCTCCCTTGTGGGGGTAGCCTTGCAGCACGAAAGGTGCTGCTAAGCTCGGCTGATCAGATCCAACTACAACGGGCAAAGCAGCGACGGATTGCCCCGGTTGAAAGCTCAAAGTGCCCCGGTGACCCAGCAGGCCCGCTACAGGGTTGCTCTCGTTTTGGGTGCCACGACTGTCGCTGCTATTCACGTTGCTGCTCCTGTGGCAGAACTCGTCGCCGTCTGGGTCAGAGTTGACCGACAGCACGGGCGGGAGGGGGGCGGTCAGGTTGGGGTTGGGGCGCAAAAGTTGTCCGTTGAGTTCGTTGGCGTCGGCGAGCGCCAGCCCGTGGTAGTGGGCCACCGAATCTGCGGGGGTGGTCAAACAACACGTATATAATATACACACAAATATATCATAAATGGATGATAGGGTAACGAGCAAATTCACAAAGAAGTACAAGCGACAGAGACCGAGAAGAAAAAAAAGAATGGCAAGCAAATACACATTAAGCACTTGCTCACGCAGAACGTACCGGAATGCGTGAGTTCGTAGTCTACATGTAAAGGCCCATCGGCAGGCCAACGGCACACATGTACAAAGGCCATCGCGACTCCGTTCTCACTGTTGTTGTTGCCGCCACCTCCTGTGATGCTGCTCCTGTTGGCTCCTCTTCTTCCATCTTCACCTCTTGAAGTGCGGCTAGTGTCCACCATACTCTTCCCCATGCCTTCCTGCATCTCAGCTGCAGTCGCCGCTGCATCATTATTCCCCCTGTAAGGCCGCAGGATGCGCACTGACGTGGACGCCACCCACACTGACTGTGATGAATAACCACCGCTGTCACCTGAGGCCCCAGGAAGAGGTGAGTACACTGCAGAGTTCCTGTTGCTGCTATTGCTCGTGCTATCGTAATCGTAGCTGCCTTGATAGTCCAGGTTGGCATGAGTGGCAAGAGTAGCGGCAGCCGCTGAAGACAATTTTGACCTCCTCGGTACTTTCTCTGTGCTGGCATCGCGGGAATGCAGCTCTTCAAAGAGCTTGGGAACTGCTGGCCCCTTCAACGATGATCGGTGGTGGGAAGCGACGCTGTCGCTCGACCGGTGATCCACTGGAGCATTTATCATCGCAATTGCTCTCAGTGAATTTGTAATGAAGCCCTGGTCGTTTGGTCCTTCACCGCTTTCTCCTTTTGCATCGTAAAAGTCGTCTCGTTGAAGATGCACAGCGTCGTCTTCGACCCCTTCTTCTATTGTTGAGCCAATGGCTGCCATCTGAAGTGCAGACTGATGTTTGGGCTTCTTCGCAATGTTCCTACCCCATTTTCCCTTTGGTTGCATTCCCGACATCATCGATGGCTTCTTGCTGCGAAGAGACGCAAGTGAAGCAGCAACTTTCTCAGCCATCTCGTTGGCCTCGCGCACCGAAATTTGTGCCTGGGAATATCAGTTGGTTGATGAAAGACACATGTGAAACGGGCTCAGTCAGCAAAGGCACACGAGGGAAGTCACACGCACGCGCGCGAGCATATTTATCACACTGACAAATCAAACAGTAAAAAACTTCATAAATCTATTCATTTATACACGGCAATAATTCAAAAGTCAGATTTATTTAAGAACCTCTGCGAGGTAATCGCTGCCAGAAGATGTCGCAAAAGTGGCGACACGCGCGAGCGTCGGACATTTCCACCAGACTGCATCGTTGTCACTATTAAGTTTGACTTTTTCTTTGGTTTCCTCTTTTTCTCCATTATCATTGTTCTGATGGTCGTTGAACATAATGGATTCCTCCGCAGTAGAACGCGCTAACAGTCGCAAGAACGCAGATCCTTGCAGAGACCCCGCAACGGCAACATCAGGCAGAGACGCCCACGGATGCTGCCATTTTTCTGGTTCTTTGAATTGTAGCTGTTTCTTCCCATTCGAGGTTCCCGTACTTTCTGCTGCTGTTGCTGCTACTCTAGCAGTATCATCAGAGGGATTGGGTGCTTGGTCGGCGGCAGTCATGGCATTGACTGAAGCCTCTCCAACGGCGTCACTGATTCGATAAACCTCGGTAAGATTGGGAGTTGACAGACGCCTGTTTTCATCATTATAGTTGCCATTCCCCACATAAGGAACCAAACAAGGACAATGAAACATCAGAAAATAGTGATTGAACAAAATTTCTGCATATCAGTACGTGTATTCAAGCATGCAGCAAAGTTTAAGTTCATACTCGCGTTATCAAGTACAAAAAATCAAAAAATAGAAAAAGAAGCAGAAATACGACGATTTGTTGTCTTACTCGAGGTCCATAGCCGAAGAAAGTTCTGGAAGGTTGGCGTTGGCCTGAACTTTGCTCAGAATCCACCCAATCCCGTGGCTGGAGCAAGGCAAGAAGTCAACGCTCCATAGCAACGGCAAAGGGCCTTGAAGGAAGTCATCATTTGAAATACCCGGCTGGGTAGCGCCTGCTTTTTCTGCAGCTGCTGCCGCAGTGGAGACGTTGAGGCGACTGCCGCTGGCGTTACTGTTACTGTAGTTGTTGTTTTTATCTTTGCCTTTGTTTGGAGAAGACGTTTCTTCCTGGCCAACTGACGCGTAAAGAGCATTGGCAGCAGCAGTCATTGACGGCGCTGCAAAAGTTACAGGGTCATAATTGCCATAAGTACTGCTACCAGTGCTATCGCTGCTGGTCTTGGAGCCAGCCTTTACGTTGGTCTTGTTGCCCTTGGTGGTGGCTGCTGTGGTAGCAGCAAGGGGCTTTCGCCCGAATGTGCTACCACTGCTGCTTGAAGTGGCGGTATCTACAGGACTATGGCCGAGAAGCGCTGCGACAATCGATGGCACAGATGCTTCGACCTGGGTAAGGGTTCGTGTTAGAGATATATTCACACGTACTCGAAGAAGAGGACATACGCAAGTACTCGCCTCCGCGAACACACACAAGGAAAATGCGCAAAAGAATGAACAATTACGTTGATGTGTTGTATGCGTAAATTTAAAAAAACAGTAGTGAAAATCATTTCGCACTGTTTTTCGAAGATGCGTGAAAGTGCCGTCGCCTGCGCCACCGCTTGTGCCAATTGGAAGGTCTGCAAATCGCAGCATTTGATTGGTAGGAGCGCGGCGGGCTTCGACCCAGCCCCATTCTGCAAACATGTAGCGCAACGTACGCCGCGCGGTTTTCGCTTTCTCTGATCTTAACAACGTTTCATGCACAGTGCCAATGCCGTGCTTGTCGTCTTCAACATCTTGAAATTCTTCGACATCAAGGCCTTCAAACTTGGTTTCATCATCCTCCCCATACCCTCTCACGCTGCTGCTGCCTTCAGCGTAGGCGCCTAATACATCGGCTGTTGGACTGCGCTTGCCCGGAGGTGGCCGTGGGGTCGTGTGGCTAATCCGCACTACTTTCGTGCCTGCCATCAGGAACTGCACCGTGCCGCGGGTTCTGGTTTCGGGCAACAGGCGCATGTCAACCACTCCACTCCCACCCTCAACACCACCACTGAAAAGACCATTAGAAGAAGAAGTTGCGTCGCCGCTGCTGTTGCCACTAGCACTACTGCTGTTGCCGCTGTTGCTTCCATTGGCATCGCTGTTATTGCCTTTCTCGCTACCATTTATGTGGGTCCCTGCATTCGTTAGCAAATAGCCTCCCTGGTTCAATTGGCCGTTGGGAGCATAGCCCCAGGAGTCTCCCGCTCCTTTCTGGTTGCGCCCATAACACAAAAAGGCCACTAACTCTTTCAGAGGGCGAGGAGCGACTTCATGACCATTGGACATCGCTATACAGTACACCTGACAATAAATTACATAAATGCGTGAAAATATAATTCAGAGCGGCTTTTGTTACTTGTCAATCTCTTGCTACTGGGCACAGTACCGCCAATAGTAAGAACCATGCTGAGCCATCGGCGACGAGTGAGCGCTAGTACAAACATGGCTTGAATGATGTCTAGAATCAATATTTTGTAAAATCACCAGATCGCTGTCGACGAGCGTTGCGTCTCCGAGCTTCTCGCAGTAATTGCCTGAGGCTAGTGCCACCAGCCACGCTCCTTCGTGTGCAGTACTGCTTGCTCCACTGTCATTGTTGCGACTACTTTTGCGAACTACGCGCGGTCCGGCTGCCAAGGTTGTCTTGAGCCCTCGCTCCACCTCAAGGGAAGAAAAGTAAGCGAACGTGTCGGGCAAGCTCATTTGCGGCAGCGCGCTCTTGAGCTGCACCTATTTCATGTTTCGAGACAAAACACACAGGCACACAAGACAACAAGCCAAGAATAAAAAGAAAATGGCGTTCAATGTGGCAAAAGGGAGTGTAACAGGATGGTGTTCTGTTTTAGTGGTGCAAGTAAATCAAGGTTGAAAATCATCCAGAAGAACAAAGAAGCAGGAGCTAGAAACTTGTGGGCATAGCACCTTACCACAATGTCCTTGCTAGCCATGGCGGTCTCTACTTGGGGTGTAGGCCATACTGGCGTTCCTAAACTTGACACCCGCCGCAGCACCTAGACGATACATTGGAGAATACGAAAAGACGCTGCAATCAAGCCAGTGTGCTTACCTAGGTAAAATAACTTGCAAATGTTGTTCAATTGATGAAGGACTCAGCCTTTGAGTCGTCAAAGTAAAGTGCGAAATAGAACGCTTGAAAAGAATAAAACAACACATAACCCAACATTGCAGCGTCAAAAAAAATCTCAATCTATTCTTAACCAATGTCTGCACACACATGTGCATATCCAATTAATCTTCCTGCATAATTCACACACCTGCCGAAGTTTGGTCCAGCTTTCTGTGGCGCCATTGAAATGAGCTTCCTGCACCCGCGCCACCTGCAATGAGTCATGAGAAACAGTAAGCGTAACTCAATTTTAGGCAAGTCTCATTAGGCTGGCTAGGCAAGTCTAAAGATTGAACAAAAGATACCAATGATATTACTCCATTCCGGGCACATCTTTCTATGACATTTCATAAGAGATTGGTATACGCTGATTTCGTGTAACCCAAAATGCCCTTTCCTTCCCACGCTGTTAGGTGCCTACTGCAACGTTATTACCACTGCATCATAGCCGCGGCTAAGGAGTTGTACAGTCATTACATCATGCGCTGCCTCATCGTCCTCAGGCAACCATGTTAGCACGTCTACAGCGCATCCATTAGCACTATTGTTAGGAGCATTCACTGCTGCCTGCTTGGAATTCTTGCGTTCCTTGCCGCTGGTACCAGTGCGCTGCGCAACAGCACTGCTCTTATTTTGCGCCTGAGTTGAAGCACGCACGATACCATTTGCAAGGACTATCGTGTCGGCCTGTTCGCTCGATTGCACTATGGCCATTCGGAACTTCGGCTTAGAAGGCGCGGGCAGCAGCGTTCGTGGCAGCTGCTCCTCTTCGGCTTCTGGCAAAGTTTCCAACTTCCCGGGGCCCGGGAGCATGTTCGCTGTAGGCGCAGGCACCTTGCGACGGAAAAAGCGTGACATGGCCCACTACCTCAACTTACTGAATGAGCGCTCTTAACTCTAGCTACGGTAAGGAGAACGGGTGTATAGACCCATTTTTAGGATTATTCCCGGCCAATAACTTTTACAGGGATGATCCACCATCTTCCTTGCATCTTCTCTCGTCTGTCCTGCTAGTCCTGCATCTATCTCTGCCTGCACATTGTTTAGATTCTCGTTCAGCTACAGAAAGCGTAGCAAGCCTAGCCCCTAGCTTTTCTATGCTGCGTGTCTGCAAAGTTGCAAGACTCTCGTTAGTTCTATAACATAAAACATGACCAAGAACGCTGCGTGAGTCCTTCACGAGGCCAAAGCACTAGGACAGCATCATTCGCTCCTTGTATAGACGTGTTATGCTCCCGGTTCGCCGAGTTGAGCCCAATGGCTTAGATCGACGCTCCAACCCAAGCGACACTGCTGAGTCTGGCAGAAGCGGCGATGACTGCGATGTTGACAGCCGCGACGACGACAAAGCCTCTCGCAAGCAGCAGGCGTCGCGGATGACGTGGAGGATTGCCGTGGTTTTATTGCTCACTGTAGGCGTGCCGATGGTCCGGCTTGCTTTAGATTCAGGCCGCAGAAAGAGCATACGCAGTAGCGCTTTAGCGGCATCGTCTATGTTGCCATCGAGTACTTCATTGCAGCTTGCACCAGCCGTGGACGCCGTCGCCTTCATCGTCGCCGGCGACTTGACTACGGGCCCGGGCGCAGCTTTAGCCGTCGAAGCGTTGAGAGGCAAGGGCCTATGGGATGGCCCCATTGTGCTGCTCACAGACCGCCCCAGTTGCTTAAGTCACCTGACTGACCCAAATTGGGCGCCCTGGAAGAACAATAGGCGGAGTCTCTTGGAAGAAACAGCAGAACAGCGAGCAAATCCTTCAAGCTTTCGTGTTCTGAGCAGCAGCAAAGGCAGCAGCAGGAGTAGCAGCAGTAGCAGCAGGAACCATCACCGTAGCAGAAGTGCCAACATCGGCGGCGAAGGGCGCAGTGTTAAGAGCAACAACGCTGATTTACATGTGGTCACCGTGCCAAGCTTACAGGGGCGCGGGCCAGGAGACCCTCAGTGGGTGCTTGCCGTGAAAGCCCTGAAAACGAGGCTCTTTGACGTTATCACCGAAGACCAGGTCAGTAGTGGTGGTGGTAGATCCAGCAGAAAGAGGTTGCGGCATTTTCTGAAAAAAAAACATGTATTCAGCTGCACTGCACTTGTGCTGAAGACCCAATTTTTTAAGTTTTAGAGCATCTCGTGATTCCTTCTCCTTTTCGCTCTAATTTCCATCTATTGCCAGGTGCCAGGCAGCGCTGGGTGGAGCAGAATCCTGTACTTGGATTTGGACGTGTGGTGCACGCGGCCGTTGCAGCATTTCCTGGATGCGGCCACTGCTGCCGCAAGAGAAGAGCACTTGACTCACGAAGAGCTAATTGGCGACACCTCCTTAGGACACGATGCAGCTGACCAAACAAGCGCGCCTGATGTTAGGTTAAAACGCAAGACAGGTTTAAGAGATAAGCGCGGACCAGTGATCACTCCTGAAAACGACGTAGATAACGGAGGCCACGGGCGCAGGAGAACTCTTTCGAAAAGCAGAGGCAGCACCGTAGCAACAATACCAGCAAGAAAAATGTCATCATCCACAGCAGCAGGCTCCAGATCCAGAGCCGATCTGACTCCTAACCCATGGCCTTGGCTCGTGCTGTTCTACGACTGCAAAGCCCATGCGATGGGCTGGTGCAGCGGTTGCGACAGGTGGAACACGGGTGTAATGATCGTGTCGCGCCCAGTGAAAACTGGTATGAGCACCTCTATGGCGCACCCGTCTGAGCCGAACTCTGAAGTTCGAGGCGGTATTGACAGAGGCAGCAGCACCCGAGGCACCAGCAGGATGAGCAGCAGTAGAAGAAGTAGCAGCAGCAGCGGCAGCAGCAGCGGCAGCAGCAACGTGCACCCTTCAGGCAGCAGCTACGTTACTCAAGAAGGAAACTGTTTGAAGGCCTGGCAGGAGCAGCTCGAATCTGGAGCTTTCCCTACGGACCAAGTAAGTGTGTGGCTCTTTTGTGGAATGCTTATGTCGCTATTTCCATTGCACTATGTAATCACATGACAAGTGATAATCTATTCGCTTTCATTCGTTTTTCATCTCAGTTAATCCGCGTATCATCATCAATCGTTTCTTTTTTTTCCTACCTTGCCTCTCTTTTTATCTTCTCAGGAAGCACTCGAGCAAGTCGCTACCCTTCCAGGCTGCCATTCTATCGGTGTGGTGTCGCACACCCACCATTTGCTTTTCCTCAAAGACTACCTGGCTTTACCCCGCATCTGGCTGTGGGACCGGCAATGGCCCACCTTTGTCCACGTCACAGCAGCGAACCGCATCGAGACGCAGGATGCCCTCTACATAGCTCTGGCGAAACACCTGCACTCTGCTCTCGGGTTTGCGTCGCCTTTTCAGGCTCCAAACGAGCAAGTATTTGACGCTTCTGCGGAATCGAATGGAAACTGTTGAAGTGCAATGGCATCGCCGAGTTATTTATTGAGAGCATGGTGGACTCTTTTCACGGCCCTTTTCCCTTCTGAGTAGTTCCATTTTCCTAATTTTAAATCCCTTGTTTGAAGTACTACATATGTGCTTGATCCCGGGGATGGGATCCTATTTCCGAATTTCGAGCTATGCGCGGTATACACGCGGATACGATACACGATACACGATACACGATACACTTCTTAAGTTAACACTATTTATACTTTACACCAGGCACCAGGTACCTCATATACATTATTCAATTGTTTGAGAAGTGCTTCAGCGGAAGTTAAAGCGAAGTTCAATCGGCCATGCCGCTCCTCTTTCCTATTGGCTTGTCGCCATCTTTTATTTTCTTCTTCTCTGGTCGTCTCCAGTTTTTTACCATAGCTGCTAAATCGGAAGTTATCGGTAATGGACATTAAACCTTACTTAAACCAATCACATTCAACCACAATAATTCCATCAAAGTTTCACATAAACACGCAGAGAAAGAAAGAAGTACATACAAAACATAAACACTCGGCCAGCGATCAGGCACTCTCAGTTTTGCATCGGAATGTCGTCTTTCCACCGGAAGCCCACGCCCCCCGACTGCCAAATGCCGTCTTTGTTCAGCGCGTGCGACCCGAAGATGTTGATGTGCTGCGGCAAGCCGAAGTGCGGCTTCAAATCGCGCGGCGACTTGATGGTCACGCGGTCCATGATCCGCAGGCCCTGTTGCTCTGCTGGCATGTGAGCTTCCGGTGAGGCCCTGTGAGCAACAGCCCAGTTGTCAATGATCACCAAATCTCCGGTGGTGTACTGGTAGCGAATGCCAAAGCCTAGCTCGAAAGATGCATCAAGCAAGTCGTTGTAGTCGTTAAAAAGCTCCGTCATTTGATCTTTGTTCAGAAGCCGTAGTTGCTCGAGCGATGCTGGCTCTTGTTGCAACTCTTCGATTGTGACGCCTTCCTCCGGCAATCGTTCAAGCACTGCGCCAGTCATTCCTAGGTGCAGCCAAACGCTCTTTCGGCCTGATATCGGGTGGGCATGTACGAGGGGATGTGTCACTCCGCCGTTCGCATTCACTGACACTAAACGCTGCCAGAATTCCTTCTTCTCTTCTGGCAATGCGTCAAACGCCACACCCTGATGAGCGAAATGTGTGCCCCCTCCATCTTCGGGAGCCCGGACCATGTAATACGCACTGTGCGAGAATGTATCGGCTTCGAAGCTACCATCATTGTGCCATTGAGGACCTACTCCCAGAATGCCGCGCTGTTGATCGTTCGACAAACGAAAAATATCACGGTTCATGTCAGGCGTGGCAGGATGCACACCATGTGTCGAATTGATTTCTTTGGCACCCCACCACTTGCTAGCATTGACCAGTTCTGTAGCTGAAAGGTTGGTCTGTCCCTTGAAGACAACGAAACCTCGGTAGGCCATCTCTTCTTTGATCGCAGCAATCACCGGTGCAGATAGTCGGTTACGAACATCTGCACCGTGAATCTCGAAGCCGAGGGGATCGAGATTCTGAACGCGCAAGCCTTCACTCTCGATTAGCGCAACCCGCTGCGTGCTGAGAGGCGGAACACCGGACGCTGTAATACTTAGCATTTGCGCACTTCGTCGCATAGCGCTTGATGCCATCTTCATTGCTAGCTGGCAAGGCGTCGGGCGTCGGTTGTATTTATGAACAACACTCAACAACACTACTACTTTACTTCTTTTTGACAACAACTTTCCTGTAGTACTACTAGTAGCTAGCCTTGGTAGTAGCAAGGGTATGAAGATACCCTTGGTAGTAGCTCCAGGGGTATTTTTAAAAGTCGAAGAGAAAAGTTTCTGAAGAATACACACACCGCATACACCGCAGACCTTTAAGGGGATTTTCAGATTACAAGATGGCCTCCAACGTAATGCGCCAAGCTGATGAAGCGGCGAGCAATACAGAAACTGGCGTTCCAACTCTAAATGCGCAGCGGGTCGCGTTGATCGAGAGCGAAGGCTTGCGTGTTCAGAATCTCGATCCCCTCGGCTTCGAGATTCACGGTGCAGATGTTCGTACACAGCTCTCTGCACCGGTGATTGCTGCGATCGAGGAAGAGATGGCCTACCGAGGTTTCGTTGTCTTCAAGGGACAGACCAACCTTTCAGCTACAGAACTGGTCAATGCCAGCAAGTGGTGGGGTGCCAAAGAAATCAATTCGACACATGGTGTGCATCCTGCCACGCCTGACATGAACCGTGATATTTTTCGTTTGTCGAACGATCAACAGCGCGGCATTCTGGGAGTAGGTCCTCAATGGCACAACGACGGTAGCTTCGAGGCCGATACTTTTTCGCACAGCGCTTATTACATGGTCCGGGCTCCCGAAGATGGAGGCGGCACACATTTCGCTCATCAAGGCGTGGCTTTCGATACGCTGCCAGAAGAGAAGAAGGAATTCTGGCAGCGCTTGGTGTCTATCAACGCCACGAGTGGGGTTACACATCCTGTGGTGCATGCCCACCCGATATCAGGCCGAAAGAGCGTTTGGCTGCACCTAGGAATGACTGGCGCAGTGCTTGAACGTCTGCCTGAGGAAGGCGTTACAATCGAAGAGTTGCAGCAGCAGAAAGCTCCCCTTGATAAGCTGCGCCTACTCAACAAGGAGCAAATGACGGAGCTTTTCAATGATTACAACAACCTACTCGACGAGTCTTTTGAATGCAATTATGGCATTCGCTACCAGTACACCACCGGAGATTTGGTGATCATTGACAACTGGGCCATCGCACACCGAGCTTCGCCAGAAGCTCACATGCCAGCAGAGCAACAGGGCCTGCGGATCATGGACCGCGTGACCATCAAGTCGCCGCGCGATTTGAAGCCGCACTTCGGCTTGCCGCAGCACATCAACATCTTCGGGTCGCACGCGCTGAACAAAGACGGCGTTTGGCAGTCGGGGGGCGTGGGCTTCCGGTGGAAAGACGACATTCCGATGCAAAACTGAGAGTGCCTACTCCTGTCTGTCCTTGTCCACTCCTTATCATTCGTTAACGGACAATTCCTTCGATGTCTCCGTAATTTTTATGGCCGTTGTAATTGTCATCGCCTGCCCTGGCATTTCAAGTATTTCAACTCATCTATGTCTTTGTGGCTCCTGAAAATTAAAATTATTAGCCCGAGCCAACAGTAGACAGTAGCATTAGAAATATCCACAGGGCCGGGAATATCTCTTATCTTCGCGGCGGCGGCGTTGCGGCGTTGGGCGGCGTTGAATTCTAAAGCTTTCTTATATATATCCCAGTGCCCTCTGGAGGTAATTATAGTAGTGCCGAGGAATTGGGAATATTCTCCTTTTATCTTTATGTAATAAAACTGTAAACTATCTTCAGTGCCAGTAGTCTAGTAGTTGGCGGAAGGCAGACGTGGATAGGAATTACAAATAAAATATACATCACAAACAATAAAGCAGCAGTTTTTTTAGCGGCTCTGCTTGAGTGCGCGTGTTGAGGTCGGCTTTTGGAACAAAGGCGGTCTCTCGAGTGATGTGCGATCCAATAATAAAAGTGCACGTGTGCTTGGCTGTTGTGTGCAGTGCAGGTGTAAGAAATACAAACGCAACGGACGGAAAACCCATATGAAATTGTTTTGCTCCCTAAAGGAGACTTTTTTCTTCTTCCTCTTCTTCTTCTTCTTCTACTTCCTCGCTTCTTCTCGTGTATGCAGTCGGTTCTGCATGAAAGCAGCGCAGCACGGCAGCCGCACCCAACCACCACCTGCCTTCACTCCATTCCGCCTCCACAGCCACGCACGATGCGAAGTGCCAGCCTTCAGAGAAAGGCGGAACAGTGGGAAAGAAAAATAGATAGAAAGAAAACAGTAGAAGATTTTGAAACTCTGTACTCAATGATATCCCTCGGCAGCTGGAGATGGCCCGCTGCTGTGGTTGCAGTTGCAGTTGTCTTAGTTCAGTCTACTAGCGCCGCCGTCGGAACCAGCATTAGGAGGAGGAAGAGGCGGCATACTAGGAGTGACACCGCCCGACTGCAGCAGCTGCTGCGGTGGTGGTTGCTCTTGGGATTGAGACGGTGCTTGGCCTTGTTGTTGGTTCCCGAGGAGCGCTGCTAGGAGCTTGGTTTGCCCAGCAATCAGCTCTTGCTGGGCGCGCAACTGCTCCTGCAGTTGCATGATTTGCTCGTACGACATGGCGGGCGCGCCGTTGTTCCCCAGAAGGTTGCCAGGGTTAACCCCTTCTACGGCCGCCAAGGCTGCCGCTGCCGAAGCATCAAGACTAACGCTGGCCGATGTTGAAGCAGCAGCACCAGCATCACCCGAAGGGGATGTGCCCAAGACCACCGTAGCGCCGGTCCCGTCCGTGCGTTCGACGCTGCTGCCCGCAGGTTTCCCTGCGACCGAAATGGGGCTCGGGTTGCGCGCCGCCTCCATTGACAGAGGTGCCCCTATATTACTCGTAGTATTGGAGCGCACTTGCTGGTCTTGTTGCCACTGTTCTTGTTCTTGTTGACGATCTTGCCCACCGCTTAGGCCACTGAGGCCGCTGAGCGCTGAAACCAAATCAGACGCCGGAAGCACCGCGGAGGTAGAGGACAGAGCGCCGCTTTCCGACGACGACGACGAAGCGGACGAAGCGGACGACGAGGAGGAGGAGGGCGAGGAGGAATAAGGTGAAGACGATTCGCTGCGGTTTGACGAAGAAGAAGGTTGCAAAGGAGCAGTGGCCTGTGCCGTCGCAAGTGCTGTTTGCGCCTGCTGCAGCTGATACAGGGCGTAGTCTGAGCTGCCTTGCTGCTGTTGTTGAATATACGGAAGCATCATGGATTGCTGCTGCTGGCGTTGCTGCAGGTGGTATTGTTGGTGATGGGGCGGCGCGAAGTGTGAGTTGGAGAGATGGCTAGGGTAATTCGCACGCTGCTGCTGTTGTTGCTGATGCTGATGTTGCTGTTGTTGCGACAGTTGTTGTTGCTGCGGTGGCAGCAGCCCTTGAGGTGAAAGCGCAAAAAGGCCCGGAGGTTGTGGCTGCTGCATGCCGTATGGAGGCATCACTTCTCCGCCCAGAAAACTGCCTCCTCCGTTCACACCACTGCCGCCGCCGTTGCTACCAATCGGACCACTATTACCAGCACCACCTATCGTGACCATGTCGCCGCGACCACCACCGTTACCGTTACCGTTACCGTTACCGTTACCGTTACCGTTACCGTTACCGTTGCCGCCGCTCACCCCACCGTTGCCGCCGTCCTTCTTGTGCTGCACTTTGAGGCGTTTGTGGCCGATTTGGTAGCCGTTCATTTGCTTGATGGCGGCGTCGGCCGCGGGCCGAGCGTCAAAACTGACAAAGCCAAAACCCCGGGAGCGGCCTGTCTCGTTTTCCACCATGATGCGCGCCGAAATGACCTGTGGTGCGGGTGCGGGCAACAATGGGCAAGGCGCATGACGAATGTAATCATCGATTAGATAAGAGCATCAGCGATGGAAATAGTAATTGCGAAGTCGCTCGTGCAAAAATACGTTTGAATCGCACCACACATCACGATAAGCTC
>Ga0307982_1002022_pt1 | contig 16480 bp, 12 predicted proteins | sample OrgLakmetagen989_FD_201847 | JGI IMG/M metagenome (GOLD analysis project Ga0307982, IMG submission 201847) | Saline water microbial communities from Organic Lake, Antarctica - #989 | ecosystem: Environmental > Aquatic > Non-marine Saline and Alkaline > Saline | place: Antarctica: Organic Lake...
CTGAAAGTATGAGAGGCACGAAATCCTTTTTGTACTGTATTAGGACAATTTTCTGCCCAGTTTTTGCGCCAAACACCCCTCATCGGCTCATCATCCAGTGTTTCGAATATAGCCATGGCGGCTACTTTTTGTCTAGAAACTACATTAGTGCAACCATAATGCATTTTCTGCCTTATGGTTTATGGTACAGATCAGATCTGAACACAGAAAATGGTGCTGCTGGCAGAACATGCAAATACTAATGAAACTTCAGACTTATCTGTAGCGGTACCATGCTTAGTCATGATGTAACTTAGTCATGATGCAACTAGCATTTACCATCAATAAAGTCCTGTGAAAACACGTCATGGACAACTTTCTTAGGCACCCTAGCAAGAGCAAAGACACTACCGCGGTCCAGAAGGGTAGTCGCTTCACTGCGTGCCCCGTGTGCGGTGCTTCGGTGGCCATACCATTGATGAACCACCATCTCGATAGCAACTGCTTAGCTGAGAAGGAGCCTTCGCCGAAGAAGCGACGCACAAGCTCTCTTCCGGCAAATCCTAGCCCAGGGGGAAAAAGTCCATATTTGGGAGAATTGACAGAGGAATCTATGCCTTCAGGTAGCATTGATGCAAACACCTCTCGGAACGAACCTTTACCAACTTCGAATGGTACTAGAGATAAATCACTGGGCACTTTGGCTTCTAGCTCTCAGATTGGGCCAACTCATGATTTACCAAGGTCAACTTCTTTCGGCAGTACCACAATTTTGCCTTCAACGCCAAATTATTCGTCGAAAAGTACTGAATACAGTTCAGAGTTGACAGCGTCCTTAGAGGCCGTCCCGCATGCTAGCCTACCTGGCCTTTGGCTGATTGAAAATTTCATCACTGAGACCGAAGAATCTGAGTTGCTTCGCTACCTTGACCACGACCGGGAAAACCCTTGGCATTTTTCATCCTTTAACGGCACTCACCGTGGGAAAAAGTGGGGCATTCGCACGGACCTACGCGCTAAGAAGTTTCTTGAAGCAGAGCACCTTTTGCCGTCCTGGCTACAGCACGTGATCAGCCGCATGCAGCAAATTGGCGCCAGCCCTACAAAAGGGGGCAATGGCTGCCCGCCACTTGTCCACTTCGCACCGAACGAGGCCAATGCTATTGATTACCAAAGAGCGCTTGGTCACTTGCTGGCGCCACACTGCGACGACCGGCAACTCAGTGGGAAAGTTCTCGTAAACCTCTGCCTGGCTGGCGACGCAGTGATGACTTACACTCGGGACTCGAAAAAGCCTAGCCCTGGCGCCGGAGGCATATTAGGAAGGCGGTCTTCCACTGCACAGGTGCAAGAAACCTTTCGAGTTATGTTGCCTCGACGATCATTGCAAGTGCAGTCAGGCACAGTGCGCTACGACTATCGCCATGGCATTATAAACAAAGACTTACTGCATGACCGGCGAGTAAGCATTACGTTTCGCCAGAATGCAGCAGCGGCGCCGAAAAGTCTAAAGTAGTTCGAATAGCACCCAAGGGCCGAGGTGCCGTACTATCGTACAGCCGTGTTCTCTTTGTGATGAAAAGAGCTGCTTAGGAGCTGCCATTGAGTACATGCAAACGAGATGGGCACCTATTTTCCATTGCCGTCTAGTATTCTACTTCGGGAATTATGGATATTTACTAGTTTGAAATGAAATTTATGTTCTGCGCACTGAAGTACAGGAATTGTGCTTTTAAATAGGGATAACCGCAAGCTGCCACGAAGCACTCTTCGGCTTATTTATTAACCCCCTAAACTTAACGTGGCTATAAATAACTAGCCCAAGAGCTTTCGAAGTTACAAAAAGGTTACCGGCTAAGTAAGACAAGAAGAAAAGTTTATGTATGTGAGCCGTTAGCGTCTGGAATCTATAATTGCAGATACAACTTATAAGAAGGAAATTTCTCTCTGTGGCTTCCTTATATTACTCCAGGGTTTCATTGAGTTCATGTACATAAATGAGTTATATCTTAACACCAATTTGCCTTGTTGTATCGCCGGTACCTTGGCAATTGATTCCTGTAGATGGGAGAGCAAAGTTTGATGAAAGCTCCTTGTCTGGTGAGTCGTCTGAGTGTTCGGGCGCTCTTTCAATTTTGCTATCATCGCTTTGCTCAGTCGAGCACAGTAAATTACGTATTCTTGACCTTGCAGCAGTGACCACAAGGACAGTGAAAACCGCACTTGTTGAAAAAAATATGATAAGGAGATGTTGACCAGCAAAATCGAAAGAATCTCTTGCGGGAGTACCAAGAACAGGCATTGATGTAGGTGCAGGCTCAAATTTAGGAGCTATTGTTGGAGATTCAGAAGAAACCGAGACCAAGCCCAGGTTGCTAGTTTGAACACTAATTCCATTACCACCTAAGTCATTTGCGAGTGAAACAGCAAAGTCATCTTCACTGAGCGCATTTCGAGCGAATAAAATCCAAGAAGACACTGCAATACGAGTACTTGTTTGAACGAGAAAGGATACTACCCAAACATAGCTCATCAGTTTTCGTCGAACTTCTGTAGATGTTACTTCAAGATCAACAACATCGTCAACGTTTACATTGAGCTGAGCAGCGAACGACGAACGCAGACTTTCAACGTCAACTGAAGTTGGTGGCGTAGTAGCAAAGACAGTAATGCCCGAAACTTTTGCGTACACTTCCACAAAATCACTTAAAGTAGGGTGAGATGTTGGCACCTCAGCCAGTTGAAAAATCGCTCCTTCGTAAGGTCCAAGTTCTACTGTACTGATGAGCGGCCCCAAAACAGCCGTGCTTCTACCGAGGGTTTTATTCATTTCCATAGTTATGCGACGATAAGTGCCATTGAGGTGTACCATCAGAGTGTCATTACTATTGAGCCATGCCAAATTGCCTCCGAATAAATCAGTTCGAAACACAACGAGACCGTTCGTGTATTGTCGAGCGACTGCTGCTTCTAATGGAGCACCTGGTACATAGGGATGATCTGCATCACGCCACGCGTAATAGAGGTACGACGGTAAAATCGAAAGGTCGCCGTCGTCGGATATTTCAGCGTGGTGTAAGGTGGTCTCATTGGCGCGTCCAATTATGGTGTAGTCCGAGAGAGGAGACTTGGTGGCGACCATGTATTGCAGAGGCTCGGCGCCCTCTGGCATGCGATTTGATGGCACTCCGATATCGAATTCCATTGCGTCCGTTGGCATGTAAGCCCAATTTTTTGGAACTCCATCCACGAAGAAGTTCCACGTCCCAGTGTTGTCCGACCCATAGTTGAAATTGTTGCCCCACACGTTCAGAAACGTTAATTCCGGGATATTTACGAGATAAAACAAAGCAAGGCATGCTTCCTGGTCGCCTTGGTAATTTGCTTGCGTTTTTCCAAGCTTCTCTACTCGAGCGCTCTTCATTTGGCATTGGACAATGCTAACAATCCCTCGGGCTCCTAGTGCAAATGTGTCCCACGCTTTTTGCAACCCAAAGTATCCAGTCATTCCCATACCGCTCGTTAAGTAGTCTTCCCTCAAAAGACCTTTCAAATGTTCAAGAAACGGGCGAGTGAGCTTGCTCATAAACAGATTCTTTCCAGAAATATTGCCGGTGATAAGGGCTTTTGTGCGATTTGCAATGATTGCCAACATTTTTGCAAACTGGGTCTGGAACAGATCCTCGTACTCTGTCGAATTCACGGTGTAGTTCGCTTCAACTAGTTGGCCACCATTAAAAAGAACGTATTCATTAGGACCCACGAGCTTAAGTAAATCGTCGTTGTAAGCTCCACTCTGACCTTCATTGGCCCATTCTTGCTTCAGATAATCTCCCAACCAAAGACCTAAATCAGGAGACCAAGGGTTGACTCGGCACCAACTAGAATGGCTTGACCACATGCGACCAAGTGGAATTGCCCGAGCTTCATGCCTAAATCTTGCAGATGCACTTGTGATAACTCTCGAGGCATATTCATCGTCGTCAACATACCCGTCTCCATTTCCGTCATTTTCAGCGGCCCAACCAGGAACAGTTTGCACTGACGGATCACCAGGAATAACTTCAGTTATCCACCTACGAAGACTGACGTCGGCGAGAGTTGGCAACGTTTCTTTAGCACTTGCAGGAATCCATGAAATGCGCACGACGTAGGCTACCCCGCCTTGCTGCAACGAAATTTGCCCCATGTAAGGCCCTGTGCCTCCGTAGGTGTTTCCTGAGCCATCGTGCGTGCTAGCTAGCTTCCAGTTAGAAGGTGGCTTCCATCTTAAGATGCCACTCTGTTGGAGGCTGTTGGTAGTGTCTTCCAGCAGCGTCAAAGTCGACCACTCGCTGACCAAACGTGGCACTTCGACACCCTCAGCTGCGACCGCACTTGCTTCCACAGCCGAAGGATATTCAAGAAGTAGTGTTCCATTTCCACCTCTTGTATCGAGGGAAAAATTCAACTGGTCAAAACGCTCAAACTGGTAACAGTAGAATGCACCACCGCTCTCCCATCCAGCCCACGCTGACACAGAATTCCACGGAGGTGTTTGATAAAGCCAAAAACCGGCATGCCCTGAAGATGAAGTGTACCCCATAACCCAGGGGATGCCTCCAAAAGACGTTTCAGAAGAGTGATGAGGGTTCGTCAGAAAAAAAGCGGTGTCAGCTGAAAAATGTATGAATATGTTTTCGTAGTCGCTGCCTTCATCAAGAGCGCGTCTCCGAAGGGCTTGTGCAGTACCGTCTGGATCGAATTCGATGGCTTGAGTGTACATGTATCCAATAGCTGTTATGTTACGGTTTCGATCACCATAGGAGCCACCGTACGTCATATCACAGTGATCTAGCTCCCACTTTAAAACATCAATGGCAGTAGGAAGAATTCGCTCGACTGCAGGAAGCGTAGGCGATACCTGGCTGCCGGGAATGATGTAGGAACAACCAGCACTTGGAAATCGCCGAGCAGTCGAAGCACGATTCGAGGATGCAACCAGCAGTATGAAAAGAAACACTTCGCTCTTCAAAACTTTAAAAATCATCATCGGGGGCTCGCTAAGCGTAATCTGCAGCTGTTACTTTAGGTGCGAGGAAGTCTACAAAATGAATGCTACGAACGTTTTTAGAATGGCACGCTCATTAATTTTTACAACCCTACTACAGTAGCTAGATCTAGATATGTTGGCAATGGCAAGTAGAAGAAGCTCGAGGCTCGAGGGAAACGATATTATTATAATTAGTGTACCACATTAGACAACCAGATCCTACCTACCTACGACTAAGTATGGGTATTTGGGGGAAAAGCGTCAGCTGAGAAGGCTCTCTTGGAGATCACCCCCTTCCCGAAGGGTGAAAGGAAAAAGAAAAAAAATTCCCACGGGATCGAGCAGGGCGAAGAGCCTTAGTTTTGCTGAAACTAAGATTTATGGCTCGAAGTCATCGCCCACGCCGATCCCGGCGCGATGAGTGATGACGAACAGCGTGTTGAGAATCTTGTTGGGAAGTGCAGACCCGGCTCGATCCTTCGCCGTACTGATTAGGCGCCAATCCGATCGTTTTCCCCTCACAGGTCCACTTGCACACGAAGTACCTTCTGACGCACTTAGCAATCTATTTGGCCTACCACTCAGACATTTGGCATTCAGCTTCACCGCTAAATCAAGTCAAAATGAAAAAGATACAGCAGGCACATGGTCGGACGTATGGGCGTCTACCACTGATCTCTAGTACTGCAGAGTAGCAATTAAGCTTAGCTTTAGCTAGCTAGCTAGAGTAGTAACAAGATACCCTTGGTAGTAAGTATTGACATTGACTGTAACGAATACGAAGTAAAGGAGAGTGTTCGGAACTCGTTCAGCGGGGTCCGAGTGTGTCCTCCGAGTTACGAGCGAGTCCTGAAATTTTTCCTCGCTCACTCGGGACTCGGGACTCGGCTGCTTGCGGCTTGGTTCACTCGGGGCTCACTCGGGACTCGGGCGCAGTAGCGCAGTAGGAAGAGGCCACTCGGAGCTCACTCGGATCTCGAACTCGAACTAATACAAACCCAAATGACACAGAAGCCAATGCTGCGGGCAGAAGTGTACGCGCGTGCGTTGCGATCTCGTTCTTCTCTGTCGCGGAGTATACTTGTCTTGGGCAGGGTGCATCAAGACATCAAGCCGGTATCATCATTTTCCAGTTTATAATCAATAGAGATGAAATCTCTCCTCTGATGGCTACTGAATTAACCTAGGCCTCTCTAAGGAAGGAGCCGGAATATAATACAAGAAGACATAAATTCATACAAACCTCAACAAGTGCCGTAGAGGAGATAAATCTACCTCCAACTAGAACTGGATTTATATAAAACCAAATGTGATAGATGCCGGTGCTGCGGGTTGAGGTGCAAGTAAACGAATATCGGAATACACACAGGCAGACCCTTAATGCATGTAGAAATGGATTATGCGGCCTCGAATTCTTCCCTCTTTTAATGGATTGATTAAAGGCCGACAAGCGAGAGACAATCCGGGAGTAGGCTCAGTCAAATAGCTTCATTCAAGAGCGAACTCGAAACTCACAACTCACAGTCAGGCCAACCTCAGCCCTTTCTCCCTTCGCGATTAAAAATATAATCCTATTGGCGCCTTTTTAAAACCATAAACGGCTATACAGCCAAGAGAGTAAGCGTGATGCGGAATTATTAATAATTAGTGTAATCACTGTGAAAATTATATGAATGGAAATCCGCCCTCCTCTGATTTCACTGCGTCTAGTGAATTTCAGCGTACTCAGCAGCACAGTGGACTGGCGAATCTGCATCTCCCTTTGCACCTACACAAATATCGATACGTTGAGCAACCACCATTTTACAAACTTGGACTCTCGTGGCTGATCTTTTCTTGTTGAAAAACTCATATTGTTCACGCTTCGGATTTGGATTTGGACTTGGATTAGGGGGAGGCGGGGAAGTGGGGATGGGGAGGGCGGAGGGCGCGCTCTATTCGCTATTCAGCATTCAGCGCACTATTACTCTATTAGCTCCCGGGCGTTCCGTGCCAGTAGGCACCAAACACAAACGGGACTTCGAAGCAATAGGCAAGTGCATTCCGCATTCCGTTTATATAATATAACCACGCCACAGATAAGGGGCTGGATTGATGCTGGATGATCGGATGATCCTGGTTTGTGATTTTCGATGCCCGCGGATTGCACTAAAATTTACGGGTTGTTCTCGACATCCGAGATCATTAAATCAAAACCGGAGAACTCAAGAAACGAATTCAGCTGCGTATTGCCTGCATGCAGCATAAAAACTGCCTATCTCTTTCTTTTTCTTTCATTCCTCAAACTTAAACTAGCATCTAGTTCAAATTCAACATTTCAGTGTTATCTTTCGCACTGCCTGCAGCCAACTCGTCTTCGTCGTCGTCTGACAATCGGTCGAAGTGCGACCTAGCAGTCAGTTCGGTGCCGTCTGCTAAGCGCATGACATTCGTGACCGTGTACACCTCCTGGCATCCGAAAGAGAAGATGGGGTGTAAGGTAGGCATCAAGAGAATTGAGGTGTCAAAACGAGGTACTCAATAAAAGCATTCGAGGCAAATTCGATGATTTCATGCTCAGCAACAGCAACAAAGAGTGCAGTGCCGTGGCAACATGCAACTCTTAACATAGTCCTGCACTGCATACAGATATGTACTACTCGTTCTACTTAGTAGTTGATGATTTTTTTTATATACCTGCTGTTCCCCGGACACCACGCGGGTCAAGGTTTGCGTCAAGCCCAGTGCTGGGTACTCCGATTCGGTGACCACCGCTCCGTCGGCCCGAAGTGCCGACGCCATCGTGACGGGGGTCTGAGGTTGAGGTTGATGTTGTTGTTGTGTCGTGGTGGCGGTGGTGGTATTGATATTGTAATGAACATGGAACAAGGGCACAGCAACGACAAGAGAAAGATGCTGAAGTCGAGAAGGCGAATTTAGTATCAAGGTTAGGAAAGGGGCTGACAATGGCACAGAAAGTCAAGAAGCAGAAGCCAGTTAAACCACCCACTTTACTTAATCGACAGCTCACCTTATCAAGAGGGTTCCTGCGCTCCTGCAACGAATTGTCTAACTGCAACGTTTGCACTTTCCGCCCGCCAACGTTCACGGTGGTCTCAATCCACGTGCGCCCGTCGGTCTCAATCTCCGTTACCTGTGAATATAAACAAAACGAGAGAGAAACAGTAAGAAAGAACGAGAAGAAGGGTGTAAGCGTGCGAAACTCTACATGTGACGAGAATACAAGTGCTTTTGCATTTTCACCATAAGACAAACGGAAACATGCCGCAGAGACAAGAGTGGAGCAGACGGTGGTGCACGAGGCATATCAAATGTGTAATAAGAAAGCGTGTGTGTGCCTATGCTCAAACCTGAGGTGACCGCGCAATTGCTGCTCGTACGATCCACGGTACGCCTATCGCTTTCATGTGGGCGGATTGGTCGCCCGATTTGATCTGGATGATATACACGCAAAAGATGCCCATAATGAAAGATGTCAGAAGCAATATCAAAATAAATCAAAGTCAGCAACTGTACATAATAGTTAAAAGTTGCGTGAAAACAGGCAAGATTGATTATGACACAATACTACATGTGCAAGTTCCACGCACCAAATCTTTGCGCCATTTCCCTGTAAACGCGCGCAACGACTCCACTGCGTCTACTACTGTCGTTGTTGCTCCCCCTGTAGTTTCGGTGGCAGTTGCTGCAGTTGTGTTGGTCTCGCCGCTGGCACTGCTGCTGGTGTTGCTATTGTCGTTGCTGTGGTTGCCGTTGCTGGCGCTTTCAATGCTGGCGCTTTCAATGCTGGCGCTGGTGTGGTTGCCGTTGTCGTTGCTGTTGGCAACAGTGGCATCCCCTACTTTAGTCACACTTCCTGCCTCCGCAGTAGATACATCAGCAGCAGCAGATTCAGTGTTACCCACAGCGCCAGCGTTCTCAGCGGCTTCTGATATCTGACTAGTAGGTGCGATCGCTGTCACTGGAGAGGGAGGAAAAGGAGGGGGAGGCGCGCTACGGTTGCCGTGCGTTGACCCATTGAATGAACTGCCTCGAAGGGACGAGCGTCGACGCTTGAGAGGTTTGAACGCGCCTTCTTTGCCGTCGTGCCCTGCCTCTCCATTGCCACCGCCGCCATCCATGCTAGCGCTTCCATTACCGTGGCTGTTGTTGTTGTTGTTGGTGGTGCTACTTTTGTTGGAATTCTGTTGACCTGAGTCCGCCTTCCGTTCACCACTGCTGGCAACGGCAGCAGTAGCGCCCTCTGCGCTCGTGTTCCCGCCATCACTGCTGTTGCGCACTGAGAGGGCCACGTATACGGACGCAAATACGGCTGCGGCCGCGGTCGAATAGTGCTCGTGCACGATTGCCCCTGCGGCCATCTAAGAAACCGTAGGTTCGTATGTGTGAGTGACATGGAGACATCTGGATGTCGGTTTCTAATACAGCACAGCAAACAAACAAAGTCATATCCATGCTTTCTCCTTCCATCAAACGAGTCATTCCACACCTTCGAATGATATTTCAAAGCATTCTCATACTACGAATCTCTCCTCTCCTTTCTCCGTCGTCTACACTCTCTAGAAGCATCAGAGTGAACGGAACCACTCTCAACTCATACTCACCGCCGCGAGTGCCACCAGGGCTACGGTAGTGCCTCCGTCAGCCCAGGCAGCCCACAGCCACTGATCCATAGCGACTACGATGGCTACGATGCCAGGCCAAGGAGCACGCGCAGCATTCTCGTCGTCGTCGTCTTCGTCGTCTTTTTCCTTCGTTCGTGGGCCTCCCCTTCTCCTGTGCCGTCTATTAGTAGAAGGGCTTCGTTCCGGGCTACTGCTGGGCTCTGCTGTTTCCCTTGCAAGCCTTGCAGAGTTTAAAAGGTCTCCACCCGCAAAGGGCAACCCGTACCAATCCACCTGAACAAACACACACACGCCAAACACACGTGTGTGTGTGTGCATAGATCCAACCTAAACCAAAAGCGCGTGCAAGAGGAAGGCAAACGCAGCAGCAGTTGTTCTGTGTGCAGCCACAACACACCTCTGAGTCAATGAGCGCCTGCTGTGTAGCTGCTTCGCTAACTCCGTCAACAGCACTGCTACTGGACCCTAAGCTGTTGCTGCTGCTGTGTGCACTGCTGCTGTCTCCAGGATGGTGGTGGGCGTTGTGTTTGTTGCTGTGTTCAGGCTTCACCCCGTGCGCTGCGAGAATCGCGTCCATCGAATTGGATGCCGATGCAAAGCCCGCCTGTAGGCGTAGTCGTCAGTATAGACAGAAGTGTTTTAGGGAGTAGAGGACCATCAACAATTGAAAAATACAAGGAAAAAGTGGGTGCATAAAAGCCTCGTGAGAGTGAGCGGATCTTCAAGAAGTCAAGTAAGTGGGCGCATAGGGGCCCACACCTGAGAGTAGCGCACGATTTCCAAGCCTTTCACGGACTGAGCGCGCGGAGCTGGGCGAGCGCGAGGGCGCAACGTGCTCGTTCCTTGCAGAGGGTGGTTTAGGCTTTGCGCGGAAGAAGGAGAAGCATGGCCAGATAGCTCGGCAGATGCTATATCAGCACTGGCGTGCACATTGGCAGCAGCAGCGCTCGCAGTAGTGCTAACTGTAGCGCTAACCTTGGGGTCCAATTCTTGCACGAGGGCGACGTACGCCGCGCGCGCAGTGACCGGACCCATGCCCTAATATCGTATGGATATATGGGTGCGCGCATGCACGAGAAGGGGATAAACAGATATACAAAGGAGGAAGAAGGAGGAGACGAGCGAATGAAATAAAATTGATGTACGAGTCACGGTAGCGCATGCGCGGAAAAAAAAACTTTTAAAAGTAAAAAGAGAGAACTAGAACGGCTGAACATCAGGAACTCATCTTGAAGTTCCAATAGAGTAAGAAGACTAATACCTTTCAATCAAGGGTTACAAAGCAAATTGGTGCACATATTTACGAACACATCAACGGGTATCATTTTTTTCATCGCACATTAACTTTCGCCCACGCGTCGTATTTGGCTCGGCCTACTGGGTCAAACATTCCGGGCCTCTCCCACGAGCTGGCGTTGCCCTTCTTGGCCTTGCGTCAAGGAAATGAGAGTAGGGAAAGAACAAGAGAGCATAATGCAGGGAAAGGGCTGAATGGGTATGCGAAAGAGGGAAACAAAGAGACGTGAGGATTTAAAAAGAAGCGTGCGATACAGAGAAATCAGAGGAATGTTAAGCGCGCAGGCGTAGTATCCATTGGCTATGGCGAAGAGAAACAACCGAAAAATTGAAGGAGCATATGTCCAAGCCAAGAGTAAAGAAAGAAAGCGGAGAAAAAATGAAAGTGGGTTAAGTGCTGAAGCAGTACCTGTTTGAATAACCCATAAAGCTGCAGCTTTTGGTCGTTGGTGGCGTCACTGCAGGCTGGGGTAGCCGCGTGAGCGACGGCCGCCTCAAACGCCGCTGGCGAGTCTGCTGCTGCCGCCGCTGTTGTTGCTTCGTTACGGCTAGCTGTCATGGACGGTGATGTTTCGGTACTTTGGTGGCTACTAGGTTGGGAAGGAGCGCTTGCCGACCCAGCACCCAATGATAAGCCTGAATCTTCCGTTCTTCTCGCCTGAAGGGGTGCAGAGCTTCCTCCAGCTCCTCCTACTCCTGCAGCAGAACTGCCTCGTTGTCCAAGTAAAGCATTACTTGTGGGTGCGGCGGCTGCCGGAGCTGCAGCTGCTGATGAGGTAGCCGTTGCTGTTGGCGCACCAGGCGACGGTGGGGCTGTAGTGAACGCAGGCGAGATTTCACACACGAGCCGGATGTAGCGACGCCGCGCCTCGTCGGGCGGCAGGCCCGATTCATCCGCCCATGCGTCGTACTTTGCACGCTTCACGGCATCAAAAATGCCTGGCCGCGGGCCTGTTGCGTCGCCTTTCGTCGCTTGTTTGAACAGGCCATACAGTTCAAGCTTTTGGTCGTTGGTCGCACCATCACAAGCAGGCGTGGCAACGTAGGCAGCTGCTTTCTCGAAAAGAGACTGCGGTGCCATATAATTGACCCAATTCAATGAAACCAAGCAAGCTTATGGCAACGGTAGGGCTGCAAGGGTGAGATAAAATAAGCTTGGCTAGTTAGACGAGCTACGAGCTACGAGCTGCGTTTCGATGGTATTCTTGCCAAGATTCGCTCTCACAAAAAACGGTGTTCGTAGCCGTTGGAAAGAAGTACCTTAAATTTACGTTCTGAGGCCTGACTGAGCTTTTTATTTGCCGCCGCACCGCCCTACAACAGTACTGTAGGAATTAGCTCATAGAGCCTGCTGAGTTGTTGCTAGGGCCGCATCAACGCTTATAGGGCAGGCAAATGGCTGGAGAGGAGTATGACTACCTCTTTAAAGGTACGTTCCATAGTCAGACTCATTTGCTTCATCATTTTGGCTGTTGCTTTGCTACGTCGCCGCCACTAGAAATATCCGTCTCGTGCATATGGGAAGGGCGAGGTCGATTCTAATATACCGGCAACTACTCACGCTGCCTCTCTTTTTACGAACTCCTTTTCTCTCCGTCACAGTGGTGTTGATTGGCGACTCGGGTGTTGGGAAGTCGAATTTATTATCCCGATTCACGAGGTGCGCTTAGGCGTTCTACCTCTTAAAGCCTATTGTGTATGCTCTGTGTTCGGTTCTTTGATTACCTTGTATACAACTAGTCAGAGGGACCTGCATAAATCCAAATGACGATTTGTATGTTTGTGTGCTTTGTTTTTCTTGCCCGCTTGACAGAAATGAGTTTAGCCTCGAGTCAAAGGTTAGTCTTTCCTTTCAAACTGCTTCCCTTCAATTGTCCTGTTTTTTTTTTCTTGCTGGCGTATATTTTCTGCTGATGCGAGCTGGTTATAATTTCGTTCTATTTTTGCTGCTGCCTGTAAATGATCATGAATCTCTTAGTCGACCATTGGCGTCGAGTTTGCGACGAAAAGCATCGTCACGGAAGGGCGCACCATCAAAGCGCAGATTTGGGACACTGGTCAGTTTCTGAGGGCGGGTGAATGGAAAGAGGCGGAAATAAATAATTATAACATTGAGACCAGTTTTTTGGGGGAGAAAATTGCTTGGCATATGCGTTGAATTATGTGTTATGTCTTCCTCTTCTCGTCTCTTTTATTCACTCTCTGTTATTACCAGCTGGCCAAGAGCGTTACCGTGCCATTACTAGCGCGTATTACCGCGGAGCCGTAGGCGCACTGCTCGTTTACGACATCAGGTGATTTGTGGATTTGTGGGTTTGTGTAGTTTGCGTCGATGTGTGGATTTGTGGTGTGTGCTGACATCTTGAAAGGGGCTGTTCTTGTACTCGTACACCCATTTTCACTTCATTTGTGCTTCAATAGACTTGCTAATACATTCTTCTTTGTTTGAATCAATCGTCTCCTAAGTAAAACTTTTTCTGCAGTCCTTTACTACCTTATACTGCCATTGTTTTTCATTTTGTTTCCGATCTTGCTACCCGCTGCCTATACCCTTGCCACTGCTGCTGCTGCCATCATCCAACTTCTCTTGACAGCAAAAAAGGGACTTTTGACAACGTGGAGCGGTGGCTAAAGGAGTTGCGGGATCACGCGGAGGCGGGCATTGTGGTGATGCTGGTGGGCAATAAGAGCGACTTGAAGCACCTGCGCACGGTCCAAACGGAAGACGCCATGCAGTTTGCCAAAGACCACAATTTGGTAGGCGGGGGTGCGATATTATGAGAGAGGAAAAAAGAAAACAGACAAGGTCGAAAGAAGTAGACACACAGGAACAATTTTAAAGAATGAAGACAAATGAATTACATTGAGAGAGGCGCCCTGACCTCCGCATTTTTTTGTCTTGCATCGTCTATTTTTCTTTGCTGAGGTGGCATCCAAGGGGAAGGAAAAATAATACTGCATCGCATGATATTATACTGCTACTTTTGTTGATTAATTGATTCGTGCCTTTTTTATTCCTTGCCCTGCCTCCTGCGAATATTGTCCCTTTATCTTCTTTGCATGCTCAACTGCAGGCGTTCATTGAAACTTCGGCCAACGAAGGCTCCAACGTCGAAACAGCGTTCCACAACATCCTCACCGAAATTTACCACCAGGTGCGTAGGCCTTACTTCATGTATGTATACGTTTTTTTCCCTTTAGTTTCTGTTTTCGAAATGTCCATCAGTGATCAACTAAGCCTCACATAAAGTTGGTCGAAATTGTAGTTGCGTATTCCTACCGTACTTGTATGGAGCATAGTGCTACGCCTTTTTGTGGTTTTTATTAGTTTGATGATATGGTTCTTCTGTGGTACTTCTGGGCATCACACATCCCTCCCTCTCTCTTTCTGTTGCCCTCCTCTCTCTACCTGTTCTCTCTCTAACACGTGTGTGGGCAGCTGTCACGCAAAGCGCTCGCCGCAGACGCTGGCGACAGCAGCGGTTCCTCGCAAGTAGGGCCCAGCACCAAGATCCCCCTCGGGGGGAAACCCGCCGAAACGAAAGGGTGCTGTTAGAAAAAGGAAGGGGAACATGGAGTGGGAAGCTTGTTTGGCGAGGTGCTTAGCCCTTTCTCTTGCATGATTCGATAAACAAGGCATTGCAGATATCAGCCGCCAGCTGGGTTCCTCCTTGTTCCAGAAATTTAATGTAAATTAGTGATTAGTCTGCGATGAGTGATAAACACGAAACAGCTACATCCCACGCGTACTTTATTTAATTTACTTAATACCCACCAAAAATTGATACAGGCCCATAAAGGTAAAATATTACAAATAGAAACAGAAGGACGAAGGCACACAACACTGAGAAATCGCCGACCCGGGGCCCAACTAAAATTCAACCAACAGACCCACGTTTCTCCTAGTTGCGATTGGCCTTCCTGGAGCTGCGTCTATCAACACACTATATTGCACATGGTGACTCCATGATGAATTTATGTGAATGAGAATTTAAATCCTATGGGCGGTCTAGAAGCAAAAAAATCGGCCACCCATATAAGCCATAACGTATATGTAAGCTATCGTAATGCCCTTTGCTTGTTTGTATGAATTTCCCTTAAAAATCAAGCAAGAGTTGGGCCATGATGGCTTCGATGTGCGCTGGCGACACTTCGTCTTCGTCTCTCGCTTCTGCTTCCGCCGATGCGCGTATAACTGCTTCTGAGAAATGTGAAGAAAACAAAAGAGGGGAAAAGTAGGCCTATGCAAGGTAGAGCGTAAGGGTGGAAACGAGCTCTAGCAACACAGATTCACCAGCAACAATATCGATGTGCTCACAGAAAAACCAGACATGCCTTACAGCGCTACTGAATCGACTACGTGCTCATGCTAACATACCAGCGATGTAGCTTACTTGGATTCGGTCTACGAGTAAAGTAATGTGCACAGTTCATTTCAACACACACGCACACCTCGCACAAAGAGTCGAAGCAGTTGAGCACTCAGCGAGCTTGCATCCGAGGTCAACTTCAATTGTTTCGACCCGTCGTCGGTCTTGTCCAAACTTCTCAGGATTTCAGTCACCAAACCCTGCAAAAGAAGGTATCAAGACCAAGAAGAGCGTTTACTCGTGTTTGACTTCATGCTAGTTTAGTCAACGCTTCTTCTTTTATTTCCGAGTGTGTGTCATACTGTATGAAAGAAGTAGCTACGTATTAGCATTGCACTTTACCTCATTAAATGAGGGCGCTGCATCTGGGGGCCGAGTGGGAGAATTGGCTCTTCTATCGGTGCCATAAACACCATTGCCTGAAGAATATCCGTTTAAATCATCGTCGGACATCGTAACAGCCACAATTTGTTTCAAGAGGCAGTTGAAAAATGCGCCACTAAAGAATTTTCAGACCCTGCGGCCGACAGCAGGTTAGGGACCGGATGCTTGGTTGGCTAGACTCTCAGCAGCTGCACTTTTTCAATAGAACTATGTATCTTTCGAAAAGGAAGCTATAGCTCCAGAGCTTCAGACTTGTGCAGCCTGCCAGCAGCTAGCCGAATTGTAATAATCGGACAACTCTTCTCTGGTGCATTTTTGGATCCCGAACACGACCACACGACCACATGGCCACGCGACTGAACACGGCAACACGACCCGGAACGCCGAACGGGCCACTTTGGGCAATTGTTATCCCTTCCATGGCCAGGCTGGCTTGTGCGCTTCGTGAGGCTTTCCTTCCGTTATAGCTGCCTCGTATTCCTTCTCTGCCCGCTGGCTTTCTAAACCCGGCCCCTCTGTCAAAACGCCAAACAACGAACACAAGCACATTCAGCACGGAGGAGCGTGCCAACCCCGGAGGACGGCTATATCCCATTGCCACACAAACACATCATCATCCGGATTACCACCTCACCGCCACCGCCGCCGCAAGTGCGGCTCCAAAACCGCTGGCCAATACCACAGCTCTTGAAAGAAGTACGAACTGGCTGACGGAACAAACCTGTCGAGTATTCGCGAACTTTCCAGTGGCAGGTGGATATTTCGTAATTCTTTTAAACAGTACACAGAAAAGA
>Ga0307982_1002023_pt1 | contig 16477 bp, 9 predicted proteins | sample OrgLakmetagen989_FD_201847 | JGI IMG/M metagenome (GOLD analysis project Ga0307982, IMG submission 201847) | Saline water microbial communities from Organic Lake, Antarctica - #989 | ecosystem: Environmental > Aquatic > Non-marine Saline and Alkaline > Saline | place: Antarctica: Organic Lake...
AGGCCTCTTCCATCTCGACTGCAGAGGTTGACAGCCCATTGTCGAGTCCACCCATTTCTAAATCATCACAACCTTCGTCTTCACTGCTATCTTCATTTCCCAATTTTGTTACCCCGTCCAGATTTGTTATCGGTGTCTTCCTCCTCATGTGGCGAGGCGAATTCACCGGCGATGAGGCAAAGATTTCCTTGTCGGCGCTCAGAGCGCGGTTGTATAGGAATACACCAAGGACAGCGATGCACATGCCACACACATTGAGAGTGCTCACAGGGTTGCGGAAGTACATGATGGAGAGCACGATGACCACGATGCGCTTCCCACTGTTGACGATGCTGTGCGTTACGGGCGAGACCATGGCGAGAAGGGAAATGCTGACGAAGTGCTGAAGGACCATCGGCACAGTGTTCAACAGCGCGAGCACCACCACTTTTAGCGGTGGTATATTATTGGCATTGCCCAAACCTGGGCTAGCTCCTTCTGCTCCAGCGGCACCTGAAATCACGGCACCACTCCCAAACAGTCGCCAGCCGTCGAAGTACCACCACAGCGGCGCCATCAGCGCAAACGAACATGCGTTGGTCACGAAAAAGAGGTCGTTGGCGGAGAATTTAGCCGCCGAGGGAGCGCTGCCACTACTGGTGATAGCGTTGCTAGTGCCTTGCCTGCTCAGCTCATGTGCTGAAGTGGCAGGACCAGCACCATGCGGAGAAGTGTGCGACTGTTGGAAATGCAACAGGCAACATGAGGTTCAGCAAGAAGAACAATTGAAAGAAAGCTCACCAGCGACATCTATACTACAAATCTTCAAACCTTGATGCAAGTTTGATCTTCTCTCGACTAAAATGTGTCGTATTTTACCTTAGCCATAAAGCGCTTCTGGTAGGTGTTTGCCACGCTCATCGAAAAAGCAGACCCCATCGCAGCGAAAAAGCCGAGCCAATGAAATTGAAACTCGTTGAAGGCACTGAGCGCTACGCCTACGGTGATGATAAAGAGCGTGAATAGCGTCTGCCATGAAAATTGCTGGTGTAGGAGCACGGCCGAGAGTGCAGCCGACCATAACGGTTGCGTCGCCTTCACAGTATGCTCGAAGCTTACTGTAATGTACAGCAGCGCCAAACGGTGCAGCAAGTTGCTCCCTATACCCGTAAACCCAAGCAGCAGTGCGCGATGGAAGAAATGGCGCACTAGCAAGACCAGATGGCCCACGGGCCGGCCGCGGACTAGCAAATAGAGTGGCACTGAGCTCGCACCAATGAAGAACTGCATCAGCGACAAGGTGAACGGATAAGGAAAGAGTGGCAGGACTTCCTTGCCGGCATTGTTGCCTATAATGCTGCACAAATACCATAGAGTAACCATAGTAGGGACCCCTAGCCGCTCCACCATCGTTCTGCCTGGCTTTTCGCCCATGTGCTCACAAGACGGCCAGATGCAGGCTTTGATGTCTCTGCACCTACTAGATCAGCGCCTTTCAAGCTGCTGCACGTTTAGAATCGTTTTAAGAGCTTAGACGGCAGAAAAAAATGAGCTAGCTTAATTTGTTCACGATGTGCCCATTCATTAGTCTACCATGTTCGTTTAATACATAGGACTTGCAATTTACTCGGTAGCTCCATAGCCTCTTCTCGTCTCGTCGTACTTCTATGAATGTTGAGGATTTGGATTTTGGAAAGAAGTGGGTGGCTCGATGGCCGATTGATAATTCGTGAGTTCCACCCAATTGTATCGTAAACCACGCAAATAATCTTTTGTTTTCGGTTTTCGCCTTTTCGGTAAAAAAAAAAAGTAGCAACAAAACAACGTGACGAGATCGTAGAGAGAGCAAAAGTTCATTTTGATAACTCTGCCCACTCATGGCACCCGGGGCTAAGGCCGGTGATGGCGGCCGACGCCGTGCAGCATTAGCTTCGACTGAAGTTACAAATGAGACAATGGACAAAGCCCGCTGCGAGTCGGACCACCCGCTCGCTCGCTTTCAAACGTGAGTTGTAAGCCCGTGTGTAAAGCCGAAGGACAGATTATACAAGAGAGAAAAAAAAGCCTGGCCTTCATGGATTTAGATATGCTCTTTTTTTCATGAACTTCTCATCCTTTTCAAAATCGAGACGGTGTTGAAGAGGCAACCAGCTATTTCGCCATCGCTTACGTTTCCGCCTCGAGAGATCCCTTGTTGTCCAATGAGCTCGCCCTCGGCGAATTTTGTTGCGTGAAATGATTATGCCGACTTTTTTTCAAAGTAGAGCGCACAGCCTGCTTGTAATTCCTCATAATGCCTTCCGACTGCCCCTACTTGTTTAGTGCTGATATTTTTGGCCCTTGCGCCTCCTCAATCATTGTGTCGGCAATTTTTTTCATGTTCTTTTGCGTTCTCCTCTCTTTTGGTTCGTGTAGGCCGTACGACAACTACTCGTGCTCGAGCTGCAACCGGCCTTTTCCGTGGAACACCACGCTGTATTGCTGCCGGGAATGCGACTACGACTTGTGCGGCCGCTGCATCAACGTCATGTTTGCCGACAAAAAGTCCACGCCCAAAGCCAACACCCAGGCAGTGGCCGACAAAGTCTCGGCACGGAAAGAAGGCATCGCTTCGCCGGGGTCTCCAATGGACCTGGACAGCATGAAGTCGGAAAAGAAGGACCCAAAGAACAAAGCGTCCAAAGATTTCTACGCGTCGCTGGACGAAGACCCGGAAGAGCGCAAGCTGAAGCAGCAGCTGAGGCGAGCGGAGGAGGAGGAAGCCAAGGCCAAGCGCGAAGAGTTTTACGCGAAGCGCGAAGCCGAAAAAGCACGGTTGGCGGCGGAACGGGTGGAAGAGCTGGCGTGGTCCAAGGTCGAGCGCCAAGAGCGGAAAATGGTGAAAGAGCAGCTCAAGCAAATCGAGCAGGAGCGCAAGGCGGACGAAGCGAAGAAAGAAAAGTTTAACAAGGAGGCCGAGAAAATGCATAAAGCCCGGGAGGCCCGCGGCGTGAAGGACAACCGGGGCGCGGCCAAAATCGAAGCCAAAGCCGACAAGGCCAAAGCAAAAATGGCGTCCGGCGGCAAGCTGCCCAGCAGTGACAAGCTGAGCAAGCTCGCGGCCGGGGAGCTGCAAGACTTGCTCACCGAGGGCGGCTGGACCAAGAACGACGAAAAGAAAATTCGCCAAGCCCTCGAAGTGGCCCGCAAACGCACGGGCAAGAGCGACGAGAAGAAGGCCAAGGGGGACGCGTGGCAGCAGCAGCAAGAAGCCAAGGCCAAAGCGCTGCAGCGCGAACTGCAGGCTGCCGAGGTGCGTGTAGTGTGGCTTTAGGTGTTTTTTTAAAGGGAAATTGAGAGCTACGCAGTGAAGATGAATACGAGACATCGCTGAAGAAAAGTGAAAGAACGCCCGCGCAACGAGAACTACCTTTTTAATATTCTCCATGGTTGACTATGCGCGCTATTTTTCATTTCTCAATTCATCAGTGCGCCCCCTCCGCCCCCACCCAACATTTCTCGCCCTTTTTCAAACCTTTTGTTCTGACCTTCTTCGGGGATTTTCTCCTTCCTTTCAAAACTTCCAACTCTGCAGGTGGCCCGCAAGAAGCGCGCGGAAGAAATCGAGAAGAAGTACGCGGCCGAGCGGCAGGCGCGCATCGACGAGCTCAACAAGTTGCGCGAAGAAGTGGGCACGGACGCGGCCAAGGACACCGAAGAAATTGCCCGGGCTAAGCACACCAAAGAAGAAGCCCGCCAAGAAGTGCGCGCCGAGAAGAAGCAGCACAAGGACATTGCGCACTTGTCGAAAGTGGAAGCCAAGGCCGAGCTCAAGGCCATGAAAGACGACAAGGAGCTGGCAAAAGCCAAGGAGAAAGGCCGCAAGCTCGAGCGTGAGAAGTTGGAGGCCGACCGAAAGGCTGCCGAAGAAGAGGCCATGAAAAAGGCCCAGGAAGACTTGCAAAAGGGCAAAGGGATGAACTTCAACTACTTGTCGCAAATGGGGTCGTGGGCCATCTCCCAAATCATGGGCACTGACATGCTGACGGAGCAAGAAAAGAAGGACGCGCTGGAAGAGCAAAAGCGGGCAGAGGCAGTGGAAGTCCGGGAAAAAGCCAAACTCGCGGCCATGGAAAAGGGAGAGAAAGTGCTCCAGAAGCAGATTGCGAAGGACGACGCGGCGGAGAAGAAGCGTCTGGCGAAGATCGACAAGGAAGAGACCGCGGCGGAGAAGAAGCTGGAAGCGGACACCAAGAAGTACGAAGCCGAGGAGGCCAAAGCGCAGAAAAAGCTGGAGGGGGCGGAGAAGAAGCGCGCTGCCAACGCGACCAAACACATTGAAAAGCTCAAGAAACAGGCGGAAAAGAACGAAAAGAAGCGGGAAGCGGAACAGCTTCGGGTGGTGAAGGACGCCGAAAACAAGGTCACCGAGGAGGCTGCGGTGCTGGCAGTGATCGAGAAAGACATCAAGGCGGGGGTGCTTTTGACCCAAGAAATGCTCGGCCTGTTGTCGGTGAAAGCGCTCAAGGACCTCAAGGCTGGCACTTACGGCGAACTGAAGCCCAACGAGCTCGAGCTGGTGGATGCGGCCATGGACGTGGCCAAGATGAACGAAGACATGGAGACCGCCGAGTGGGAGCGCCGGGCCAAGCGCTTCGAGCGCGAGCGGGAGTCGGAGAAAGAGCAGCTGGAGCTGGCGCACGACCGCGCAACCCAAGCAGAGAAACGCGCGGGGGAGAAGAAGATCCGGGACGAGGCGAACCGCAGCTTCAAGGATCTGCAGCTGAAGCGCCGGGCCCGGGAGAAGAAAGAGCGCGACGACAAGCGGGCCGAGAAAATGGAGGCCCTCAAGGCGCGCAACGAGCTGCAGGTCAAGACCTTCAAGGAGCTGGAGAAGCAAGCGACCACCGAGAAGAAGGTGGACCACGACAAGCTTGCAAGCCTCAGCGCGATGCAGCTTGGGGACTTGTACGCCATCCTGGTGCTGCCCAAGTCGGAGCGCACGGTGATCAGCGACCAGATGATGGTGGCGGTGGAGCGGGAGCGGGTGGAAGCGAAGGACTTGGCGGACGAGCTGACTGACGAACGCAAGCGCCTGAAACGGGTGAAGGCCCGCCTCATGGCCGAGAACAAGGCCGCCGCACAAATGGCGCAGCGCGAAGAACGGGCCGAGCAACGGCACGCGATTGCCGAAGAAAAAGAAGAAAAGCTGCACGAGAAACGCTTGGTGGCCGCTGAGCGGTTCGCCGCAGCGGAAGCCGACGAAGAAGACACCCACATCAAGGAAGTGACCATCATTCGGGACGTGGAGATGAAGAAGAAGGCGTTTGGCGAAGAGCAAGCGGAACGGGTCAAGACGGAAACCGCGGCTCGGCTCGAAGCTCACCAGGCGGAGGTGGAAGCGGTGGAGGGCAAGCTCAAGGAGAAGAGCGACGCGGCTAAGACTGCCCTCGAGGAGGTTTTGGCCAACGGTAAGAAGGCTAAGACTTCCATGCTGAACCTGATGGCGTCCGCAGACTTGGAAGAGCTGATCAACAGCGGCAAGCTCAAAGAAGGTGACGTCCTGAAAGCCAAGTCCGCGAAGCAAGTGGCGCTGGCCCGGGAGCGCGAGGCCAAGGCGTACTTCAAGCGCAAGCTCGACAACGCAGAGGCCTCGGCGTTTGCGTGGGAGAAGAAGCTGCGCGCGGAGAACGACAAGAAGTTGGACCCGCCCGCCACCAAGGCCAAGAAGGTGGCGGACGTGGCGGCTGACAAAAAGCGCAAGGAAGAAGCCCTGTACAACATGGCGGTCAAGTCCCACGAGATGGCGATTCGCCGGGTGGAGGCCTACGCGCGGCTCAAGGAGAAGCAGCTGGCCGAGTCGGCGGCGCTGCAGGAAGTGCTCAAGAAGTCTATGGCCGAAGCCAAAGAGATGCAGGCCAAGGAAATGGCCGACATGCAGGAGATGCGCGAGCAAGAAAAAGCGGCCGACGCTGCGGCGATTGCCGAGAAGTGGGCCAAGATCAAGGAAGTTCGCGAGCGGCAAGAGCAGGACGCGGCCAACATGCTTCAGTGCGATTTGCTTTTGCAAGCGGGCAAGTCTCTCGACTTCACCCTGTTGCCGCCGATGGGCAGCAAGAACTTGACCGAGCTCCTGCAGTCGGGGATCATCTCGCTGGAAGAGCAAAAGACGGTGGAGGCCGCGCGCGACAGCTCCCTGGCGCGGGAGAAAGAAGAGCGCGAGTACTTCGACCGAGTCGAAGCCGAAGAAGAAGAAAAGATCATCAAGCGCCGCAAGGAAGCCGAAAAAGCGCGCCTGGCTGAGGAGCAGCGGCTCCAAAAGGACGCGCGGGAAGCCGACCGCCTCGAGCAGAAAATGGCCGAAGCGCAGCGGGCCGAAGAGTCCGCCATGGAGGAAATGTACCTGGCCGAAGAGACCGCGACGAGCGCGCGGATTTTGGCCGACGAAGCGAAGCTGGAAGCCGACCAAGAGGCGCTGGTGGCGGCGGAGCGCAAGCTGGCGGCTCGGGAAGAGCTTCGCGAGCAAGAGGTCCAAGAGAAGGAGAAAGCCCGGGCCACCTACGAAGAGTTCTTGGCGCAGTACACCGCCGACAAGGAAACCAAGGCGGCCGAGGCGCTAGACGTGGTCACCAACGACTTCAAGCTCGGGAAGCCGCTCACCGAAGACTACCAGATGCTGGTGGACATGGGCGCTGCCAACTTGGCGGACCTGCTGGAGGGTGAAATGGCCGAGAAAATGACCAAGGGGGACATTTCCAAGCTGGAGAAAGCCAAGAAGGAAGCCATCAAAAAGGACGAAGACGAGCCCAAGTTTTTGGCGAAGAAAGCCGAGAACGTGATGGTGGACGCCACGGCGAAAGCCCGCGTGGTGGAGCGCAACGAGCGGATGGCGGCCGACGCGGCGTTTGCCAAGAAGGACGCGGTGTACAACACCTTGGCGGAGAAGGCCATGCGGCTCGAGGCCAAGCACAAGAAAGCCAGCGACAAGCACGCGGCCCTGGTGGCCAAGTCCGAAGCCCTCAAGGGGCGCATGGGCACCCGGGGCCAGGCCCAAGAGGCGGTCGCGAAACTGGAGCAGCTGGCGTCGGAGGGCGAGCCCTTGGACCCGGAATTGGTGCAATTTGTCAAGGACAACAAGGTGCAGCTGGGGCCTGAAGCGACCGTGGCGCTGGCGGAAGAAGGCGACGTGAAGACGCTGGGCAAACGGCTGACGAAGCGCATCACGCAGCAGGAAAAGAAGCAAGTGAAGCGTGAAAAGGCGTACAAGGAAGCCAAGTACAAGGCGGACAAGGCCGAAGAAGAAAAGAAGAAAGGCGAAGCCGACATCAAAGCCCTCAAGGACAAGCTCGCGAAGCACGAAGAGAAAATGGCGGCGGACGAGGCGACCATCAAGGCCGGGCGAGAAGCGGCGGCCGCGGAAGCCGCATCGAAGGCTCCGGAAGAGCCAAAGAAAGCGGAGAAGGCGAAGAGCCCAAAAGCCGAGCCGAAACCAAAGACTCCGAAGGAAACGAAGCCCAAGACGCCCAAGGCTGAAGAACCAGCCCCACCTGCTGAGGCCGCCGAGGAAGCGAAGTAAAAGGCGGCGTCATTTTGAAACAAAGAGAAGAGAGGAATCGCCGTAGAGGTAAAAACGAAACCTTCTTTGTAAGGAGGCAAAAAGATGAGCGGAAGGCCGACGTGAGTGCGCCATGAGCTGAAAGCGAAGCCTTTTCCTCGATCTGGAACGCACGCAAACGCACACACGCACACCACATTAAAGAACTAGCGCGCATATCAGAGAGACTGATGGGAATAACAACCTATAAAATGCATGAGATTTAGTACTAATTCGGGATTCAGCAACTGGAATAGAACAATACGCAACTCGAATTCGAAGCGTATGGAATTTGAATTTTTTTATTAATACATAAAGATATATGAAATCCGAGAATCAAGAATTCTAATATCTCATCGAATATATGAATAAAGGTTTGAGGTCGTCGCGCAGATGTGAATGTGTCAATGTGTGAAGTGTTTGTGTGTGTTTCTAATGATCAGAGTTCCGTTTCGCCTGTTTCCCTGGTTATTTTTAATTGGCCATAACCATGATCATTATTATTGAGTAGAACCTTGTGGCTCTCAGCTCTCGGTATTGAATGGATTGTTAGTCGATCTTATTTGTCAGTGGGAATTGGGTTTCGATTTCGATTTCGATTTCGATTTCGATTTCGATTTCGATTTCGATTTCTGTTTAGTTTGGAGTTTATATCAGTGGGTTGGGAAATGTCGCGATTAGCGCAGCGCGAATTGTTGGTGTTTTTGTCGATATGTGAGCAGTGGGGTTTGCGGGCTCCTTTAGGAGCTGCAGAGCTATACAGGGAGGGTTCCTGTTGTTGGCGATGCTTTGCTCTTACATCGTTAATGATACGTGGTCACTTCCCAGTCTCTCCAGATCAACAGGTATGGGCTCGTAGTCACGCACCCTGCGGTGGTGCTCTACAGACGGTAGAATGTAATGTCGCGTTCAATTGCTGAGATGTGGTCAAATTTTCAGTCAATTCGATTCGTAAACGAACATTTTCAACTTTTCTTTAGCCACTGAGGAGTAATATACGGAGACAGGCCGGAACATAAATCTTTGACATCTGGCGCGTCCGACTTGCGGTTTCTAAATTCCGTAATTCACACTTAACCCCAACTTTCGCCAGCTGAATCGTTATTGCCACGAAGTAAAAATGCCTCTAAATCGGATAATTGGTGCCACGCGCTCCTGTAATTTACAGCTGCAATAATTCCCTCTGAATACTACATTCACGTAGAAGGCATTCTCCTAAAGCCCCAATAAAGGGCTTCTCATTTACCCAGCGCCGAGCACCTAGCACCCCGTATTTGTTGGATGTGCAATTTAAGTCCCTGCGGTAAAGGCGCATTGCCATTGCCATTGCGAACTGGCACGCCGACTTTCCAGAGGTTCCTCCGAGGGGCTCTTGAGTACACGGACATAGGAATTCGCTTTGGCGTGCCTGCTTTCACTTTCACTCCAAAGCGACAATAAACGTTGAAAGTAAAAAATGAAAGTTTCGTTTGCGCTGCTTTGCTTTTCTTCTCTACCTCTTAGTCTTCTAATTCCGGCCCTTCGGGGCCTGTCTCAAAAATGAAAGCACAAAGCGGAAGGTAATGATAATTCTCTCTCCTCCTTTCGCCTCCTGCTCCATTAATGTGTAGCTGTAGTAACGACTTTTTGATTTTAACAGCTAACAGCGAGCCCGGATCCGGATATCACAAGAAAGCCCATATAATGCTGACTGGCTGACTGTAACTGGAGGTGCATTTCCGGATTCCGATTCAAATTATAAATTATAATTGTTAACCATACAATTTACTGGCAAAATTCTTTTTATGGATTTTGGTCTATAGGAAAGCGGGTTGATCATTGAAAATCCCGTGGCTTGAGTGCTCTTGAAACTCGTGTACTTGCATTGCAGTGGCCTAGTCACTACTGTCTTCCAGGGGTATCTTGATTAAGCCTGCCGTCGGCGAAGTGTTGGCACTTCTCGCGGGAGGCGCGCCCCGGATGCGGGACTCGTTTTGGATCTCATCATTCTGCGCGTGCTGCGGTTGTGGGGCCAACACAGTGCCGGGCCCACTCTGCCCGCTCGCGGCGCTTCGGTCTCCACCGTTGAGGGCCAGAATTCCCGAGTTGCGAGCACCTGAATTGCGCACTGCAGTCAGCCGGCCTTTGATGGGTGAGTCCTCTGCCCGTGGTGCCCCTGCAGCAGCAGACTTCTCTGCAGCCGCTGCTGCCGCCGCGCGGCGTTGGGCTATGGGCGATTCAGATATGGCCGGCAATGCAGTGGCTGGCCTCCTTTTGCCAGGGGTTGGGCTGATTACGGTTGCGCTCTTCGTAGTAGCTACTAGTGCCTTGGTGGAGATGGAGCTCGCCGCGCGCTCTAGTGACGCAGCGTCTTCTCGCATTAGTGACCCCAGCCCACGAGTGAGCGTTTCTTCACCAAAGAAATCCCGAAATGCTACAGTAGGCGACGGCGGACTCGTAGCCAGTGTCGTTGTGGTTGCAGTGGTAGGAACCGATTTTCTGCTGCCAGTCTCAGGGCTACCATTGCCGGGCACGTCAAGGATGAAGGGAAAGGCAGGGGTCGGAGAATGTGAACCGGGCGCCAGAGGTCGCGATGGACCGGGTACCGCCGACCTTTCTGGAGAGGGTTCAGGCTCTGAGCGCAGGGCTAGCACGTTATAATTTTCTTCGCTAGTAGATGGCGAGGTTCGCGGGACGCTGTCTTCCAAACTCCGTGCAGCAGGTGACAGCACCCAGGATGGCGAGCCAACATGCTTCGGTGCGCTGTCCGGCGAATCACTAAAGCTCCCGTTGATGGACTGATTTCTAGAAGGCGAGAGCACCCATGATGCAGTGTCGCCGCCCACCACCGGAGGGCTGTTCATAGGCGACCGTTGGCTGCCCGGTAATTCCCATGAGTGCGATGGCGGCGAGGTCCTTTCGGTCCGAACGGCGAGGCCTGGACCCTTTCTACCGGCTACTCCACCAGCTTCAGCATCATTTAAAGCCATGCCTAAGCCGGACATCGTTGATGAAGAGAGGCAATCAACTTTCTCTTCCGGTTTTAAGCCGCCAGACGACGTCAGCGCTGCCATAGCTTTCTCAAATTGTACACACGACTGTTCTTGCAACCCCGCAAACTGATGAGCCAAACTGATGGGCCGACGTTGCCGTGTGTCTGTCTGTCGTCGTCACACGTCGTTTGGAACTGAGGCATTGGAGGAGAAAAAAGAACAAACTGCACCCCCCTCTGTAAAAATGATCTTTAACCGCCGAGCTCTCTCGGCTGCTGATCTATCTGTCTACGTCTGCGAGCTGCAAAAATGAGATAGGGGGCTGATGAGCTGATTAGCGAAGAGCACGAAAGTGCGGAGGTTGATACAGCTTACTACCGTAGAGGAATTACCATTTGGAGATTTGGAGTCAGGATACAATACGTTTCTTCGCATCGTGTAACTGTCCCCTAATAAGTTGAGCATTTTCAACCGTCCGTGGCGAACACTGCCAATTGGAATAAGTCAATCAAATGGCAGACGAAGGAGAAGATTATGATGATGAACAAGCATTTCAGCACAGCCAGCCTTACGATGAAAACCTCGACCAACTCGTCCCGCTATTGGCATGTTGCTGTGAGTCATCTTTATTCACCGAGAAGCTAGGAGTAGGGCGATTTCTCTGCGACTTGTCTATGAATTCAACAACTCTTCGCCACATAGAGACTCTCATCGCTCATCGCTGCTTATTGAAAATCTAGGCTTTTTCGTAGCGTGTTTCAACCAATTCCCGGACTGCTGCGGGATTCACCACGAGGGTACGCTTTGTTGTGCTGCATCGCGATTTGACATTTGCCGACCGACATGCGGCGACACGAACCCAGGTCACAGAAGCCAACTATTATAGTTACTTTTAACTGAGGATAACACATAATCCTCAAGTACTTGGTACTGCGATCGTGTATCAATCGTATCGTTCATAAATGAACGCACTTGACTTCTGTCGATGTTGCTTGCAGGCCTCAAACTAGATGACCCAGACCGAGCATGCCTCTGTGCTAAAGGGTTCTGCGCCATCAACGGAAAAGTTCGCACGTTGCTGGGTGGCCACACTCAGGTGAACGAAGTATACGAGCGCGCGTTTGTTCAGAGAAGGGGTACACGAATGTATGGTTGGTTGCCCTGCAGGTGCCATTCTAGTGAAGAGAATTGAAAACTGTGAACAACAATCTCAAATACAGCAACGGCACCGATTTTTCGATCCTGCCACCTTCTACTGAAAAGAGATATCGGAACTCATTGAAGCTGCCTCTCTGAAATGCTTGCTTGGCTTGTACTGTTTTCAGTCGGAGTGTGTTGCCCTCCGTGTGTATCATCACGCCGCCTTTCCATTTACGAATGCGACTTCTACTATGCCCTCTCTTTTCAACCCGGGAATTTGGTGCATCTTCAGGTGTTTTGCTTTGAGTGCCGAACTTCTCTGCCGACTTCGCACCATGTGCCCTGCATGGTCAACCTGCTTGGTGTCAACCTCTTGTACAACGTTTACTGCGTTGTGGGCGTAAGTGTGAATGCCCCATTGTAGATTGTTGTTGCATGTTTCGACTACCTACTTACATACGTTCCATTGGCACACTTGTTCAGGATTTACCTTATTATAACCCCTATCATCTGATTATTTCCAGCTCAAATTGTGGTGGCTGCCTGTTTCATACCTTCCGCTGCCTATTCTCCCTTACTTTATTTTGTAAATATGACAGTGCTGCAAGCCGATTGGTGGGCTCAAAGAAAGTTTGCGGAACGTGCACGGCGAAGGGATAGGCATGAAAGTCGCCCCATTCGCTGATGAGCTCATAGCAGGGCCGCAACAGCAGCCCCCTCCTTCTTCGTCTTCTTCGCCCTTTAGCGAAGATGCACCTTCACCCCAAGAAAGAGCACAAGTAGCAGTGCCTGTGAGCGGTGATGTGCACTCTAATTCACAGAAGGAAGACAGTTTGGGGGCAGCGCCGCCCCGAGAAGAAATGAGCGGGCGCAATTGAGTATTATGCTTCCTACCCTCTACACACTATCCTCTTCACGATTTTGACTTGCGCGCAACGCACGCGCGTACACTTCTGCCCGCAGCATTGGCTTCTGTGTCATTTGGGTTTGTATTAGTTCGAGTTCGAGTTCGAGTATAAAAAGCTGTGAATGTGTAATCATGCACGGATTGTTGATAACTGGTCTTCTATTACGCGCGCCACTGGCATCTCGTGTCTTAATGGGCATGTTTCGTGGTGTGCATTCGCACTCATATGTTCCCTGGTTGTGTGCCTGCCAAAGGAAGAGATAGCCCCCAGCCCCCGATGCTCTCTAATACCCAATACCCAACCCAATAGCACGAAATGAATAAAATTATAACTGGGATTTATCTCTCAGTTCATCGCTCGATTCGACCCATTTTCAATCAAACACGAATTCCATACTCCGCTTTTTAGGTATATCGCTGGCACCGCTGGCTAGGTTAAGATTCACGCACGTAATTACGCGGGAATCACGCGGAAAGTGAAATTTGCGCCAATCAGACGTGATTTCCGTCACGGGAATCGGCTCAGAATAGAGTGACGTCACCATGGAATCTACTCGAAATTTTCAGTAACATTTCGCACTTGTCTGTATGCGCACAACCATGGTCCATGGCGATAAACACTGCAGCTCAAGGCGCACGCACAAACCCGTGTCTAACGTTTAAATTAGAGTGTAAAGTCCAAATATATGATTTTGCTGAGGTCTTATTAAGTCCAGGTGCCGACGGCTATGTATCATGGGCTATGGCCTATGTGATTCTTATATTGAAGCTCTTCATCTGCTATCTATAATCACCTCGCACTTCGAAACTCTCCTCATGCACGCATTTTCTCGCGCACTTTCCCCTGAACTGCTGCTTCCAGCTTGTTGGTGTCTTCTACGAACGCCTGTAAGCCCTCCGCTAATTTCGTAGTCGCACACAAGTCTTCATTCAGCAACAAGCGAAATTCGGACTCGGTTAACCCGTGCGGCCCGCTCCCCAGAGGTGCTGCGTAGTTGCAGGCCTCAATCATGGACTCAGGGACCAATTTACGCTCCACGGGGTCCGTAGACGCCTTTTTATTGTTCAAGGCAACCCCAAAATGTGCATGAGAGATAATTTGAAGGAAAACAATGAAAGGTTAAGAAAGAAGTGATATGTCATGCGAATATTCGACCAATTTTAAATAGAGGAAATATAGAATAGCAAAAAAAGTAGAGCGCAACCTGTAGCTGCTTAAGCAAATTGGGCGGCACTGTCATCCGGTCCGCACCCGCCAATTCCAGAATCTGAGCCCATGCACACACGCCAAAGCAAAAACAAGAAGATGGAACTTTATGCGCACGCACATACCCAAATATGTGTGTAAGCAGCGCCTTGGCAGTCGTGCATTGCACTCAAGACGCCCAACCAGTACATTCTTTCACGCCCTTTTCTCGTAATCTAATTTCGTGTAAAAGCAAAAGTCCTTATACCTCATCGAGGTCAAAACCCGCTCCTCGGCTCGGACGCCAACTCGCGGGCATCACAATAGTATTGCCGTGGCCAAACTTCTTGAAGTAGTAGTGCATGGTCGCTACCACAATCACGCCCGGATCCTGCGCAGGCTCAATGCTCGAGTACCTGGAGTTCGAATAGATGTACAGGTCGGAAACGGTAGAGTTTTGAGTGCAACAGGGAAGAAAATGAAGTAAATTAAACAATTATGCCACCGAGCTAGTAGGTAAGATGTGGTTTATTGAAAATTGTCAATCGAAATCATTAGATAGTGCGAGGTGTAATTCGTTTGGGGAAAGGGGGGGCGCGTTTTCAAGTCTCGAGAAGCATACCCATGCTTGGCCTTGTGCCAGTCCAAAATGCGCCCCGTAAACGGGGAAATCAGCCGAGCGCCGGCTTGCGCACAGGCCACGGCCTATATGCAGGCGAAAAAGTAGTCAGTACTTCCTCAAGCAAGCGAGTGAACCATAACTTAAACACAGAAAAAAACAAATTGAAGTGCACATTCCTCTTACAGACACGCGATACAGTCACAGAGGTATTCACGTGTGGATTACTATTTGTGAGGTAAAACTACAGTCTTGAGATGCAAGTTCACACCTGCACCACGCCAAAGATGAGGGTTAAGTTACACGTGATGCCCTCGCGCTCGAGGACTCGGCACGCTTGAATGCCCTCCCATGTCGCCGCTAATTTGATGAGCACTCGGCTCCGAGGAACACCAGCGGCTTCGTACCTGATCGAAACAACGCGTGCGTAAGTGTCTAGTACGACGGAATATCGAGAATGACATGCATGAAGAATATATTGAGAAGAAAATATAAATAGAGCAGCCGAAATGTATGTGTACACCACAATTGCAAGAACAACCATTATTCCTTGAAGTAAAGCATTCATTACTGGGAGTACTCCACTAAAAGTATTGACTAATTTCACACACTTACATGGCAATGATGCGGCGGGCTCGAACCAGCGACTCATCCGTGTCAAACGACAAGCGAGGATCAACTTCGGTGCTCACATAACCCGACACCAGGGAGGCAATCTCCAGCCCAAGGTTCACCTGCAAGTAGTTTGCAGTCCCACCCCATCGACATCCAGACATAAATAAATGCATACGCAAGACTTTAAGCCGAAGGCAAAGAGCAGATCAAGAGAAGATAACATAAATTGTGACTACTTGCTCGATTTTTTAAAAAGTATGTCCCACCGCCAGTCGATCCATAGCAAGAGCCACCACGTCAGCCTCGCTGCCCTGAGCCTCTCTGTTTTCAACGGCATAATTCACGGCCGAATCCAATAAGGCTGCATACCGAGGATCGCCACTCAAACCCGCCTACATATACAGGAGAAAAGGAATAATAAATACGGTAGATGATAACTGTTGGTTCTGGGGCGGAACTTAGTATGGAACTGGAGGGCTATTAAAATGCAAAGTGATATATAAGGCATGAAAGGGAGCGTGAGTGAATCATTGGGTATCTAATAATTATCAGAAAAAGAGGCGTAGGTATGGGCGTGGGAGAAATCGGTGAACAGGAGCCATTGATGGCACAGCAAATGTTCCCAAATGCTATCAAATAACGCCATAAATTAAAGTCAAAAGATACAAGCTTTATCATGCCTGGCTGACGAAGAGGGGGTTGGTTGTAGCGTCGGTAATAAAGCCGGTCGCTGCCATTTCTTCTACCACTGCCAAATCTCCCGTGTCTACGGAAAGGACCTATAAGTGGGTAATCCATGAGGTCTGGATACATAGATAAATATGATATTTGACAATGCATAAGCCAATAGCTACATGTGTCCACGAGAACTCAGTACCAACGCAAATCGCAGCGATAGAACTACAAGCAGAATAGGCTAGCTTAAAAGAGTTTGAGGATCTGTTGAAGTCAGCAAAACCTACCGTCATACTAGCTAACTGTTCGAGCTGTGAGGCAGCGCGGTGCACATTTGATGAACGAGTTAGAATAGATGAACGGCTGTGTCTAGGCAACGCGAATGCATTCGCCCGTGCAACGATAGCGGCCAGAAGGCTTGCCCGCCGAAATAGACGCATGTTTTTGAACCTCAACGCGACGCGTAGAAGATACAGTACAAAACAGCAATTTAGCGATCGCGGGAGTTCGTTGTTCACTAACTTACTAACTTACTTTTACACTTCTTACATTTACTTCTTTGGGCATGTTTCTGTGTTTCTGCGCTTCTGCGCTATTACTTCCACTGCTGCTGCCTGGTCGCTCGCTGCTCTGCAGCCAGCAGCTCTTTGTGACACCTGCCATCTTGCTTCTCACTACTTACCACAGAGGTCTACGTCCAAGTCGCGCAGTTCGTTTCAAAGCAAGAAAAATTTTTCTTGCCGCTCTTCTTTTAAACGAACATGCCGACGCCTCGTGGTTCAAAACAACGCGCCGTTCAACCGCCGCGCCC
>Ga0307982_1002024_pt1 | contig 16476 bp, 4 predicted proteins | sample OrgLakmetagen989_FD_201847 | JGI IMG/M metagenome (GOLD analysis project Ga0307982, IMG submission 201847) | Saline water microbial communities from Organic Lake, Antarctica - #989 | ecosystem: Environmental > Aquatic > Non-marine Saline and Alkaline > Saline | place: Antarctica: Organic Lake...
GCACAGAGGCTGCAGCGTGAGTGCGAGATTCTGGTGGAGGTGGGACTGGTAGTGAGGTGCGACCAGTGCACCAACTCTGGCGTCCTCGTCTTCAACGAGCTGTGCGAGTCCTGCAGGGTGGAAGTGAAGGGGCAAGCCAGGGCTTGTATCAACGGTGCACTCTCTTGAGTGTGCCTACTGCAGCATTGCAGGCCGCCGGGTTGTGTCAAGAGTGTGCAGAGGTGGGCGCATGACTGATGTACCGGTGGTGTCCGGTTATGTTGAATGCTTTGAGTAAAAGCTTTACTTGTTCATTAATTCTAATTCTAATTCTAATTCTAATTCTAATTCTAATTCCGGTCATGCTGAATGCTTTGCAACAAACCTGGCCGTGTTAATTCCATTCTTGATGTCTCATGCTAACGTCAACAGGTTCTGCGAGGGACTTGTGTTGAATGCCAGTTTTCTCAGAGCGCATGGACACAGATTATAATGGCACAGGAGTGTGTTCACCGAACTGTGCATTCAAATTCGAACTACAAGCTCTTCCTGGCAGCGTCAGGACCTTGGTACCAAACAACCTCTCCATCATCTTCCACAAACCGGCATCGTGCAGAGGAATTCCAAAGGGCATTCAAAATGGGGGTCTTATCCTCCAAGTGGTACTGACCGAGGACTGGGCGCATGGCTTCAGTGGCCTCGCGAGCATTGTAGAACGGCATTTTGCTGAACACGTGGTGGCAAACGTGTGTGTCTGCAATGTGGTGCAGCATGTGATCCTGGAATGCACCAAACGAACGGTCAATCGTGCATAGGGCACCCTGCAGCCAGTTGAAGGACTCGCCGCGGTAGTGGGGCACGTAGGTGTCGGTGTGCTGCAGGAATGTGATGAGGACCAGGTACGCATTCACAACCAAATACGGCACAAAGTAGAACTTGACCATGTGCCACACGCCATATGTTGCAGCCCAGTACACCAGTCCACAGATAGCTGCTAACACCCCGGCATTGGACAGGCCAATCAGCATGCGCTGCTTGTCCAGCCACAGTGCAGCGCCTGTGTCAAAGTGGCTGTTGCGCTTGTCTTCATACTTGGGGGGACCAGACGCATTCGAAATGAGATAAAGAGGCCTGCAATTGAAAGCCTTGCTCACTTGTCGTGCATTATGCAGCAGTTGACGTACCAGCCAAACAGAAGCATTGTCACAATATTAGCAGCAACAATCAGTGGGCTGTCTGACACAGCCTCAGAAACTTTTGATCGTGCAGGGCTAGCAAAAACCTCATCATTTTCGCACGAATTCGTATTCTTGTGGTGGTTTCCGTGGGAAATAGCCCAGCTGAGTGAAGAAAATGTGACATCAGACATGCGGAAAATGGTCTGGCAACGTACCTGAAATACGGCACAAGTAGCGCACTGTGCAAAACCCAGCCGACAGTATCGTTCAGCAGACGCGAATCCGAAAATGCCTGATGCCCACATTCGTGTGCAAGAACCCACACACCGGTCATTGTCAGACCTTGCAGATACCAGTAAATCGGCCAGAAAACAACGCGTGCAGCAATCGGCATCATTGAGGCATCCACGAGGCTGGCAATGTAAAACAAAGCCGCAACAATGGCCAAGTCGCGAGCAACCCATGCCAGTGATTTGGTTGCACTGCGCTGGAAACAATGAGAGGGAATCACAGCACGCAAGTCCTTCAGGTCAAATGCTGGCTTTGACAGAGGAGCAGCATGCGGCTGGGTGGGAAGCGGCTGCTGCTGCACGCCAGCCACTTTGAGCCCACCAACCGTCCCAACCTTGATACCACGAGTTCCTGGAGCCATGTTGTATAGCGCTAAAAAGTGTTCATGCAACAACGACAAATAAAAAAGTGAGCAATGCCCGCGAGTTGCTCCTGATGGACGTCTAGTGAAGAGACCCCCCCTTATACAGCCCAAACACACAAGACAATCATGCCCGCGTCCAATTTGCATGTCACCCTCAAAGCGATCATTTCCATGCCGACTTCACTTGAAAGAAGCTGCAACCTCCAACAGTGCCTCTTCTAAGCTAGTTGCTTTGGTATATTTTTGACAGCAGGTTTGCTGACCTGCTTACTCAGCCACGTGCAGAGAGACAGTTCAGCAGCCGAATCCGACTTAGTAACACATCCACCAGGACGAGGGCCATTTGAAGACTCTGGGTTGCTTTGAATAAGTCTTTTATGCTGGTGCTTCTTGACTGCTTCAGTTTCGTTGGCTCAGTGCCAAAGCTACTGAGTTCAGACAAAGCTCTCTGGCTTGATTGACACTGACAATCAAGTTGTAAACACCTCCTTTATAGCCTAGGCCGGCATTTTTTACACGCTACAAGCATACATTGTGTTTACTTGGCCAGGAATCATGCCTGGGCTCAAAAGAAGGTCGCACAGCGACCATGTGCTCGAACCAGCAGGCAGCAGTTTTTCTAGGAGTGTGAGCCTGGTTTCTCTGTTCTGCAAGACTTCAACAGAGAATGGAATGTCAGCCAAACATGTCAGTAGCTTACCAGCACTCTTACTGTGCCTGCCGATGCGCTTCAGCAGGGCAGGTGGAAAGCGCAGCTGGGGTATCCCGTCACACGAGGTAGCTCGTTTCAGCGATGGCAGGACAAAAGTGAGGCTGCAACTGGCTCTTATTCCCCTGCATTATAAATACGCAGACCTTCTTGGCAATGCCACCCAGTGTATAACCACAGAAGCTTCGTTTACCCGCCTGCAGGCAATGTCGGTGCTGCACTCAGATTGTGAGCATAATAAGCTCAAGCAAACCCGCGAAGAACCCTCACTGCAAGCTGAAGTGCGAACACTGGTGACACAGCTTGGTGAACATAATGCCCACACAGTGCTGCAGGGCTCATCTGGGAACCTGGGCATCGGACTGCCCAGCTGCCAGGCATCACAGGGCAGGGCAGGGTCTCCGCCTTCGCTTTCGCTCTCATACACACAGCCGCACTCGACACCAGACCCTATAGTTCACATGCCTGCGCCTGCCACTGGCAGTTACTTCTGTGAGTTTGATGGGGGGCATGCCCATGCCCTGTCCCTGCCGCTTGTGAGGGGGGGTAACGGGGCGCGGCGCCTGCACGGCTGGGGGGGCAGCAACCGTCATGCTGCTGCTTCTGCAGCACGCAACACAATCAAGTTCGATCCTACAAGTGTCCAAGGGAAGTGGAGCACAGACACGCACTCCTCGACAGCCTCGCTGCCCCCCAGCCGGGGACACCTGGCCTTGCCAAGCACAGCCCCCCCCCCCAGCCGCGGACAAAATTCGTTCTCTCAATACGATGAGCAGGTAGTTCATAACCATGGAGGCGATGCGTATTTAAAACTGCGTGCCCAGCACACTGCTGGGCCTTCACATGGGCGTGGGGGTGCGGTGAAGACGGGCGCCCACTTCACAGGGGTCACACCCGGCATGGTAGGCACTGCTGTTGCTCACCACTCAGCCCAGCTGACTTTCAAGTCGGCACTGCAGCAACAGCATAGATTTTTGCCGCCGTCTAATGCGCTAGCTTCAATGGCGTCTGGTGCTGTTGGGCGTGCAAGCGGTGCTGATGTTCAGCCTGTGGCACACAGAGGCCATGCATTACTCAGCATGACAAGCAGTGCTCTCAAAAGAGGAGCAGCCTGCAGTAGTCGGCCGGTACAGCTCACTTTCCAGCTGAAAGGGCAGCCAGCTGCACACAGGCCCGAAGTCTATGGGCGTGATATGAAAACCAGTGCCAGTGCATCGCACGGACTGCAGCAGGTGAATCATGTGGCGCCCAGTCGGCCAACTGCAACTACCGCTCATCCGCAGCCGATACGCGACATTGGCGGCAGTGGCTTCGGGGGGGATCGTTCCCCCCTACATGCGTGGAAAACCTACGACTTTGTGGGAACACCGAACAAGAAAAAGAGCAGCAGCCCCCCTGATTATTTCCCTGAGCAAGGCACACATGCAGATGATTTGGGGCGTAGCGCTGCTTCTTTGGGCGCGTCTTCCCCCAGGCTTCCCAATCACGAGGCGCCCATCTTGGGCGCGTCTTCCCCCAGGCTTCCCCCTCACGAGGCGCCCATCTTGGGCGCGTCTTCCCCCAGGCTTCCCCCTCACGAGGCGCCCATCTTGGGTGCGTCTTCCCCCAGGCTTCCCCCTCACGAGGCGCCCATCTTGGGCGCGTCTTCTCCCAGGCTTCCCCCTCACGAGGCGCCCATCTTGGGTGCGTCTTCCCCCAGGCTTCCCCCTCACGAGGTGTCCCAGGAGGCAATGGCACCCAGGCAGCTGGCAGCAAGTGTATCTAGGCAGCTCACCACAGTCCTGACTGGCGAAGTGAGCCCCCTTCGCCCTGGTGCAGCAGGGCCCTCGGAAAGCAGAGGTGTATCTGAACAACACGCACATGTGCCAGAAAGCAAAACCAGGTTTAAAGGGGGTCTAGCTGGTTGTGTTGTCGGTACCGGCCGCCTGCAAGCACGTGCAGCATCTAATGGCGCCGTTGTTGAAGGCCCTGTGAACAGCAAGCAGTCCACAGAGCACAGCCAGGCTAGTCATTTGGCAGGCATGGGACTACAAGCCCATCGGCTTGATCCACCCAGCCTCAAATCACAGGAAACACTGCATGCAGCTGCTGTGCTCGGTGTTGATCAGCGGGGATCGCGGGCACCCGCAGCTGCTCACATGCCGGGGCCTTCTCGCGATGGCGCGTTGCAGTCTGCGAGCACGCGGGCTAGAAACAAAGTATTCAAACAGCCCACTACGAGGTATTTGACTACTGCAGAGCTCACACTGATGGCAAGTGAGCGTCGTAAGGCCTCACAGGAAGCCCAGCACTCGGTCCACGGATTAGTGCAGGCGCCGGGCTCGCCACCCTTAGACCACCCACTGGTGGGGGGCAGCAATTGCTCCCTGTCCCCCAGCGATTCTGGTTCTGCAAGGAGTGGTGCCTCTGCAAAAAGCTCCCACTCAATGGACATTGGGGCCCTGCAGCCACCGGCTGAGGGATTTGTCTTGTCCGAGGCTGAGTTGTGTAGCTTGCTTGATGAAGCGCTTGCCTCGGATGGTCTGGTGTGGCTCGACAAGAGCCAAGTCAGGCGCTCGAAGACCTCACTGCAGCTCGTGGTTCTGCTTGAAGAGAGCCAGCAAAATCGGCTGCAGCGAGCTCTTGCAGCCCTCCTTTGTGGCAATCGAGCCAGCATAGACAACAGTTTCCAGCTGGAGGAGACGGTAGATACCGATGACGGCCTCAGCTTGGCAGCGCATTACATGTCAACGCTGCATTCTGGGGCCGAACATGCTGATGGCTTCTCATCAAGCCCCACCTGCGGTGCAAGCGATCTTCACGACGAACGTGCGGATGCAGCTCGGGCGATTCGGCTTCAAGCTATCCAGGATCGGCGTTTGAAGCACATGCAGCAGCAGCAGTCTGCGCGCGGTGATGTGGACATGCAAACAGACACGTCGGTGTCAGCATCTTCCGGCATAGCGGCACGGCAGCGATCCAGGCGTTTCGAGCAGCACCGTAAGCATCAGCTGGACTTCTTGCTTCAATTGAAGGGGGACGCAAACGGCTTATCAGGGGCAGCGCGGGGTGCTGCCGACAGGGAGGTGCAGGCCCGTGAGCTGAGCAACATGCACCGTGAAGACTCCCGCAGCCATGATAGCAATTTAGTTTGGCGAGCGATGCACAAACAGCGCTGCCTGTGGACTGCCGTGCTTTTCCAGGTGCAGCGAGTGGGTGCCGTATTCTCCGCGAGGATCGGCCAGCGCTTCCTTCGCGACAAACAGCGGGCGCTCAGTGAACGAATGCAAATGGCTGCGGAGGACCACGCGGCTGGGGCGCGAGAAAGAGCACAGCGCGAACAGCAAGCAGATGCTGCAGCAGATCGGGAACTTGCCTTTTCTGACTTTATTCCGCGCTTCCAAGACCCAGTTGAACTAGCCTCCAGCTTGCAAACACCTTTGAATCACAGCAGGGCCTCCTTTGTACATGCCCGGCTTTCGACGCCACACTGCAAGGTGCGGCTTAAGACTGCCGGCAATAGACGAGCCCATGGGTCAGTGCGCACCCCCCCGCCTTCACGTGGGTCGCTGCCCAGTCTCAGCTTATCAGCACTGGGGTCGCAACAGGCAGTGGCAGGGAGACTTCCTTCAGCCACAATGCTGTTGCACAAACCACTATCGCCAATTGGCACTCCCCGATCGTTCGGTTGGGCCAGCCACTCCATGACGGTGCCCCGTCGCCTCCCGCCTGCGGACCAGGGCAGCAGTCTGCTGGGCAGGCACGTCGTGTCTGGCACCCTCATGAGCTCCCCTCCCATCACCGTCAAACCGGGAAGGCCCTCTGCTTCGGCGCAAAGCAGTCGCTTTGTGCTATTTGGTGTGAGCTCTCGCAGCGCGACACGCAGCATGTGGCCATCAGCTGGAACAGCCAACGAGTCGTAAGAAAGTAATAATGAATATCATTGACGACGCACTGTTTAAGTCACTGATGCTGTGGAGCCTGCAGGCACAGGCACAAAGCGCACTGCGCCATCTTCGTCAGACACAAGCGAGTAGAGCGTGCTTGAGCCGCGGGCCGCTGTCGAGTTGCCCGCAGCGGGAGAGGACACTACGGGACGCCGGGAGGGCCCAGGGCTGAACGGAGTGGGCTTCACCCCCCGTCCAGATCTGGTCATTGCGGAGTGTATCCCAAACGACTCCTGTCGGGAGCTGCCTTGGGCGGGGGTGCCCAGCACGGCGCTGGGCGGGGGGGGAGAGAAAGGAGAAGAGGCCCACGCCACTGATGTGCCAGCTGCACTGTACGGCTCCGAGTACACAGGCAGCGTCGAATGTGTGGATGCGAGGTGATCATCTTCACTGGGCCGTGCCCGCAGCATTCTGTCTGCGGTCTCCGACAGCTCACTGGGTGACGCCAGCCATTGCCCCGAAACCCATGCCGCCCACACTTTGCGCTTCACCAGGAAGTCGCGGTACTTGACGGCGCGCTGCAGCTGCACCCGCTGCACGGATTTATTACGGGTGGAGTTGGCCCACTGCCGCAGGCGGAACTTGGCTTTGCAGCCGAGGAGGGCTGTTGGCGCCAGCTCCCCCGCTCGGGCCAGCCGCGTGGTTTGCACCCACCTGGTCCATGCCGGCTGCAGCGTGTGCGCCTTACGCCAGTGCTGTGTACATTTCTGCAATGCATCCGTCTGCTTGCGCTGCCTGCGTTGCTCCCTGCATGCTTTGCATAGTGCGGCAAACGCTGCTTGCAGTTGCCACCTCCGGCAGCTGCCGCCCAGCATGTGAGTGACTGCAAGTCGGCTGGCAGAGTTGCGACGCAGCTCAGCTGTCCAGCCAAGAAGCGCCTTCTGCTGCAACTTAAAGCGGTGAAACCGTCGTGCACTGTTCAGCTGCGCCCATGCTCGGCAGGCACATGCCGCCCGCCTCTGCTGCAGGGCGTGCAGAAGCGCTTCACCCATGCGTCGCGTCTGGGCATGGTGCGCTGCAAGCGCACGCCAGCGCATCAATTGACCCACTGCCAGCCGTTTGTCTTGCTGGCTGCGAAAGGCATTTGCTTTCTGCGCCAAGTGGGCCGCACGCCACATGGCGAAGGCCCTCGTGAGACTGCCGCGGAACGCAAATGAAGCAGCTTTTGCAAGGGCGGCCTTGCGTGACACTGCTCCATGCCAGGCACTAAGAGCACGGTTTTTGCGTGCAGTATCTGTCTTGTGCTGCAGATCCTGCTCCAATGCATGCAATCTGCGCTTCTCCGCTGCCGCTTGCCGCCAGGCAGTGAAGGCTGGCGCCGCGACGTACTTGGTGCTCATTCGAACCTGCATTGCAGCGGCTGCACCCAGCACTGTGCTGTTGCGGCGCCATGCATCAAAGCCGCCTCGCAGCAGTGACATGCGCAGCTTTGAGAAGCGGTGCATAGTGCGGATCTTGATTGCTTGTTCCCGCGCCCTGGAGGCACGCAGCCCCCGCCGATCCGAGAGCAGTTGCCGCCAGCAGTGGAATGTGCGCCAAAGCTGCCCCTGGGCAATATGCTGCTGAGCATTTGCAACAACTGCTGCTTCGTGTCGGGCTTCGGCCCAACGCTGCTTCCAAGCCCCAAACGCCGCACGGGTACTGCCTTGTGTCCAGAACGCCAAAGCTAGCTGCGACTGCACCCGGGCTTTGCGAGAGGCAGTGGCATTTGCTTTCCACTGCCGCCAGGCCATGCGCTGCACGTCACTGTTGCGCACAGACAGCCGCTCAACCACTCGCATGCCGAACATGTGACGTTTCCAGGTGCGAACAGCGGAAGCAAGCATCCGATTGTGCCAGTTCACCACGACTTGCCGAGCAGCCTGTCGCTGGTGCATGTGGTGCTTCATTGCCGCAAACGCCTTGGCGTAGAACAGGCGGCTCCAGTACTGCTTGGCCCGTCGCTCTGCCCTGCCTTGCGCTGTGAGCTGCTTCCAGCGGGCAAATATGGATGCCTCTGCACGCCCACGCATCAACGCAACAAAGCCTTGCAGCTTGTTGTTGGCTGCCTTGCGCCAAACGAACGATTCGCGCCAAGCTGTAAAGGCTGTGTGCTGCTGGGAGACATACTTGCGCGCAAGCAGTCGTGCGATGTTGGCCCGCAGCTCCCTGCGCCCAGACAGGAACGCCTTCCATGCGCTGAAAGCACGTCTTTCAGTTCCGTTGCGGAAAAAAGAGACTGCTTTGGAGACCTCTTGCCTGGCGGCACGCTGCTCCTGCGCAGCATGTCGCCAGCCTCGCAGCCCCCGCAGCACTGCTGCATGCCCCAGGGAACTGGAGGCACGTAGGGCTACGGCTCGTAGGCGGGTACGCTCCTTGGCGACAGCGCGCCATGTCCGCACAGCGCGCACCACTGACCCATGCTGCATTGACGACACAGCCCGCTGCATGACTTGGCGGTTCTCACGACGCGTTGCACTCCACTCATACCAGGAGCGCACAGCCGACGCAGTAGAGCGGTGCTGCCAGTTGGACACAGCTCGTGACATCACAGCCAGTGTGCTGCGCCGCGACTGCACAGCCTCCGCCCATCCCCGCACAGCCCGAGACAGCTTGCCACGAGTCATGCCCACCACGACCCGCTGCATGCTGGCACGGTTGCTCCTGCGAGTAGCCGTCCATGATGACCAGCTGCGCAGGCACTTCAGTGTCTGCCCGTGTACCATGTTGGACACCACTCGCTGCATGGCTGTGCGGCGCTGCTTGCGGCCAGCAGACCACTCTGCCCACTGTCGCACTGCGTCAAACTCCGCTCGGCGGGTGAAAGCAGACACAGCTCGCAGCTTCAGTGCTCGATTGTCGGCGGTGTCGCGAGCGACAGCGCGCCATGTCCGCACAGCGCGCACCACTGACCCATGCTGCATTGACGACACAGCCCGCTGCATGACTTGGCGGTTCTCACGACGCGTTGCACTCCACTCATACCAGGAGCGCACAGCCGACGCAGTAGAGCGGTGCTGCCAGTTGGACACAGCTCGTGACATCACAGCCAGTGTGCTGCGCCGCGACTGCACAGCCTCCGCCCATCCCCGCACAGCCCGAGACAGCTTGCCACGAGTCATGCCCACCACGACCCGCTGCATGCTGGCACGGTTGCTCCTGCGAGTAGCCGTCCATGATGACCAGCTGCGCAGGCACTTCAGTGTCTGCCCGTGTACCATGTTGGACACCACTCGCTGCATGGCTGTGCGGCGCTGCTTGCGGCCAGCAGACCACTCTGCCCACTGTCGCACTGCGTCAAACTCCGCTCGGCGGGTGAAAGCAGATACAGCTCGCTTGGCCAGAGCATTTTCACGCTTCTGCTCTGCGGCATTGCTCTGCCAGCTCCGGAAGGCCGTTGCAAGGCGCGCATACTGCAAATGCAAAGCCGCCCGGCGCATAGCTTGCCTCTCATGACTGGCTGCCACCTGCGCATTCCTCCAGGAGTAAAACGCTTTAGCCTGCAAATCGCCTTGAAAAAGCCTGACTGCTGCAGCGATCGATTGCCTGTGCGTTCGCCGACTGCTGGCAGTGTTGTACCATGTTCGGATGGCAGATGCGACAGCTCTGCCTTGCCACGCAGAAGCCACACGGTGCATCACCCCCCGCAAACGGCGAGCTTCAGCTGCCTGCTCGTGCCATTGTTGCAAGCACTGGATGGTTTTCAGGTGCTGCAGGCGTGTAGCCACTGCCACCATGCTGAGTTTGCGCTGCTTGGACTGGGCGGTGGACTCACGCCAGGATCGCAGGGCCCCCAGCACATGCCTGCTCTGCCAACGTCTGAGCACCTCGGATGATACCTGCTTCACACGCTTACGGTCTGCCACCCAATCGACCCAGCTGTGTACGCACTTTGCAGAGGCGGCGCCCTGCCATCGCTGCAGCACCACACGGCCGCACTGACGCAGACGGCGCCGCTCGTGGGCAGTGCTTGCCCACGAGCGTACTGCACGCGCAGTGGAGGCATTCTGCAGGACTTGCAAGGCGTGGTGCACCTTGGCCCGCAGGATGCGCTGCTCCTGGATCTGCTCGCAGAACCTTCGCCAGGCAACAGCCAGCAAGCGCGACTTCATGAAGCCAAGGGCGCGGGCCTGCAGGACGTGTGCCTGTTGTGCAGCTGAGTTCGCAGCTTTCCAGGTTGCCAAGGCCTTTGATAGGTGTCCGTTCTGTGCCCTGGCAAGCACACGCCCCACCACCGCCCGGGCGTGCTGTCGCTGCTGCGTGTGCTCTGCCAGGCGGCTGAAAGCAGTGAGCAGCAGGCGGTTGGACATGCGCCGCTGGGCAACGCGCAGCAGTGTGCGGTTTTTCTTCCTCGCCTCAGCAGTGTGCTTCCACCCACGAACGGCGGCTGCCAGTCGGGCGTGCTGCCACTTGACCACAACTGCCGCCAGGCTGCCACGCTGCCGTTTGCGAAGCTGCACAAACTGCTTCCACGCTTCCAGCGTGCGGCGTGGTAAATTAACGTGCAAAAAACGTTGTCGGAGAACCTGGCTGGCGTGCTGCAGTTTGGCAGCACGGTGCCACTGCAGCAAAATGCGCCGCCTCAGGCTCCCGCGGCGCTCCTGGTGCAGGAACTGCATGCCCACGGCAGCAATGGCCGCCTTTCGCTTGCGCTCTTGTGTGTATGCTTTCAAGCGCCGGAAAGCACTCCTTTGGGTGTTGCTGATCAAGAATCGCAGGGCGGTGCGTCGAACATGCACCCGTCGCCGCACCCACGCAGCCCACGAGGCGAAGCACTGCCGCTGGCTAGTTTGCATGAGCTCCAGGGCACGAGTCGCCACAATGGCTCGGGATGTTTGCATGGTAGATGCCACAGCTCGCCATGCCTGGAAGTGCTGCTGCAGTGACCCGCCATGACGCCGGGCAATGAATGCAGCAAGGGTATGCCGCAGCTGCTGCTGTCGCTTCACAGCCCCATGCCAAGTAGAAAAAGCAGAGGAAACTACAGCTGCCTCATTGCGCATCAGTAGCTGCATGGCTCGCTCCCGTATGTGGGCGTTGCGCTGCGTGGTGCGCTTCCATGCACGAAACGTGCGCTCGGCGATTGACGCAGAAAAGAATCTACCAGCCACCCGCGTGAGGCGGCGTGTGTGTGCCCAGGTTCTCCACTGCGCAAAATGCTTGGCTTGAATGGACCGCCGGCAGTTCATGGCAGCCAGTATATCTGTGACTCGCCGTCGCCGCCGCCCCGCCGCAAATGTTACCCATGCTGTCCAAGCCTGGGCTTGCGGCAAGCAGCGCATACGCTGTGCAGATGCCAACACAAGGTCAGTTGCGGACATGGCTGGTTTCCTGTCCAGATCCAGCAGCTCCTCTTCTTCTTCTTCGTCCAGCCAGTCGGCCCCACGGGTGCTGGAGTGCCACGTGGCGTCCATCGCCCCCGTGGAAGCCGCCACGCCGGGGGAACGGAACGTGCCACTGTGCAGCAAGCTGGCCATACTACCAACGCCGTGCATGGTGCCCATGTGTGTGGGAGACAGTTGCCTGCTTGTCCATCCCGGCGTGGAGATGGGCGCATCCCGACCGCCAGAAGCACCCGATAGCATGCTGCCGCTACGAATGCCCGGCAGTACAAATGCACGAGACACATCCCTGTTGTCCCGGCTCCTGTCCGCTGCTTGAAGTCGGGCCAAGAAGCCTTCAACTTGGTGTGTCTCCTCTCGGGCTCGAAGCACCTGCAGCCACAGAGCCCCGAAGGCACGCCGCTGCAGTTGCAGCTTGGCGTACTGCGACACACTGGTGGACACACTCCACGCATTCAGCACCTGCTGCGTGCGCCGACGCCTCTGCGAGGTCGCCACTTGCAGTCCTATTCTCCGCAGCCGGCTTTGCCGGTCGGCATAGCCAGACCAAGCCGCCCAGCACCGGGACAAGGCACCCTGACGCCAGCGAGACACGACTTGCAGTCGCAGCCTTGCCGCTTGAGCCCTGTGGGCCTTTGCCTCGTAGGTAGCCAGTGCCCACGATGTGAAGGCCTTGGCGGTGGTGTTCTGCTGCCACTTGGCCATCGCAGCCCGCATGGCCATTTTCAGCTGAACATGATTCACCCAGGAATTGAATGCGCGGTGCAGAGTGCCCGCCCGCCATCGCTGTGCCGCTGCCTTGAGCTGCTTTTGGTGCGCTGCATACTCGCGCCAACTATTCAGAGCACGCCACACCTTGACGTGCAGCAGCCTGTGAACGGCGTTCTGCAGCCTGAGTTTGTCCGTCTTGGCCACAGCGCTGCGTTCAGCCCATTCGCGGAAACACCTGCTCAAGGTGGCGTTGCACCAGCGGTGTGCGATCGCCCGCATGGCCTCACGGCGGGCAATGCGGGCTGCAGCAGTGGCACGCCACGTGCGCACAGCCCGCGCCTCCCGCGCCCTCAGCAGCGAGCCCGCCACGACGAGGGCAGTGCGCCGCAGGCGGCGGCTCTCTTGACTTTGCGCTTGCCACGTGCGCAGGGCACATCGAGCTTTGTTGTTGGTGAGCTGGCGCACAACGAGGCGCATACTGACGCGGGCGCGGGCGCGGTCAGCAGCCCATTGCCGCCAGGAAGCCACACCCTTTCCCACCTTGCCCAGAAGCAAACGACCAGCCACTCTGCGCGCCAAAGCTTGGCGCCGGTGCCTTTCATCCAGCGCTTCCTTCAAGGCTGCAAAGGCTGTGCCTTGCGAGCGGAGCTGCCAGCGCCGCAAGACGGACACAGCCACTTGCCGGCTAGCGAGGGCAGTGGCTGTGGCATCCCGCCACGAGGAGAACACACGCAGCATGCAGCCCTGGGTCATGGCTGCGCGGGCCTTGTGTAAAGATCTGCGATTTGCCCTTCGGCGTTGACTCCAGTCACTCCACGTGCGCACTGCCGCGGCCTCGCGACGCATTTGGACTGCTCGCAGCACAGCATACATGCAGTCCTTGCGGCGACACCTCTCTGCAGTGAAGTCTCTCCAGGAGTTCGTGAAGCGCGCCAATTGCAGATTCTGCAGACGATAAGTAACCTTCTGCTGCAGCTTGCGGTGGCGTTTGCGCTGTGAGACTGCGTCTCGCCAGGCGCCCACTGCCCGCGCCACGCCGCTGTGGGCCCACCTCACAGCCACAGCCCGTGCTGCAGATGCAATGCGCTTCGTGTCAGCAGCCTGGTCCTTCCACGCATAAAAGCAGCGGCTGCTCATCTTTCCCTGCAGCATGTGCACGGCCTTCTTGAGCTTGTGTCGGTGGTGGCGCCGGGTGGCAGCGGCATCCTGCCATCGCCGCACCACTCGCAGCGACTTGTTGTGCTGCAAACGCACAACAACAGCGTGCAGTCGTTCGCGGTTGTAAATCCTGGTGCTGGTGCATGCCCGCCACGTGTCCAGGGCCTTGAAGGCGGAGCGGTGCTTGAGCCGCGACAGTGCCTGTGCTGCTGTGGCACGGTGGGCTTTGCGGGCGTTGGCCGCTTGTGCCCAGGTGCGCAGTGCACGCAACTGCGATGACTGCTGCATGCTTGTTAGCACGCGTTGCATGGTGGCTCGGTTTTGTGCTCGTGTCGCCGCCCAATGTGCCCACTGCGACAAGGCCTGGTGCTCCCGCCGCCGAACGAAGCGAGTGGCCACGGCACGCGAGATGGACTCCTCCCGCTTGCGGCCCGCTACGACGCCGCGCCAGGTATTCAATGCTTGCAGCACCTTGCCGGTCTGCAGGGTGGCTACCACACGCACCATGCGTGCTCTGCGAGCCTTTGCCTCCCGTGTGTGCTCCAGCCACGAGGCGCACGCCGCCGCCTGGCTCCGCATGGTAAAACGCCGGGAAACCTTCATCGCCACGCTTCGCAGGTGGCGACACTGTGCTGCTCGCTGTCGCCACGTACTCAGCGCAGTCAGCACCCTGTGGTTCTGGAACCTGTGCACCACAGAGGCGGCCCGTGCGTACAGCGCCTTCTGCTCGAGGTACTGCTGCTGCCATGTACTCCACGCACTGAACATCGGACGCGCCTTGAATATCACAGAGGCACGTTGAAGCACAGCCCTGTTGTGCTTGTGTCGCTGTACCATGCCCACCCATGCCCTGAAGGCAGCTGCACGCTTGGCCTGCGCCCACTGCGCGACCGCTCGCCCTGTCGCGGCTTCAATGTGCCGAGCATTGGAAACATGCTCTTGCCATGTGCGCCATGCCACCCCCACACGAGCCATTCTCCACTGTCGCAGCATGCGGTATAGCGCACCCTTAGCGCGCAGGGCTTGTTGCCAGCGCGACAGATGCGCCCGCAGACATCGGGCCTTCACGGCAGCCGCCACTTGCAACTGCAGGGACTGCAGGCGTGACCGATACGCAACAGCACTTTTCCATGCATGCAGGGCGCGGAATTCCTGGCGTTTCAGGGCTGCCGACAGTAGCAGGCGGGCGCCCTGGGTGCGGCGAGTGGCCAAGCGCATCTTGCCCAGCACGTGGCGCTGGCGCATTTGATGGACACACACCTGTGCCCGCTGCATGTTGCTTTGGGCATGGCTAGCGTGTGAGTGCAGTGCTTGGAAGCAAGTGCGCAAGGAGGCGCTTTGCCAGGAGTGCAGCACCTTGCGTTGCAGCCGCTGCACTTGGGCGTGGCGGGCAAGCGAGCGGAAGGCTGTGGCTAAGCTGCCCTGTCGCCAATGCTTCAGGCTTTGTTGGAACTTAAAGCGCACGACGTGCCTTTGGTGGCACTCGGCTCTCCAGCCCCTCACGGCCCTTCGCAGGGCGTTGCGGTGCCAGGTGTCCCGTGCTGCCCGCTGCATCCGCGCCGCAGTCCCCCACACCTGCACAACAGACGTCAAGCGCTGCATGCGATGGTATCCATCTGCCTGTGCGTTGACCAGCCTGCGTTGCTTGCGGTGGGCGGTGTACTGCACCCACCGTGCGAAGGCCGAGTCAGCTTTCCGGTCAAGGGCAGCTCTTGCAAACCCGCGAGCCACCCGCATGCCCCGCGCGAAGGAGGCCCAGGCTGCAAAATGGCTCTGCAGCGCTGCGTCTCCGAAATGACGGGCTGCCACGCGGCCCAACGCCCTGCGCACAGCTGAAGCCGCCGCCTGCGCCCGCCAACGAGCCAGCACGCCCTGCGTTGCTCGCACCAGAACGGCATGGCCTAGGATGTGCTCGGCTTGCCGGATTTGCTGCGTATGCTTGGCATATGCCTTCCAAGCCAGGAAACACCGGACACTGCGCGCAACGAGGCTGCGGGCTTTCAGGTGGGCAGCGCGCTGTGCCCGGCGCTTCCACGCTGAAAACACCCGCGTCATGACGTGCGCATCCACAAGCGCAGTTGAGTGCTCAAGCAGCGGCATGCGGCCAGGCAGGACGGATAGCCTCCGCAGCATGTACTGCCGCAGTTGCCCCAGACTGGCTACCCTGGCGGCCGTCTCCGCAGCAACAAGGCCATGGGAGCCACGCCCGCTGGCGGAAGCGACAGAAAGACCATCACCCCCGTAGGAAGCATAGGATGGGGAGGCCACCGAAAAGCCATCTAATGTTGACGCAGTGGGGCTGCCGGGGGCCTGTACGAGCGCCACTCGGTCTGCAATGCCCGGCGAGTGAAGCATCCACCCAAGCCCCCTGTCGGGCAAAGTGACCGCCACCCACCGAAACAGCCCCAGGATTTGTCCTGGGTGGAACAGTGGGTCTGGCCTGTTCTGCACGCAGTACGAGCGCCAGGCGCCGAAGTGCTTGCGCAGACTGCGGTCCACGTACATGTCGGCGGCACGTGCCAGTGAACGGCGCTGATGCTGCAGCGTGGCGACATTGCGGCTCCATCGGTGGAAAGCTGCAGCAGTCAAGCTGTGCGTGTGCGTCGAGCGTGCCTCCCCAAACGTCGCTGAGAGGCGGGCCGCGTGCGTGGCTGAGGCAGAGGCGCTCTCGGCGCACACACGCACCCAGCGGCGGAAAAAGGAGGACATGGCACGGACGCGCTGATATTCGGCGCTTTCCACGATGCTTTCGATTTCGTGGAAGGCCCGCTGGGCTTCGTCTTGGCGGGACTGCACCTCGGCTTGCATGTGCCGCAAGCCGGCAGCCTCGCGCGCCTCC